>MTKY01003467.1_pt1 | contig 14253 bp, 10 predicted proteins | sample 1042731 | NCBI WGS metagenome assembly MTKY01 (sample SAMN06212206, study PRJNA360538) | anaerobic digester metagenome | biome: Wastewater treatment plant; material: sludge; isolation source: anaerobic digester fed with sludge from wastewater treatment plant | place: Denmark: WWTP Soeholt ... | reverse complement strand
ATGAGGACGGCGGTATTCTGGTTCCTATCGGGATCGTTGGCCCGGGCATGCACGGGAAGATCTGGCCATCGCCGGAGAACCCGACGCCGGACTGCGTGTATTGGCCAGACCTGCTAGCCAAGTATATGAAGAGTACAAAGCTCCTCAACTGTCCTACAATGAAGCTGCACGGGCTCGGCATGAACCACATGCAACTGGGCAAGTGGATATCGCCGGGTACTCCGAGAAGCGGCTTGGTCGGGTTGAGCGACATCGCTCACCCAATCCGAACTGTCATCTTCGGAGATACTGGGCTTGTCAACAAGGACACCTATAGCAAGCTCACCGACCCCGATGCCTGGGTCGAAGATCCGAAATGGATTGACATGCCGCGTGCGGATGAGGTCTGCTGGTTCCGAACACCAGACAACGAGGAATACTACGACGTATATACTGACTCGAACCCGGCGTGTCACCGGATTATAAACCGGCACAACGGACTGGCAACCTGCGGGTTTGTGGACGGTCACGTCCAGTCTATGCCCGTCTCAAGGATCGGGTTCCAGTATTATAAGCACGATGCCTATCACCCCACCCCCAATCCCGCGCTCATCGACCGCAGAGCATTGTGGGACATATACTAGCCCTGCGCTATGGAGCCGCGACACAGATAGCTGAAGCGTAGTATCCGCTCGTGGTCCCGTCTACGTTGTCCTTGAACACGAACCAGATGTCGTTATCGCCGCGCTTCAGCAGCCCTGCCGGGATGTCGATCGAGACCGTCCTGCTGTGGCTGTCCCCGGTCCGCGGTAGGGCGAATTCCTGGTCGCCGATCTGGACAACGCCCTCCGTTGCGGAGTCCAAGTCCTCCACCTGGGCATACAGCTTCAGCGGTGTGTCCAGCGGGAATTCCTCGTCGATTTTCGCACGGACCTTGACGCGCTTGCCGACCTCGCCGACTACGGTGATACGATAGGGCAATGCAAGCGCCCACTGCTTCATTCCGGGATACAGGTCCGGAGGCGACGCATACTTGCCGACCTTTGCCGCGAACGCCCGCCACTCAGTGATAGTCCTCTGCATCCTCGTGTAGTTGCCTTCCTCGCCGCCGGTGGGGTAGCGGAAGTGCTGGAGCCGCCTGTTGAGGATTTGCTCTGCTTTGTCCTCGAGTCCCGCAATGATCGCCATCGATTCCTTCACGTCAGCTTTCGGCTCCAGCACCCGTTTGGAGTAAGCATCGGCGACCATCAACTGGTGCGCGACTCTCAATTGCGTGATCTTCACGCTGTCCAGGAGTTCGTCAAACCAGGGCCGCTGCGCCTGGCCGATGGCGGGGGCAGTCTCCTCCAGCGCCATGCATGCCGCCCGGTGCCGGACCAACAGCTCCGCAAGCGGCGGCAGGTTCCTGGCCCTCCACTCGACCACCTCCTGCGTTGATCTCCCCGGCAGAATATCCAACTGCCGCGGGCTCGTCCAGGCGTTGAGCAGCAGCATCAGGTTGTAGCCGTCGTTGGTTGCGGGCTTGATGAGATACTCATCGTTCGCCGCCGCGAGGTCCTTGAGCGCTCCGGCAACCACAGGGCCGGCGTTCGGGCCGAAGATCGAGGCGAAGTCCTCGATAACCGCGTCGGAGGTCCACCTGGAGGGGTCCCAGCCGTAGCGCACTACTGCGTAGTCAACGAGCCAGTAGTTCCACTCGATCCCCGTGCTGAACGTGATGTGCGCGACCGCTTTGCCCGCCAGGAGCTTTGCGTCCTTGGACCGGTTGGTCAGATAGCCGGGGAAGAACATGGGCACATCGTCATCGAACCCGCACGCGTAGGCGCTCTCCGGCCAATACCACACGGGTCGTTTGCTCGCCTGGTCCAGGGCGAAATCGCGCAGGTGGTTCAGGTTGTGGTTGGCATAGGTCGGCGCGGGGTCCGTGAGGTTGTAGAACTGAACCGAGTGAACGGCAGCCCCCACGTCCGGCGAGCACAGCTTCGGCAGCAGGAAGTAGTTCGGGCACTCGTCGTTGCCCCTGATCCCCGCAGTCGGATGCACCCACAGGGTCAGTTCCATGTTCGGATACTTCTGCTTGACGTAGGCGCGGACGGCCTCGATCCTGTCCACCGTCGCTTGAACGCCGTAAACCGGGCTGCATCCGGCGGGCTGCTTGAATGAGCCCGACTCGTTGTCGCCGAAGAAGATGCACAGCGCATCCACGCCGAGCGCCGCCATCTCATCCACGCCCTGGTGCAGGTAGGCTGTCCACTTCTCGGTCTCGGAGTGACACGCGACGCCGCGCAGCAGGTTGTAGGAGTTCTGCTGATCGAACGGCATCCCGACGACCATCCCGACCTTGACGCCGCGGTCGTGCGCGTATTTCACGATCTTCTGGACGTAGTCAACCCGGTCCTGCGGCTTTACGCGCTCCACCCACCACCAGAAGAGGTAGTTCTGTCGGTTGCGCGCGAGCCAATCCACGTAGCGCAGCGCCCGCTGCATGTCCTTGTCTGAAGTCGTCTCCAGCAGGAACCTGGTCGGGGGGATCGCGTGCAGCGTGTGCTGCTGGATGCCGCGGTACTCGTAGACCGGCGTTTCGCTGATATTCAGCATTCCGACCGATATGTCCTTGCGGGCAGGAACGTAGTCCTGTTCGGGATGGAAGAACCGCACGCCGAGGAGTTCGAGGAAGCGGTAGGTCGCATACATCGCGCCGACGCGGCCGCCTGAGAGGCGTATTACCTTGCCGTTGCCCTCGAAGCCGGTCGCGATGACCATCGTCTCAGGGGTGGCTCTGCCCGTCTCGGCGATCCGTATCCTGATCCTTGAGGATGCGGTGGGCTGCGCAACTATCGGCAGCGTTGCGCCGCTCATTCGCTTCACGTAGGCCTGCAGATCTTTGGCGGCGATGGCGATAGGCGCGGGCGCGTCTTTCGCCACCACGATCTCAGCCGCAGGCTTGCCGTTGCTGACCAGCGTCCACTTAGGCACGGGCGCCGACAGGCACTCGCCACACAAGAGAAGCGAGGCAAGAACCGCCATAGCAAGGGAAAAGAACCGATATCTCATAATCTACCATCCCAGTCGGCGCAGGCCGACTTCGTGTTTGCTCAGCCCCGACTTCAGTCGCCGGGGTCCAGCAGTCGTAGGCCGCGGGAAGAGCCTGCTGGCATTCCCCGATAGGATCATCTCTTTGTGCTCGTCGGCTATTGCCAGCGATTGCACCAGATGAACATGGTCTGTCACATTACAGATGGGCCAGTCAGTACCGAACAGCACTTGCTTGGCTCTTCTGACGCTACAGCCAAGAGAGCGGCTTTGATTTCATCTTCCCCGCACCGGCTCATAACGCTCCCGCCACGCCTGCCCCATCGTCTCGCCTGCGTGGAAGAGCACCGGTAGGCCGTGCCGGAGACAGATGTCGTATATGGGCTGGCAAGTATCGTCATTTGGGAAGAACTCCTCGAACCCAGGATACAGCTTCATCCCTACTATTAGGTCAGCAGAGGCAAGGCGATCCAGCTCTGTGACATCATCCGATGTGAGCGTAGGAATGCAAGCGGTACCCAGCACGGACAACTCCGGATGCCCCTTCGTCAACATCAGTGTCGTGGCCAGATCCGACACACATGAGGCGTGCTCACTGTCGGGAGCAACGATGGAATGGTATATGCCGACCGATCTCATGGATTCCAAGAGAGAGGCAAGCGTAGCCTCAAACGTCTGCCCTTTGCGGTTGAACGTTGAGATGTGGGTGTGGCAGTCGATGATGGTCCGCGGCCTTGAGGTCACTTGCCCTTCTCCACAATCTCAATCCGCCCCAACCTATACCGCCTTTGCCCATCCTCATCCGCGAGCGGCAGCGCTATCACGGGCGTGCCGTCACGCTTGCCCACGGAGACGAAGACATCGTAGGTACCCGGCCTGGTGGTGGGCGCGATCAGCCCGACGCGGAACTCGCTTTCGTGAGACTTGACTGGAGCCTTGCCGGGCGGGGCAACCTCAAGCGTCCTCATATCGAGCGAGTCGTCCGCCAGGACGAACACGATTCCGCCCTTCTCGTCCTTGATCGTCAACGCCATGAAGCCGCCGGGGTAGCACGGGGCGACTCCCGCGTTAGCCCATTTGGACGTGACCTTGAACGGCTCGCCGACCGTGATCTTCTCCGGCCAGCTAAGCTCTCTGAGCTGCAGCCGGTAGCCCATGCGGAGGTTGATCTTGTCGATCAGCTCGCGGTTCTCGGCAAGCTCGATGTGCGGCCACCAGTGGATGGACATATAGCTCGCGTGGTACTCCTCGATCGCCTTGAGGAGCAGTATCCCGCTGCCCCAGTTGCCGCGCTCTTTGGATCCGCCGTAGTGCTCGTGCTCGAGGATGACGGGCAGCGTTGGCCAGAACTCCTGCGCCATTTCGGCGTGATACCAGTGCCGCGGCGGGGCCTGGACGAGGATGCTGTCGTCGTGGATCGTGACGCCCTTGGAGAGCGCGTAGTCCGTCAGCGGGAAGTGGCGGCCCGGCTTGTCGTGGCCGACGATATCGTCGCTGATAGCAAGCAGCGTCTTTTTGAAATACTTCGTGTAGAGGTCGATGTGCTTGCGGACGATCTTGTCCGCCTTGTCATCCGGCACCTTGCTGGACATAAACGTGTGCCCCTCGCCCCAGAGGCCGTAGCTGCCGATGTGGACATACGACACGTTCGGGTCGCCGTCGTAGCGCTCGGCGAGCTTCTTGACGAAGTTCTCCAACTTCTGCAGGAATATCCTGTCGCCGAAGTCCGGGTCCCAACACCACGCCTGCGGCGTCGGCTCGGGAGACGTATACTGCCCGAACGCGTACCAGACGCCCTTTGCGCCGGCTTTGCCAACCCATTCGGGCGTGCCGTAGGCGGTCCAGTTCTCGGAGCAGGTGATGTTGATCCCGACCCGCTTGCCCTTTGATATCCACCTTTGCGCGGGTGTGTCGAGCAGCGCCCAGTTGAACTTGCCCTCTTCAGGCTCCACGAACGACCAGGGAATCCGCAGGAAAACCGTCGATACGCCGGGGAACTCCTCGACCGTATCCGATGGCTCCAACTGGCTTCCGTAGTTCGTCGGCACGTTGGAGTAGAAGTACACCACCCAGCCCATGTCCGGGTTCACCAGCGCCGCGCTGTTGTCAGTGGGTCTGACGGTCGCCAGCGCCTGGGCTGAGACGGCGGTGGCGGAAACCAGCAGCAAGGCGGCGATTGTTGTCCAGTTCATAGCTTTCTCCAGATGTCCAGCACGTTCGTGCCCCCCTTACGAAGGGGGGTTAGAGGGTTCGTTGCGCGCGTCTCCTCAAGTCGTTGCCATATCGCCTCAAGCACGCCCTCAAGGTTATGGCGAACATCATCATTCGTACAACGCATAACAGTGAAACCAAAGCTCTCTATGAAGTGCTGTCGCGAGGCGTCTCGTTCCTGCTCCCCTTCCTGGTAGTGACTGTCGCCATCCACTTCTATGACCACTTTCAGGCGCGGCGAACAGAAATCGACTACGTAAGGGCCAATGCTGTACTGACGCCTGAAACGTGCGCCGGCAATCTGGCCACTGCGGAGCTTCTGCCATAACCGGAACTCAGCGTCCGGCATTTCGCTGCGCAGCCTGCGCCTGGTTGCGGTCTCTGACTTGCGGTTGAAGAACTGGGTCACGATATAACCTCCCCCAACCCCCTCCTTCGTAAGGAGGGGGCAGTACAGCTTGCAAGCATGCCTTATGGAGGGGCGAGCAACCTCCCCCGGCCCCTCCTTCGTAAGGAGGGGAGTGGGTAACCTCCCCCGGCCCCTCCTTGGCAAGGATGGAGTGGGTAACCTCCCCCAGCCCCTCCTTCGTAAGGAGGGGAGTCACACTTGTGGGCCGCGCCAACTTCTGGGTTCGCTAATCCAAATAGAACGCGAATACCCTCACGGTCTCTGAGCCCCAGGTGGAGTCGAAGATCGCGCGGACGCCGTCTACTTCCGCGTTGATGTCTGCGCGGACGAGGCGGTGGTGGTTGCCCTTGATCGTCTTCCACGGCTGCCACTGGCCACCTGAGCGGACCTCGATCCGCAGGTCCTTCGTCATCTCCTCCGGCGGGCTGGTGAGTTGGTTGTCGCGCTGATGATAGCTCAACTGCACCAGCTTGTGCAGCGCGCTGTCGAGGATCAGGGTGACCGTCTTCACCTCGTGCAGGTCTTTCCAGGTATACTCGATCGAGTCCCCAATGCGACCGATCCACGCGTGCTGATCGTCACCGACCGGCCTGTTGATCCCGTCACGCACCGGCTCCGGATCGCCGGATGTCGCGCGCAGCGTCGCGCGGCGGGTCCTGTCCGAGAACTCCTGCTTCACCCACGGCAGATACGCGTCCTGCCGCAGCAGGGATTGCTGAAGCTGGCGGATGTGCGACTTGCCGACCTCCCTGGGCGAGATACCTCTCTGGATCGCCATCGCGGCCGCCGTGCCGAGGGCCTGTCCCATCGAGGAAGCCGTGCCCATAACACGCGTGGAGCTCATCGCCGCGTGTGATGTGCTCGCACACCTGCCCGCGAACATCAGGTTCTCGATGTTCTTCGAATAGAGGCACCGGTAGGATATGCCGTAGGGCGAGGGGGCAGGGTGGAAGATCGTCGGCCTGCCGTGATATCTGAACCCGGCAGGATGGTGATCGTCCATCGTCCAGCCGCCGTAGGCTACGAGGTCATCGAATTTTCCTTCCGCCTCGATATCGTTCTGCGTAAGGACGTGATCGCCGATGTAGCGCCTGCTCTCGCGCTTGCCGGGCAGGAACTGGATCCACTCGATGGCGTAGTTCTCCGCTCCGTGGTCGCCGTGGTTCTTGATGTGATCCCACATGCCGTAGGTGATCTTCAGCAGTTCGTCGCGGATTTGCTCGGTGTCGTAGATGCTGTCGTCCTCGCCGCCGAGCTCCAGCCACCAGTAGCCCATCTCCAGCCATCTGTGGTTCCGCGGAGGCAGAGATTCCTCCGTAGGGTAATCGTAGGCCCACGATGGCGGCTCGAACGGCTGCGGCGTGCCGGTGTCCCGTGCCTGAAAGAGGATCGTCATGCCCATCGTCTTCTTGTCCGCGACTTCGGGCTCTATCGATTCGTTATACTCGCTCCTTGCCTCGCGGCCGACCCGATACATCGCGCCCGTAAGCGGCGCGAGGATGCCGTCGCCCGAGCAGTCCGCGAAGATATCCGCCTCTATCGTGTGATAGGTCTGCGTCGTGGTCTGCCAGCCGGTGACAGACTTGATGCGGGAGCCGTCCATTTTCGCGTCCAGGCAGGAGCAGTTCAGGAAGCGCGTGATGTTGGGTTCGAGCAGGATCTTCTCGTAGAGGACGGTGTCCCAGATCGAGAAGCTGCGCTGCGGGTTCCTGCGGAGGTTCTCCATACGGATTTCCTCCAGGATGCCGGTCTCCCGCATGTTCTTGATCTGGTTGTGCCTGTCGGCGCCACACACATGCACGCGTATCTCGCTGGACGCGTTCCCGCCGAAAACGGGCCTGTCCTGCATGATCGCCACCTTTGCGCCAGCCCTCGCGGCCGCAACCGCTGAGCAGAGCCCAGCCATGCCCCCGCCGACCACGCATAGATCAAACTTATGAGAAACACGCTTCATTCCAAATCACTCCTCGCCTCGTTTCCGGGCTTAGTCACTGCTTCTGCATGGTGATAGTCTACTCCTTCGGGGCGCCCGGCAAAGCAAAGCCCGCAGGCCTGAGACTCCGGCCCGCGGGCGTGGTAACCCTTCGTTAGATTCTGAGTGCCATACGTCATGCTGAACTTGGTTCAGCATCCCCTGGACCCTGAAACAAGTTCAGGGTGACGATGTGCAGGATGCGGGCGCCTGGCCGCCTAGGAGCCGGTGAATGTGACCGTGACGGTTTCGGACTCCTCACCGGAAGCCTCGACAGTGGCTGCCGTCAGCGTATACTCCGTGTTCTTGCCCTTGACCAGTGTACCCAGGCTGATCGGCTGGGACGCAAACTCGCCTTTGGTGTTCACATCCAGAACCTGCTCCGTGATTGCGCCCGTCATTCTCATGCCGAGAACAGTGGTAGCGTACTCGAGCCTGATGCGCACCCGGGATTCGGGAGCGGCGGTCCCCTTGACCGTCACGGGCGACTTCACGCCCGTGCCGGCGGCGGGCTGGGTTATGACCGGCGGCGTCAGGGCTGAAGTGGCCCCGCCGATCGCGTCCTCGGACTCGGTGGTGAATGTCTCGCCTGCCGGGGTCTTCAGCGTGCCCACTATCTTCGCGCCTGCGAGCCTGTCATCTCTGCGCACCGTATACTCGCCCTGGTAGGCTCCCGCGCTGATCTCGGTCATCGGGCGAGTGCGCAGCGTCCGCCCTTCCTGGACGATGGCGAAACTCGCCGTGCCATTCGGTTCGCCCTTGAGGTCTACCACGATCACATCTCCGGGCTGGACGTCCTTGATGTCCGAATGCGTGAACGACTTGATCACATCGCTCGTTGCTCTGACCGTGAACTTCCAGTCGATGCTGGCAGTGTTGCCGGCCATATCCTTTGCGGTGACCGCGACGGCGACATCCCCGCCCGGGAGGGCTTTGGCGGGCCTGTAGGCGGCGAGAGAACCGCTGATCACCGCCTGGTCTGTAACATCCGTGCCGTTGACGGTCATCTTCACGCTGGAAGCATCGATACCGCTGCCTCCCGCGTCGTCCAGAACTACCGAAATCGCGGGCCTCGTCTGAGCGGTCTTGCTGTCCGCGGCGGGCCTTATGTCCGTGATCTTCGGCGCGACTGTGTCGATGGACACGTTCTGTCCCGCCTGGATCATCCTCTCCTTGCCATCCGCTTTGAGAACGCCGATCACCGCGCTGTCCGAGACCGTGATCCTGGCGCTCGCGGGCACGGTCCAGGAGCCGCTGTAGCGTCCCGCGCTCGTCTCAGTCATCTTGGCGCTGTTCATCGCGCCGGGGATCTCGAAGAAAGCTTCGCCGCCGGGAGCGCCCGTGAGGGTAACGTGAATAGTTGACCCGGGCTTGAGCCAGCCGCTGGCATCGTGAGTGAAAGATGCTATGCCTGTTTGGGCAACCAGGGCTGCATCGGCGGGCGTTCCGCCCGTGTTGATGAGCACGGTTTTTGACGGGCCATCCCACTTCACGTCGGCTCCAAGGGCCTCACCCAGGAACCGCAGCGGGACCATAGTGGAACCGGCTATGACCGCGGCCGGCACGTCCAGCACGACCTGCTTGCCATTTACCGAAGCGGTCTTTGAGCCGACCGGCAGCTCGACGAACAGGTCGCCCTTCTGCGCGACTACCGTACGAGTTGCTGAGACCCATCCTACTTCGGCACCGATTTTCTCAAGGACTCCCCTAAGTGGTACCAATATGCGGCCTGATTGGCTTAGTGGCCGCATGCCGGTGAACTGCACGGGAGAACCATCTACTGTGACGTTCACCTGCGCCAGAACAGCCGCGGCGGGAACGAGTAGGGCGATAGCGAGAGACAGGATAGTGAGCGGTTTCCTCATTGGGTGCCTCCTCTGGGGTGCTGAGCCCGCCAACATCCTGCGGCAAGCTCTGCCAGTGTTATATCACAACAGCCCGGCGATGGCAAGGCGAATGCAGATGAGAGCTAACGCGGAATCACGGAATGACGGAAACCGGTGGCCAAGTTTCCCTGTGCTTCCGTAACCCCCCTCAGTCCCCCCTTCGTAAGGGGGGAAGTCAGGGTGGGATAATCCCCTCGGTCCCGCCTTTGTAAGGGGGGAAGTTGGGGTGGGATAATCCCCTCGGTCCCCCCTTTGTAAGGGGGGAAGTCAGGGTGGGATAATTCCCTCGGTCCCCCCTTTGTAAGGGGGGAAGTTGTGGTGGGCTACCCCCCTCAGTCCCCCCTTCGTAAGGGGGGAAGTTGGGGTGGGACTAACTCCCCTCGGTCCCCCTTTGTGAGGGGGGAAGTTGGGGTGGGATAATTCCCTCGGTCCCCTTTTGTGAGGGGGAAGGTGCATTGCTCGCGTCGGTCGGCCATTGCAAGGGGAGCTATGGCCAGTCGGGGCGGCGGGACAGGTATTCGGCGACGGCCTGGCGGTCCCTGAACATGGTCACGCGCATCATGTAGTGCACGTTCGGGCAGCAGATGGCTGCTCCGGTGTCCACGCGGATCTCCCTTATGGGGTAGAACTCCTCGCGCGGAGCCGTGATACGGTCGCCGGGGAAATGGACCAGGTCCGCGGCCTCCTGCATCCGGAAGACGTCGATGTAGTCCAGGCGGCTGCGCGAGATCGACAAAGGACACCGCTGCCGGCGCACGATCCGAAGCGGCTCGCGGCCCTCGATAAGCTGCTTGCGGCTGGCGGCACGGATGAGCATCAGGTCATAGCGCGCCGAGATGTGGGTCGATAGGAGCCGGTGGCAGATGAAATGGCCCTTTTTCTTCAGATAGTCGTTCAGCGCCAGAATGTCGTTCGTTCTGACTACCAGATCGAAGTCGTGATGGTAGCGGTCGAACCTGCCGCTCTGCAGCGCAAAGGAGACTCCCCCGGTGAGATACACCGGCACCGGGGAGTCCCGCAGCAGCTCGCTTAGCTGCACAAGCTCGGCCTTTATGGGCGGCATCGCGTCGCCACCGTCCGGTGGCCGCCTCCGGTAGAGGTGAACTCGGAGGCTGCGCGTTAGCCTGCCCAGACAGCCAGTCACATTCATTTCAGGCGGCTACTCGTGTTCCTCGGCCGCGTCGGCTTCGGCCTTCGTCTTGTGGACTGTCCCGTCCGGATGGTTCGGCGGCGAGTAGATGGTGTAGAGCTTCAGGTCCTCCGTTGTAGAGGCGTTGATCACGTTGTGCTGAGTGCCCGCAGGGACAATCACCGCGTCGCCGTCACCAACAACGTGCTCCTCCCCTTCTCCGAAGACGAACTTCGCCTGGCCCTGCTCTATCCGGAAGAACTGGTCCACGTTGTCGTGTACCTCGCTGCCTATCTCCTCGCCTACTTTCAGAGACATCACGACAAGCTGTTCGTACTTGCCCGTGAACAGCACCTTTCGGAAGTTGGAGTTCTCGAGTGTCTGTTTTTCGATCGGTCCTACGTAACCAGCCATTGTCTACCGTCCTTGCATAGCGCTTGTTTCCATACGCTATACCCACAGCACGGCATGGCTGCACGCAGGCGGAACGTGGATTCTTGCAAAGGAGTTCTACTCGGCCGCTCTGACGATGGCCAGGTGATTGGCGGTGCGGCAGCAGGCCGCAGTTGCCGACGGTCTTCAGGACGTTGTGGATCGTTCCATCACGCCAGCTGCTATGATCCGGCGCGGCGGCTAAACCACACACCAAGATGGCCCGGGGAAGCACCCGGGCCATCAGGAATCAGACCATCAAACAATCAAGCGATCAGATCACTTCCAAGTAGTCCTTATCCGGCAACTGCGGGAAGGGGGCGGTTGGGAGCGTTTGGTACCAGAATGCTACCGAGGCGATGTCGTCCTGGTTGGGCAGGTAGCGTCCGCCGGAGCGCCAGCCGAGCGCCTGGATCGTGACTTTGATATCTTCATCGAACCGCACCGGGTCCATTATGTGCCAGCGATACAGCCCGAAGCGCTGCTGGCTCTGGTAAGTACCGTCGGGCCGGATTACCTGCGGCAGCCCTGCGTAAGGGGTCGTGAACTCCCTGTACTGCCCCTCGCGGTCGAAGTTGTAGGACCCGCAGAAGTAGTCCTCGGTGCCGGTCCCGCAGATGGTCGGGAACTCCTTATCGCCGTCGAGGTAGAACTTGATTTCACCCTCGCCCCACCAGCCGGTGTTGTTCACCTGCCAGGCCATATACGTGCCGACGTACTGCCCCTTGCCCTTGACGCCATCGAGAATGGTGTAGACCTCCTTGTAGGGCAGCGGGTTCGTGCGGCGGAACTGAGCGTGAAAGTAGGCCGCATCGTCGGGCACATCGGTGAGAGTGTAGTTGATCTGGTAGTAGAGCACCATCGCTTCCTCGGCGATGTTGGTCATCGTAATGCGGCACTTCTTCTTGAAAGGCATCTCCCAGTAGCAGTTGAACGCGCTTCCCGGGTTCACGCATACCGGCAGCGACGACACCTGCGCGTATCTCTGCCAGCCGCAGGCGAAGAAGTCGCCGACCGGGCACTCGACGGAGGGCTGCTCCTGATCGTCCCAGTAGATCCGCAGGATGCTGAACCGCCAGTGGCCGGTCGGGGTCATCCAGATCTGCTGGATAGCGCCGGGGCCGTCGATGTTCGCAAGCTCCCTGCACTCGCCCGGCTCGATTCTGATCGAGGGCGATATCTTCCAGCCCTGCCCGAGGTCGCGGGCGCAGTTGGCGCCTGTTCCCTCGGTCGCCATTCCGCCCTTGCCCTTCTCGCCGGTGAAGTTCTCGGGGCTGATGGAGCGTGTCTTCGCGTTCGATAACAGGGATAGGTTCCCCAGGTGCATTCCAAGTCCGTTGAAGCTCATTGCTTCCTCCCAGTCTATCTAGAGGTTAGAAGTTGGAGGTTAGAGGTTGGGCTAACCCCGTTCTCGTGAAGTCTAGCACAGAGAGGCAGGCTTGGCAACCAACACATCCACTTTCGGTAGAGAGCGATTCGGCATGGAATCACGGAAGGAATCCCTGCAGCGGGCTTTGCTCTTGCGGTCGGCCCACCCGTAGCGCCCTTCGACTGAGCTCAGGATGCTCCGGGGCTGCACCCGGAGCGCCCTTCGACCGGGCTCAGGATGCTCCGGGTGGTCGACCGTGGCTACAGACGATACTCCTTGGGTGAGTGCGCTTGGACGGCAATTGCCGGGAACTCGCGTTTCAGCGTGCCAGAAGCAGGACGGCTGAGGGTGGCGTTGGGAACCGCGGGTTACGCAATCGGCTTCGGGAGTGCTCCGAAAAAAAGTACCCCCCATAATTATAAGACGGCGAGAAGGCCATTTCTGTACATCGAAAAATTGAAACTTCAGCTAAATGTTGTTCACAGGTAGTGGAGATGCTGGTGGCGTGCTGGATTTTCGCCCCGAGAACCGCTCGATGGCGGTGTCTACGGCGCGGTCGATTGCCTGGTGGATGATCGGCCAGTCGAAATGCCGTTTGCCGTGTTCGAATGCGTTTTCCGCCAGTTGGACGCCGAGATCAGGGTCCTGGAGCAGCCTGAGGCACTGCGCGGCGAAGTGACCGGCGGAGTCGCCTGTCAGAAGGTGCTCGCCGTCCGCTGCACCGAGTCCCTCACATCCGATGGTGGTGGAGACGACCGGCAGCCCTTTTGCCCACGCCTCCAGAATCTTGATCCTGGTGCCGCCGCCAATGCGCAGCGGCACGACCAGCATCGCCGATCGGTCGATATGCGGGTCCAGGTCTGCGGCCTCTCCGTGTAGTGTGATACCCGGGATGCCGTGGATGCGTCGCACGGGCTTGTGATAGCTTCCCACGACGTCCAGTACCGCATCAGGCGCGGCTGCGCGGACCAGCGGCCAGACCTCGTCACAGAACCACAACACGCCATCTTCGTTCGGGCGATAGGTCATCAGGCCGTAGAAGAGGATGCGTCTGGAGCGGCGCGGCCGGGCGGTGATATCCCGGGAGAAGTCGAAGCCGTTGGGGAGGGGCAGAACGGCGGCGTCGGTCATGCTGGCGACAAGCGGCTCGTCGTTCGGGTTGGACACAAGCACGGTGCTCGCCGACCGCAGCAGGGATTGCTCGGCGAGGTTGAAGGCGAAGTGATCGAGCGCGGCTACTGCTCTGCGCCAGGGCGGCTCGTGCCGCAGCAGCCTTTCGCGCTTCGTTGACTCCAGATCGTCCATGTCGTAGACAGCGGGCAGGCCCTCCGAACCGCCCGTTTGCCAGAATGACGAGGACTGGAAGAACCACACAAGGTCGGGCTCGACTTCGTCCACCCAGCGCAGGAAAGCTTCACGATAGGCGTCTTTGTCCTTTGGCCTCAGGACAATTCTGGAGCCGGTGACTATGCCGGATATGCGGTTTGCCAGGCGTCGTCTCCGGCGATCAGCGATGCATCGGTTCCACGCTCCGCCCTCGCAGCCCGAGAATCCGGCGGTTTCCTCCCGGTCTGTGTTCGCCAGCGCGACGGTAACTTCGTGCTTACGGCTGAGGGCGTCAATCACGTGGTAGCTTCTGATGCGTGAGCCCGAGCGCAGGGGCCAGGGGGCCTGCGTCGTGACGTAGAGTATCTTCAAGAGCTAATGCCTGTGCCTTGTGTATTCGTCACAATGTAGCACAGGCAGGGATGGTTTGCAAGTTGGCCTGAGTCAAGGCGAGGCTGCGACGGAGGCCAGCCGCGCCTGGATGCTGAAACGAGTTCAGCATGACGT
>MTKY01047092.1_pt1 | contig 14256 bp, 14 predicted proteins | sample 1042731 | NCBI WGS metagenome assembly MTKY01 (sample SAMN06212206, study PRJNA360538) | anaerobic digester metagenome | biome: Wastewater treatment plant; material: sludge; isolation source: anaerobic digester fed with sludge from wastewater treatment plant | place: Denmark: WWTP Soeholt ... | reverse complement strand
CTCGGACGCAAAACCGAGCCCGTGTGGCGGATTATGGAGAGGGCGGGGGTGGGCAGGCGGGGGGGTTATTGCCAGTGGTCGGCGATTATCCCGGCGACTTCCGTCTCGTGGCCGAAGAGGAAGTGGTCTACGTCTTCCAGGATGCGCAGTTCGGCCCCAAGTCGAGATGATAGCCTGCGCAATTTATCCGGGTCATTGAACTGGTCGCGACCGCCGCTGACGATAAGCGCGTCGGCGGGCGGCACTGCTTCGTCGGCGTCGAGAAAATAGAAGAAATCGAACCCCACCATGGGGGGGCTGACCAGGGCTATCCTGCTCACGTTACCGCTGCCCACCGCCCACCTCAGTCCGATCCATGCGCCGAACGACCACCCCGCCAGGGCCAGTTCCCCGCAATCGACATCTTCCCTGTCGGCGAGAAAGCGATACGCTCCCTCGACGTCCTCTACTTCGCAAAGCCCCCCCGTCGGTACGCCGCTACTGAGACCCACGCCGCGAAAGTTGAAGCGAAGGCACGCCCATCCGCTTTCTGCCAGTCTCCGCGCCATCACCTCGAGCAGCGGCACGTACATGGAACCGCCGCCGATGGGATGGGGGTGACAGAGTATGCACGCCGGGGGCGGTTCGGGCTTCTCGGGCATCTCGAGTATGCCCTCGAGCCTGATCGGCTCCACGCAGTCGGCATAGAAACCCACCCGTTCCTTGCGCACGCGATGGTTCTCCTCTCTCCTGTCGGCGGCCGTTGCCTATTTGTTACTTTAACAGCCGTGTGACCGTCTAGCCAACGATACGGCATGGCGATGGCACGGTGCTGAACATTAACGTCGAACTCGAGGTAATGGGGATCGGTACCGGGATAAATCCTGGCACACAGCGCTTACGCGTCGCTCCGCCCTGATGCGTGGATTAGGGCTCGGTCTTGACTTTTCGCGCCGCAAGCGCGAAACGCAAAGCATGAGCCTCGCAAGAGTATTATGGATAGTGGGGGAGTGGACGAACGGGCCTCATACGGCGGGAAATGTGGTTTAATATTCTTCGTACGACGGGCCTTCCGGCCGCCTGCGAACGGCCTGAAGAAATCAGCCCGAGATGGCCGAAGGGAAAAGGGGAAACACATGGACTGCGACGTCATCGTCATCGGTGGTGGATATGCCGGACTCTCGGCGGGAGCCCTGCTGGCACACAGGGGATACGAGGTCCTTCTGCTGGAGAAGTCCAGGTCCCTGGGGGGCAGGGCCGGATTCATGGAGAAGGACGGATATATCGTGGAATACGGCCTGCACGCCAACCGCAACGCATCGGACGGCGCCGCCGCCGCCGTCTTCCGGCGCCTCGGCCGCGAACTGGAGTTCATCGCGCCCGGCGAGCCGGAGCTATGGCGCGAGGGCGGATTTGTGCCGCTGCCCAACAACGTGGGGAAGATCTTCAGGTCCTCCATGCTCCCCCTGCCGGCGAAGATCAGCGCCGCGCGCTACCTGGTCAAGCTGGTCGCGGGAAATCCGGCGAAGAAGTATCAGCTCTCCCTCGAGGACCTGACGGCCAGCTGCAAGTCGCAGGAGACGCTGGAGATCCTGCGCGTTATCTCCGGCATCGGCATAATCGCGCCCGAACCGGCCAACGCGTCCGCCGGTGAGCTGGCCGCCTATCTGAAGAAAGCCCTGCGCTCCAAGGTGAAAGTTGGATACCCGAGGGGTGGCACTCCCAGCATCATCGGCGGCCTGCGGGAGGAACTGGAGAAGAACGGCCAGATCATGACGGGCAACAAGGTCACACGGCTGATGCTGAAGAAAGGCCTGGTAAACCAGGTGAAAACGGAGACGTCCTCCTATACCGCCTACGCGGTGGTAAGCGCTATGCCGGTCCAGGACCTCCCCGACCTCTTCGGGGGAAAGGACCTCCCCATCAAGTTCGCGAAGAGAGCGCGGGAGCTCGTGCCCACCGCCGGGATATCCCTGGACGTCGGCCTCAAGGAGCCGGTCACGGACAAGAACGGGCTCCTGGTGACCTCCGAGCCCCTGAGCATGGGGCAGTTCACCTCCAATATAGACCCGGGAATGGCGCCCGCGGGCCGTCAGCTGCTTTCCTGGTACTACCCGCTTCCCCTTCCCTGGGTGAAGAACGCCGATAAGATGGGGCGCGAGGAACAGCGACTGAGGGGAGTGCTCGGCGAGATGTTCCCCGGCATCTGGGATGCCGTGGACTGGGAGCGCACCCTCAGGCTCTCCATGGTAGACGGCTTCCTCCCGCGTCCCGGCCAGACGCGGGCCGACCGTCCCGATTTCACCATCCCCTCCCTCGACAACTTCTTCATCTGCGGGGACACTACCCGTGCGGAGGGCACCGGCGGGGACACCGCCTTCAACTCCGCCATACACGTCTCCGGACTGGTTGACGACTACCTCGAGGAGATAACCGAGGAGGAAGAGGACGAGGACTGAGACCGGAAAGGAACGAGCATGAACAGGCACCCTTCCCTAGCCAACGCCGACGACAGCGTGCTGGTGGTCATCGACCCCCAGGAGAAGCTGGTCAAGATGATCCACAACCGCGAAGAGGTGGTCTCGACCATCACCCGGCTGCTCAGATTCGCCGCCATCTTCGGGATACCGGTGGTTCTCACGGAGCACTATCCCCAGGGGCTTGGCTATAGTGTGGAGGAGGTCAAGGAGGCCTTGACGGAATACGACCCCGTCATCAAGCGTATCTTCAGCTGTTTCGGGGTTCCCGAGTTCGCGGACGCGCTCGCCGCAACGGGGAGAAACCGCCTGCTGGTAACCGGCATAGAGACGCATATCTGCGTATGCCAGACGGTACACGACGCCCTCCACCGCGGCTTCCGGGTACAAGTCGTGGCGGACGGGACGGGCACGCGCAAGCGCGAGGACCACGAGACGGCCCTGGCGAGGATGCGCAGCGAGGGAGCGGTCGTCACTACCTCGGAGTCCCTCATCTACGAGGTGACCTGCCGGGCGGACGGAGAGGAGTTCAAAAAGGTACTGGATCTTGTGAAATGAGAAGAAAGCGCCTTTATTACACGGCCAGCGGAGGTCTCCTGGGCCTGGTGCTCATGGGCCTGGGCTGGAGCTTTGCCAATTTCTACCTTGTTACCGCGGGGGCCGTGGTCGTTGCCGCCAGCCTGTCCTGGCTTTCCATGCCCATGCCCACAATGCCCTGAGACGGAGCTGCCCGTGAGAGAAGACATCGACACATCCGACCTTCCGCAGGACTCCTACCCGGACCTCATCCTCACCGGGGAGAGGACGCTTCCCGGCATCCGGGACGAGAACTACTGGTTCCAGAGGCACCTCGTCGCCTACGAGTACCTGCTCGAGTTCGCCCCCGGCCGCAGGGTCCTGGACCTGGGCAGCGGTGAGGGTTACGGCACCGACCTGCTGGCCACCCGCGCCGGCCTCGCGGTGGGCGTTGACCTGGCCCCGGAGGCCATATACCACGCGCGCAGGACATACCGGCGCCCGAACCTGCGCTTCGTGTACTCCGACCTGTACGACCTCGGACTGGAGGACTCGTCGTTCGACCTTGTCTGTTCCCTCCAGGTGATAGAGCACCTGCACCACCCCGAGGTTTTCATGAGGGAGGCGCGACGGGTGCTGGCGCCCGGCGGCCTCTGCGTCATCACCACCCCCAACCGGCTGCTCATCTCACCCGGACGGGATGAGCCGCTCAATCCCTTTCACATCATCGAATACGACGCGCGCCAGCTCGCGGACTTCATGCGTTCGTTCTACGCCGGCGTGAACATGCTCGGCGTTTTCCACGCCCGCAAACTGCGCCTGCACGATATCCTGTCCGGGCGCAACTTCTCCCAGTTCTGCCTGGACATGCCGCCGCGACTGGAGCGGCTGTTCTACCGGCCCCTCTTCATCCCCTCCATCCGGACACGAGATTTTCGCCTGCGCGACAGCGGATTCCACGAGGCGGTCGACTTCATCGCCATCGGCAGGAAGAGCTCCGCCGGAGGAGAACGGGGAGGGGGATGATGGCCTCAGCCGACATCGCCATCCTGCTGCACACCCACATGCCGTATGTCCGCCGCAACGGAGACTGGCCCGTTGGCGAGGAGTGGCTCCTGGAAGCATGGGCGGAGAGCTATCTTCCCATCTGGAGGATAATCGAGGACCTGTCGGCTGGTACCCTCCCTGGGAGACTCTCCCTCACCATGACGCCGGTGCTGGCGGAACAGCTCCAGGACGAGTACATGGAGGAACGGCTGGACTGGTATCTCAGGAACAAGATAGGTCACACGGAGCGGGAGATGGAACGCCTCGAGGCCATGGGGGACGGGCCGAGAAAGAACCTGGCCGCCTTTTTCGGCGACCTCTACCGCGGCCTGCTGGCGGACTTCGAGGACCGCTACCGGGGCAGGATGATGGGGGTGCTCGCGGAAGCGATGGACGCCGGCGTGATAGAGGTCCTGGCAAGTGCGGCCACCCATGCCCACCTCCCTTCCCTGGGCGACGAGCGCAGCGTGAAAGCGCAGATCGAGATAGGCCTGGAGAGCTACCGCCGCTGTTTCGGGCGCGAGCCGCGGGGCTTCTGGCTCCCGGAGTGCTCCTATTCCCCCGACCTGGACGGGGTCCTGGAGCGTTTCTCCCCTCCTCTCTCCTACGCCGTCCTGGACTTCAGCGCCGCGGGCGGGGCAAGCGAGAACGCCTCCACCTGGGAGCCGCGCCGGCTCGGCTCGACTCCCCTCGTCGCCCTCCTTCGCGACAGGCTCGCCCACGATCTCGTATGGACCATGCGGGGATATCCCTGCGGCCACGACTACCGGGAGTTCTCCAAGCGCGATTACGACGGGTGGGGTTTCCAGTACTGGAGGATCACCTCGCAGAACACTCCCCTGGACGAAAAGGACATCTATCACCCCGCCCGCGCCGCGGCGCGCGCGGATGAAGATGCGAGAAATTTCGCGGCCAGGTTATCCCGCCGTGGCGAGGAGATAGCCGCCGCGGGGACCCTGGGCGGCGCTGCCGGCCTCGTACTCGCCGCCTACGACACCGAGCTGCTCGGACACTGGTGGCGCGAAGGCCCGCTGTGGCTGCGGGGGGTCCTGTCAGAGCTGGGCGACAAGTCCTCTCTACCGGGGCCCGTAGCCGCCCGGGCCCTGTCCGGAGAACCGACGGTGATCTCCCCCGCCATGACCGCCTGGAACGCGGACGGCACCTTTTCCACCTGGGTGAACGCGGGTACGGCGGATATATGGCGCGAGACGCACCTCGCCGAGGAAGCCTGCCTTCGCCACATCGAGACCGGTCGCGGAGACGAGGTGGCAAAGCGCGCACTGACCCAGGCGGCGCGCGAGCTGTTGCTCATGGAGTCCAGTGACTGGACGTTCATGATCACCAGGGGGGAGGCCGCCGGCTATGCCCGCGACCGTTTCAGCTCCCACCGTTCCCGTTTCCTCGCCGTGACGGGCATGCTGGACCGCGGGGAGATCGATACCGCCTCCCTTGCCTCCCTCGAGGACACGGACAACCTCTTCCCCTGGCTTACCCCGCGCTACTGGGATTGACACGCACCCGTCTGCCCAACAGGCAACATACCGCGGTATGCAGAAAACAAGACCTGGTCCATTCGGTGATCCGCGCAGGATGCGGAAACCTGGCTCTCTTGATGCAGACTATCAAGTGTTGGTTGATATATATGGCCCGTTTCTATAGAATATTTGTGCTTGTCGTTGCCTTTAGGGATGTCATAAGAAACAGACACGCGGCGATCGTCCGGCATCGCCGCGCTGCGCGAGAACGGGGTTGATAATGAACGTCGTGATCCTCTCCTGGGAATACCCGCCCAGGATCATCGGCGGCCTCGGCACCCATGTGCATCAGCTGGCCGTTAACCTTGCCCGGGCGGGGATAAACATACACGTGGTGACCAAGGACGCCCCCGACGCCCCTGACTTCGAGGTCGCGGAGGGCGTTCAGATCCACCGCGTCCCCCTTTACGCCCCCGAGATACCCCAGGAGGAATGGGTCCCCTGGACCCTGCAGTTCAACGTGGCTCTGCTGGAGCGGGCGATCCCCCTCATCAACGAGAGGATAGGCAAGGTACACGTGCTGCACGCCCACGACTGGCTTGTGGCGCATGCGGCCATCTCCCTCAAACACGCCTACCGCATCCCGCTGGTGGCCACCATCCATGCCACGGAATACGGCCGGCACCAGGGATACATCCCCGAGGGCATGTCGCGCATAATCCACCAGATAGAATGGTGGCTGACTTTCGAGAGCGTACGCACCATAACCTGCAGCAACTACATGCGGGACGAGGTGGCGCGCATCTTCGAGCTACCCGGCGACAAGATCACCGTCATCCCCAACGGCATAGAATACGAGCTCTTCCGCAGCGACGCCGACACGGAGCGCATCCGCAGGCAGTTCGTCGAACCCGACTCGCGCATGATCTTCTTCGTGGGACGCCTGGTCTACGAGAAGGGGGTGCAGACGGTCATCGAGGCCATGCCCCGGGTGCTGCAGGAATTTCCGGACCTGCGCTTCCTGGTGGCAGGCACGGGGGCCCATGTCAGGGCCCTGCAGGTGATGATAGATGAGTTCGGCCTGGGCGAGAAGATCAAGCTCCTCGGCTTCGTGGACGCGGAGAAGCTGCCCATGTTCTACAAATGTGCCGACATCACCGTTGTCCCCAGCATCTACGAGCCCTTCGGCATGGTGGTGCTCGAGGCCATGGTGGCAGGATGTCCGGTGATCGTGGCGGATACCGGCGGCCTCAAGGAGATCGTGGTACACGAGGAGACCGGCCTGTGCTTCAAGCCCGGCAACCCGGAATCGCTGGCACAGGCGATGATCAGGGTGCTGCGTGACGAGGGCCTGGCGCAGCGCCTCACCAGCGACGCGCAGAAGTTCATCGGCGAGAAGTACAACTGGGGGCGTATCGCCCGCCATACCATGGACGTTTACCAGCGTTCCATAAAGGAGTACGAATACCGTCCCCGCGTACTCAGCGTGTGCCCGCCTATCCCACAGCGCGCCGAAGGAAGCTAGCGCAGAAAACGGTTGGGAGTTCCATCATTCGATAGCCTGCATCGCGTAGGCGACAGCGCCGGCTTCGGCGCGGCGGCGTCCAGTGCCTCGGCGCTTCAGGGTGTCATGGCCTGATGCGTATACATTGGGATGTGAGAGAGTGGATCCGGATCTCAAGCGTAGCCTCGACCGCGTTTTCCATCCCGCGTCAGCGGCCATCGTGGGCGTCTCCGAACGCATGGACAACCCCGGCACCCTCTTTCTCCGCGCCTTTCAGGATATGGGTTTCGAGGGGAGGCTCTATCCCGTAAACCCACGTCACGGCGAGATCATGGGCCTGCGCTGCTATCCCGATATCGGCTCGGTCCCGGAGGGCCTGGACCTGGTGATACTCGCCGTCCCCCCCGCCGCGGTGCCGGGGCTGGTGCGTGAGTGCGCCGCCTCGGGGGTGGGGGTGTGCGTCATCAACACCGCGGGCTTCTCGGAGACGGGAAGGGAGGAGGGCCGCCGCCTGGAGCTGGAGATCATGCAGGCGCGGCGCGGTAGCGGCCTGAGGCTGGTCGGCCCGAACTGCATGGGTATCTTCTCGTCGCGGGGAAAAACCGCGCTTTTCGCGGGAATGTTCCCGACGCCGGGCCGCGCGAGCATGATATCCCAGAGCGGCAGCCTCTCCAGTATCACCTACGTGACCGCCCTGGAGCGCGGCCTCTACTTCGACAAGATCGTCTCCAGCGGCAACGAGCTCGACCTCAACTGCTCGGACTACCTCGCATACCTGGCCGAAGACGACCACACCGGCATCATCCTGGCCTACCTCGAGGAAGTAAGGGACGCCCGCCGTTTCCTGGACAAGGCCGTGAAGATCAGGGGGCGGAAACCCCTGATCGTGTTCAAGTCCGGGCTGACGGCATCGGGGAGCAGTGCGGCCGCCAGCCACACCGCGGCCATGGGGGGCAGCGCCGAGGTCTTAGCGGGAGCGGCGCGCCAGGCGGGGATGATCCTCGTGCACGACCTCGCGGAGATGCTCGACTGCGCCACCGCCCTCTATCACCTGCCGCCCTGCGCGGGCGGAAGGGTGGCCATCGTCAGCGCTCCCGGGGGCCTCGCGGTGAACTGCGCCGACGCGGTTGAGTGGCATGGCCTGGAGCTGGCGTCGCTCCGTGACGAGACCCGCGAGGAGCTCGCGGGCTTCCTTCCCGCGGAGGGCACCTCTTTCTCCAACCCCGTGGACCTGGGCTTCGGCGCCGTCATCCCGGGCAATTACCTCAAGGCCCTCAGGATACTGGACGGGGACCCCACGGTGGACGTGATGATAACCGTGGGCACCGCGCCCGCCTCCCGCGACGGCGACATAGGCCTCATCGCCGCCATCACCGACGAGATGCTGGAGGCCCGCAGCGTCATCTCCAAACCGCTGGTGTCGGTGCTCTTCCCCAGCGCCTTCACCTCCACCCACATGGCCAAGCTGCATGCCGCCGGGATCCCCGCGTACACCACCCCCACCGCCGCCTGCTTCGCCCTCCGCGCCTACCTGGATTTCCACCGTCAGGCCGGTGAAGGGGCGGGAACGGCGGAGTGACGGCGCAGAGGCGGCCGCATGGGTTCATGCGCGTCAATCCACCGCCATACGAGCCCGGACTCGCGTGCCCGCTATAGCGTCTCGCGCAGCTGGCGGGCCGCTTCCCCGGGAGCGAGGATGTTGAGGTGCATGCCCGTCGCCATCTCGAAACCGGCGCTGACGATGATACGCGGGACCATCTCCACGTGCCAGTGGTAGTAGCCGTGATCCTTGCCGTCACACGGCGCGGTGTGCACCCAGAGGTTGTACGCGGGGTTTCCCAGCAGGTCGGACAGGGACTTCAGTGAACGGGCGAGGATGTCGGCCATGGCCGTGAGCCCGTCTTCGCCGATGGAGCCGAAATCGGATCCGTGGCGGCGGGGGACGAAGCGCATCTCGAAGGGGGCGCGCGCCGCGTATGGGACGAGGGCGGTCCAGCCCCCGTTCTCCGCCACCACCCTGCCATCCTCGTGCGCCTCCTCGACGGCCCGGCAGAGGGGGCAGCCGCGGTCACCCGCCCGGCGGAACTCGCGCAGCTCGTCCGCGATGGTCCTCGTGACCATGGGCAGCACGAAGACCTGCGTGTGGGGGTGGTCGAGAGAGGCGCCGGCCTCTCTCTTGTGGTTGATGATGATCTGCACCTGCCTGACCTCGTCCCGCGACGCGAAATGCCGGTATCGCCGCAGCCAGGCATCCACGAGGAGCGCCGCCGCCTCCGCGCCCATGTCTCCCAGGGAAAGCTCGTGATCGGGCGAGTTCACGATCACCTCGTGGTCGCCGCGTGCGGGGCGGCCGACCCTGCCGCCGCGCCTCCAGCCCCGCGGTCCCGCCTCAGGCATGAAGGCCGGGTAGAGGTTGGGCACCGCCCGCACTTTCCAACCGGGGGAGTCGGGCGGCCCGCCGTCCCTTCCCGCTGCCCACGTCTCCGGCGGGGTGAGGGATTCGCCGCCGGGGCAGAAGGGGCAGGATGGCCCGGTGCCGACCTGCCCGGGAACGGCACCGGGCCTGCGCGAGCGTCCCACCGCCAGGATGGACCATACCCCCGTTACCTCGTCGCGCCGTATCTCCGGATAAGCGAACTCCGGCTGCCCTTCGTTCGTGTTCATCGTGCCCTCCTCTTCTCGCCAGGAACCCTGTGCCTCGCACCCGTCGGCCGATGCCCGCACTCCGCCGGGAGGCCGGGGCGCGGCGCGCATCTCCCATCCGGGGTCCTCTCACCGCGGGTAGCATTCCTCACCGAGAGGGTTCTCCTCCTCCCCTGCCTCCCCTTCCCCCCCGGGCGCGAGTGGCCGCGGCCTCCACCCCAGCACCCTGGCGGGAACGCCCCCGACCACGGCGTAGGGAGGGACGTCGCGGTTCACCAGGCTCATGGCGCCTATCACCGAGCCCCTGCCCACGGTCACGCCGCGCAGGATGGAGGTCTTCTCGCCCACCCAGATATCCCCCTCGAGGCGAACGGGTTTCTTGGTGATGCCCTGGGAGCGGATGGCGATGACCGGGTCCCAGTAATTATGGTCGAAGTCGACGATATACACGGAGTCGGCGAACAGGCATTCCGGACCTATGTACACGCCGGCGTAACAGTTCACGGTGTTGTCGGTGCCGAAGATGGTGTTGTCGCCGACGTATAGCTCCCCTTCATGACAGCGCAGGGCATTGTTGGTCCCGATCCATACCCAGCGCCCGATGCGGATGGTGGCGCCCCTCTTCACCACCACCTGGTAGCGCCGAGGCAGGAAGATAAACCCCTCCGTCTTGACGCGCGGGTGCAGTATCTTGAAACGGATAAAGCGGTAGAGCCAGCGCCAGTAACGGGGCCCGTACATGCGCTTTTCGCGCACGAAGCGGTAGGTGCGCACCAGCCAGGTCCAACCGCGTGGCCTCTGCTCCAGACCCGCGTCGCTCGCGGCCCCCTTCTCGACCTCGCGCAGGGCTTCGGTCGTCCCGTTGTCCATGACCACCTTCCGTTCCGCAAACGGGGGTATCGAAGCTTACCCTGGATATCCGATCCGGCATACCGCCCGGCCCCGAGGCACCTGTCCCGCCATCACGTTCCCCCGCGCCCGCGGGCCGCATCCCACCGAGCGGGCCTCACTTCTCCAGGTAGACGATGAGGTTGTAGAACCAGCCGCGAGGCAGGTATGGGTACAGCTTCTGGTCCCATCTCCTGACGCGCTTGTAGGTGTTGTACGCCCCCCAGCGCCAGCGGTCGCTGATGTTCTCCTCGCTCACGCTTCCCTCCACCGTGCGTATCATCCACCCGATAAAGCTGGAGATGAGCTCCTCGGACTCGAACCGCACCATGGAGAAGCCCGCCCTGCGCGCCATATCGCACAGCTGCCGCGGGCGGAAATTATGGATATCCACCATGAATTCCAGCTCCTGCAGCTCGTGGTCCTCGGGCGATCCCGAGGCGTCGTAGCGCCGCAGCGTGATCCTCTTCTTGCCCAGCCTGCCACCCAGGCGTGCATAGCACTTGATGGCGAAGGAAGCTATGGCTTTTGCCACCCTGGCAAGGCGGTGCCCCACCACCGTGGGCTCGCCCGCCACCACGCACCTGCCGCCCGCCTTGAGCACGCGCTGTATCTCCCGGAACGACGCGTCCAGGTCGGGCAGGTGGTGCAGGACGGCATGGCCTATCACAAGGTCGAAGCATTCATCCTCGTAAGGCAGATGTTCAGCGTCCGCCTGCTGCAGATGCACCTTTATACCGAGGTCCTTCGCGTTGTCCCGGCACACGTCCAGCATCCCCTGGGAGATGTCGCATCCCCAGGCCTCGTCCAGCACCCCGGCCAGCCCCAGGTTGAGCATGGCGTATCCGGTGCCGCACCCTATCTCCATGATGCGCACGTCGCGCGGGAAAGGTCCTCTCAATCCCAGTTCGAACTTGGAGAGCACGAACTCCGCCATGTCCGCGTCGAAGCGTATGGCCCATTTCTTGTCGTACTCGCGGCTGGTCTCGTCGTGGAAGACCAGGTTCGCTTCCTTGATATCCATAGCCATGATTATATGCATGGGACCTGCATGAGGGAAGGGCGGCCGTTCTCGCCACCCCGTCAAGCACATATCGCCCGCGAACCTTTAATATATATAGGAAGGAAAAGCTCGCGAGGTCAGGGAGACATCCCATGGAGGAGGAAAGGAAGGCGGGGGCGGGCGGCCGCGGACGCGCGGACCGTCGCTCCATGCCGGGACGCTGGTGGGTCCCCGGGGACGTCGTTCTCGTGCTGGCCGTGGTCGCCCTGAGCGTGTTCCTCATATCGCGCGGCGTGGCCGGCGCCGGCGCCGGCCCCCACCTGGAGGTGAGGGTGACCGCCGGAGGCGAGGAGGTCCTGACCCGTCCCCTGCACGAGGACTCCGGGGAGTTGAAGGTGACAGGTTTCGCGGGCACGAGCTACCTGGAGATCTCCGGAGGCAGGGTGCGCATGGTCGACTCCGCCTGTCCCGACAAACTGTGCGTGAAAAGCGGGTGGGTATCCAGCCCGGGGGAGAGCATCGTCTGTCTCCCCAACCGGGTGGTGATCGAGGTCGTCAGCGGTGACGGAGGGCCGGATGTTGTCAACCAGTAAACGCGCCGGGTGGGACGCATCCTTCCCCGCCGCGGACCGCCGCGCTTACGTGGTCAGCCGTATAGGGCTGCTGGTAGCCCTGGGCCTGGTGCTCCAGATCGTCGAGGGGACCATACCCCCGATCCTCCCCCTTCCCGGGGCCAGGCTCGGCCTGGCCAACCTGGCCACGGTCATAGCCCTGGTCACCCTGGGGCCCTGGGAGGCCCTGGCGGTGAACGTTCTGCGCTGCCTGCTGGGAGGCCTGCTGCGAGGCAGCTTCATCGGCCTCACCCTGAGCCTCACGGCGGGGACCGCGGCCACCCTGGTAATGGCCGCCCTCTACGGCCTCGGGCCCCGTGCCCTCAGCCTGACCGGGGTGAGCATCGCTGGAGCTGTCACCCACAACGCCGTGCAGCTCGCCGTGGCCATGTGGCTGGTGGGGTTCCCGGGCTTGAAGCACTATCTACCGTACCTTCTCCTCGTCGCCCTGCCCACCGGTTTCTTCATAGGTATCGCCGCGCGCAGGCTGACCCTGTCCCTGGGCCGCGGCATCCCCGGGGGAGCGGATTGAAGTGAGCGCGCACACGGATATCGCGCCCGTGCTTTGCGAGGACGTTTCCTTCACCTACCCGGGGGATGGCATAACCGCCCTGGACGGGGTCTCGCTGGAGGTAAGGCAGGGCGAGTTCGTTGCGCTGGCGGGGATGAACGGCTCGGGCAAATCCACGCTGTGCAGGCTCCTAAACGCCCTCATCCTGCCGACGCGGGGTAAGGTGGTATCCTGCGGCCTGGACACGGCGCTGCCCGAAAACCTCGCCGGCATACGCAGCCGCGTGGGGCTGATCATGCAGAACCCCGACAACCAGATCGTCGGCCCTACGGTGGAGGATGACGTGGCCTTCGGGCTGGAGAACCTCGGGCTGCCGCGGGAGGAGATGCTCTCCAGGGTGCAGGATGCCCTGGAAGCCATGGGCCTCTCATCGCTGCGGCGACGTGAACCGCACCTCCTCTCCATCGGGGAGAGAAAGCGCCTGGCGGTGGCGGGGGTCCTGGCCATGCGGCCCCAGGTACTGGTATCGGACGAGTCCACTTCAATGCTGGACGCCCCCACGCGTTCGGAGACCATGGCCCTCTACCGGCGGCTGCGGGATGAACTGGGTGTCGTCGTGTTCCACGCCACCCACCGGCCCGAGGAGATGCTGGCCGCCGACCGCGTTCTTCTGTTAGAGGGCGGCCGCCTGATGTTCTCCGGCTCTCCCCGCGAGCTCTTCGACGACGGCGAGCTGTGCGCGCGCAACGGCCTCGGCCCTCCCTCCGTGTACCTTCTCGCCCGCGAGCTTGAGCGCCTGGGCCGCGCGCTCGGCGACGCGCCACTCGAGCCGAAGGAGGTGGCGGAACGGCTGTGGGCATCCTGCTGAGGGACGTTGCTCTCACCTATCTGCCCGGCACTCCCATGTCCAGGGAGGTGCTGTCGTGCATAGACCTCGAGCTGGAAGCCGGCGAGATCCTGTGCCTCGTGGGCAGGACGGGGGCGGGAAAATCCACCCTCGTCCATATCATGGGCGGACTCCTGCCGGCCACCTGCGGCGAGATGGCGCTCGACGGCAAGAGCCTTGACGGGCGGGGCGGGATGCGTGCGCTGAGGAGCGCCGTAGGGGTATTGATGCAGTCCCCGGAGAGGCAGCTCTTCGCGGAGACGGTGGAAAAGGACGTGGCCTTCGGCCCCCGCAACCGGGGCGTGCGCGGCGAAGACCTGGCGGCAGCGGTGCGCGGAGCCCTTGCCTCGGCGGGCCTGGACCCGGAAGAATACGCATTCCGCCCGCCCTTCTCGCTCAGCGGAGGCGAGATGCGCCGTGCCGCCCTTGCCGGGGTGCTGGCCATGCGGCCGCGCTATCTTCTCATGGACGAACCATCCTCCGGTCTGGACCTGCCGGGCCGCAGGCTGCTCTACGGCATCCTGGAGAAGCAGCGGGAGCAGGGGGTGGGGATATTGCTGGTGACCCATGACTGGGACGAGGTGGAGCTGCTGGCGGACCGGGTCGCCGTGCTCTCGCAGGGACGTATCCCGCTCCAGGGCGAAAAGGAGGCGGTGCTTGCGGCCGCCGGCGAGCTCGAGGCGGCCGGGCTGAGGCCTCCGGCCATGGTCGCGGTC
>MTKY01052154.1_pt1 | contig 14263 bp, 13 predicted proteins | sample 1042731 | NCBI WGS metagenome assembly MTKY01 (sample SAMN06212206, study PRJNA360538) | anaerobic digester metagenome | biome: Wastewater treatment plant; material: sludge; isolation source: anaerobic digester fed with sludge from wastewater treatment plant | place: Denmark: WWTP Soeholt ... | reverse complement strand
CGGCAAGCTCAAGAAGGTTGCGATCTTCGGCGTGGTCACGGGCGCCGGTGCCGCAGCGTTCGCCGCACTACGCCGCCTTGCCGGTAACACGCCGACGCCGTCATATACGCAACCCCGTCCGGTGCCGACGACTCCGGCCAAGCCGTCACCGGTCCCGCCGATGTCGACGTCAACCCCGCCCGCCAAGAAGGCAGCGCCAGCCAACGAGGCTCCTGCCAAGAAGGCCGCGGCCAAGAAGGCTCCAGCCAAGAAGGCGGCACCAGCAAAGAAGACCACCTAGCAGTTCGGCGGCAACACCGGCCTACTAGTTCTTGGAGGTTGTGAGGCCGAATGCCTCGGCGAAGTCGGGATCGGTGGCCTGCCTGCCCAGACGAGGAGTGTGGCCCACATCAGCGAGGAAGCCACCCACGGAAAACAAGGTGACGGGCACTTCTGTTGAGTAGCTCGCCAGCGACGGGTGTATCGCGATCATGGAGATGTCGTTGGGGCCCTCCTTGTTGTCCTCGTCCGCCGTCACGACGATGAGCAGCCGACCGCTCTTCCAGTCTGGGCCAGATTGCAGGAGCTCGACCTTGTCGGCGATCCAGTTGTCTGCTTGCTTGATCTGCGTCGGTCCCGCGCCTGAGCATCGGTCGTGGGCGTTGTGGCAGTTGTCTGGAATGAGCGCACCGACGTTCGGCAGTGCTCCCTTGGCGACATCCGTGGCCAGAGTCTCGGCATTGACCGTGTAGCGAGAAAAGTTGGCGGCCTTGGCCGTCGTTGCCACGAAGGGCACCGTGAAGACGTGGCGAGCCGCATACTTTCCGACGTTCTTCCTGCGGTCGCGGACGTCCGCGGGCAAGCTGTCGGCGTACACCTTCATGGTGCGCCCTGAGGCGAGAGTGTTGTTCCAGAGATCGGGATTGGACAACGTCTTGATCGAGTTGGACGACACATATCGTCCGCCCGTGCTGAGGCACACGTAGTTGGGCTGCGACGGGTGGTCGCACGGTGCGAGAGCCCGGGGTGCCTTGCCAAATCTGTCTCCCAGCGCGGTCAGGCGAGGCGCTTCGGTTCTGATCTGGGTGGACGACTTGTTCTCGAGCATGATCACCACCACCTTGTCGACCTGGCTCTTCGGCGCTGATGGTGTCGGCGTGTCGGTGGGTGTGGGGGTCTGTGTCTTCGCGGGCGTGGGGGAGGGAGTGGGAGATGCGGTCGCATTCGTCGCGACTGTTTTGTCCTGCCACACCGATCGTGAGAGCAGCGCCCCCGCCAACACGACAATGAACACAGACCCAGCGACGACAAATATACGCGTGCGGTAAGACCTGTGTAAGCGGTGCTTTGGAGCCATCGTCGCCCTTGTCCTCTGTCCCAAATCCGCGAGGTGCGGGCAGGCTGCGAGTGCAGAATATCAAGCACCAGCACCGCTCACGATCGATTCACCGAGAACTCGACCACCGGGGTTTGGTCCATCCGCGCAGGTCATCGACCTGATCACTCTCGCGCGCCCGGAGAGATTCGAACTCCCAACCTTCTGATCCGTAGTCAGATGCTCTATCCGTTGAGCTACGGGCGCCCGCCCCGAAGGGCCTCGCTGATTCTAGCGTGGCCCGGAGCCGAGCGAAAATCCGGCCGTAGGGCAACGCGAAGGTCCTCTGATGTGACCATGTTCACCCATCAATCCCTTCGCCGCGGATGCGCCCCGCCCGTAGAGTCAAATGATCGCCACCGCCCGTCGGTGACGGGAAAATCACACATCAGCTGTCCCGGACGATTCGTCGTATGCCGGGAGGTGCGGACCAATGCGCTTGGTTCGCGATGCGCGAAAAGGAAAAGCTCACCCATGTCTACAGACACCATCAGCACGACCTACCGAACAACCCATGCCAAGCTTCAGAGCTGGGTCGATGAGGTAGCCGCCCTCACAAAGCCCGCCTCGATCCATTGGGTCGAAGGCATGCCGGAGGAGTGGGTCAAGCTGACCGACGATCTCGTCGAGGCCGGAACGTTCGTCCGCCTGGACGAGACCAAGAAGCCCAACTCCTTCTGGTGCGCATCGGATCCGACCGACGTGGCTCGCGTCGAGGACCGCACCTACATCTGCAGTGTTGACGAGGCCGACTGCGGCCCGACCAACAACTGGATGGAGCCGTCCGCGATGAAAGACCTCATGCGTGGCCTGTACGACGGGTGCATGCAGGGCCGCACGATGTACGTCATCCCGTTCGTCATGGGGCCCATCGACTCGGCAAGCCCGATGTTCGGTGTCGAGATCACTGACTCCGCATACGTCGTCACCTCCATGACCGTGATGGCACGCGTCGGCAATGAAGTCCTCAACGCGATCGAGGCAACGACCGCCAACTACGTGCCGGCCCTCCACTCGATCGGCGCTCCGCTCGCCGACGGTGCCGACGATGTCCCGTGGCCGTGCAACGACACCAAGTACATCGTGCAGTTCCCCGAGGAGCGCATGATCTGGTCGTTCGGCTCCGGCTACGGCGGCAACGCCCTACTCGGCAAGAAGTGCTACTCGCTACGCATCGCCTCGGCGATGGGACGCGACGAGGGCTGGATGGCCGAGCACATGCTCATCCTCAAGCTCACCAACCCCGAAGGTGTCGTCAAGTACGTCGCTGCCGCATTCCCGAGCGCATGCGGCAAGACCAACCTCGCCATGGTCGACCCGACGATCCCCGGCTGGAAGGCCGAGACCATCGGTGACGACATCGCCTGGATCCGCGTCGGAGCGGATGGCCGCCTGTATGCCGTCAACCCCGAGTTCGGCCTGTTCGGCGTGGCACCGGGCACCGGCTGGAACACCAACGCCAACGCCATGCGCACCATCGAGAAGGGCAACTCGGTCTTCACCAACGTCGCCCTGACCGATGATGGCGACATCTGGTGGGAGGGTATGACCGAAGAGGAGCCGGCACACCTGACCGACTGGAAGGGCCGTGACTGGACGCCCGGCAACGGCGAGCTCTCATCGCACCCGAACAGCCGCTTTTGCACCCCGATCAAGCAGTGCCCGGTCATCGCGCCCGAGTACGACAACCCCGACGGCGTGCCGCTTGACGCGATCCTGTTCGGTGGCCGCCGCAAGACGACGATCCCCCTCGTCACCGAGGCACGCGACTGGACCCACGGCACGTTCATGGGCGCAACACTCTCCTCGGAGACGACCGCAGCCGCCACGGGTGCAGTCGGTGTCGTGCGACGCGACCCCATGGCGATGCTGCCGTTCATCGGCTACGACGCAGGTGACTACTTCAGTCACTGGATCAACATGGCCAAGAACAACGACGAAGCGAAGTTCCCAAAGATCTTCTACGTCAACTGGTTCCGCCGCGACGAGGATGGAGGCTTCCTGTGGCCCGGCTACGCCGAGAACAGCCGCATCCTCAAGTACGTCCTGGATCGCGTGGCCGGCACCGTCGAGGCCAACGAGACGCCGATCGGGCTCATACCGGCACCCGGCGCCATCGACACCGAAGGGCTGGACATCTCAGAGGAGCGGCTCGCTTCGGCCCTGCGCGTCGACACCGACGAGTGGAAGGCCGAGATCCCGCAGATCAACGAGTGGTTCGAGAAGTTCGGTGACAAGCTGCCGACCGTGCTGTGGACCGAGCTCGATGGATTGAAGGCCCGCCTCGAGGCCTGAGCAAAGGGTGAATGCTGTCTCACGTCAGAAGCTGCGTGATCTGCCAGCCGAGGACCACCGCTCCGAGGACACGGCGGTAGGGGGCCTGACCGCGTACGAGTTCATCAAGGCCCCACACGATGAGCGCTCCGGAGCCTATCCAGCGCAGCTCGCTGTCGTGTTGGTCGTATGAGGTCCAGCGCACGATGGTCGCCGCCGCAAAGACCCACAGCGGCGGGTTGGGAAACTGAAAGAGCACCCGCTTGCCGGACTCCTTGTCGCGAAGCCACCAGTCGATGTTCACCCCGCGAGGTCGTCGTAGATGCGCTTGTCGTGAGCGTTGAAGACCGTCACGCCATCCTCACCGTTGAGCCGCGAGAGCGTGGCGTGATTGCCGGCGAGCTTCTTGCCGTCCTGCGCCATGACCTTCTCGAAGGCCCGAAACTTGCCTATCTTCTTGAGCTGAGTGCCTGACGGAGACGTGGGTGTGTAGGAGCTGGCGTCGAACACCGCGTCGCCGGCGTGGATCAGCACTCCGCCGCCGTCCTGCTCGACGGCGACGGCAGCGTGACCCTTGGTGTGTCCCGGCATAGGGACGTAGGTGATGCCGGGAAGCACCGCGATCCCGGTGAGTCCGTACTTCCAGTCATCGCCGGGCCCGTCGTGCGTCTCGAACTTCGGGCCGTACGCCCACTGCTTCTGCGAGTAGCGTTGTCTGGACGCGAAGTCGGGGTTGGCCACCGCCCAGTCGAACTCGTCGGCCGTCGTGTGAATCGTCGCATCCGGGAAGTCCGCGGCGCCGCCGATGTGGTCGAAGTCCATGTGGGTCAGCACGATGTGCGTGACGTCTGTCAACTGGTGGCCGCGCGCCTCAACCTGCGCCGCAGCAGCCTCGGAGTCTTTGCGGGCAGGCCGGGTGAGGAATCGTCCGGGTCCCATCCGCTTGGGATCAGCGAAGTCGTGGCGGCCGAGGCCGCTGTCGACCAGGACGAGCCCATCGTCGGTCTCACACAGGAGCACGTGGCAGACAATGGGCGACATGGTCGGCGGATTCATGGTTCCGCAGTTCAGGTGATGTACGCGCATACGCTGAATCCTGACGGATCGAATCGCGCGCCGTCGAGAAACGAGGGGATCCGATGGATTCATCGATGGTCTCATCCTGGCCGTTCTGGGCCCTGCTGTCTGCCTTCTTCGCCGCGCTCACTGCGATCTTCGCCAAGGTGGGGGTCGAAGGGGTGGACTCAGATGTTGCGACGTTCATCCGCACGGTCGTCATCCTGGTGACCCTCGGCTTCATCCTCTTCGTGCTTGGCAAGCTGCACTCGCCCGGATCGCTGACGACCAAGACGTGGGTGTTCCTCGTCCTTTCGGGATTGGCAACGGGTGCCTCGTGGATCTGCTACTTCCGGGCGCTCAAGCTCGGACCTGCAGCGCTGGTGGCACCCGTGGACAAGCTCAGCGTCGTGCTCGTGGCAATCTTCGGCGTCACCCTGCTCGGCGAGCACCTACAGCCTCGACAGTGGATGGGCGTCGCGCTCGTGGGCGCAGGCGCGGTCCTGCTGGCCCTCAACTGACATCCGATCAGAGGTGACTGAGTCTTCGGGTGAACTGAGCTCAGTTGTTGAAATGCCAGCCGTATCGGACCACGGCGAGATACTGTCGACCGAGATCCCGGGATCATCATCTCCACGCCCGCCACACGCGATGTGCAACGAATTGCCGCGAGATGACAGGTGGGAAGGGCAATCAGTTGACCGACATCTTGCGACAGGACGAGGGCGCGCTCGCACCGCCCGACGTCGACCTCACGTCGATCGAGCCGGCCCCTGCGCCGCAGACCGTCACCATCACTCGCGCGCCGTGGAAGACGTACTACTCCAGAGGTGTCCTGCTCACAGATCTCGCCGTGCTGCTGTTGACGAGTGTGGCGGCACAACTGTGGCGATTCGGAGCCAATTCCGAGATCCAGACCAACGGGCCGTTCCACGTCTCCTACACCGCGCTGAGCATCGCGATCGTGCTCATGTGGTGGGTCGTGCTGCAGCTGTACCGCACCCGCGACCCGCGCGTTCTCGGCGACGGATCGGAGGAGTACACCCGCGTCACGCGGGCCACTGTGTTGACTTTCGGCTGGCTGTCGATCCTGTCACTGATGTTCAAGTGGGACATGTCGCGCGGCTTCCTTGCGATTGCCTTCCCCCTGGGACTGATCGGACTACTGGTCGGTCGCAAGATCTGGCGAGTCTGGCTGAGGGGGCACCGTGAGAATGGTCGGCACCAGTCGAATGTGCTGGTGATCGGTGGCGTCCGCTCGGCTGAGCAGATCGCCACCCAGCTGGACAAGCACCGACAATCGGGATTGCGAGTGACCGGCGTCTGGGTACCTGACTCGCCGAGCGACCACCAGAAGTGGCTGAACAGACCAACCGCTCCCATACCGGTGATGGGCACCGACACCACGCTCGCCGGTGCAATTGACGTCTCCAAGGCCGAGACGGTCATCGTCACCGACACCGAACATCTCGGTCCAGCTGGCCTGCACGAGCTCACCTGGCAGCTTGAAGGCATCGAGGTCGAGCTCATGGTCTCGCCCAACGTCATGAACATCTCAGATGCGCGCGTGCACATGCGTGCTGTCGCGAACATGCCCCTTCTGCACCTCGAGGAACCGCAGTACGCCGGAGCTGGCGCTTGGCCCAAGGCGTTGTTCGACCGCGTGTTCTCCGTTCTCACCCTGGTCGTTGCTTCTCCTGTGTTGTTGTGCGCCATTGTTGCCGTCAAGCTCTCGGGGCCGGGACCCACCCTGTTTCGGCAGCCACGCATCGGAATTGACGGCATGCCGTTCAAGATGCTGAAGTTCCGCACCATGCGTATCGGGGCCGAGGACGAGGAGGCCGCGTTGATGGCGGCACAGGGCGCCACGTCGACACCGATGTTCAAGGTCAAGGAAGATCCGCGGGTGACCCGGTTCGGGCGCTTCCTTCGCCGCTACTCGATCGACGAGCTGCCACAGCTCGTCAACGTCCTCCGGGGTGAGATGAGCCTCGTGGGGCCGCGGCCCCAGCAGGCGACCGAGGTCGAGATGTATGACGATCACGCATTGCGCCGACTCCGTGTCCGACCGGGCATGACCGGCCTGTGGCAGGTGTCAGGCAGGTCGGATCTCGACTGGGAGGACGCGATACGCCTCGATACCTATTACGTCGAGAACTGGTCGCTGATGGGAGACGTCATCATCCTCTGGAAGACGATCCGCGCAGTGCTCGGTTCCAACGGAGCGTACTGAGTCGTGAACTCAACCGAGGCAGACTCGTCCACCCCGACTGTCTACACATGACGTCATGAACCACGCCGCACTTGCTGTAGCCATTGCGTCATTCCTTGTCTTTGGGCTGGGTATCGTCCTCCCCATCGTGTTGGGGCGGGCGAGCCACGCCGCGATGCTCCATCAGCGACTGACGCCGCTCGACATGCCCACGGTGGACGTGGTCGTACCAGCCTTCCTCGAGGTCGGCGAAATGGCTGGAAAGATTCGAGACCTTCGATCGTCGCTCAAGACCTATGACGGCATCTCGACCATCACGGTGATGGCCAGCGACTCCGCCACGGCAGATGCTGCACGCGAGGCCGGTGCCGATGTCGTGTTGATGGGCGAGCGGCGCGGGAAAGCCACCGCCATGAACGAGGCGATCTTGCAATCCACCAGCGACGTCGTTGTCGTCACAGATGCAAACTGCCGAATCGAGCCCACGACATGGCCCGCCACCGCGATCTCGACCTTGCGCGACTTCGCCCTCGTATCGTCGAACAAGGTGGAACCGTCCAGCGCCGAAGGGCTCTATTGGGCCATGGAGAAGCGGATCAAAGGGTCGTCGACGTCACCCCGGCCCACTTTGAGCGTGGTCGGGGAGTTCCTGGCATTCAGACGCGAAGACTTTCAGGCCTTTCCGTCATCGACGCGTCTCGATGACGCGTGGTTGGCCATCGACTTTGCCCGCCGAGACCTCATTCCCACCGTCGACCCAAAGATCTGGACAGTGGAGACACCAGCGTCCAGGGCCGATCAGTGGGACAGGCGTCTGCGCAACTGTGAAGGGGTTCTCGAAGAGACTCTTCCGCGCCTCGGCGAGCTGTCCCGCACTCAGCTCGGTCGCCGGCTGCTGGCGCACAAGGTCTATCGCATGACAATCGGAAACCTCGCCTTCTGGACCGGAATGCTGGCGTCCTGCTTTGTGCTTCCGCCCTACTCGACGGTTCTCGTTGTGGGCGTGACCGCGATCGCGATCGCGTGGTACTCCGGCGCCGCAACCCTGCCCCTGCCGTTCAGCACCTTCTTCACCGCAGTCGGCATGCAGGGGGTTCCCCCCGCCACCGCATTTCGGCGACTCCGCCGGCGCGGCCGGATGCCTGCCGGGTGGAAGAAGATAGCCCGATGAGCCACCCGAAGGCTGCTCTCCTGCTGACCAAGACGGCATTCGATGTTCCGCGGGACGGCGGAACACTTCGAGTCGCCGCAATATCGCGACAGCTCAACGATCAGCTCGATGTCAAAGTCCACTCGGTCGCCGTGGAAGGTGTCGCCAGTCCATCGGGTCGTGGGCAGCGCATGACCCGATGGCGTCTCATCTTGCCCAACGTCCGCGTCGTGCTCCGGTTCCTACAGATCGGCAGCCTCTCATCTGCGCGTTGGTATCGACCCAGGGTGGTGCGCGAGATCATGGAGCTGCAGCGGGACGTGCGACCCGATCTTCGGCTGATCGAGTATTCCCAGCTGCTGGGATACCGTCCGATCTTTGATGGACCGGTCGCGCTCGACATGCACAACATCGAGTCCGAGCTGATGACCAGCTACGCCGCCACGGTGCACGGGATCAAGTCCTGGATCGCGCGCTACGAGGCATCGAGAATCAGGAGCCTCGAGAGGTCGGTGGCGGGCCACGCAGACCTCATCACCGTCGTCAGTGAGCACGACGGAGATGAGTTAAAGACGCTCATGGGGCCGAACCAGCCGCGATTGATTGTCGTGGCCCCGAATGGAGTCGGTGATGCTGGTTTCGAGCTGGATCCAGAGCGTGAGAACGACGTCGTCTTCGTCGCCCATCTCGGTTGGACTCCCAACGTGTCCGCGGCGGTCTGGTTGGTCGAAGAGGTATGGCCCTACGTTCTCGATTCGATGCCCGAGGCCCGGCTCAAGCTGGTGGGGCGTTCGCCAGCGCGCAACGTTCTTTCCCTCGCATCATCTTCCGTCAGCGTCCACGCCGACGTCGATTCAGTCCTGCCGTACGTCGCTCGAGCACGGGTGGCAACCGCCCCATTGCTCGCCGCCGGCGGGACCCGCTTGAAGATCCTCGAGGCACTGTCCTGCGGCACTCCCGTCGTCTCGACCTCACTCGGCGCACTCGGTCTGACCCATCTGCCGGGGGATTCGCTCACCGTTGTCGACGAGCCGTACGGCTTCGCACAGGCCCTGCTCCACCGTCTGAGAAGCACGTCCGACCGAGGCAAGATCCGAGGATCGGCCGAGCCGTCGCGCTGGCCGTTGGCGCTGCGCCCACTCATGGAGACGCTGGTGGGCGATGACTGAGAGCGCGGGTCCACCACCCCTCGCCGTGTGCCTCCTCAACAACTACTCGATGCGAAAGGCACTGCAGCTGTACGAGGCCGGGAAGCTCCCCGGACATCATCTCTGGGGCGTGAAACCCACTCGGTCGGAACTCAGCTGGGTCGTGCCAATGGGGATCTTCGACCTGCCCTTCGGACATGGTCAGCTCACTTGGAAGCTTCGCCAGGGAGTCCTCCGACTCGTGGGTGATCCTCTCCAGCAGGCCCGAGCGTTGCTGTCGAGGCGGTCGAAGGTCGAGGTGATCTTCGCGGCGGATCAGTGGTCGGGGTCCCTCGTCGGTCTACTTTCCCGGCTTCGGATCAACCGCAAGCCCTATGTGGTCGTGATTCATCACAACCCGACATCGCGATGGAATCGCTTCTGCCTGCGCGGGGCATCGGCAGTGCTGGTGCTGAGCGAGCCGGTTCGGCGAGCCGTCGAATCGTCGCTTGGCCTTGCGGCGGATCACGTTGCCAAGGCCCCATGGGGGCCTGACCGCCACTGGTCCGGGTACGAGAAGGCCAACGACTCACGCGAAACAGTCGACTTCGTCTCGGCCGGCCGCACCAACCGCGACCACGCGTTGTTGATCGACGCCGTCCGGACGGCACGACTCACCGGCACGATCTTCGACGGCAAGCGGCGCACCGAGTACGTACACGGCGAGGCCACCTCCTCAACCAAGGGCTCCGCGGGCTATCCGGAGATCATCGAGCGGATGGCTGCTGCGGCGACTGTCGTGATTCCGCTCGCAGACCCATCAGCGCTTTCAGGGCTGACAGAGATTGCAGATGCCGCTGCCCTCGGAGTTCCCGTGGTCGTGACCCGCAACGACGTGATGCCGTACGACATCGTCGGATCAGGGGCAGGAGTCACCGTCGATGCCGGCAACAGGAGTGCACTGATCGCCGGGATCGACTCCGCTTCGGCAATGGACGAGCCCGCTGCCCGCAGGGCCCTGGCAACCGCGTTCAACCTTGACGCTTACCAAGAACTGCTCCTGACGGTGCTGCGGGGTCAGCGGAACATCCACTCGATGGACTGAGCGCGGCCGTTCGAACTGTCGAGCGGGCTCGCCACAGGCCCGAGCCCGATCGCGCGAACCAAGGCATCCACATGCTCGGCGGCGGTCGCATCCGATCCGACGACCACATGACCGTTGTCGATCAGCCAGTCCGAGATGCCGGTGTCCGACGACGAGACGATGCGGCAATCGTGGGCGAGTCCCTCGAGGAGTGGCAGTCCCACCTGCTCTCGCCAGTAGCGCTCCGGACGTGACAGCAGCACCAGGACAGTGGCGCGGCTCAGTTGGGCGTGAATCTCGCCGCGCCCCAACGAACCCAGCCATGAGGCGCGTTCCAACGTCTCAACCCGGCGTTGGACAAGGTCGCGCAACGGCCCGTCTCCAACCAGCACGAGCTCGGCGCCCAGAGCCTGCGGGAGCAGCCTCCACGCCTCGAGCAGCGGCTCCACGCCTTTGCGATTTGACAGCTCGCCGACGAAGAGCACCCGTGGAGCCGCCTTGACCCGATCACACGTCTGACACCGCGATGGAAGCTGCAGGATGGTGATTGCCTTCTCGCTGAGCTTCCGGGTGAGGGCCCGGCCCAGGATGCGCTCATAGACGAGCCGAGAGTCGTCTGTTCCGAAGCACCAACGGTCAACCAGCAGCAGGAACGGCAAGAGGAGCGGCGTGAGCGCTCTCGTGCGAACTCGTTCGGGGATCCATGCAGGGAGACGGGCCAGCCTCTCCGCATGCTCGTTCTCGATGCAATAGGTCGACACGACCACGGATCGACGGTGAACCAGCGCCCCCAATCTCGCACCGAGGACAAGAAGGAAGGTCTGCACCACCTTCCTGGTCCACAGCGGCTCTGGGACCTCAAACATCGCCGGCGGGCGAGAGATCAGGGCCACGACAATCCAGACGATTCGTGACCGTTGGTACCGCTGATCGGTGTTGGCCAGCAGCGACTCGTCCATGTAGATCGCTTCACCAAAGATTGTGAGGACCGGGGCAGTGCCGTCGAATTGCTCGACGTATGCACTGCGAATCTCCGGGTGGTAGCGCGCGTGGAGACCTCTCGCTTCCTGGGCCGTCCACGGCAGCCGTACGCCCATCAGGCGGCTCCACCGTGAAACAGGCACGCCCACGAGAGTGCCACCGCAAGGACACCAAGCAGGCACTGGGCGTGCGACCTGTTGAAGTAGCCGATCACCGAGACCGCGATCGCCGAGATGCTGAGATTCACCGCGAAGTAGCCAACCGAGCTGGGCATCGACCAGAGCACAAACGTGGCCGGTACCTGCACCAAGAGCTCCGCCGCGAACTTGACCGCGAATGCCGTCCCAAGGCGTTGTGCGTGGGCCACCCGAGTCACGAAAGGAGTCGCAACGATGGCGATGACCCAGGCGACAACCAACAGGCCCAGCGCAACATCACCTGATGAATCGAAGAACAGGCACGCTCCGGCGAGAACGGCTGACAATGCGAAGGCCACCGTCACGAGCCGGCCAGTTTGTGGAACTTCGTTCTTCCAATTCACCCGCACCATCAGGATCGAGTTGACTCCGAGGGAGACGATGGAGGTGCCGATCCGGGTGATCGCAAACGTCACGGCCGCCACGCCGGGGTCAAGGCTGGTCATCGCGGACACGTACACAATGGGCAGGATCGCTCCGACAAGCGCGCTGCCGGAATTTCCGATCAGGTGAAGCCGCCAGTTTCCCGGCGCCTCGACGTACGCCTCGGTGTCCGATGGCGCTTGCGGAGTTGAATGTGTTGTCCGCATGACCACGACGAATGCCACGACGCACCCGGCAAACCAGCCGACGCCGGGCAGCACGGCAGGAGCCTCGCCGAATGCGACACGAGTCGGAAGGAGGCATGCGAGGGCCAGGAGGTTGGGGCCCACCGTGAGGGCCGCGAGATACCCGGGCCGACCCTCGCAGGCAAGGCGAACCGCGTAGACGCCGGCCGCCGCGAGCACTCCACCACCGGCACTGAACAGCAACGGCACCGCAACACCCTCAACTGATGTCTGCGTCTCGGGAAGCAGCAGAACTGCCATTCCTCCGAGCGCAAACGAAAACCCGGCAACCGTGAAGGCCGAGCTACGCCATGCCTGAAAGCTCGGACGACCGACCGCAAGCAGGTACACGACCGACGTGACGAGAGTTGCCAACGATGCCGTGCCCACCTGCAGGCCGAGCGCGATGACGTCGCCGGACCTCGTTCCGGAGGTGGCCAAGATCGCCAGCATGGCAGCTGAGAGAAGCTGCGAAATGAGGGTTCCCGCGAGCACTTTCGCGTACGAGCCCGCGTTGAGGGAGGCGATCCGCGATGCAGCAGCCCGTGTGCGGATCTCAGGGGACCTCAATGCCCGAACGCTTTCACTTCGCCACCCGGCCAACGCTCCCGATCGTGTACGAACGCCAAGAACGAGGCGTTAAGCCATGGCGTTGTCACCCTGACAAGTGTAGTTTCCAACCCGCCTCAAGGCTGCTCGTTTGGATCGGCCGACCGACGGCGAACCGGTAGCCTTTCGCGCATGTTGACCCGCGAGTTGCGACCGCCGTCGCGGATCAGCCGACAGCAGCGAAGACGAATCAACCGGTCCCCCGTCGTACCCCATCGGGCGCTGTGGTTCGCGGGATTTCTGGCGGTAGCCGGTCAACGCATCTCGCTACCTCTGGGAGGTATCGAGATCCCGCTGTCGACCATCGGGCTGATATTCCTGTTCGCCAGCCTCATGCTCCTGTTCCGATGGACCGTGTCGGCGCCCGGCTTGGCGGCGTGGGGTCTGCTGCTGATCGCCGGTGCACTCTCGTACGCCCGGAACTCCGTGACGAACAGCGGGCAGACGTCGACAAGCCTGCTGATCTTCCTCGCGGTTTACCTGCCTCTGCTGCTTCTGCCAGGCAGGGACGGGCTTCGCGGCGCGGGTAACGTCCTGTGGTCCGGGATCTTCTCCGCGATCAAGGTGGGATGCGTGCTGGCATTGGTCCAGGTTGTGACCCAGCTGGCTGGTCTCGGGTTCTGGGATCCCCTCTATCACCTGCCATCCTCGGTCCAGACCGAGGGCTTCAACGCCCACTACCCGACCACGTACATCAACTACGCGTTCGGTCTCGACTTCAAGCCCAACGGCATGATCTTCCTTGAACCATCGTTCCTTTCGCTCTTTTCATCCATCGGTCTGGTGTGGATCGCACACGACACCTTCGCCGCCTCCAGACCATCCATACCTCCCCGCAGAGCACTCATGTGGACGATGGTCCTGGCTGCGGGTCTGGCCACATCGATCAGCGCCTCGGGGATTCCGGTACTGGCCTTCGGTGCCCTGCCACTGGTGCTGAAAGTTCTGCGTCGACCGGCCTATCTGATGGCGATGATCGCGCTCGCCGCTGCCGCCTACTTCTACGGTCTGTTCGACCCGCTGATTCGAAAGGCGACCGAAGGTACCGGGTCCAACACGAGTACGGGGCTTCGGATCGTTGCTCCCTACAAGCTCCTGCCCCCCTACTGGTATGAGCGTTTTGTGTTCGGTCACGGCCCGGGCACTGCTGAAGGCATCATCAACCACATCGGCGTGCAGAGCCTTTCGGCCACGACCGTCATGAAGCTCGCGCTGGAGTACGGGCTCATCGGAGTGGCCGCCCTCGCATGTGGGCTCGCCCTGACCCTGACACGCGTCGGCCAAGCGCCCCCATCGCTGATTCTGGCGGCGTTGGCCGCTTGGCTCATACCGTCTGAGGCGCTGCTCAACTCGATGCTCGCTGCGTGGCTGTTCTTCGTCCTGCCTCATTGGGACGGGGACGAACCCGACGAACGGCCCCCCGTACCAGACGACGGCCAGACTCAGCGCGGATCCGCAGAAGCGCTCGGCATCCTCACCAAGGAGCAGAGTTCGATTTAGCTCGTCCACCAGGAACTTCGTCACCTAGAATCAGTGATCGATCGGCGGAACAGTCTGCCAACGTCCGAATGGAGTTCGGGTGGACCTGCGCGACTACCTGGGCATCCTGAG
>MTKY01054365.1_pt1 | contig 14269 bp, 11 predicted proteins | sample 1042731 | NCBI WGS metagenome assembly MTKY01 (sample SAMN06212206, study PRJNA360538) | anaerobic digester metagenome | biome: Wastewater treatment plant; material: sludge; isolation source: anaerobic digester fed with sludge from wastewater treatment plant | place: Denmark: WWTP Soeholt ... | reverse complement strand
CTCCTCGAGTTGAAAGTTGCCCAGGGTGACCGTGTGTCCACCGGTGACCTGATCGCGTTTCTGGAGGCGGACGAGACCGCAGCCGAGGCGCCGGCGGAGAAAGCCGCGGCCCCCGCTGCCGTGCAGACGGAAGCGCCCGCAGTGCCGCCGCCAGCGCGTCCTGCGCCGGAGCGGCCGGCATCCGCACCGGTCTTGCCGCCGATCGATGAGCCCGGTTTCGCACGTGCCCATGCCAGTCCTTCGGTACGCAAATTTGCCCGCGAACTCGGCGTCGATCTCGGTCAGGTCAAAGGCTCCGGGCAGAAGGGGCGGGCGCTGCTCGACGACGTCAAGCTGTTCGTGAAGTCGGTGCTGAGCGGTGCGATCAGCACGGGCCCGACGCTGGCGAAGGTTCCGGTGGTGGACTTTGCGAAGTTTGGCCCGGTCGAAGTCAGGCCGCTGTCACGGGTACGCAAGATCTCCGGTCCACGGCTGCAGGCGGCATGGCTCAACATTCCGCATGTCACGCAGCAGGATGAAGCCGACATCACCGCACTCGAGGAGTTGCGCAAGGCGCTCAAGAAAAAGGCCACGGCGGCGGGTGTCAAGCTCACACCGCTGGCCTTCTTCATCCGTGCAGCCGTACTGGCGCTGAAGGAATTTCCGGACTGCAATAGTTCGCTGACCGAAGACGGCAGCGGCCTGGTGCACAAGAAATACTGGCACATCGGCTTTGCCGCGGATACGCCGCAGGGTCTGGTGGTGCCGGTGATCCGCGATGCCGACCAGAAAGACCTCTTCACCATCGCGCGCGAGCTTGGCACACAGAGTGAAAAGGCACGTAACGGCAAGCTCGCGGCGAACGAGATGCAGGGCGCTACCTTCACGATATCAAGCCTGGGCGGTATCGGCGGTACGCACTTCAGTCCGATCATCAATGCGCCGGAGGTGGCGATCCTCGGCGTCGGGCGTGCGAGCGTCAAACCGGTCTGGGCGAATGACAGGGTCGTGCCGCGTCTGCTGTTGCCGCTGTCGCTGGCCTACGATCATCGTGTCATCGACGGCGCGACGGGTGCCCGTTTCTCGACCTTCCTCGTCGGTCTGCTGGGCGACGTGGGTCGCCTGCTGGTGGATTGAGCGGCAATGGCAGTGATCGAGGTCAAGGTTCCCGATCTCGGCGACGTCAAGGACGTCGAGATCATCGAGGTGCATGTTGCAGTCGGCGACACCGTCAAGGCGGAAGGCACGCTGATCACCATCGAAACCGACAAGGCCGTGATGGAAGTGCCATCGAGTGCCGCTGGCGTTGTCAAGGAACTGCTGGTGCACCAGGGCGACCGGGTCTCGGAACGGCAACTGATCCTCAGGCTGGAAGGCGAGGGCCGTGCCAGCCAGCGCGCCGGCCAGCACCCCGCCGACTCCTCCTTCCGCTCCCTCCGGCAGCAGCATGAACCCGGCGCCCGCCGCGCCAACACCCCGCGCAGAGGAGATACCGGATAGCGTTGCGACTTACAGTGGCCCGGTCGATCTCGAAGCCGACCTGCTGGTACTTGGTGCCGGTCCGGGTGGTTACCCGGCCGCGTTCCGTGCCGCCGATCTCGGCCTCGAAGTCACGCTGGTCGAACGCTGGGCCACGCTCGGCGGCGTCTGCCTGAACGTCGGCTGTATCCCGTCAAAGGCGCTGCTGCATGCAGCAAAAGTCATCGACGACGTCGAAGGCATGGCCGACTGTGGGCTGCGCTTTGCGGAGCCGGAGATCGACCTGGCCGCGCTGCGCGCCTGGAAGGAACGCATCGTCCACAAACTCACCGACGGGCTGGCGACGCTGGCCAAACAGCGCAACGTCGATATCGTGCGCGGTACCGGCAGCTTCCTGTCGCCGCACCATCTGGAAGTCATCGATGGCGAGCAGCGCACGGTCATCGCCTTCCGCCAGTGCATCATCGCGGCGGGTTCCGAGTGCGTGCGTCTGCCGGGATTCCCGGAGGATCCGCGCATCATCGATTCCACCGGTGCGCTGGACCTGCGCAGCGTACCGACGACCATGCTGGTTGTCGGTGGCGGGATAATCGGGCTGGAAATGGCGAGCGTCTACAGCGCACTCGGTACAAAAATATCGGTGGTCGAGCTCACCGACAGCCTCATGCCCGGCTGTGATCCGGATCTGGTGCGCCCGCTGCAGCGGCGTATCGCCAAGCGTTATGCACAGATCATGACCGGCACGAAGGTCACCAGGATCGTGCCGGTAGCCGAAGGGCTGCAGGTCAGCTTTGAAGGCAGGACATCAGCGACTGAAACCTATGATCAGGTATTGATGGCGGTGGGCCGTACGCCGAACGGCAAGCGCCTGTCAGCGGAAAGGGCCGGGATCGTGGTGGATCAGCGCGGCTTCATACCGGTCGACAAGCAGATGCGGACCAATCTGCCGCATATCTTCGCGGTCGGTGATATCGTCGGCCAGCCGATGCTGGCGCACAAGGCCAATCACGAGGGCCGGGTGGCAGCTGAAGTGGCTGCGGGCCACAAGGCCGCGTTCGATGCGCGGGTCATCCCCTCGGTAGCCTATACCGATCCGGAAATCGCCTGGGCGGGCATGACGGAAACCGAAGCGAAGGCCGCGGGTATCGACTATGGCAAGGGCCAGTTTCCCTGGGCTGCCAGCGGCCGGGCGCTTGGCTTCAATCGCGATGAGGGTATGACCAAGCTGCTGTTCGACACCAAGACGCGCCGGGTGATCGGTGCCGGCATCGTCGGTCCGCATGCCGGGGACCTCATTTCCGAAGTCGCGCTGGCTATCGAGATGGGCTGTGATGCCGCCGATATCGGGCTCACCATCCATCCGCACCCGACGCTGTCGGAAACCGTTGCCTTCGCGGCAGAGGCCTTCGAAGGTACGCTGGTCGATCTGTATCTGCCGAAGAAGAAGTAATCCGCTGGGGTACCGGGGGTCAGGCTCCGCCTGGAGACGATGGGCCGGTCCGTAAGGGCCAACTGCCGGAGCCCGTCCGCCAGGCGCTGTAGTTCAGCCCTGCGCCTTGTAGCGCTCGAGCAGCAGTTTCACACGCTTCACATAGGTTTGGGTTTCCGCGAACGGTGGCACCCCCCGGTATTTGTCGACATTGGCGGGGCCTGCATTGTAGGCGGCGGTGGCGAGCGTGACATCGCCATGGTATTGATCGAGCAGTAGTGCCAGGTATTTCACGCCGCCCTGGATATTCTGTTGCACGGCGCCGGGGTCGCTGACGCCCATGTCGCTGGCGGTTCCTGGCATCAACTGCATCAGACCCATCGCGCCCTTGGGCGAGCGGGCATTGGGATTGAATCCGGACTCCGCGTGGATCACCGCGCGGATCAGTGCCGGATCGATGCCGTTTGCCTTGGCCGCGATGCTGATCGGTGTGGTGTATTCCTGCGTGAACAGGCGCGTGGCGCTCCAGTCGATCCTGGAATTCGGATTGCAGGCGTAGCAGGAAAATTCCATGACCTCGTAATGCTGGCTGGCCGGCACCTTGTCGGTGAATGCCGGTATTCCGTTGGCCTGCCGGTAAGTGAAGACCCGGTAAAGCGGGGCGCTGTCGTCGACATTGCCAAAACTGTTGCTTTTCCCGGATTCGCCAGCCAGGGCGCTCTTCGCCAGTATTGCGCACAGGAACACGAGTCCCACGCGCTGGCGCCGGAGTGCATGTATCGGTGACCTGGCTTCGATCATGGCATGGAACGTCGCTTTGGTGGCTACAGCATACGCAACACCAAGCGTAGTTCAAGTTAGGCCGCTGTGGCGCGAGATGGTGCACAATCGCGTGCCTGGGCTCCGCGGTCTGCGATCATGAAGCCCACGCCGCTCGGCAACGGCAGATTCACAGGGTTGTGAAACTGCTCTGGGCCGCTTCATGGCATTCCTCCAGCTGATTCGATCGATCTGTGCTCAGCGTGGATCAAACGCGATGCGCATTTCCTTGAACCCGTCCATGAACAGCGAGCGTGCCTGGCGTGGTGCCGCGAGCAGGCGGATATTCGCCAGGCGACGGGCGATTTCCTCCAGCATGATCTCGAGATTGAGCCGTGCCTGGTGCACACCGATGCAGTAATGCGGACCCTGTCCGAATGTCCGGTAATGCCTGCGGGTGTTTGCGGGATTACGCGTGATATCGAAGCGCGCGGGGTCCGCGAACAACGCGGCATCACGGTTCGGTGCGCCGAGCACACAGACCATCTTGTCACCCCGGCGGATGTTTTCACCGGCGAATTCCATGTCGCGGGTGGCGGTGCGACGCAGGTAGACCACGGTATTGCAGAAACGCAGGATCTCCTCGACGGCCGCCGGCACCAACGCCGGATCCTGCTGCAGCAGGCGGTACTGCTCCGGGTGCAGGATGAACTGGTGTATGCCGAGCGCGAGGGTGTTGCGCGTGGTCTCCATGCCGCCGACGATCAGGTTGTTGAAGAAGCGTCCGAACTCGCGATCGCCGAGCGCCTGTCCGTTGATCCTGGCCGCCAGCACTTCCATCGTCATGCTGTCACGTGGATGCAGACGGTGATCGGCAGCGAGCCGCGCGCCGAATTCGATCAGTTGCATCGAGGCCTGGAAACCGGCAGCACGATTCTCGGCAAATTCGGGATCGTCGGCGAGTGCGAGCGTGTTGGTCAGGTCGACCACGTAACGGTAATCCTGTTCCTGCACCCCGAGCAGCTTGTACATCACCTGCATCGGCAATTGCATCGCCACCTCGCTGATGAATTCGCATTCGCCGCGCCCGATCACCTGGTCGATGATGTCGCTCGCGATGCGACGCATCGCCGGCTTGCGCGCCTTTAGCGCATTCAGCCGGAATGCATAATCGACCAGCGAGCGGTACTTGCGATGCTCGGGCGGATCCATGAAGGTCATGCTCTGCTGCTGTTCGACCAATGCCGCGGGCGGAAAATCATCGAGCAGCGGCCCCTCGCGGTTGCTGAACAGCTTTGGTGTCTTCAGCACGTGGTCGATATCGGCCTGCTGCAGCACCAGCCAGTGACCGCCGGTGGCAAAGTCGTCACTTTCCCAGACGAGGCGCGCGCTGTCGCGCAACTCGTCGATGGACGCGCGCGGCGTGCCGTGAGTGAAGTTGGCGAAATCCAGCAGCGGGCGAGCCGGGCAGCGATTCATCGATGGATCCTCTGTGTTTTTCATGGGGTGCAGTGCCAAGCTTAGCGCAGCTGCACACACATCTGTTGGTCAGCCCATGGCGCGGGTAAACTGCGGGCGTTGGAGCATACGGCCCAGGGGAGATCACGATGAGCGCAGCACACGATGAGGGCGTCGATCGAGAGCATGCCGGCGGATGGTCACGACGCGATTTTGTGGCAATGTCCGTGGCAGCGGGGCTGGCGAGTATGGCGCCCGGCGTTACGGCCGCGGAGACACTCGAGAAGGAGTTCAGCGTAAGCACGCCCGACGGTGCCAGCGATGCCGTGTATTTTTGCCCCGCGGGTGGCCCCACGGTTCCAGGCGTGCTGCTGTGGAGCGATGCCTTCGGCCTGCGTCCGGCGATGCGCGCGATCGGGCGTCGGCTCGCGGGCGCGGGTTACGCGGTGCTGGTGCCGAACCCGTATTACCGCAATGCGCAGGCGCCGGTGCTCGATACCGCGACCTTCAACTTCCGGGATCCGGCGGATCGTGCTCGGCTGAAGACGTATATGGATCCGCTGATGGCCGTGGGCGCCGCGGAGCGAGATGCGGCTGCCTATGCAGCGTTCCTCGATGCGCAACCGCAGGTCGACCGTGGCCGCAAGCTTGCCGCATTCGGCTATTGCATGGGCGGTGGCTTGACGTTTCGCAGCCTTGCCGCGCTGCCCGCGCGCTTTGGCGCGGGGGCGTCCTTTCATGGCGGCGGGCTGGTCACCGATCCGCCCGACAGTCCGCACCTGCTGATACCGCAAATGGACGCGCAGCTGTATATCGCTATCGCGGCGAACGATGACGCGGCGCAGCCCGAAGCCAAGGACGTACTGCGTGCAGCCTTCGACGCCGCCGGTCTGAACGCGGAAATCGAGGTCTACCCCGGTACCCTGCACGGCTGGTGCGTGCCGGATATGCCCGCGTCACAGGGGCAGCCGATCTACAGCCAGCCCGATGCGGAGCGCGCCTGGGCGAAGCTGCTGGCCTTGTACGGCGCGAGCCAGGCCTGAGCCTGAACTCGCGGCGGGGCTTCCTGCCCAGCCACCGGGCCGCAAAGGGGTCGTGCTCGGGGAGGTGTTGCCGTGATGCATGGGATCAGGGTGCAGCCGCGGGTGCCAGGGCACGGAAACCGTGAACTCCAGCATGACAAACAGAAGGGAAAAGCGGCGCTATTCCGGCAATGCCACTCGGGTATCGGCGAGACCGGCATTCATCCGGGCTTCGCCGGGCAACAGCATCACGATCGAGGTGGTCACGGCGGCGATGCCTGCCATGCCCATCAGCAGCACACTGAAGCCCGCGGACTTGACCAGCGGGCCGAGCAGATACACCGCGAGCGAACTGATGCCGAACGAGACCGCGATCCGCGTGCCGCTCACCCGTGAACGCATTGAATCATCGATGTAGCGCACCACCATCGCGTCGTTGAACGGAATGGAACCGAATACGGTGATCATGCAGCCGATGGTCGCGGCGTACCAGAGCCATCCGCTGCTGCCGGAGGCGAGCGCAAACACCACGACCTGCGATGCAACGATCGCGAGAAACAACGGTTTCACGGGCACCCGGTCAATCAGACGTCCGACCACGACCTGGGCGAATGCGGCCAGGGTGTAGATGCCGGCCAGCAGCGCGCCGAGAATTGCTGGGTCGCTTATCAGGCCATCGAAACGCTCCGCCATCAGTTGTGCATTGCCATTGGTGGTGAAATTGAAGATCAGGCTGCCGGTGGTGGCGCTCGCGACCATCACCGCGAAGGTGCGCACCGCGAGATGGCGTGGCAGATGCACATGGGTCTGTGCCCGCCTTGCGGGCGCGTCCTGTTCGCGTGGTGCGTAGCGCGCGAAAACAGCACCCGTCAGCAACGCCAGTGCGCCAGGCACCATGAAGGCCGTGCGCCAGCCGAAATATTTCACCAGCAGACCGGTCGAAACTGCGGCCAGCGCGATGCCGAGGTTGCCGGCCAGGCCGTTGATCCCGATCGCCAGGCCCGGGGTGCGCGTGTTCTGGACCAGCATCGGAATGCCGACCGGGTGATAGATCGAGGAAAACGCGCCGAGCACAGTCAGTGCTACGGCGATCTGCAACGGAGTGTTGGTCAAAGCCACCGCGAATGCTGAACAACCCATGCCCGCAAAAAAGACCAGCATCATGCCCCTGCGGCCCCACAGATCGCCGAGCCGCCCCGCCGGTATCGATCCGATGCCGAACATCACGAAGGCGCCCACTGTGTAAGGCATCAGATCCTCCCAGCGCGCGATGCCGAAATCCGCCGCGATCGCGCCAACCGCGGTCGCAAATATCAGCAGAAACAAATGGTCCAGCGCATGGGCGAAGTTGAGCAGCAGGGAAGGAAGTCGTGGCATTGATGGATGTTCGATCAGTTTGGCCGGCACGCCGGGTCCAGGGGAATGGTCCATGACAGTGTAATTCGTGGCAGCAAACTTTTTTCAAAAAATTTGCTGTCACGAAATGCTCTGTCAGATGCGGCGTTCGCCTCGCCAGTAACGGTCGCGGAGTTCCTTTTTGTACAACTTGCCGGTGGGCAGCCGCGGCAATGCCGCGCTGAACTCGATGGTGCGCGGGCACTTGTGACGGGCGAGGTTCCGGGCGCAGAAATCGAGCAGTTCCCGGGCCAGTGCCTCATCCGGCGCTATCTCCGGCTGCGGTTGCACCACGGCTTTGACTTCCTCGCCCAGGTCTTCGTTCGGAACCCCGAAAACCGCTGCATCGGCAACCTTCGGGTGGGTGATCAGCAGGTTTTCGCATTCCTGCGGGTAGATGTTGACACCACCGGAAATGATCATGAAGGTCGAGCGGTCGCTCAGGTAGAGATAGCCGTCCGCGTCGAGATAGCCCATGTCGCCGACAGTGCTCAGGCTGCCGTCGGCCGAGCGCGCCTCGAGCGTTCGTTGCGGATCATTGAAATACTCGAATTCGGTGGCAGTGCGAAACCACAACTGCCCGGGTGTCCCGGTGGGGCATGGACGCATCTGTTCGTCGAGGATGTGCAACTCGCCGAGCAGTACCCGACCGACCGTGCCGCGATGCGCGAGCCATTCGCTGCTGTCGCATGCCGCGAAACCCAGTCCCTCGGTGGCACCGAGGTATTCGTGGATGATCGGCCCCCACCACTCGATCATCTGCTCCTTGACCGGTACCGGGCAGGGAGCCGCAGCATGGATCACGGTCTCGAGCGAGCCGAGATCGTAGCGGCTGCGTACCGCTTCGGGCAGCTTCAGCATGCGGCTGAACATGGTCGGAACCAGCTGGCTGTGCGTGACCTGGAATTTTTCCACCAGCGCCAGGTACTGCTGCGGGTCGAAGCGTTCCATGATGATGGCGGTGCCGCCGTGGCGCAGGGTCAGCGAAACGGCCGCCTGCGGCGCCGAATGGTACAGCGGTGCCGGCGACAGATAGACCATGTTTTCGCGGTAACGCCAAAGCGCCGAGAGGAAATCGAACAGCGGCAACCGGTGGGTGGGTGGCGCATCGGGTAGAGGACGCAGGATACCCTTGGGTCTGCCGGTGGTGCCGGAGGAATAGAGCATTGCCGTTCCGATCCGTTCGTCGGCGATCGGGGTGGTCGCAAAGCCCGCCACCGCCCCGGCATAATCACGAATCCGCGAATCGATATCCTCGCCATCGATGACCAGGCACAGCGTTACATCAGCGCAATCGCGCAACGCTTCCCGCGCGATCGCAGCGAGTGCGCGCGACGTGATCAGCACGCGCGACCCGCTGTTGTTCACGATATAAGCGAGTTCGGCCGCAGTGAGAAAACTGTTCACGCAGGTGTAATAGAGCCCTGCACGCTCCCCGGCCGCACAGCATTCGATGTAGCGGCTGTTGTTCTCCATGAAAATGGCGTAGTGATCGAGGCGCTTCAGGCCGTGTGCGCGCAGCAGCCGGGCAAGGCGGTTGGCGCGCGCCTCGAGCTCGCCATAACTGACCGATTCGCCGCTTGCGGCCATTACGAATGCAGGCTTTTGGGGGTGCTCTAGGCTGTGTTTTCCTGGGTACATCGTTGCGCCTGCTCGTCGGCCCGGGGCCCGACAGTATGCCGCGAAAGACTTCCGCCGCGGATGATGAACCGCCGGCTCGCCGGTGGCGGCGGGATCACGATCGATCTTCAGCCGCCAGGCGCTGCCTACCAGTGGTAGCCCAGGCTGAGGATGTAGCTGCTGTCGGTGCTGTCAAAACCCGGTGGCGGGTTGTTCTGCCAGTCGACGTTGTACTGCAGCGTGGAGTTCAGGTTCAGCACCATCGGAAAGCGTAATCCGGTCTTGACGCGCATGATCACGTCGTCGGGACTTTCCAGGCTGACCAGCCCTTCGTGCTCGTGGAAAAACTGGGTCTTGCCCTCGAACAGGTACTGCGCATAGCGCAGTGCCCAGCGTCCGGCCGCGTAACCATCGTCCTCTTCGAGATCGTAATCGTTGTTCACGTAGGTAAGACCGCCTTCCAGTGCAAGGCTGCGTTCGGGAGTGTCGAAGAACTGGTAACCCGAACCGCCACCTATCGTGGTGCGCAGGTTCAGATCCTTGAATTTGTCTTCCTCGACATCGGTGTTGGCGTAGACATACCATTTCTCGTCGAGGAAATGATCGTACTTGAAATAGCCGCGGTTTCTGCGCGCCGTTTCGGTGCCGGACTCTTCCTTGAGTTCGCCGGCAGCGCCGATCGTGAAGCGGTTTTTCTTGCTGCGGACGATGGCTTCGGCGTCGTAGAGCAACTGGTCGTTATCGGTGTTACCGCGGTTCGAAGTCAGGCCGAGATTGACCCGACCGTCCACGCTCACCCCTTCTCCGGTGATTTCCGGCGGCGGGTTGATATACGCAACATCGGCCAGCGCGATAGGCTCGGTGCTGACCACCTTGCCGGAGCGCAACACGACACCTGCATCATCGTCGGCGCCCGTTGCGACGGCCTCCATCACGGTGCCATCGCTCAGCATGAAGCGTGTCGGCTGTTCGGTCGAGATCGAGCGCACCTCGCTCCACAGGATCACGACATCGCCGGCATAACTGGTCTCGAGGGTCAGCTTGTCACCGTTCTTGCTGACGATCTTGCCGCTCAGGCGATCGCCTCCGTTGAGCAGGACCACATCGGCACAGGCGCTGGCGAGTGGTATCAGCGTCAGGCCGGCTGTCATGGCAATGGCTGCCCGGTTGCGGGAAGTTCCGTCGATCATAAAATCGTCCTGTCTGTTGGTTGTTGTCGCGCAGCGCGGCATGTTTGCAAAAAACCGCGGTGCTGACAACCAACAACACCACCAGCCGCTACCTGTGAACCGTACCCCGGCGCTATACTTGCGGCGCTTTTTTTGCGGTGTGCCGGCCATGATGGCAGTTGCCGCTCACACGCCATCCGATCCGCGTATTCGCGGATTCCCGTTTCGAGGTAGACGCATGGGCGCTCAGTGGAAGGTCAAGGGCAAGGCGGATGCGGCTGCGGCCAAGGGGCGCATATTCACCAAGCTGGCCAAGGAGATCATGGTCGCAGCGCGCGCCGGTGCGGACCCCGACATGAACCCGCGGCTGCGCAAGGCGGTCGAGCAGGCCAGGCGCGCCTCGATGCCGCGGGACACGCTCGAGCGCGCGATCAAGAAGGGCGCCGGGCTGCTCGATGAGCAGGTGCACTACGAACTCGTCACCTACGAGGGCTTTGCTCCGCACCAGGTGCCGGTGATCGTCGAGTGCCTGACCGACAACAAGAACCGCGCCGCGATGAGTATCCGCATGCTGTTTCGCAAGGGGCAACTCGGCAATTCCGGCTCCGTGTCGTGGGATTTCAAGTATCTCGGCATGATCGAGGCCACACCGGACAGCGACGATGCGGACCCTGATCTGGCGGCGATCGAGGCGGGTGCCCAGGATCTCGAGCCGGCCGAAAATGGTGCCACCCTGTTTCTGACTGACCCCACCGATCTCGATGCGGTGAGTCGCGCGTTGCCTTCCTACGGGTTCACCGTGCAATCGGCAACGCTCGGCTACCGGCCGAACAACCCGGTCACGCTCGTCGCCGATGCGCGGGCCGAGGTCGAGACCTTTCTCGAGGCCCTCGACAGCGATGACGATGTGCAGAGTGTTTATGCCGGTCTTGCGGACTAGCGCAGCCGTCCTTCGCAGCTGAGGTCCCGTCGATGAGCGGTGACAGCGGGACCACGCGTCTCAACAAGCATATCAGCGACACCGGCATGTGTTCGCGGCGCGAGGCCGATCGCCTGATCGAACAGGGTCGGGTGCGGATCAATGGCCGGGTTGCCACGATGGGCGAGCGGGTCGCTGACAGCGATCGCGTGACGGTCAATGGCAAGCCGCTGCGGGCGCGGCCGCGTGCGGTATATCTCGCCTACCACAAACCGCCCGGCATCACCTGCACCACCGATCGCGCGGTACCCGGCAACATCATCGATGCGCTCGGCTACCGTTCGCGGATCTTTCCGGTCGGGCGTCTCGACAAGGTGTCCGAGGGATTGATCCTGCTCACCAACGACGGCGATATCGTCAACAAGATCCTGCGTGCCGGCAACGCCCACGAAAAGGAATACGTGGTCAGCGTCGACCGACCCTTCGACGGCGAGTTCCTGCGCAGAATGGCCGGCGGGGTGCCGATACTCGGCACTGTCACGCGCCGCTGCAAGGTGCGCCAGTTGTCAGCGAACAGCTTCAATATCGTGCTGACGCAGGGCATGAACCGCCAGATCCGGCGCATGACGGAACAGCTCGGTTACGTGGTCACGCGCCTGAAACGGGTGCGGGTGATGAATATCCGGCTCGGGGCGCTGAAGAGCGGGCAGTGGCGCGAACTGAGCCGCGCCGAACAATCGTTGATCGAAGCGTTGCTGAAGGACTCCAGCAAGACTGCCTGAGCCGCGTTGCTCCGTGTCCGGCATGCACGACCATGCGCGGCTTGCGCAGGGCAGTTCGCCCTGGGCAAGCCGTGTTCGGAAGGTTTTTCAGGGCGAGCCGATCAGATGCTCCGGCGCTTCGCGGGTGGAGCGGATCTCGCCGCGCGACAGGCGCCCGAAATAGCCATGCATCTCGCGCTTCACCACGGGCGCCAGCAGGTACAGGCCGATCACGTTGGGCACCGCCATCAGGAAGTAGATCGCGTCGGAAAAATCGACCAGTTGCGCGAGTGGCATGGTCACGCCGACCACGGTTGCGCAGAGGTAGAACAGCTTGTAGCAGATGTCCACGGTGTTGCTTTCGCCGAACAGGTAGTTGGCGGCCTTGGTGCCGTAATAGCAGTACGAGATCATGGTCGAGTAGGCGAACATCAGCACCACTACCGCCAGCACATACGGAAACCATGGCATCACGGTGGCGAACGCCGCGGAGGTGAGGGCCACGCCTTCGGCCTGCGGCGCTATCGTGGGCGCGCCGGAGATCACGATCACCAGCGCGGTGAGCGAGCAGATGATCACGGTGTCGATGAACGGTTCCCACAATGCGACGAGCCCTTCCGTGAGCGGCTCGCCGGTCTTCACGCTGGCATGCGCGATCGGTGCCGAACCGATGCCCGCCTCGTTGGAAAAGGCCGCGCGGCGAAAGCCCTGCAGCAGTGCCCCGACCATGCCGCCCTGGATCCCTTCGGGGGTGAATGCGCCGTAAAGAATGGTCCCGAGTGCGTGCGGGATCTGTTCGGCATGGGCACCGATCACGATCAACGCCGCGACCAGGTAGGTCAGTGTCATCAGCGGCACCAGCTTGTCGGTCACGCTGGCAATGCGCTTTATGCCGCCCAGCACCACGATACCGGTCAGCACCGCCATCACCACGCCGAACAGCCAGGCCTGCCCCGCGAGCAGGCTGCGTTCACCGCCGGTGATCAGCAGCAACTGCTGGTAGGCGTTGTTGACCTGGAAAAAGTTGCCGGCCCCGATGGTGCCGAACAGGCACAGCACCGCGAACGTGAAGCCGAGTACTTTGCCGAGCGGTGCAAGCCGCGGATAGTTGGCCGCTATGCCCCTGGAGAGGTAATACATCGGGCCGCCCGAGACCGAGCCGTCGGGGCGCTCGCGCCGGTATTTCACCGCCAGCGTGCATTCGCAGAACTTGGTGGCCATGCCGAGCAGGGCCGCGATCACCATCCAGAACGCGGCTCCCGGTCCGCCCAGCGTGATGGCCACCGCGACACCGGCGATATTGCCCAGCCCGACGGTTCCCGAAAGCGCCGTGGCAAGGGCCTGGAAATGGCTGGTGTCGCCGGTGTGGTGGGGGTCTTCGTAATCGCCACGGATGATGCGAAAGCCCTGGCGCATGCCGCGCAGGTTGATGAAGCGGAAATAGATGGTGCAGAACGCCCCCGCCGCGATCAGCCAGAACAGGATCCACGGCACCGCATAGCCGCCGAGGTCGATGGCCGCGAACACGAGGCCCGCCACCGCGTCCGCATAAGGCTGGAAGCCATCCGCGATATGCTGATCGATCGCGGTATCCGCGTACGAGGAGGCACCCGGCAGCAGGGCAGCGAGCATGACAGGGGGCCTTGTTCGCATGGTTTTATCCCCGCAAAGAGCCGCATGTTACAGCACGCCCGGGTGGTGCGGACGGCGCCGGGCATATTTGCGTTGTGATGGTGCTGGGCGTTTGGCTATCATCGCCGTATAGGCGTTGCGTGCCCAGGTGCGCGTTTCCAGGTAAAGCATTCAGGTGTCCCGACATGAAACGTACTCTAGCTGCAGCGATTGCCGCTGCCGGAATTCTCTCGGTCCAGGCGCTGGCCGGTGTGCCCTTCGACCAGTTCATCGGTTTCGGCGCAAGCTACGACGACAGCGGCCAGTTTCCCGACCTCGATGTCGATACCAGTACCGGGCTTCGTTTCACCAATGTTGATCCGGCAACCGGCAAACGCGGGCTGGCGTTTCCGGAGTGGCTGGCCATCGATCTGGGGCTCGGGCGCATGAACCCGTCCACGCCGTTGCTGGCGTTCGGGCCGCGCAGCGATACGGTCGCTACCGACAATATCAACTTCGCGGTAGGTGGCTATCGTTCCGAGGAAGTGCTGGCCTCGGTGGTCGGCGATTCGGTGGTGAGTTTCGGATCATTCACCGAAACCCAGCCCGGCTTCCTGGCACGGGTGGCATCGGGTGATGTGCAGTTCGGACCAAACACGCTGTTCTAT
>MTKY01060077.1_pt1 | contig 14272 bp, 12 predicted proteins | sample 1042731 | NCBI WGS metagenome assembly MTKY01 (sample SAMN06212206, study PRJNA360538) | anaerobic digester metagenome | biome: Wastewater treatment plant; material: sludge; isolation source: anaerobic digester fed with sludge from wastewater treatment plant | place: Denmark: WWTP Soeholt ... | reverse complement strand
CGGCCGCGCCGCCCACCCGCCCGCGCCGGCCCGCCGCCGCGCCACTGACCGACTCGCCCCGGATCGTCGTACTGCCGTTTGCCAACGCCGGTGGACAGCCCGACGACGACTGGATCGGCGACGCGCTGGCGGACCATATCAGTCGACGGATCGTAGAACTTCGAGACGTCCATCTGATCGACCGGCACGAGCTGGGCACGCTGATGGAGCGGTTCCACGGATGCCCCGCCGTGCGGGCGACGGACGCCCAGGTGTGCGCGGCGTGCGGGCTGGTTGGCGCCTCCACGGTGGTGCGGGGCCGCTTCCGGCTTGACGGTGCGACCGCGGAGGTGGAGGCCCATGCGCTGAACGTGCTGAACGGCGCGGTGGAACCGTTGCTGCGGCAGTCCGGCGTTCTGTCGCAGATTCTCGGATTTGAGATTGACCTGGGCGAGGCGGTGATCCGCGCGTTGGGATTCCACGACATGCCGCGAGTGGCCGGTCGGACCTTCGCGAAGGGCACGACGAACGCGAAGTCTCAGAAGCTGTACGCGCAGGCGCAACACGCTTTTGCACGGGGGGAGTACAAGCAAGCCATCGCATTGGCACAGGAAGCCCTGGAGGCGGACCCGGGGTTTGTCGATCTGATCGGGTTCATCGGGGTGTGCCATGCGAGGCAGGGACAATATGACGAGGCGATTCAGCATCACAATCGCCTCAAACAGATCGCGGATGAGGCGGACGATCCGTATCGCCTGGCAGAAGCGGTCAGCAACCTGGGAGTAATGCACTATTTCAAGGGCGATTACGGCAGCGCCTACGACCTGCTCTGCCTGGCCAACCGGCTGGAACAGAAGCTGAACCTGCTGCCCATCCTGAGCAAAAACTACAACAACCTGGGCTTCGTTCTGACCAAGCTGGAGCGGCTGGAGGAGGCGGACGACGCGTTCCAGCAGGCCATCGAAATCATGACCTCGCTGGGGACGAAAGTGTCGCTCATCTCGTCCTACAACGGGCGCGGCGAGGTGGCGTTCCAACGCGGACGCCACGCGGAGGCGGCCGCCCAGTACGAAACCGCCCTGGCTCTGGCCACGCAGATGGAAGACCAGGTGAACGTCGGCATCTGTCACCTGAACCTGGGCCGATGTGCGGCCCGGATGGACAGGCTGGACGAGGCAGAACGGCGATTCCAGACGGCGCTCGAACGGCTCCTGCCGACGACGTTCTGGCACGGCCAGGCCCTGGTGTACGAGCAAATGACCGAACTGCACCTGCGCCGCGACCGCCTGGACGAAGCGCTGGAGTGCATCGAACAGCGAACCACGCTGGCCCAGCGATTCAAGAACCGGCGAATCGAATCCGCCTGCTGGGAGCAGAAAGCCCGGGCCTACCAGAAGATGGGCCAGCCGGACACGGCCGTTGACTGCATGAGAAAATCGTTCGAGATCGCCCAGCGGCCCGTGCCCGCCGGCAACCTGTACGAATACGTGGAGGCCGTCGCCCGCCGCCTGCCCGGCGAACGGGAAGGATAACGCGGGAAAAACTCAAAAAACCTGGAAGCGGGTGCGAGTCCGGGCGCGGGGGAGAGTCGGGTCCAAGCCTTTTCCCGTCTTCATTCCGGTGCGAAATCAACCGTTGCCTTCTCGGTTCCCGTCAGCGTGACCTTGCCCGAAGCGAGCACCGTGTCGCCCACGCGAAGCTCGACGGTCCACTCGTCGGGCCACAGGTTGCGGAAGACGAACGGTTCGCCGTGGTAGCCCACGAAGTACGACGAGCTGACGTCGATGGACACGCCATTCGAGGCTGTCGCCAGAATGTTGTCCGGCGGCTCCTTGCCCATAACGCCCACAACGGTCCCGGAGATTTCACCGCCGCGCTGCAATCGATGCACGCCGACGTCGAGCCTCCCACTTCCGACCGTGATCGGACCGATCCTGCACCAGCCCGCCTCGTGATCATGAGCCTGGAGCGAGTACGCCCCCGGCGACACGAACCGGAAGGCGAAGTGGCCGCTCTCATCGCAGGAAACGGTTCGGATGTTCGCGCGGTCTTCCCCTCGGGTCAGCCACAACTGAACGTCATGGCGACTCTTGCCGCTCCACTCAAGCCGGCCACAGACGGACCCTGCCCCAAGCGAGATCGTCACAGGTTCGGCACGTGACTTCACGTCGATCTCGCTCGCCCAGCAGGGACCGCGGCGCCAGCCCAGATCGATTGTGAGCCGATATCTGCCCGGCTGCACGTCCGGGAGCATGATCGTGGCATTCTGAGCGAGATCGCATTCCTCCGCGGCCGGATACGAGACGGTCATGCTTGAAAGTGGCGTGAGGTACAACTTCGCCCAAAGACAATCCCCAGAGAATTCGTCCGACGGATCGGTGGCAGGGACGAGGCTGGCGGAGCGCCAATTGGCTTCTGAGCCGTCGCCTACGGTGACGTTCAGGGGCAGGCCCCAATCGGTGTCGGGTACGAAGAACCGGACCTCTGTTGACGTGTTTTCGAGAACGATCGCGTTGCGCACATATGCACCGATGATATCTGCCGTGATGGAGTACGGTATTGACACCGAAGCCCGCCCCACGGGCACGCCATCCACTCTGAACCGACCATTCTCGTCGGCCGTGAACGAGATTGGCCCCAGGGGGCTGAACTCCCACGGGTCTGGGTATGTGCTGCTGCAGCCTTCGTATCCGATAACGCCGTTCGCGAACGCCCACGCATTGCTGCCCTCTTCCCGGGGGCGATACGCCTGCCCGAATACCGTGCCTGTGCCCCGCAGCCTGATCTCGCCCAGCTCCTGGTTGTCCTCAAGGATGCCCACCCATTGCTTCACAGGAGTGACACCCGGTCCGTAGACGAACAGAACGTACGATCCCTGGGCAACATGATTGAGCTCGAGCCTGCCATCGTCGCCCACGGTCGTGTCGATCACGCCGGCGATCTGCCGCTGCGTCATCTGGTCACCCCCAAAGGGAATCCTGGCGGTGAATGCGGGCACGAGTCGAGCCTTGAGGGGCTGACCGACGTTCTTGGGCCGGATTGCCGTGGCCCGCACCATGTAACCTCGGTCCAGGGTGAAGACGAGCGGATCGAGCGGCTGATTTGTGTCGGTTCTCTTCTCCGACAGCGCATAACCCGGCGCCTTCACGCCGACCCAGACCGGTCCCGCTTCGCCAATCCTGATCGTAAACCGCCCCAAGGGGTCATCGACGTTTTCGGAAGAACACTCCCACGACGCAGGATCCTTGCCGGATTCTGCAAAAACCTCGAAACGGCGGACCGGTTCGCCTGTCTCATCGAGCACCTGGCCGGTCAGTTCAGGCTGCGGCGTAAGCACAATGCTGAGCCCCTCCGAAGGACTCTCCACCGGGCAAAGCCATTGTTCGATGTAGCCCTCCTTCCGAAACGACACATGATACTGCTTGTCGGTGGATCACTTCTGGGGGCTCCTCAGGACGAACTTGCCGCGAGCATCCGTGCTGACCTTCTTGCCTGCGCCATCGCTCACCTGTACGCCTTCCACGGGGTTGCCCTGCGGGTCGCGCACCGTGCCATGCAGGTCCGGGCCGGACCGCAGCGCGATTTCGACGCTCGCACTGCCGTCTTCCCCGACGTGAAATGCATCCGGGTCAAAGTCGAGACGGGTCTCAAGGTATTCCGGATGTTCCGCCGTGATTCCCAGGCCCAAGTCCACTCCGTGCAATTCGAAACGACCGTTCTCGTCGCTTGTCACAAAACGATCGGGATCGTTCGTGAATGAGGGTGGCATGAAGACGATCGGAGAAATCCTGGCGCCGGCGACGGGCTTCCCGGTGTTCTCGGCTCGGATTACGCCGCGGACGGCAGCACCGCGGCGAAGGGCGACTTCGAAACGACGCCGCGTGTCGTCCGTTTGAACCACATACGTTCTGTAGACAGGGTAGCTCCAGCCCTGGAGATAGTCGCGTGCCCGGACTCCCAGGCTGATCGAGCACGACTGCGGCGCGTCGATGAGAATGGTTCCCGTGGGCGACTGGACGGGGATCCACGTGTCATCCCATTTCTTGAAATAGCCCTCCTTCGTCTCGATCCAGTAGTTGTACGTGAACTCCGGCACCGGCCTGCCGGTTTCGCGGTCGGTCACCACGAAAGTTACAGGCGAGAGGCCGGCCGGCTGCGTCGCGGGCCCTGTGGTCGCCGGACGCGTCTCCGTGGGCTTCGTTCCCACGGCCAAAGACTGGCCCTCCGCGAAAGTGACGCCAACGACCGCCAACACAATGCCGACCCGATGCGTCGTCATGAGTGTCTCCCTTCTGCTTGCAGATAGGCACCGATTATTCTACCGGAGACACGAAAGACATACAGGCATGAGTCGCGGTGGAAACGAGTCGGGGGGACCCTTGATGAAATCTCCGAGGGACCGAGGAGTCGAGGCGGATGACGAAGCCCTGTAGAGTACAGAAATCGTGCCGTCCGAAACCCGGCGGAAGGGGGGTTACGATGTTTGTGGCGTGGGTGCTGGTTGAACTGGCGCTGAACGGAGTCAACCTGACGCGGGGCTTCGCGTTTTCAAAAGAACGAGAGCGCGGCGGGTTTCGGCCGGCAGGCATTCACTTCTCGGAACTGGCCGATGCGCAGCGCAGTCGCCTGATCGCGGCCGGCGAACCGGTCTGGTGGAAAGTGGACCCGCAGCCCATCCCGGCGAAGGGGTTTGCCGAGGCTGTCATTCGACGGCGTCGAAACCCGCGAGCGGCCGCCGTTGCCGTCCAAGTGGGCACCGGAACGACAAGAGCGGAGGCCCGCGTGGACACGGGCCAACCGCATCCACGGATTGCCGGCGTGGCGTTCTCACCCGCACTCGACGAGGTGACACTGTACCTGCGCCGTCCCCAGCAGGAAGGCTCGCTGCCGGTCCGCTGCCGATACCCAGCCGAGACGGGCCGTCAGTCGCCGAATTTGATGCCCTGGGCCAGCGGCAGTTCGGTCCCGTAGTTGATCGTGTTCGTCTGGCGCCGCATGTACAGCTTCCAGGAATCGGAGCCGGATTCGCGGCCGCCGCCGGTCTCCTTCTCCCCGCCGAACGCCCCGCCGATCTCCGCGCCGCTGGTGCCGATGTTCACGTTCGCAATGCCGCAGTCGCTGCCTTCGCAACTCAGGAAACGCTCCGCTTCCAGCAGATTCTGCGTGAAAATGGCCGAGCTGAGGCCCTGCGGAACGTCGTTGTGCAGCTCGATCGCCTGCTCGATCGTCCGGTACGGCATGATATACAGGATCGGAGCGAAGGTTTCGTCCTTCACGATGGGCAGGTTGCCCGGCACGGACACGATGCACGGCGACACGTAGCAGCCGCCGGGATACTGCTCGCCGGAGAGGGCCTCGCCGCCGCAGAGAATCTGGCCGCCCTCCTTCTTCACGCGGTCGAGCGCTTTCATCATGTCGTCCACCGCGCCGGTGTCCACCAGCGGACCCATCAGCGTGGACGGCTCCAGCGGATTGCCGATCCGCACCTGCCGGTAGGCCGCGGTCAGTCGCTCGACCAGGGCCGCCCGCCGGCTCTCATGCACAATGATCCGCCGCGTGGACGTGCAGCGCTGGCCGGCCGTGCCCACCGCGCCGAAGAGAATCGCCCGCGTCGCCATGTCCAGGCTGGCGTGCTCGGAGACGATGATCGCGTTGTTGCCGCCGAGTTCCAGGATGGTCCGGCCCAGCCGCTGGCCCACCACCGAGCCGATGCGATACCCCATCCGACAACTGCCGGTCGCCGACACGAGCGGAATCCGCCGGTCCTGGATGAGCATCTCGCCGATGGTGGAGCCCCGCCCGATGCACAAGCTGAAGACCGCCGGGTCCACGCCGTTTTTGCGGCAGACCTGTTCGGCGATCTTCGTGCAGGCGATGGCGGTCAGCGGCGCCTTGGACGAAGGCTTCCACAACGTCACGTCACCGCACACCGCAGCCAGCGTGCAGTTCCAGCTCCAGACGGCCACGGGAAAGTTGAACGCCGTAATCAGCCCGACGATGCCCAGCGGGTGCCATTGCTCATACATGCGGTGGGCGGGTCGTTCGGAATGCATGGTCAGGCCGTAGAGCTGCCGCGACAGGCCGACGGCGAAATCGCAGATGTCGATCATCTCCTGCACTTCGCCTTCGCCCTCGGCGCGGATTTTGCCCATTTCGAGCGTGACCAGCGCACCGAGATCCTTTTTCGCCGCGCGAAGAGCGTCGCCCAGCTCCCGAACGGTCTGGCCGCGGACGGGTGCCGGAACCTTGCGCCAGCTCAGGAACGCCTCCTGGGCACGGGCGATGATCTTCTCGTACTCGTCCGGCGTGACCTGGTTGACCCGGGCGATCAGTTGTCCGTCGATGGGTGACACCGAATCGATCGGCTTGTCGCTGCCGCACCACTGCCCGGCGAACCCGCCGGCGTTCACGTCTTCAATGCCGAATCGGGACAGAATGTCTTTCATGGTGGGGTTCCTCCGCAAACGACCACGGCGGGCCGCACAAACCGTCCGGCTGGCACGGATGGCTCATCCGACAGGCTGCCTGCAATTCGGCAGCTTAGAGGACCGGCCTTCCACGTGCAAGACGGGGACCCATGGCGCTGTCCTGCCGCCGGGACATCGCCTTTCTTGTGCGCGAGCCATAAAGACAGAACGTGTTTGGGTGTCCCTCCCGCAAGCAACCCGTGATGGCCGACCCGCGGCGCGGCATCGGTCGCCTTACAGAATCCCGTGGATCAATACCCCAATGGGCGAACCACAAACGCAGGCCGATGCTTGAATGATCACGACACGCAGCACCGGCCGGGGCAAACGCATGGGTAAGATTGACATGGACAACGGGATGGACACGATGGGCGAGTTGTGCGCGGGCCGAGCGGATGACGTACGTAAGCCGGCGCACGCGGCTGGCGTTGGCCGGCAGAGCGGAGAGGGTCCGAAGGTCAAACGTCGCGGTTCTCTGCAACAAAAATAAGGGGGGATTCATGGCCCGAAAAGCGGTCAGGAGAAAGGGTTCGGAAAGGCCCTCCGCGACGATCCGGACTCGCCCGGCACCCGCGGGCAAGGGAACGAAGATGAGGAAGAAGAAAGGCACAACCCCTTCTTCCGCCCGGGGAGCCGCCAAGAGACATCGGGGCACCGAGGGGGGTCGTGGCCGGAACAAGACGAAAGGAACGGAACGGAAGCCAAAACTCACGGAAGAAGGAATTGAAGCGCGGACGGTGCGGGCGGGCAGGATTCTGGCGGCGCTGCGAAGGGTATATGGGCAGGAAACGACGACCGCGCTGGTGCATGAGAATGCCCTGCATCTGCTCATCGCGACCATTCTGTCGGCCCAGTCGACGGATGAAACCATCAACCGTCTGACGCCCGGTCTTTTTCGTAAGTATCCAAATGCCAAGACGTTCGCAGAAGCGCCGCGGGCGGAGCTGGAAGCGGACATCCGGCCGTCGGGGTTCTTCCGGAATAAGGCGAAATCCATCCAGGGAGCCTGCCGGATGATCCTGGAGCGGTTCGGGGGGCGGGTGCCGGATACGATGGAGGAGTTGCTGGAACTGCCCGGGGTGGCCCGCAAGACGGCCAACGTGGTTCTGGGCACGTGGTTCGGCAAGAACGTCGGGGTGGTTGTGGACACGCACGTCGGGCGGCTGGCCGAACGGTTGGAATTGACCTGGACGGCCCGAAATGCCAAAGACGCGGTCCGGATTGAGCAGGATCTGATGATCGTGCTGCCGCAGGACAGTTGGACATTTGCGTCCCACGCACTGATCTGGCACGGCCGGAGGGTGTGTACGGCCCGCAAACCGGCGTGTGCGCAGTGTGAATTAGCGCCGTATTGTCCGTCGGCAGGGACGTTTGCGTAAACTCGCCGGCATGGGCACGAAGCATGGCGGACGGGGGCGGGCCGGGTGGCCCCTGCCGGGATGGGGGGCGGCTGGTGACGGGGTCGGCAGGTGCGAGGGCCCAGGTTCCCGTTCTTGACAGGTTTTCGTAAGTGTATTAGCTTGTGAAGCTTGCCTGGAGGCTGAGCAGCCGGGCGGCGCGTGTGGTGCGCGGATTGCATCGCAGGTGGGCGCCCGTTTTTTTTGGAGTGGCTGATGTTACCGGCGAAAAAGAAGTCCCGGACGCGCACGCGCACGAAGCGTGCTCACCACGCGTTGCGCCCGCCGAACGTGGTATCGTGTCCGAAGTGTCGATCGGCGAAACTGCCTCACGCCGCGTGTGAGAACTGCGGCTACGTCAGCCCGTCTGTGGCATTGACGCTGAAGGAGAAAGAGGCGTAATGCCCCACCGGATCGCTCTGGATGCCATGGGCGGCGATTTCGCCCCGACGGCCATCGTTCGCGGCGCCGTGCAGGCGCTGGCGAACGGGCAGGATCTTGAGCTTCTGCTGGTGGGGGACGAAGGTCGGGTGCGGGCAGAGCTGGATGCGATCGGGGAGTTCGAGGGTTCGGACCGGGTCCGGATCGTCCATGCGCCGCAGGTGATCGGCATGGACGAGCCGCCCATGGACGCGTTGCGTCAGAAGAAGGGCTCGTCCATACACCGCATGACGCAGTTGGCGGTGGATGGCGAGGCGGACGCAATCATCAGTGCGGGCAACACCGGCGCCTGTGCGGGCGCGGCCCAGCTCAAGCTGCGGCCCCTGCGGTGCATCAATCGACCGGGAATCGCGGTGGCGATTCCGTCGTTTTACGGCCCGGTGGTCATCTGTGACGTGGGGGCGAACATCCAGGCGAAACCGCGTCACCTGTATGAGTATGCCGTGCTGGCGACGCTCTACGCCGCGAAGGTGATCGGGCGGGAGAATCCGCGGGTCGGACTCCTTTCGGTGGGAGAGGAAAGCGCCAAGGGCACGGAAGTGGTCAAGCACACGCACGAGCTTCTCCTGCGGGATTCGACGCTCAACTTCGTCGGCAACGTGGAGGGGCGCGACCTGTTTTCCAACGTATGCGAGGTTGCCGTATGTGACGGTTTCGTCGGCAACATCGTGCTGAAACTGATTGAAGGGCTTTCGGAGGGTCTGTTTCCCACCATCGAGCGCGAGATCGCGAATGAGGATCCGCAGGCCAAGGCGCGGTTTGAGTCGGCCATCCGGCGGGTCTGGGCACGGCACGACTTCAGCGAGTACGGGGGGGCCCCGTTGCTCGGCATCAATGGCGTGTGTATTATCTGCCACGGTCGAAGCGGGGAACGGGCGATCTGCAACGCAATCCGCGCGGCAACCAAGTTTCTGGCGCACAAACTGAACGACGTCGTGCTCGCGCACTTCGGCGGGAACGGCTGAATCGAGACAACTCATGGGTCTATTTCTACCGGTGATGATTCGGGGGACCGGATCTTTCGTTCCCTCAGAGGTGCTGACCAACGAGTTCTTTGCCAGCTATCTGGACACGTCGGACGAGTGGATTGTGCCGCGCACGGGCATCCGGCAGCGACGACGGGCGGGGGCCGGTGAGTCCACGCTGAGCCTGGCCAAGGTGGCGGCCGAACGGGCGATAGAAGACGCCGGGGTGACCGCCTCGGACATCGACGTGATCGTGGTGGCCACCGTCACACCGGAAACGCCGTTGCCCGCGACGGCCTGCTGGCTCCAGGCAGCGCTGGGGATGACGGACATTCCGGCGTACGACCTGGTGGCGGCCTGCAGCGGGTTCGTCTACGGTCTGGTTTATTCCGCCGCCCAGATCACCGCCGGTTTGTACAAAAATGTGTTGCTGGTGGCGGCGGAGACCCTGACCCGAATCACCGATTTCGAGGACCGTTCCACGGCCGTTCTCTTCGGAGATGGCGCCGGAGCGGCGGTGATCTCGGGTTCCACCGACCCGAATCGGGGAATCCTCTATCAGAGCCTCGGAGCCAAAGGGGAGGACGCTCAGGCAGTCTGGATTCCGGCCGGAGGCAGCCGCGAGCCGGCGTCGGAAAAGACGGTGGCGGAGCGCCTGCATTACATGAAAATGCGAGGCGGCGACCTGTTCAAGTTTGCCGTGAGCAAAATGGAAGAACTGGTCGTCCGATGCCTGGAAGAAACCGGGACGAAGGTCGACGACCTGGCCATGGTGATTCCGCACCAGTCGAACTTCCGCATCATGGAAGCGGCACGCAGGCGGATCGGCCTGCCGCCAGAGAAGCTGGCGGTGAACATCGACCGCTATGGCAACACGTCGGCGGCCTCCATCCCCCTGGCGCTGGACGAGGCACGACGCGACGGCCGGCTCCGCGCGGGCGACTTGGTGATGTTCCTGGGTTTCGGCGGCGGGCTCACGTGGGGCGTGACCCTGATGCGGCTGTAGTCACGGAAGGATCGGGCTCGAAGACATGACCAGGCAGGCTTTGCTCTTTCCAGGTCAGGGTTCACAGTCCCCGGGAATGGGACGCGACGTAGCGTCGGCCAGCCCGGCGGCGGCAGAGGCATTCCGCAAGGCGGACTCCGTTCTGGGGTACGAACTGTCGCAGATCTGCTTCGAAGGGCCGGCCGAAAAACTGGAGTGTACGGATATCCAGCAGCCGGCCATTTTTGTGACCAGTGTGGCCGTGTGGGAGGCGCTGCGGGAAAAGGGGGTAAGCCTCTCGTGGTTCGAGGCGGCCGCGGGCCTGAGCCTGGGCGAGTATACGGCACTGCACGTGGCGGGCTCGCTGACGTTTGAAGATGCCCTGCGGCTGGTGCAGCAGCGAGGCCGGTTGATGCAGGAGGCGGCCGAGGCGAACCCCAGCGGAATGGTGTCGCTGGTGGGGGCGGATGAGGCCGCGGCACGGGCGCTGTGCGAGAAGGCGGCCCAGGGCGAGGTGCTGTCGCCGGCGAACTTCAACTGTCCCGGGCAAATCGTGATTTCCGGCTCGCGGGCGGCGTGCGGACGGGCTTTGGAGCTGGCGGGCGAGGTCGGCTGCCGGGCGGTGCCGCTGAAGGTGGCCGGAGCGTTTCATTCGGCCCTGATGGCCTCTGCGGCGGATGGCCTGGCGGCGGTGCTGACCTCGACGCCGATCCGCGCGCCTGCGATTCCGGTGATCTCGAACGTGACCGGGGAGGCGCACGGGGAGCCGGAGGCGATCCGGGCCGCGCTGGTTCAGCAGCTTACGCACCCGGTGCTCTGGCAGCGGTCCATGGAGTCCCTGATCGCCCGGGGAATCCAGCGGTTCGTAGAAGTGGGCGCGGGGCGGGTGCTCAAGGGCCTGATGCGCAAAATCGACCGGACTGCGGAAGTGCTCTGCGCAGGAACGGCTGCGGAGCTGGAGGTGAACCTGGCCCCTGCGTGCTGACGGGCCGCATGGTGAGGAAGAACCGATGAACAAGGAACTGCAATCCAAGACGGCGGTGGTGACAGGGGCAGCCCGGGGAATCGGCCGGGCCATCTGCATGGAGCTGGCCGGGCGCGGAGCGAACATCGTAGCGGTCGACCTGCTGGCGGATCCGCTGGCGTCCACCGTTTCCGAACTGAGCGACCTGGGCGTCAAGGCGGTAGCGAAGGTTGTGGATGTCACGGACGGTCCGGCCATGCGCCAACTGGGCGAGGACGTGGTGGGAGAGTTCGGCGGTATCGACATCATGGTGAACAACGCGGGTATCACCCGTGACACGCTGCTGCTGTCGATGGAGGATGATCAGTGGGATCTGGTGATCCGCGTGAACCTTCGGGGAGTCTACCTGGGCACGCAGATGGCGGGCAAGGCCATGCTGCGGGCGCGGTCGGGCCGGATCATCAACATCGCGAGCGTATCGGGGGTCATGGGCAACCGGGGACAGGCCAACTATGCGGCGAGCAAGGCGGGGGTGATCGGCCTGACCAAATCGGCGGCCAAGGAACTGGGCAAGCGAAGCATCACGTGCAATGCGGTGGCCCCGGGTTTCATCACCACGGACATGACGGACGTTCTGCCGGACCAGGTGAAGGAGGCGGTCAAGCCGCTCATTCCGTTGCAGCGGTTCGGTACGGCGGCCGAGGTGGCGGGGGTGGTGGCGTTTCTGGCGGGTCCGGGCGCCTCGTATATCACCGGACAGGTAATCCAGGTGGATGGGGGATTGCGGATGTAGGCTGGGCCGGGGTCCGGGGCGGTTGAATTGGGCCGTATCCGCGGCTAGAATCCCGGCCCATTGCTGTAAGGTCCGCCCCGGCAAACGGTACAAAGCAGGAGGAGTGCTTGTGTCGATACCGTCAAAAGAAGAAATCCAGGCCAAGGTCATCTCGATTGTAGCGGAGCACCTGGCCCGCGACCCGTCTGAAATGACCCGCGAAACGTCGTATCAGAACGATCTCAACGCCGACTCTCTGGATATCGTCGAGGTCGTCATGGACCTCGAGGAAACGTACGACATGAACGTGCCCGACGAAGACGCGCAGAAGATCGACACGATCGGCGCGACCGTCGACTACATCCACGAGCAGTTGAGCAAAAAGAACGGCAGCGCCGGCTCGAGCGCGTAGACAGCCGAGAATCCACCAGTACCGAGAGCGGGGTATGGTCGACCGACGCGTCGTGGTGACGGGCACGGGTGTGGTGACTCCACTGGGATCTTCCGTGGAGGCATTCTGGGACCGCCTGATCTCCGGCCAGTCCGGCATCCGGCCCGTGGAGCGGTTCGACAGCACGGGGTTTGATGTCCACTTCGGCGGCGAGTGTCTGGATTTTGACATCACCGGAGTGATCGACATCAAAGCGGCCCGCCGGATGGACCGCTTCAGCCAGATGGCGCTGGTCGCGACGGACCAGGCCATCCGCCAAAGCGGATTCGACATATCGACGGTCGATCCGTCCCGTGTGGGCTGCACCATCGGCTCGGGCATCGGGGGAATCAAAGAGCTGGAAGATCAGTATCGCCGGCTTCTGGAAAAAGGCCCGGACAAGGTCTCGGCATTCACCATCCCCAAGCTCATGGTGAACGCGGCGGCGGGGAACGTCTCGATTGCCGTCGGCGCGCGGGGCCCCAGCCAGGCGGTCTCCACCGCGTGCGCTTCCGGTACCAACGCCCTCGGCGATGCCTTTCATTGGATTCGCCGGGGAATGGTGGACGTGATGGTCTCCGGTGGCGCCGAAGCGGCCCTGACCCCCCTGGGCCTCTCGGCGTTCGCGGCGATGAAAGCCCTGAGCACGCGCAACGACGATCCACCGACCGCGTCGCGGCCGTTCGATCGGAGCCGGGACGGATTCGTTCTGAGCGAGGGGGCCGGAATCCTCGTCCTGGAAGAGTTGGAGTCCGCCTGCCGCCGTGGCGCGGAGATTCTGGCGGAAATCGTGGGCTTCGGGTCCACCTGTGACGCCGGCCACCTGACGGCCCCCGACGAGGATGGCGCGGGGGCCGCACGGGCCATGGAAGTCGCCCTTGCCGACGCCCGCCTGAATCCGGAGGACGTGCAATACATCAACGCCCATGCGACCGGAACCCCGCTGGGAGACGTGGCGGAATGCCACGCGATTCACAAGGTTTTCGGACCACGGGAGAACGCGGTGGCCGTCAGCAGCACCAAGGCCTCCATCGGACACCTGCTGGGGGCCAGCGGGGCAGTCGAGTTGATCGCGTGCATTCAGGCCATCCGGCACGCCGTGGTTCCCGCGACCATTACGCTGGAACATCCTGATGAGGGATGCTGCGAGGTTCGCCACGTGAAGGGCTCGGCGCAGGATATGCCGATCGAGAGGGCCATGAACAACTCCTTCGGCTTCGGCGGCCATAACGCCTGTATCATCGTCTCCAAGTATCGCTGAGTTCTCAAGTTACCCCTGTTGGTACTCCGATATCCCGGGCGCAGGCGCCTGCGGGTCGTCGCTGCCTCCGGCGTCCCGGGGAGGTTTTGTGTGACCATCAGCCAAGACGACATCGACGCGCTGCTGGCGGCGGCCGGCGAACTGGGCAACGATGAGCCGATGAAGGAACCGGCGGCCTCGCGCCCACCCCCTGCGCCGGTGAAGTCCCCGGTCCGGGCGCCCGATCACTCCAGTGGCGCGGCCCCGTTGCCCATCTCGGTTCCGGCCGAGTTGCGTCGCATTCTGCGGATGCAGGTGCCGGTGCTGGTCAATCTGGCGGAGCGGGACTTGAGTCTTCATTCCGTGCTGCGTTGGACCCCCGGGTCTATCATCGAGTTCGACAAGCCCGCCGATTCCGAGCTCCGACTGGTGATCGCCAACAAGCCCATCGGCTTCGGGCACGCGGTCAAGGTTGGCGAGAACTTCGGGTTGCGCGTGGCGGTGATCGGCAACGTGACGGATCGTATCCTCGCGATGGGCGGGGCATAGGCCCCGGCTCCCCCCCTTTTCCGGCGATTCAGGTCTTCTCAGGTGGTCTGGCGGATTCGGCCATGTCGCGGATCAGGCGAATG
>MTKY01051517.1_pt1 | contig 14283 bp, 14 predicted proteins | sample 1042731 | NCBI WGS metagenome assembly MTKY01 (sample SAMN06212206, study PRJNA360538) | anaerobic digester metagenome | biome: Wastewater treatment plant; material: sludge; isolation source: anaerobic digester fed with sludge from wastewater treatment plant | place: Denmark: WWTP Soeholt ... | reverse complement strand
CTCGTATGGCGCTTCGGCGTTTTCCATCGGGTTTGTGACCGCCGCCCAGCTGCACGCCGCGGTGCGCGAGTTTGCCCGTGGATACTGGGTCTGCGTCGGGTCGGATACGCTCTCTCATCTCACCCTGGGAATTGGGACGAGCAACTATGGGCAGGTTTGGCTGCGGGATGGCACAAACAACTACGCCAACGCTTACAACCACGGGCAAGCCTGGGCAAAGCTGGTGGCTGAGACGGCAAAATGGGTGGAAGCTCAGGGTTATGCCGGACAGGTGACTGTGGCCGGCGCGAACGACATCGAACTGGCGTGGAACACGGCTGCCGTCACCCGCCGTTGGGTGGACGGGTACGCCTCCGCGTGGGAAGGGAAGTATCCCTATTTTGATTTTGGCGATTGCAACAGCTGTCCTTCACGCACCTACCCTGGTTGGAATTCGGAAGCTTTGGGATGGTCAAAGTCGGATATCTGGTACATCGCCTGGGGGGCGGCGCCGGCCTGGCCGCTGCCGCTGGTGTATTCCGAGAATGGCATTAACGCCCAGCAGTGGGCATACCTGAGCCTGTATTCCAATAACACATATTCGGCGCCTCTGTGGTTCAATGGCCCGATGACGCAGCACCAATCCTGCATCCAAAACCCCGATTACTGCGAGGGCTTGGACAATGAACCCCTGGATGGCTGGCTGCAACTGTTGTACGAATTGGGAAAGTTCACCGTCACCCGGCAGGACATTCTCCCCTGGGAGACGGATATCAAATGGTGGAGACCGTAAGAGAACGCATCTATGGATGATAATCAAGACTTTCCACTCCTCATGGTTTTAAAGGTCAGCCTGCTGGCGCTGACGCTGATCGCCATCTGCCTGTTTGTTTTTGGAAATGGCCGCAACGCCGGAGATACAAGAAACGTCAGCGCGCAGTCGAACGCATTCGTATACCAGCCGCGTTCGTGGATGGACGAGGTGCTCCCGCGCCTGGAGACGATGCTCGTGAAGGCGACCAACACCGAAATGCGCGCCAGCCTGACCGGCAAGGTGAATATGCTTCTCTATCAGACCGGGCTGCGGGCTTCATCCTCCGCGCTGGCGGTATTACCCACCAAGCCGGCGGATGTCTGTGCCGCGCGCCCGCCGGAATCGACGGAGGAGCTGCCGCCGCGGCCGGCAGGTATTTTGGAAGACGAACCCGCGCCATTTCACTCGTTTGAGTTCATGCTGTCCAACCAGTGGCAGGGAACCATCAGCGGGCAGTGGGTGCATGTGTTCGCCGGAGCGGATGGGCAGGATGCCTCGCAGGGACTGATCTTTTTGATGATAGAAAAAACGGATATGCTGCTGCGGCTGCCGACGGAAGTAAAAGAAGGCGCGGTGCGCATTCTTGCCGAGGAGAACCTGCGGCTGACGCTTCAAACTGAAGCCGGCACGCTGTTGTATTTCGACATCCCGGCGCGCCAATTTGCTGCTGATTTGGAAGAAGAGCTTCCCCCGGCTGAGATTCCCCCACTGATTGAACCCACCCCGGGTTTGTGCGGGCAGTAACCCATACATCACCCCCTCCTTTATCCTCCCCCAAAATCCGGAAAGCGGATTTTAGGGGAGGAATGCGTTAATTTCTGGATGGAAATCATAAATATTGGAAGGAGCAAAAGAACTCTATCTTCGGTATTTCAGGCTTTCTTTCCCGCCCTCCTAACAATGTCAATCACCGCCAGGATGATGCCGATTCCCATCAGACTGTAGCCAAGCCAGCGGTCCTCGCCGAAGATTATCCCAGCCAGAACAAAGGCAAAGGCAAGACCGGCAAGGGTTGTAAGCCGGTTTTCTCGTTTGCCCCTGACAAGGATAAAGACCAGCAAAGCAACAATCAGCAGAGCGGTGATTGATATCGCGATATATGCAGCAGGGGTATTCATGGGGTTCCCTTTCGAAATTTCAGAAACGACTCAAGGCTTGAAAGAAAAAGGGGAGCCATTGACTCCCCCGATCAAATCTTCCGCCGTATGTTTATCATTAATTTTCTTTCCTGGAACGCAGCCGAATACGATGCCAGCGAAAATGATCATCACTCCACAAATTCCGTGTGATCCTGATCATCATCAAATTCATTGTATCCATCCTGATGAGGCTCTTCAAGCCGGTCGATAAATACCCTCTCGCCACCCCGCTGAAAAAAGCCTTCTTCGGCGGCATCCAGCACCATCAATCGTTCATGGTAGATCTGGTCATCCATGAACTCTTTCTCAGCCTGCCGCTGGCGCCGGCTCTGCTGCCTTTCCCCCTTCGCCCCCATCTTTTCCCGGCTTTACGCCATCAGATCAAACGGCAGGGCGCCTGAAACCTGCACCCTGCCGTTTTTTTCCACTATTGGAACAGCCCGGCTGACAACGAAGCCGTCTGTTTCACCCGGTGAACCATCTCTATTCTTCCGTAATCTCCACCGAGAGCAATTTAACGCCCGGGTATTCCGGCCGCTGCGGGTCTCGTGCGGGGATGGACATGAGCACATCCAAGCCGGCGGTGAGCTGGCCAAAAACGCTGTGCCGGTTGTCCAGCCACGGGGTTGGGACATGGGTGATAAAGAACTGCGAACCATTTGTGTTGGGTCCGGCGTTCGCCATGGAGAGCACGCCCGGTTTGTCGTGTTTCAGACTATTATGGAACTCGTCTTTGAATTCGTAACCGGGACCGCCCATGCCGGTGCCGGTCGGGTCGCCGCCCTGCGCCATGAAGTCGTTGATGACGCGGTGAAAGATCGTACCATTGTAATAACCCTGCCGCGCCAGGAACACGAAATTGTTCACCGTTACCGGCGTTTTATCCGCATGCAGGTGAAAAACAATATCGCCTTTTTCGGTCTTTAAAGTGGCGGTATACGCCTTTTTGGGGTCGATTTCCAGTTTGGGTGGCTGGTTCCACTGTTGAATTTTCGAGGGCATGTGATCTCCTGTAGATAATCCAATTTCATTGATCTTACCCGCATCACGCCTGCGGGTCAACCGACTGGATAGGCTGTTTTCTTTTGCGCGCCAGAGTTTGTGCCATCCACACACATCCAAAAATCAAGGTGCAGGTCAGCACAATGGCTGCGCCGGAAGCAATATTGGCGTAATACGAAAGGTACAACCCCACCACACCAGACAGGGTGGCAAAGGCTGCTGCCAGCGCCATCATCGCCGGCAGGCGGCGCGTAAGCAGGTAGGCGGTGGCCGCCGGGGTGATGAGCATGGCCACCATCAGCGCCACGCCAACGATCTGAAGCGATACAACAATGGCGACGGCGATGAGCGCCATCAGAAGATAATCCAGCAGCCGGACCGGCATGCGCAGCGTGGCTGCCAGCAATGGATCAAACGACAAAACCAGGAATTCCTTGTAAAGGGCAACCACCACCACAAGAATCAACAGGGTGAATGCCCCGGTCAGAATCAAATCGCCGGAACGCACGCTGAGAATGTCTCCAAAGAGAAAGTGAGTCAGGTCAACGGTATAGGAGCGCACGCTGGAAATCAAAGCGATGCCAAGGGCGAACATGCCGGCAAAGATGATCCCGATGGCGGTATCTTCCTTGATGCGGGCATTCTTGCTGATGGCATGGATGCCTATCGAACTGATCAGCGCCGCACCCAGCGCCCACCAAAAGAGCGGCGCGCGTGCGCCATTGCCCACCAGATAGCCAATTGCCACGCCGGGCAGAATGGCATGCGCCAGCGCATCGCCGAAAAAAGCCATGCCGCGCAGAACGACATAACTGCCCAACACTGCACAGACGATGCCAACCATCACCGCAGCCGCCAGCCCGCGCAAGAAAAAGGCATATTTCAGAGGTTCAAGGAGCAGGTCAGGCATGGTGGTGTTCCTCCCCTTCTCCGCAGCACGTGTCGGTAAGGGCGCTCAGCACATCGCTTTCTGCAGCAATCGCGATGCGCTGTCCGTAAGCAGCCTGTAAATTGGCCGTGGTAAATGCCTCTGCCGGAGATCCGATTCCCACGATGCGCCGGTTGAGCAGCATCACACGATCGAAACGATCCGCTGCGATTTTCAAATCATGCAGAGCCACCATCACGGTCACCCCCTGGCGTTTGAGCGAATCCCAAATGTGGAAAATCTCCTCCTGCGAGGGGATGTCCAGACCGGTCAGCGGCTCATCCATAAGAATCAGCTCGGCTTCCTGCGCCAGCGCGCGAGCGATGAACATGCGCTGCTGCTGCCCGCCGGAAAGCTGATTGATAGGACTCTTCGCCAGGTTTGCCAGCCCAACCTCGGCCAGCGATTGGCGCGCCACCTGTTCGTCCTCGCGCCGGAAGGGACGGAAGACTCCCCGCTTGCGCGTGCGGCCCATCAGCACCACATCCAGGACGTTCACCGGAAAATCCCAATCCACCTGGCTGCGCTGGGGAACATAAGCAATGCAGATATGAACCCCCGGCTGTTCTCCGTAAATGTGAACGGATCCATGCGAAGGGGGCAGCACACCAACAATGGCTTTAAAGAGCGTACTCTTGCCGGCGCCGTTTGGTCCCACCACGGCCAGGCGTTCGCTCTGCGTCACCGTGAAAGAAACCTCCTCCAGGGCGGTGCGGCGGTCGTACTGCACGCTCAATTGGTCAACCTGCAGCAGCGGGTACCGCCGGTCATGACCCCAGTCTGGTTTGAAGGCCGGTGTTGTACTTTCAGAAGTTGAAGCAGTATCATTCTTCATAAATTTATTTTAAATTTTCAACAATGACGCGGACGTTGTAGCGCATGTACTCCAGATAGGTGGATGCCGGGCCATCTGCTGCTGAGAGCGATCCGCTGTAGAACGTTGCCAGCCGGACGCCGGTGTCTTCGGCGATGCGTTGCGCCAGGGCCGGGTTGACCGCCTGGTCGATGAAGATTGCGGTCACAGCATAGGATTTCACGGCATCTTCCAGAAGCGCCAATTCCTGCGCAGAGGGCTGCGCCATGGTGCTGGCAGCCGGAATGACGGCGCCAATCTGTTCAAAGCCGTAGCGGCCGGCAAAATACCCCAGCGAGATGTGATCGGTTACGAGTTTGCGCTTTTCGGGCGGCACCTGCTCCACCTCAGTCTGGATCCAGGTGTCCAGCTCGTTGAGCTGCCGGATAAAAGACTCTGCCTGCGATTGATAACCCTGACTGTTGGTCGGGTCCAGATCGCTGAGGTTTTTTTCTACAGCCTTCACCCAGAGGACAACATTGGTGGGGTCGGTCCACACGTGCGGATCCTGGCCGGACTCATGTTCGTCCACGCTTTCACCAGCCAGCGAAAAAGACCGCAACGGGACATCTTCGGAAAGCGAAACAACCCGCGCGTTACTGCCGGCGTTTTCCAGCAAGGGGGCAAGGAATTCCTCCAGCCCGGCGCCATTGATGAAAATAATGTCCGCCTGGCTCAACAGGGCGGCGTCGCGCGGGGCAGGTTGAAAACTATGCGGATCTGTTCCAACCGGCAGGAGCGTGGCAAGCTCGATGGCATCGCCGCCCACCTGGCGGACAATATCCGCCACGATGGAAGTGGTGGCAACCACCCGCAGCCGGGCAGGTGGCTCAGGCTGGCCAGCGGGTCCGCCGGAGCAACCGGCCAGTGCCAGAAGTAAAATACTCAAGAGAAAACGAAGTTTGCCTTGTTTCATGAGACGCCAGACTCTCTTTGCTTTTAAAAGGGTTCCATGACTGCGCCGGAGGTGACGCATTCCGGGCACAGGCCGAACAGTTGCAGCCAGTGATCTTCCACACGGAAACCGGTGGAGTCTGCAACCCGCTGAAAGAGGCTGTCCATATTGTCGCCGGTAAAAAATACCAGTCTGCCGCACCGGTTGCAGATCATCAGGTGCTGGTGGCCTTCGCAAGCCGGCGCCATACGGTGGCAGCCATCGGCTTGATGAATATGCTGGAGCAGCCCGATTTCCTCCATTTTTGCCAGCGTGCGGTAAACCGTCACCAATCCCAGGCGGGGAAGCTGCTGTCGCCCGGCATCATAAATTTCCAGCGCTCCCAGCGCGCGCGGACTTTCAGCCAGCACACGAAGGATGACGCGGATCGGCTCTGTAATGCGAAACCCGCTGGATTTGAGGGTCTTTTCCCATTGTCCGGCCCGGTGATCGGAATTCATACGCTCCTCGGTAATGACTAATGATATTGAAAACCATTATCATTATAACGCGCCGGATACGCCTCCGGAAGAGGGCAAAATAAAGATTCAAGGGGGAATCAGGTACAATAGAAAAATATTCCTTACTACAATCACCACGCCGCGTGGGAAGAAAAGAAAGATGGCAACCCCTTACTGGATCACCTCAATCATCAAATGGCTTTACCCCCTGCGCGATCATTTTGCGCGCATCACCCGCTGGCCGCTGGTGGCTCCCATTCTGGACCGCCTCTTTTTTGACGGCGACCATATGGTCTACCTTCCCAAAGATCGAGTCATCATCCAGCAGAGTGTGAATGCCGGTGAAAACATCGTGCTTCCCTCCTCGGTACTGCATCATTTCATCGATCACACCCAGGCGCTTTTTATCATGGATAAGTGCCTGTGCCGCGTTTCCGCAGATTGCCAGAACCACCCTCATGACCTGGGCTGCATATTCCTGGGTTCTGCAGCGCTGAAGATCAACCCCAGGCTGGGCAGACCGGTCAGCCGGGAAGAGGCGCATGCGCATGTACGCCGCTGCCAGGAGGCGGGGCTGGTGCACATGATTGGCCGCGACCGGCTGGATCCGCTCTGGATGGGGGTTTTTCCCGCACGCCAGCTGCTTACCATCTGCAACTGCTGCAAGTGCTGCTGTCTATTTAATATCCTGCCTCATATAGAACCTTCGCTTAGCGCGCGTATCAGCCGTATGCCGGGGGTGAAGGTGGAAGTGGATGTTGAAACCTGCAGCGGGTGTGGGCGCTGCCTGCAGGATGTTTGCTTTGCGAATGCCATCTCGCTTGAGAATGGCAGCGCCTACATTAACGCTGAATGTCGTGGCTGCGGCCGTTGCGTTGAGATCTGCCCGCAACAGGCGATTGCATTGACCATCGAAGATGATGATTTTATAGAAAACACCATTGCACGCATCGAACCCCTGGTGGATCTCAATTAAAACCTGTCCTTCTGAGCCCTCGCAGAGGGTGAAGAATCAGGAACCAAAGCACCCGTGGCTTGCTCTGTATGGGTAACCATGCATCAAATTCTAGATTCTTCGCGGCTTGCAGCCGCTCAGAAAGACACCTGAACCTTTCATTCTGAGCCTTCGCAGAGGGCGAAGAATCTAGAACCAAAGCACCCGTGGCTTGCTCTGCATGGATAACAGTGCTTCAAATTCTAGATTCTTCGCGGCTTGCAGCCGCTCAGAAAGACACCTGAACCTGTCCTTCTGAGCCCTCGCAGAGGGCGAAGAACCTTAAACCAAAGCACCCATGAATTGTTCTGCATGGATAACCATGCATCAAATTCTAGATTCTTCGCGGCTTGCAGCCGCTCAGAAAGACATGTTGCGGGTGGCCAGGTAGGATGACTTATTACGGGGTGGCCGGGTAGAATGACATGCTCTGCGGCTTGCGGCCGCTCAGAAAGACATGTCTCAAGTGGTTGGGCGGAATGAAATATCCCAAAGGCCAGCCAGCACGACAAACCTTACTCTGCAGCCTTCACCCCCACCGGCAGGCTCCTCCTGCTTTCTGCCAGCCGGCATGCCGCGCCAATCCCGCGCACGGAACGGGGGCGCACACCGGCAGCGGTGGCAATCTCCTCTTCCGGCAATCCCAGCGACAAACCGATCAGTATCCGGTCGAGCTGCTCGTAGCGCAAACCAATAGCGGTCTCGTTTGGCAGGCCGGCAGCCAGGTCGCCGGAGGAGGGCTGGGCGATGATCGCCTCGTTCACGCCAAGAAACCCCGCCAGGGTGCGGATCTGGGTCTTGTAGAGATGCCGGAGGGGAGCCAGGTCACCGGCGCCGTCGCCGTGCGGATCGTAAAAGCCGATGGACCATTCGGAACGGTCGGTGGTGCAGACGAGAAGGCAATCCAAACGGGCAGCCTGCATGGACAGGGCAAGCATGCGCGCCCGCACCTTGCCAAGGATAAACGCTTCGTTCTGCCCGGCATAGCGCCACAGGCAGCGGCGCAGTATGAAGGCCAGCAGACCTCTCCGGCGTCCAAATGCATACTCCTGCACCCAGGGGAAAAGCGCCGGCGCGCCGCTCAGCCTGAGCAGCAGCCGGATGCCGCTCTCGATCAGCGGGCGGTTTGCCGCCAGGGAACGGGAAATATGATCATAAATCCCAAGTTCGGTAACCAGTGGGGAAAGATCTCTCTGCACGAGGGGCACACCGAGAGTGTTCGCAACCGAGCCGGCGCGCTCGAGCAGCACCGGGCTGCTGTCGCGTTCGGGAAGGCTGAAAAGATGGATCTGCCGCCGGGGAAGGCAGCGGGCGCACAGGTGGGCGCAGGCAGCCGAGTCCATGCCGCCGCTCAAACCGAGCACCACACCGCGCGCGCCGCGGTGCCTGACCTCAGCCCGGATGAATGCACAAATCTCTTCGCTTTCAGCAGCCGGGTCAAACTGCAGACCGGCTTCAATGACACGCACCGGTTCATTCGTTTCCATGCCATCATCTCCAAATACTGAAGAGAACGTCAGATTCTATTTCTTTGCTTGAAGTGGAATGAGAACCTCGATGTCTGTTCCCCGGCCGGGGGCGCTTTGGATGCGCAGCTCCCCTCCAACCCGGGCAGCGCGTTCGCGCATGGATTGCAAGCCAAAGTGACCCGGGCAGGGCGTGGACGGATCAAAGCCTGCACCGTCGTCACCAATTTCCAGTCGCAGCCCGCCGGTGGAACATTCCAGGGTAAGGTTCACCTGAGCCGCGCGGGCGTGCTTGATGATATTGTGAATCGCTTCCTGCGAGATGCGGTAAAGGGCTTCTTTGACAGCCAGCGGAACATCCGGTTCCGGGCAGAAGCGGGTCTGCACGGATACCTGGTGCCTGGCCTGCAGGGCGGCAGCCTGCTTTTCCAGGGCAGCGACCAGCCCATCAGTGCGCAGTGATTCAGGGCGCAACTCGAAGATCAGCGCGCGCATTTCCATCTGTCCGGCCTCTGCCAGACGGTTAACGTACTCCAGCGCTTCAGCCAGTTGTGACGGGTCGCGCTCGAGCGCCGCGCGGGCGGTTTTGGCGCCCAGGCCAATGCTGTAGAGCACCTGCGAAACCGAATCATGCAGGTCGCGCGCCAGGCGCTGGCGCTCTTCCAGCACTGCCACCTGGCCAGCCTGTTCATAAAGGCGGGCGTTCTCGATGGCCACGGCCACCTGCTGGGCGAAGGCAAGCGCCAGGCGGGCATGTTCATCACGGTAATAATGAGAATTGCGATGGACGAAGACCAACATGCCCAGAGTGCGTTCCTTTACAACCAGCGGGATGCCCATCCAGGAAGCCGGCGGTCTGCCGGCACCGGCAGACCAATCCCCCTCGATCACCGGCTGGAGGGTTTCACCAAAGCGGGACTGCAGCCGCTCTTCAAGGGCGGCAAGCCCGGACTGGCTCGCGGAGGGCAGGTCTCCTGCTGTGCTGGCAAGAACCAGGCGGCCGGTTTCATCCAGCCGGTAAATGCAGGCAAAAGTGTAATCCAGCGCCGGGCGGATGCCGGTCAGGATCTGCTCGAGAAGCGGATCGAGGGCGAGGGTGGAAGCGATGCGGCGCGAAACCTCCAGCAGTGTCGTCAGTTCATGCGTGCGCTCCTGCACGCGTTGTTCCAGTTCCTGTTGGGCTGCGGCGATCTGGCGCGTGCGCAGTGCCACGGCCTGCGCCAGCTGCCCCTGGCGGTTGATGGAGAGATAGATCAATAGAATCGACAATCCGGCAACCAGCAGGGTTCCCAGGCGAAAGGCGGTTTCCGGAGAACGCACGGCTGCCTGCCAGCCGCCTTGCGGGGCAACGCCAAGCTCCCAATATCCTTCCATGAGATTAATCATCTGGGTTTCCGGATCCCGCGTCCAAACCTCGCTGGGACCAAAGAAGGTATGCCCCACACGGTCGCGCAGGGCTATGTCCATGCCGCCGGAAAGCATCGTCAGGCCGGAATCCTTCAATACCATCTCCATGTCCACCGCAATCGAGACAAGCCCCCATAATTTGCTGCCGCGGTACACGGCCTGCCACGCTGTGAGCCCAAAACCGCCCTGGCGCAGTTCACCCGGCTGGCTGAGGGTGATGCTGCGTTCGCGGATGGCACGCTGCACGTCGAACCGCGTTCCCGGGTCGGGGGAATTGAGGATGTCATACCCGCTCAGGCTGGGGGTATCGTAAAGAGGAAAAATGTAGCGCGCAATGCCCTCGGGGGCGATCATCAGGGTGCGCACGCCGGTGGTGTTGAAATAAACCCCGGAGGAGTAGACCTCGAACGGCTGGTCAAAATTGACGCCCGGCCACTCGGTGCGGGTAAAGGCGTACAGCCCCTGAAGGAGGGCGATGCGCTGGTCTACGGCCGAGGCGAGGGCGTTGGCGTGGGCGGATATCATCTCCGCAGCTTTGGCGCGCTCCTGCTGGATCAAGATCGACTGGTACCAGTTTCCCAGGAAAAACCAGGCCGGCAGCAGTACAAGCAGGGAAAGCAGAGCCGCCAGGCGGGCGGCGCCCTGCGGTGAACGGAACAGGCGGGAGGGGGAAACCATGAGCTAATCCTCTTCCAGCCGGACAATGCCTGCACGCATGGCAATCAGCGCCGCCTGGGTGCGGCTTGCCGCGCCAAGCTTGCTTAATATGCTGCCCACATGGGCTTTAACCGTCTTCTCCGCGATGACGAGTTCAAGCGCGATTTCTTTGTTCGATCGCCCGCGTGCAACGAGGCGCAATACGTCCATTTCACGCTCGGTGAGGGTTTGAAGCAGATTTTCTTCATCGCGTATGGCTGCCATACGCTGCGCTGCCTGGCGGGAGAGCTGCACCTGCCCGCCATAGGCGGTGCGAATTGCCCGGCACAGTTCGTCGGATCCGGTATCTTTTAAAAGGTAGCCAATTGCACCGGCGCGGATCGTTTGGTGAATGACGGCATCATCCAGTACGCTGGTGAGTGCGATCACCTCGGTACCCGGCAGTTCGCGGCGAATGACCGCCGTGGCTTCCAGGCCGTCCATGCCCGGCATGAGTATATCCATGAGGACAATATCGGGCTTTAACTTCCGCGCCTGGTCGACAGCTTCTTCGCCATTCGAAGCCTCGCCCACCACCTGCAGATCGGGATCCATTTGAAGGTACATGCGCAATCCCTGGCGGACAATGCCGTGGTCATCAACAAGCAATATTTTTATCGTCATGGCAAACCCTTAAAGTATTATAGCATCCGGCTTTTAATGCCGCGTACGACCAAAGACCTAGACAGGAATAGACCTTCTCCTGTCGTAGGAAGGTATCGCGGCGGATATACTGAATGCGAAGGGTATGAAAAGTCTTGGTCAACTCCCTTCCTGAAAGGAAAACGGTTATGAAAAACAAATTATCCCTGACGATTGTGACGCTGATGATCCTGCTGGCGGTGAGCCTGGCAGCCTGCTCCACGCAGAAAGCGCCAACCGAAACGACCCAAGCCCAGCCGACCGCGGAGCCATCGCCCACGGTGCCGATCTACAGCGACCCGTTCGAATATTGCGCCGCAGTGGACACGGTGGATGCGCCGGATGAAAGGTACACCGGCTCCAAAATGACGGATGAGATTCTGCGCGGCTTCATCGCTGCTGCCGGGCTGGGAGTAAACGCCAATCCCGCTGATTATGAAAAGACGACCATCTGGCGCTGCATGGGAGGGGAACTGTACACCTGCAATTACGGCGCCAACTTGCCATGCAATTCCAAAGCCAACACCGATAAAATCCCCACCCAGGCAATGGAAGATTACTGCAAAGCCAACCCCGACGCCAATATCATTCCCATGAGCATTACTGGGCACTCCACCATTTACAACTGGCACTGCGTTAAAGACGCCGCCGAACTGCTGAATCAGATTGCAAACGTGGATGCGGAAGGATACCTGGAGCAGATATGGTACCCAACCTCGCCAAATGCGACCCTCGTTTCAGAAACCCCTGCACCCGGGGAATTGCTTGGCGGGAGCGACAGGATTGTGTTCGCTTCGAACCGCGGCGGCGCCTATGACGATCTGTACGTGCTGGATGTGACCAACGGGCAAATTACTCGCCTGACGCAGGGCGATACGAACACCTTCCCCGCTCCATTCTCGCCTGATGGCAGCAGGATTTTGTTCACCGGTTATGGATTCACCACCAGCTATGTGGGCGTGATGAACGCGGATGGCACCAACCCTGTGAACCTGACTCAAGCGGAAGTCGATGAAGGCTTCGCTGCCTGGTCGCCGGATGGCAGGCAGATCGCCTTTACCTCCCGGCGGGATGGGAACAACGAAATCTACGTCATGAATGCCGACGGCTCCGGCGCCAAACGCCTGACGAGCAACCCGACGGACGATTTTGCCCCCGCCTGGTCGCCGGATGGCAGTCAGATTGCCTTCGTTTCAGACCGCGATCGGGATGAAGGTTACTACTGGGTATACATTATGAACGCAGACGGTACGCATGTGCGGCGTCTTACCAGCGACAACGGCATCAATTACACCCCTGTCTGGTCTCCGGATGGAAAGCAAATTGCTTATCGCTCCACTCTGGGCGGTTCGTCTGACATCTACCTCATCAATGTGGACGGAAGCGGCTTGAAAAACCTGACTGGCACAGACAATGCGGAGGAATGGTCCCCCGCCTGGTCGCCAGATGGGAAACTAATCGCCTTCCAGACCGATCGGGACGGCAACTGGGAGATCTATGTCATGAACGAGGATGGAAGCGATCCGCACAACCTGACCAACAACCCGGCCGACGACCAGATGCCATTCTGGAGATAGATAAACCCTGATAGATGACAGCGGCTGCCTTCCAGCGGCCGCTGTCATTTTAATCAGCAGGAATTTGTATAATGGAGATGACGAGATGCACCCCAGCGAGGGTGGTTCGGGAGGCGCAAAAAATGCAGACGAAGATTCTAACCATCCGGCTTCCGCTGCCGCTTCACATGGGCAGCGTCAATTGTTATCTGATCGAAACCGGGAGCAGCTATGTGTTGATTGATACGGGCGGATCCAACGCCCGCCGGGAACTGGTGCGCCAGCTGCAGGAAAGTGGCTGCACCCCCGGCCGGCTTGACCTGGTGATTCTCACGCATGGCGATTTTGATCACAGCGCCAACGCGGCACATTTACGGGCACAGTTTGGGGCAAAGATTGCCATGCACGCAGGCGACAGCGCCATGGTCGAAAGCGGAAACATCTTTGCCGGCCGCAAGCGGCCAAATTTTATCATGCGCAAACTGGCGCCGGTCTTTTTTGGGCTTGCGAAAAAAGACCGCTTCCTGCCGGATGTGCTTCTCGAAGACGGGGAAAACCTGGCTGCGTACGGCTTCAACGCGAAGGTGCATGCCATCCCCGGACATTCAAAGGGATCGATCGGCATCCTGACCAGCAGCGGGGAGTTCTTTTGCGGCGACCTGCTGGAAAATTCGTCAAAACCGGCTGTCAACGGTTTGATCGACGATCTGGCTGAAGCCGAGGCGAGCGTAACGAAATTGGAGGAAATGGATATCCGGGTTGTGCTGCCGGGTCACGGCCGGCCGTTTGATTTGGGAGAGGTTTTCAAAGACGGGGTGCAGAGTGCCGGTTAGGGAAAAGCTATTTTCTTCGTTCACAGACATCCGACGACCGGGTGCAATTATCAGCAGGCCGGAAAGTTTCATCCTTTAACGGCAGGAATATTTCACTCAAAGGAGAATGCAGCCATGGAACCAACCCGCATCCTGATCCTCGGGGGAACCGGATATACCGGGAGGTTGATTGCCCGCCATTTACTGGAACAAACCGGCGTAAAGGTGACCATTGCCGCGCGTGGCGTGGAAAAGGCGCAGGCGCTTGCCGGCCGCCTGAACCAGGAATTCCCCGGCCGGGCGGCTGCCATGCAGGCCGATGCAGCCTCTCCGGATTCGCTGCGATCGGCGTTTACGAACCATGCGCTGGCAGTCATCGCTTCTCCCACTTCAGCCCATGTGGAAACCGCGGCCCGCGCCGCACTGGAGACCGGCACGGATTACCTCGATGTGCAATTCAGCGCTTCCAAACTGAAAGTGTTGCAGTCGATGATCCCCGAAATCGAAGCTGCCGGGCGTTGTTTCATCACCGAGGCCGGTTTCCATCCCGGTCTGCCGTCTGCGCTGGTGCGCCTGGCAGCCTTGCGGATGGATGAAATT
>MTKY01054211.1_pt1 | contig 14286 bp, 11 predicted proteins | sample 1042731 | NCBI WGS metagenome assembly MTKY01 (sample SAMN06212206, study PRJNA360538) | anaerobic digester metagenome | biome: Wastewater treatment plant; material: sludge; isolation source: anaerobic digester fed with sludge from wastewater treatment plant | place: Denmark: WWTP Soeholt ... | reverse complement strand
ATGAAGTCGATCGTCGCCAACCGCGCGATCTGTTCGTCCGCCGTCGCGGAGAGCCGCGTGTTGCGGACTCGCACGAGCGGGCACGACCACACGCTCGGCCGGCGCACGCCCCGCACGGTCATGACCCGCCGATTCGTCAGCACGTAGAACCGCGAGCCCCAGCGCATCAGGGCCACCAGGACGCGGGCGCCCAGACCCAGCAGAATGAACTGCATCCAGACGAACTGCGACAGCCCCAGCATGGATGGCGGGCACACATGCGGCATGAGCGCCAGCATCAACAACGCAGCCACCACCCATTTCAGCGGCTCCAGCAACACGAACCACGGTGACGGTTTGATCGCCAGAAGAATGATCTCGCCCCCATCCAGCAGATCGGCCGGCAGGCTCACGGAAGATGCCGGCATGGCTCTCGCCTGCTGCGGCGACGCGGTGGCCGTCGCGGCGAAGGCCGCCAGTCGCAGTCGAACATCAGCAGAAGCCGCAACCATCCGGTTCACCCTGTGGCGTACACCTCGGGCTTGAGCACGGCAATGTGGGGGTAGTTCCGGTACTGATCGTTGAAATCCAGTCCGTATCCCACCACGAAATGATCCTCAATGTCAAAGCCCACGAACTCCACCAACAGGTCCGGCGGATTCCGGGTCGGCTTGCGGAGCAGAACGGCCGTCTTGAGCGAACGGGGACGCCGCTCGACCAGAAGCCCTTTGACCAGCCGCACGGTGCCGCCTGTGTCAAAAATGTCGTCCACGATCAGCACATCGCGATCGCGGATGTCCACACTCAGATCCTTCGTCATCCGGGCTCCCCGAGACTCCGTCGTGGCGCCGGAGTAGCTCGAGATTGTAATCAGCCCGATTTCCATCTTTATCGGCATCTGCCGGATCAAATCGGCCAGAAATATGATCGACCCCGAAAGGATCGTCACGATCGTGATCCGCTCCTGCGAGTTGGGATACGACGAAACGATCTCCCGGGCCAGCTCATGCACGCGAGCCGCGATCTGCTCACGGGATATGAGGATACGCGCAATGTCATGATCCATCCCAACCAGTATACCGTCGCAGCCATTGGCGACCAGAAGCAGTTATCGGAATCCTTCCCGCTGTTCGGACGGAACCGACGCTCTGCGGAGCAGCCCCTTCCGGAGGGTCGGCTCTCCTGCCGGGTTTCTTCTTATAGGACCGCATTCTTGCCCGGTCTCAGACCCTTCCCGCCTTGCAGACCCGCCCCGGCCGACGTAGAAGTGTCCCCGCGAGGTCGCCATGGGCATTTGCGCAAAGGGCCGGGCTTGGCGCGGGGGCATGTTCCTGCTGCCTCCGCGCCCGGACACCGCCGAGCATCCCGTATGTTCCACACGCGCGCCCGATCGCCTGCGCATTCCGCTGGCTCAGCATCAAGAGGCGGCGTCCACTCCACTGGTGGAATCCGGGCACACGGTGAAACCCGGAACCCTGCTTGCGGAACGACCGGACCGTGGCGGTCGCATCCACAGCCCGGTCCTGGGCCTTGTGGTGGGGCTTACGCACGTGGACACGCCGTATCGGCGGCACGTGCCCGCAATCGAAATCGAATCCACCCCGCCGGGACAGGAGGAAACACCGGTCGCAGTGCAGCACACCGGTGACTGGCCCTCCACTCCGGAGCTGGTACATCTGGCGACCGCCCACGGCGTGATCCTGCCCGACGCGGCGGCCCTGGCCCGGGCCGGAGGCGTGAAGCGGATTATCGTGAATGGAATGGACCTGGCCCCGCGCCAGACCGTCAATCTGCGGACGCTGGCCGACCACGCGGAGACGCTCGTGCTCGCCGCCGCGCGGCTTCACCACGCCTTGAAGGCACAAAAAACCGACATTGTCGTCAGCCGCGCGCGGCGCGACCTGGCGGCCATCCTTCGGGACCTCTGCCGAGAACAGCCGCTCCACGTCCGGACCATGAAGGACCGCTACCCCCAGGCCTACCCACGGCTGCTGACGGCCACACGGACCGGCCGCGAGGTGCCCATCCACGGGTCTCCGGTGGACTGCGGAACCTGGGTTATCGACGCGACAACTCTCCGGGATCTGCGCAGCGCGGTGGCCTGCCGAAGCCCCGTCGCCTGGCATACGGTCACGCTGCTGGGTGACGCGATTATGACACCCGGCAACTACCGCGTGCCGGTGGGCCTGTCCGTCCGGCAGGTGGTGGACCGGGCCGGCCTGGCGGCCACTCCCCAGCGAGTCATTGACGGCGGCTGGTTGAACGGTACGACCATCGCCGGCCCGGACGTCGTCCTGACCCGGATGACCCGATCCCTGACCGTGCAATCACAGACGAAACGGCGACCTCCCCCCGCCGCCTGCATCCGGTGCGGAGCGTGCCTGCAGGTCTGTCCGGTCGGGCTCGACCCACGAGCCCTGTATCTGCGTGCGGAGCAGAACCGCTTCGACCGAATCGAGCGGCTCTGCCCACTCGCCTGCCTGGACTGCGGATTGTGCGACTACGTGTGTCCTTCCTCTTTGCCTCTGATGCGGGGCGTTCGGCGGTGTTGCGAGCATGTCCGATCCGGCTGACACCATCGTCTCTTCGCCCGCCTGGCCGCGTGCCTGCGCGGAAGACGAATCCCCCTTCGTCACCAGCGGGGCGAGCGTGGAGCGAACGTACTGGCTGATCACCGCGGCCACGCTGCCGGCGCTGGCGGCCGCAGCGTGGATTTTCGGAATGGGCGTCCTCGGCCAGTCCGCGGCCGCCGTAGTGGGCGCCTGGCTGGGCCAGTGGCTTTGTCGTCGGTTCCTGGCCCAGGGCGGCCGCGGTCGACTGCCGCACCTGGTCAGTCTGGCGCTCCTGCTGAGCCTGACGCTCCCACCCACCACTGGCCTGCTTATACCACTGATCGGCGGGTTTGCCGCCATTGTGGTGGGCACGGTGTTGCTGGGCTGCCTGGGCAATTATCTCTGGCATCCGGCCATCGTAGGATGGGCGATTATTTCACTGGTGCTTCCCGCGGCGCTGCGGCCGCCTCAGTGGCCGTTCCTGGCGTCGGGTCATCAGGGAACCGGCTCCCTGTGGGCGGTGATAGGCGGACCGACCTACCGCGGGTTCGAGCTGAGCCCGCCTCCGCCGGGTGTGGAGGCGTGGGCCGCTCCGCGGCCGATCGACGTACTGGTTCCGCAGTATTCGCCGCTGTTCGGCGGCGGCGGCAACCCGCATCCGCTCCTGGAAGTCTTCCGCGATCGCCTTCCGCCCTGGTCCGACACCGTATGGGGTACGATCGGCGGCAACGTGGGCGAGACCTGCGCGGTGGCGATCCTGGCCGGGGGCCTTCTTCTGATCGTCTGTCGCGTGGCGCGCTGGACGCTGCCGGTGGGCGCGTTGCTGGCCGTCGCGGCCCTCGCCGCCGTCTGGCCGGTGCAGGTGGACGGCCCTACCTCGCCGGCGGTCTGGTTTCCCCTGACGCAGGTGCGTGACGGCTTCCCGGTGGGCATCGCTGTGTTGCTGTTTCACCTGACCGGCGGCAGCCTCCTGGCGGCGGTCATGCTGATCGCCCCGGACCCGGTGACCACACCCTTGACGAGCCGCGGCCATCTCTGGTTCGGCGTCGGTCTGGGCGTGCTCACGTTTGTTTTTCGCGTGAACGGCCTTTCACTCGGCGCCGCGTACTGGGCGCTGCTGGCCATGAACACGCTGGTGCCCCCGATTGATCGCTTCACCCGCCGACGCGTCTTCGGATCGCGCGCCCGCACGGCGCCCGGATGACACTCCCGTTTCCGCCCGCGCCTCCGGTCAGGCCGCCCGCGTGTCGGAGGCCATGACGAACTGATGATACAATTCGGCGTACCGGCCGCCGGCGGAAAGCAGCTCCCGGTGCGTGCCGCGCTCGAGGATCCGACCCTGCTCGATCACCAGAATGCAGTCCGCCTGCTGAATCGTGCTCAACCGATGGGCCACCACGAACGTCGTCCGGCCTTGAAGCAGTCGCTTGAGCGATTTCTGCACAAGCTGCTCTGTGGCCGTATCCACCGAACTGGTCGCCTCGTCCAGCATGAAAATCCGCGGGTCCGCCAGGAACGCCCGGGTGAAGCAGATGAGCTGCCGCTGGCCGAGCGACATGTTCGCACCCCGTTCGCCCACCTCCGTCTGAAACCCGTCCTTCAACTCCCGGATCGCCTCATGTGTGCCCAGGGCCTTCGCCGCGTCGATCACCTCATCATCCGTCGCCTCCGGCCGGGGATAGCGGATGTTCTCCATGACCGTGCCCGTGAACAGGTAGTTCGTCTGGAGCACCAGCCCTGTTTGCCGGTGCAGCGATTCGGCCGTCACGTGGCGAGTGTCATGCCCGTCGATCAGAATGCGACCCTGCTGCGGCAGGTAGAAGCGGTTGATCAGCGAGATGATGCTGCTTTTGCCGCTTCCGGTGTGCCCCACCAGGGCCACCATCTGACCGGCCAGCGCCTCGAAGTCAATGTCGTGCAGGACCGGCCGGTCCGGATCGTATCCGAACGTCACGCGCTCGAACCGCACATGTCCCCGGACGATCGGCAGCGGACGGGCGTCCGGCAGGTCGCTCACCTCCGGCGGAGTGTCCAGCAGGGCGAACACCCGCTCGCCGCCCGCCATGGCCATCAGAAGCTGGTTATAGAAGTTCCCGAAATGCACGATGGGCCCCATAAACCAGTCCCAGTAGAGAAAGGCCGTCACCACCGACCCCACCCCCACGCTTCGGTCAATGCGTCCCGCGGCCACGAGGTACCCGCCGTAGAGCAGAATGATCGCCCGGCCCGCGAAGCCGACGAACGCCAGCGACGGCTGATACATTCCGTTCAGCCGGGCCGCCTGCACGTTGTTGGCCGTGTTGCGGCTCTGCAACGCGTTAAACACCCCCAGGTTCCATTCCTGCCGGCCGAACGCGGTTACCACCCGCACGCCGGTGATGTTCTCCGCCAGGTTGGTGGACACCCGCGTGAACCCCTCGCGCACGATCTGGTACTGAACGGCCGCCCGTCGGCGATACGCCAGGTTCAGAAGGAACAGGATCGGGGCCAGCCACGCCACCGCCAGAAACAGCCGCGGTTCCGTTTTGAGAAGCATGGCGGCCGCCACGGTCAGCATGAGGGTGTTCTTGATGGTGGTCTCGATGCCCCACACGTTGACCTCGCGCAGACTGTTGATGTCGCTTGTACAGCGGCTGATGATCCGTCCCAGCTTGGTCTTGTCGTAGAAGCTCATGGAGAGCTTCTGGAGGTGCCCGAACAGCGCCCGTCGCAGGTCAAACTGCACGCGCTCACCCGCGTCGCTCAGCACCAGGATGGTCCATCGCTGAAACGCCATCGCCGCCGCCAGCACCGCCGCCCACAGCCCCACGATGCCCGCCAAATGCCGGATGGCCCCGCTTTCGGTGGGCATGGGGTCCAGCCGGCCGGCCGCGAAATTCGTCGTCCAGTTGATGATCGAACCCATGAACCGCGGCGACTGCATCTCCAGCGTCACCATCATCACGCTGAGTACGACGCCCAGGGCATACCGGCGACGATACGGCCACAGATATGTCAGCAACCGGCGGATCAGCTTGCGGTCGATGGGGCGATAGCGGGGCTCGCCGAACTCGGTGAGCACCGGCGGACCGGCGGACGTCGCCTCGCCGTCGCGACGGCGCCGTGGCATCAGCGCCGCCAGACGTCTGCGCCACCCGTGCCGCTCCACGACGTGCGGGCGGGCGTCCGGTTTGTCATCCAAGCGGCTCACCGTGAATCGTCCCTTCAATTCGGACGGGCGCGGCTGGCTCCTCATAGTCGCGCATTCGCTTGAGGTGCGAGCGTTCCGCCCCCGTCTCATCCAGTTCCTGGTCGCCGTGCAACTGCAGGTTCACGATGTGGCGATAGTGCCCCTCCTGCGCCAGCAGCTCCTCATGCGTGCCCGTCTGCGTGATGCGCCCGTGTTCCAGCACGATCACCATGTCCGCGTTTTTGACCGTGCTCACCCGGTGCGCGATCACGAACACCGTCCGATCCTGCATGACCAGCCGCATCGCCTTGCGAATGACGTCTTCCGTCTCGGGGTCTACCGCGGAGGTCGCGTCATCGAGCACCAGAATCCGCGGGTTGGCCAGCAGGGCCCGGGCGATGGCCAGCCGCTGCCGCTGGCCGCCCGACAGCGTGGTGCCTCGCTCGCCCAGCGTGGTGGCATACCCCTCGGGCAGCTCCCGCACGAACTCGTGGGCCAGCGCGAGCCGCGCCGCTCCTTCAATAGGCGCTTTGGAGACCACGGGCCGCCCGTATGCGATGTTGGCCGCGACCGTGTCACTGAACAGAAAGGTCTCCTGAAACACGTAGGCGACGTTCGTGCGCACGCTTTCCAGCGTCGCATCGCGGATGTCCGTGCCGTCGATGAGAATGCGCCCGGAATCGGGGTCATAGAAGCGGGCGATCAGGCTCACCAGCGTGGTCTTGCCCGCGCCGGTGGGCCCCACCACGGCCACGACGCTGCCGCCCGGAGCCTCGAACGTCACACCGTGCAGCACCGGTTTGGCCGGATCGTAGCCGAAGGTCACGTTCTCGAAGCGCACGGTGCCCGGTCCATCCGCCAGAGGTCGCGCGTCCGGCCTCTGCGGAATGGTCGGGGCCGCGTGGAGCACCTCGTGCAGTCGGCGGGCGGAAACGACGGCGTTCTGATACTGGTCGTTGATGACGGAAATCTGCTGGAAACGGCCCAGGATCGCCCCCATCGCCGAGCCGAGCATCAGAATGTCGCCCGGCGTCAGCCGCGAGCGGAGCACCAGGATCCCCGCGGCCAGAAACAACGTCAGGTGCGAGGCGGACGCGATGCCCCGCATCACCGGCATGAAGTTCGCGAACAGCCGGATGCGGAACATCACCTTCGAGAAGAAGGCGTCACAGTTGGCGTTGTACTTCCGGATTTCCAGGCTTTCCGTGGCAAACGCCTTCACCACGTGCACGCCCGCGATGTTCTCCGTCAGAATCGAGATGTTCCGGTCGCCGACCTCCATGACCTCCTTCAGCGTCGGCTGGGCCCGGCGGCCGAACCGGCTGATGTACCCCATCCAGATCGGCAACGGGGCCAGGGCCAGCCCCGCCACCCACGGCGAACGCGAGAACAGTAGCACCAGGTATCCGCCACTGATGAGCACGATCTCCAGCGTGATCAGCACCGCCGACTGAACGAACGCCCGCACGTTCTGAAGGTCGCTCAGCGACCGGTTGATCAGTTCGCCTGTCGAAATGGCGTCGTGAAACCCGAACCCCACCCGCTGAAGTTTGTCGTACACAGCTTCCCGGATGTGGAACACCATGGTCATGCTGAGCCTGGCGTTGGTCACCTCGCGCAGGAAGCTCAGTAGGCCCAGACTCAGCGTGAACCCGCCCAGCAGCAGAATGATGTTCCGCAGCGCCGTCGCCTCCACCCGGCCGCTGCGCAGCCACGCCCACGCGCCCTCTTCCACCGTCGTCGCGGCCACGTCCACGGCTTTGATCCGGTTGACCGCCTCCGCGGTGACCCGCACCGCGGTGATCTCCACCCCCGTCCACAGCACCAGGAGCAGGCAGGCCAGCACCACCAGCCGCTTCACCGGCCGCAGGAACCGGAACATCCACCGCACAAGCTGACGCTGGCTGATTTCCTTTGCGTTCGACGCCATCGATTGACCGACCTGCCGCACGGACACCCCCCTCCGACCGGACCGCACCGATTCTATCCGCTTCTATCCGCGAAAAAGCGGCCCGACGCAGAATCCGGGAGCCGGCCGGCCCGGCCGTCTCGGGTCTGGCGGCCGGATCGATTGGCTTTTCCCCCTCTTCAAGGGTACCATCCGGCACCATGAAACTGAACTGGCATCGACTCACCGTACACACGAAGTATCCATTCACCATCGCCCGGCCGGGCGCTTCGGTCGACGGCACGGAGGTCAACCGGATCATCGTTGAACTGGAGCACGACGGAATCGTCGGACGCGGCGAAGCGGCGCCCTCGCCGTTCTACAACCAGTCGCTCGACACTGTGGAGGCCACCCTCCGCCAGGCCGGCCCGTTGCTCGGTGAGGATCCGTTTGCGATCGGCCCCGTCGTGGACCGTCTGCTGGCCCGCTTCGACGACCAGCGTGCCACGGTGGCGGCCCTGGACGAGGCTCTGCACGACTGGGTCGGTCAGAAGCTGGGGGTGCCCGTCTGGCGTCTCCTGGGGCTGGACGCCACGAATTGCCCCGCCACGTCCATGACCGTCGGCATCGCCGATCTGGATTTGATCGCCCGCAAAACCCGCGAGGCCGCCGGCTTCCACATCATCAAGGTGAAGGTCGGCACGCCCGACGACGAGGCGGTTCTGGCCACCGTTCGCGAGAACGCGCCCGCCGGGTGCAAGGTGCGGGTGGATGCCAATTGCGGCTGGTCCGCCGACGAGGCCGTGGACCGTATTCATGCGATCCGGCGGTTTGACCTGGAACTCATCGAGCAGCCCATCGCCCCGCGCCAATACGAGGCGTTAGGCCGCATCACCCGGGCGGTTGGCTTGCCGGTCATCACCGACGAAGACAGTTGCCGGCCCGCCGACGTGGTGAAACTGGCCGGCGTCGTCACCGGCATCAACATCAAACTCTCCAAGTGCGGCGGCATTCGACAGGCGTTCGACATGATCCGCCTTGCCCGGAATCTCGGCCTCCAGGTCATGCTCGGCTGCATGGTGGAAACGTCCGTCGGCATCTCCGCGATCGCCCAACTGGCTCCGCTGGCCGACTACGTGGACCTCGACGGACACCTTCTGCTGGCCGACGATCCGTTCACGGGCCCGACCCTCCGGGACGGCGTCGTGGCGCCCTCCGACCGCCCGGGCCTGGGCCTCGGACGCCCGTGAGCCGGACGCGACGCGCGCCGGAACGGACTCCCGCACGGTCGGATCACGCACGGAAAGGATCACCCATGCCGCGGCTGACGATCGGATTGCTTGTGACCGGGCTCATGATGCCGGTCGGCTGCTCCCGCTCGGGCACGCCGGCGCCGGAAACCAACGACGTCATCATGGTCTGCGGACGGCGCATCCACGTGGGCGCGCCCGTCGTTCTGTGGACGGACCCGGGCGGCTACGATGCCTACCGCGCGGAATGCCGCTTCATTCCCGACCGCGTGCTGCCTGCCAACCCCGCCGGCGACAACCCCTCCGCCCAGCGATACGACACCTACCGGCGCAACATTCCATCTGAAGTCCGGGAGCACGTGCGCATGCACGGCTGGGATCTGCCGCTGCTCCAGCAGTATGTCGACCTCTTCGTCATTCACTACGACGCCTGCGGCACCTCGGAAAACTGCTTCCAGGTTCTGCATGACAAGCGCGGCCTGTCCGTACACTTCATGCTGGACCTCGACGGCACCATCTACCAGACGCTGGATCTGAAAGAGCGGGCCTGGCACGCCGGCATCGCCAACGACCGATCCATCGGCATCGAAATCGCCAACAAGGGCGCCTATCGCGACATCAGCGTGCTGCAAGACTGGTACGCCCGCGACGCCTCCGGCCGCCTGCGCGTTACCGTTCCGGCCGTCTACAAGGATGGGGGCGACGTCCGCACGCCGAACGCCGGCATCCGGACGCCGGATTTCATCGCCCGTCCCGCCCGCAACGAACCGGTGTGCGGCGTCATCCAGGGCGGCAGACTCTGCCAATACGACTTCACCCCGGAACAGTACCATTCGCTCGTCAAACTCACCGCCGCAATCTGCCGCACCTTCCCGAAAATCACATGCGATTACCCGCGTGATGAAAACGGCATGTTGCGCACCACTGCTCTTTCCGCCGAAGAACTCGAAGCCTACCACGGCCTCCTGGGACACTGGCACATCAGCCCGCAGAAGGTGGACCCCGGCCCCGCTTTTGACTGGGACTACCTGGTTCGGCAGGCGAAAGAGCAATAGGCGAGCATTTCGCACCAGGCGCCCGCCTCGCTCGCTCTGCGATCCCGCGCCACCTTTCTGCCGATCATGCCCCGTTTCAGTGCTGAAACCCCCAACCACAACGCGAGTCCGCGGAGAGCGTCACGCACCAATCGGCACCGCAGGCGGGGCCCTTCGCCCAGGCCGAGCAGCCGCCCGCGTATTCGGTCAAGTTCGCCCCGCTTATCAGTCGATACACCTCTGGTTATCGGACGACGCAGCGGGGCCGATATTTGGAGCTTATATCGTGTCCCGGCCCTTCCGATGTGTGAGCGTGGCCCTTCCCGAAAGCCTGGTGCCGGGAAGCCGCGCCACCACAGCGCAGGTTCGTCCGATCGTCGCAGGAAGAGCCGAATGATGATGCAGACAGCAAAACGAATAGGCGGTTTGGGAGTTCTCACGGTCATGCTTATTCTGACCGGCTGCCTTTGCTCGCGGCCGGCGGACGTGAAGCCCCTGGCCCCCCTCGAACCCAGACCCATGCTCTCCGCCTCTTCCGACGCCCAGATCACTCTGTTCGGCGAGTTGCCGAACCGGCCCATCGTGCCGTTCTTCAGTCGCGACAACACCTCGCTGCTGCGCCACACTTTCGCCGAGGAAGGCGCCGACTTCGATCCTCATCTGGATCCCACCGGCACGCGCCTGGTTTTCGCGTCCACCCGACACACGATCCGTCCGAACCTGTACATCAAGTCGGTGGACGGAACGGCCGTGACCCAGCTCACGGCGGATCCGTCGTCCGACGTCCAGCCGGTCTTCTCACCGGACGGCAGGTCGGTCGCCTTCGCCAGTGATCGCGCCGGCAACTGGGACATCTGGATCATCAACGTGGACGGCACGCAGCCGGTCCAGGTCACCCGCGGGCCCGAGGACGACGTGCATCCGAGCTGGTCTCCCGACGGCAGACAGCTTGTCTTCTGCAGCCTGGCCCCCGGCAGCGGCCAGTGGGAGCTCTGGATCGCCGACGCCACCGCCGGCGCTACCAAGAGCTTCATCGGCTATGGTCTCTTCCCGCAGTGGAGCCCCTCCGGCGACATGATCGCGTACCAGAGGGCTCGTCAGCGGGGCAGTCGCTGGTTCAGCATCTGGACCATCCGGCTGGTAGATGGTGAACCGCGCCATCCCACGGAAATCGCCTCCAGCACCGAGTACGCCATGATCACGCCCTCCTGGAGCCCGGATGGCCGGAAGCTCGCATACTGCACGGTGGCCACCGCGCCGCCGGCGGATACGGATGTGGCTACGTCCCCCGAAGTGGCGGACGTGTGGATCGTGGATGTCGACGGGCAGTCCCGCATCCGGCTGACCGACGGACACAGCGCCAACTACGGGCCCGCCTGGTCCGCGGACGGCCGCGTGTTCTTCACCAGCACGCGGGGCGGACACGAAAACATCTGGTCGCTCGTTCCCGGCGCGTCTGCTCCGGAACTGGTCGGGCCCGAACGCGACATCATCAGTCACGGTCCGGAAACCGACCCGGCCGGGCAGGGAGCCGGTGCGTCGTGATATTTCGGACAAAGCGTTACCGGCCGGCTTCAGGACGGCCGCCGGTTGGACGATGAGAGAAGCGACTTCGGCGCGGGAAGGTCCAGGAAGGACCATGGCGGAGCCGACCCGCGGAATCAGAAAGGCAGTGGATCAGGGATGATCCGACACCGGGTGGAAAGACGGACTCTGGCGGCGTCGATCCTGGCGACCGTCGCGGGATGCCTCGGAGGCCTGGCCGGCTGCGGACCGGAAACGCGAACGTCTCCCCTCCGCATCGCCAACGCCTACCTCGGACCGCTGACCGTGGCCGTGGCCCCGGCCCTGAACTTCAGCGGCTCCACCGCGTTCGATCCGAACACGGTGGCCGACATCATGGCTTCGGAGCTGGACTCCGTCGTGGGGGTGGAGGTCATCCCCGTCAGCCGCGTGCTGGCGGTGCTCGGGCAGGAAGGGCGCGACAGTGTCGCCTCGCCCGCCCATGCCCGCACCATTGTGGAACGATTGGGCGCCGACGCGATCCTGGTTTTTGCGGTGACCGAATATGAACCCTACCATCCGCCTGTCGTGGGCATCGCCGCTCAACTGTACGGCGTACGCCGTGTCGGTGAAGCCGGCGGCCTCGATCCGGTCCGACTCTCGCGCGAAGCCCGTCCGACCGCGACGGGACCCGGACCGGAAACGTTCGGCCCACTCGCCCAGGCGGAACGGGTGTACAACGCATCCCACGGCTACGTGGCCGAAGACATCCGCGACTTCGCCGAACAGCGGAACGCCGGAGAAAGTCCGTTCGGATGGCGACTCTACACGGAAAGCCAGCAGCACTTTCTCCATTACGTCTGTGAACGCACCCTGCGATCCATGTTCGGCGGAGGCGTAGATCTGGCCCTGGCCCAGGGACCGTAGGATAAGAGACATGGCGGAAAGCAACGAACCCATGAACGATCGCGTGCGACAATTGTCTCTTGTAAAGGGATCGGAACGCTTCGTTTTCCGATATCAGACGGGGCGGGAAGCGGACGTCATTGACGCCTTCGCGGAGATGGCCGCCAGCCCATCCAGCGCGTTTGACTGGTTCGATGCGGCCGTGCTCAGCTATCAGATGGGACGTCGACTGGAGATGGAACTGGACCAGGTCGCTACGTGAATACGGGATGGCGACTCGCGGCAACCGCTGGACCCTCGACCCGGGCCGGCCGGTTCCGACGGACGTGCAATGGGATTTCGCCGAAGTAGTGGCTGCCAATCATGAGCGAAATTGACTTGATCAACGAGTTTCTCAATTATCTCAAGTTCGAGCGGCACTTCTCCCCCCACACCGCCAAGTGCTACGCGGCAGACCTCAGTCAGTTCTGCACGTTCCTGCGCGAAGGCCGCGGGGGCGCCGCCGGACCGAGCGGCGGAGGAACCGCTTATGTCATGCCGCCGTCGGGCACCGCGGTGATGGTCAAAACCGACATCCGCCAGAAACTCATCAGCGTGACCACCGAGCAGATCAAAACCTTCCTCGCCTATCTGGCGGAGCAGGATTACTCCAAGTCCACCACCGCTCGAAAGCTGGCCACGCTGCGCAGCTTCTACAAGTTCCTCCTGCGGCGCAACTACGTTTCGGCCAATCCGCTCGCCGCCATCCGCACGCCCAAGCAGGAACGCAGACTGCCCAAATTCCTCGAGGCAGATGCCATTACCAAGCTGCTCAACACGCCCGATGATAACACTCTGCTCGGCGCGCGCGACCGCGCCATGCTCGAAGTGATGTACTCCACGGGCATACGGGTCAGCGAGCTGGTGGACCTCAACCAGGGAGACATCGATTTCGTCGGCCAGTGCGTCCGCGTCCGCGGCAAGGGCAAGAAACAGCGTCAGACCCCCATCGGACCCACCGCCCTCGCCGCCGTCAACCGATATCTCGATCTGCGACGCAACGATCCGAGGAACGCCGCTTCGGACGTGCAGGCCCTCTTCGTCAATAAGCACGGTCAGCGGCTGAGCACCAGGAGCGTCCGCCGCAAACTGGACAAGTACCTGGCCGAGGCCGGACTCGATCCGACCATCAGCCCGCACACGCTCCGCCACAGCTTCGCCACCCATATGCTCAACAACGGCGCCGATCTGCGGTCCGTCCAGGAACTGCTGGGACACCAGTCGCTGTCCACGACGCAGATCTACACCCATCTGACCGCCAAACGACTCAAACAGGCTTACGACGACGCGCACCCGCGCGCCTGACCGGATAGATACCCGACAGCATCCACCCATCGGCCGCGGCCCCACCCCGCGGCCGGTTCCTTTTTGGGCCGGGAAAGGGGGGCAGCGGCGGCCGCGCGGATACCCTGACGGCCGGGCCCTCTGGACCGGGCACAACGGTTTTCGCTTGCGGCCACCCCGCGAATGCGCAGAATAGCCGCCGCAGGCCGGATGTCGCACGCTTGCCGGGCCCCGGTGGCATGTCCTGACGACGGCCGGGCGGCAGCGCGGAGCCGGCATTCGAAACAATGGGCTGATGAGCGAAACCTACCCCTACCTGATTGTCCCCGTCATCTTCCTGGTGGTCGTCCTGGTGGCGGCCCTGCTGGATCGCTGGAGCGTTCCGCTTATTCTCATCGCTCTGGGAGCCGGGATTCTGTTCGGCAGCGACGTCCTCAACTGGGGGTACTTCAAAGACGTCGCCCTGACCAATCGAATGGCCACCGGGGCCCTGGTTTTCATTCTGTTTCAGGGAGGGTTCTGCACCAGCCGGGAACGCCTGCGGGCGGTGGCGCTGCCGGCCGGTGGATTGGCCACATGGGGCGTGCTCCTTACGGCCGCGATCACCTTCCTCGTCCTGTGGGGAGCGCTTCGATGGCCGCTGGAAAAGGCGATGCTGCTGGCGGTCATCATCTCCTCCACG
>MTKY01051792.1_pt1 | contig 14293 bp, 10 predicted proteins | sample 1042731 | NCBI WGS metagenome assembly MTKY01 (sample SAMN06212206, study PRJNA360538) | anaerobic digester metagenome | biome: Wastewater treatment plant; material: sludge; isolation source: anaerobic digester fed with sludge from wastewater treatment plant | place: Denmark: WWTP Soeholt ... | reverse complement strand
TCTCGAGAATCTTCCTGGTGGCCGCGTCGCGCAGCAATTTCACGAACACCTCGTGAGCGCGGTGCGCGCGCCGGGTCTCGAAGGCGCCACTTGCGCGCAGGAACTCCGCATGCCGGTCGAGTACGTCGACGATTCCCGCGCCGCCTTCGCCGCGGGTCGCTACCGCCTGCAGCACCGGCGGCTTCCAGGCATCGACGGGTGCGGCATGCTCGCGCAGGTGCAGCGCCATCTCGAGCTGACGCAGCGTCTGCAACGCGCCCTCGCGATCGGCCTTGTTCAGCACGAACAGATCGCCCGCTTCCATCAGACCGGCCTTGATCGCCTGGATCTCGTCACCGAGCCCCGGGGCGGAGACGATGATCGTGGAGTGCGCCAGCGCGACGATCTCGATCTCGTCCTGCCCCACGCCCACGGTCTCGACGAAGATCACCTCGTAGCCCATGGCGTCCAGCACCAGCATCGCGTCGTAGCTGGCGCGCGCCAGGCCGCCGAGTTGTCCGCGGGTACCCATCGAGCGGATGAACACACCCTCATCGGCGGCATGGCGCTGCATCCGCACGCGGTCCCCGAGAATCGCACCCCCGGTGAAGGGGCTGGAGGGGTCGACCGCGACCACGCCGACGCGCCGGCCGCGCTGGCGCTGTTCCGTGATCAGCATGTCGACCAGCGTCGATTTGCCGACTCCGCCGGGGCCGGTGATACCCACGAGATGCGCGCGACCGGTATGCGGATATATCCCGGCGAGCGCGGCGCGCCCGCGCGGGTCAGCGTCCTCGAGCCAGCGGATCAGCCGCGCGCCCGCGGCCACCTGACCCGCCAGCACCGCGGATACCACATCCGTGCTCATGAGTGTGCGTCGCGATCCTGCGCGCCATGCCACTCGTTGAGGTAGTCGATGATCTCGCGCGTGTCGGCGCCCATCGTGAAGACGCGCGCGACGCCCGCCTCGCGCAGCGCCGCCTGGTCCTCTTCGGGAATGACCCCTCCCACGATCAGCAGCTTGTCGCCGCCGGCCTTCTCGCGCAGCAGCCGGGCCAGAAGCGGGATATTGCGCATATGTCCGGCGGAGAGCGAGGAGATGCCGACCACGTCGACGTCTTCCTGGATCGCGGTGTTTGCAACCATCTCCGGGGTCTGCTTGAGTCCCGTGAAGATCACTTCCATGCCGGCGTCGCGCAGCGCGTGCGCGATCACGGTGACGCCGACGGTATGGGTATCGAGACCGAGCTTGGCCAGCAGCACGCGGATGGGAGCCTGCGCCATGCTCACACTCCCGCCGTCTGGCTGTCGGGATGATGCATGCCGAACACCTCGCGCATCGCATCGCAGAGTTCACCGTGGGTGGCGTAGAGCCTGACCGCCGCAAGGCAGGGCTCGACCAGGTTGGTGCCCGAGCGCGCGGCTTCGCGCACTTTTTCCAGTGCGGCCCGTACCGCGACGTTGTCGCGTCGCGCGCGCAGCGCCTGAAGTTTCTGCACCTGCTGCGTCTCCATCTCGTCGTCGAGGCGCCAGATCTCGAGCTCGCGCTTCGGTTCGGGCACCACCAGGTGGTTCACGCCGACCAGCTTGCGCTTGCCTTCCTCCATCTCGCGCTGGCGACGGTACTGCTCGTTGCCCAGTTCACGCTGGAAATAGCCCTGCTCGATCGCCTGCAGCGCGCCGCCCATGTTCACGATCCTGTCGATCTCGGCAAAAGACTCCTCCTCGATGCGCTTGGTCAGCGACTCGACGTAGTACGAGCCGGCCAGCGGGTCGATGGTGTCGGCCACGCCGGTCTCGTGCGCGACCAGGTGCTGGATCGCGGCACCGACGCGGATCGCTTCCTCCGCGGGCAATGCGTGCGCTTCGTCGTGCAGCGGCGTGGTCATGGTTTCGCCGGCACCGGCCAGCGCGCATGCGGTCGCCATGATCGCGAGCCGTCCGATGTTGTTCATCGGTTGTTGCAGTGTCAGCGAGCTGGTACTGGGGGATGTCATCACGCGCAGCTTCATCGCCTCGGGGCGCGTCGCGCCGTAACGCTCCTTCATCAGCCGTGCCCACACCTTGCGGAAGGCACGCAGCTTGCAGATGCCTTCGAAGAAATCCATGTCGACGTTGATCACGAAATGGAAATACGGCGCCACCGTGTCGATGTCGAAGCCGCGCGCGAGCATAGCGTCGATATAGGCCATCGCGATCGTGACCGAGAATGCGAGCTCCTGCACCACGTTTGCGCGTGCCGGTTGCAGCTGCGCGGCAATGATCGAGATCGGCTGCCAGTGCGGATGGTGGCGCACGATGTACTCGAAGCAGTCGGTGGCGATACGCAATCCATGGGTGGGCGGGTAGATGTAGCGCCCGACGCAGGTGTACTCGATCAGGATGCCGTTGACGATGTGCAGCGCGAGCTGGCGCGGGTCTACTCCCTTCTTCTCCAGTGCCGCGATGATCATCGCGAGGTTCACCGGCTGCGGCGCATTGCATACGCTCATCAGGTACTTCAGCTTGTCGAAGGGGAGGTCGAAGGCCTCTTCGAGATCTTCCAGGCTGTCGAGCGCCATGCCGGCACGGCCCACCTCGCCGGCCACCAGGGGGTTGTCGCTGTCGTAGCCGTTGGTGGTCGGCAGGTCGTATTCGAGGATGAGCCCCTGCAGGCCCTGGTCGAGCATGTAGCGCGCGCGCTTGGCCCATGCCATGCCCTTGCCAAAGCCGGTGACCTGCGCCATGGTCCACAAGCGCGAGCGGTTGCCGTTGGCATCCACGCCGCGCGTGAACGGATATTCGCCGGGGAAGCCCGCATCCGTGGCGTAATCGAAGCCGCTTTCGGCGAGATCGAGCGGTGTATACAGTGGCTTGATCTCCCAGTCCATGGTCTGGGTACGGAAGGAGTCCTTGCGCTCGCCCTGTGCGCCGACGACAGGAGCGCGCGTATCCGATTGCCAGCGCGCTTCCTGCTCCCGCAACGCCGCGATCCGCTCGCTATCCGATTCGTCCGCGGCCGTCTTCAAGTCGATCGCCGCGGCTTGTTCGATTCTGCCCATGTCAATTCCTCCCGAATACGTGCATTGCCATCATAGCCATCGAGCGTTGTTGCGCCAGTGCCATCGGGGATGCCCGCTCATCCGCCCGGCGAAAAAAGGGGCGAGCCAGCCAGACTGCCTCACCCCTCGGACATGCGCCACCCATCAGAAGTTCTTGTGCACCTGCAGCGCGACCATCCAAAAGACATCGAGCACTGCCGCCGGTTCGATTGCCGCAACTGCAACCGGGGACAAACGATGATAGGTAGCGCTTGCCCGGGTGGCGAGCAGCTCCTGCCGCGAAGGCTTGATATACGGGACTTGATAGCCGATATTTCGGGCCATTGTAGGTCCGTGTCGGCTACCCGCAGCGAGAGAATGCAAATGAAAGGAAGCAGCGAACGCCAGTTGCCCGGCCTGCTCCGCGCACTGAAGGTACAGTTGCGCGCCAGCGGGCTGCGTCAGCGGGATCTCGCGGCGCACCTCGGTGTGGGCTTCTCGACGGTGAAGCGCTGGCTCGCGGGCGATGGGCTGGACGCCCAGCGGCTCGAAGACCTGTGCGAACTGGCCGGGATCTCGCTCGCGGAACTGGTCGAGCTCGCCGCGAGCGAGTTACCCGACAGGATCACCCGGTTCACGCCGCATCAGGAACAGGTGCTGGCACGCGACCCGCGCCTGTTCTTTCTGTTCTTTTCGCTGCTGAACGGGCGCGGCGCGGACGAATGCGCACTGGAGCTTGGCATATCGAGCGCGGACCTCGCCGCGATGCTCCAGCGCCTCGCGCGTCTTGCGCTGATCCGCGTATTTCCGGATTCTCGGGTGCGGGTGCTGGCCGCGCGTGACATCTCCTGGCGCAAGAGCGGGCCGCTGGCGCGCCATTTCGAGATCCGCAAGCGCTTCGTCGATATTTCGATGCGCGACGCCGACACGCTCTACATGCCGGATTTCTTCCGCCTCTCGGGCCACGGCGTCGCGCAGGTGCACCAGCTGTACGAAAGCTTCCGCCGCGAGCTGCATCGCATCGCGGATGCCGACCAGCGCGCGGTCGCCGGGGATCTTGCTTGGCACGGCGCGCTGTTCCTGATGCGCCCGCTCGACATGACGGCCATTCGCGCGTCTTTCAATGCGGCTCCCGTTGACGCGACGTCGGATTGAGCACCCGCGCCCGCGCTATTGCATGCGTGGGCAGCGCTGGATGAAAATCCGGTTCGAATCGAAATGCCGTCGCCGATGTGGCGTCTGACCAAAGCCATGACGCACCCGCCAGCGAGGCTCCACCTTTGAATCTGTCAACGATCGAACCGCGCCATGCAACAAGCCCTGCTCGTGGTGCACTGCTCGTCCTGCTGCTGTTCTTCGCCTACATGCTGTCCTTCCTCGACCGTCAACTGATAGCGCTGATGGTCGATCCGATCAAGCGCGATCTCGGCCTCGGTGACCTGCAGTTTTCGCTGCTGCACGGGCTCGGTTTCGGGGTTTTCTTTGCGCTCGCAGGCTTGCCGATTGCGATCGCGGCCGATCGGTTCAGCCGCACACGGATCATCGCCGCAGGCGTCGCGGGCTGGTCTGCGGCGACATGCCTGTGCGGCCTGGCGCAGAGCTTTGCCGCGCTGTTCCTGTGTCGTATCGGCGTTGGCGTCGGCGAGGCAACGCTCGCGCCCGCCGCCTATTCGTTGCTGGCCGACAGCTTCGACCGGCGCCGCCTCCCGATCGCAATGGCCGTATTCTCGGCCGGCAGTACGCTCGGCAGCGGATTTGCTCTGCTTGCGGGCGGAAAACTGCTCGCCGCGCTGGCACATCTCGAGGAGCTGGGTACCGGCTGGAGTACCGCGTTCAAACCGTGGCAAATGGCTTTCCTTGTCGCGGGTATCCCGGGCTTCGCGCTCGCGGCGCTCATGCTGCTGCTGCGTGAGCCGCCGCGTTCGGGGGCAGTGCCGCAGACGCATTGGCGGGCGCATATCGGCGCGGCTTTCGCGCATATGCGGGTACAGCTGCGGATGTACGGCGGTCTCACCGCATGCATCACGTTGACCACCGCGCTGAGTTCGGGCTTCCTGATGTGGTTCCCGGCATTGCTGATGCGCACGCACGGACTCGACGTCGAGCAGGCCGGCTGGCATTTCGGTGCCCGCTTCGCCGTGTTTGCAACGGCAGGTGTTCTGGCCGGGGGCTGGTGCGTGAGCTGGCTGCAGGCGCGCATCGGGCAGCGGGCCTATTGTCGGTTCATCGCGGCGGCGGTCGCCACCGCGGGCGTGGCCTATGCGCTGGCAGGCGCAGCCGCCTCCGCGACCGCGGCGCTTGCCTGGGTATCGCTGGCCATATTCGCGGTGCAATCGCTGGCCGGGGTATCGGTTTCCGCTCTGCAGCTGATAACACCCCCCGGGATCCGGGCACAGGTTTCAGCGGTATTCCTGCTGTGCGTGAACTTGTTGGGCTACGGACTCGGTGCTCCGCTGGTCGCCGCGGCGAGCACGCTGGTTTTTGCCGGAAGCAACACGCTCGGTCCAGCGCTGGCATTGGTTGCGGTGCTGCTGGCGCCCCTGGCGCTGATCGCCATCGCGAGCGCCGCCCGGCCATTTTCCCGGGCACGCATGCATGTTGCCCCGGCGCAGTGAGCGGCCGTTACACGCCGAAGCGTTGTTGCACATGCCGTCGCCGCTGCGCGATGGCGCCACACGGCAGGTACCTCCGCGGCTGGGAAAAAGGCGGGGGATCGTCCCCGCCCATGCCTGTCAGAATTGATAGGTCAGATCCAGGCCGTAACTGCGCGGTTCGCCCCACGCCCGATAGGTGCCAAAGCCGGGAGCATTGATGAAAGAGTACTCCTCATCGGTGATGTTTTTGCCCCAGATCGCTGCCTTCACGTAGCCTTTACTGAGCCCGGGAATCTCATCGAGCGTGAGTCGCGCGTTGAGCAGGCCATAATCGTCGATCGTATATTCACCGAAGTTGGTTGAGACCGAGCTGTATTTGTCATCCTGCCACGTGTAGTTCAGGTTGGCGATGAGCTGCCCGATGCAGGTTCTTGCAATATCGTAGGTCGCATCGAGTGTGTAGCTGTTTTCCGGTGCGTTTATGAAGGCGAAATTGTTGGTCACGTTTTGTCCCAACCCGTCGATGATCTTGTCGTAGCCGGCATCGAGATAGCCGTACTGCAATGACAGCACCAGCCCCTCGGCGACCATGGCGCTCAACTCCAGCTCGGCGCCATTGATGGTGGCCTTTCCGGCGTTCAGTACATCCGACTTGCTGGGATCGCTGATGTCGGACTGGGCGTTGATCTGGATATCATCGTACTCGGCCCGGAATACCGCGAGATTGGCGCGCAGGCGGTTGTCGAGCCACTGGGACTTGATGCCCGCCTCATATGAAATCAGCGTCTCCGGGTCAAAGCCGTTCTCGAAGAAGGCGATGGTCGATGCGCGGATGTTGAAGCCGCCGGTCTTGTAGCCCTCGACCACCTTGGCGTAGATATTGGCGCTGTCGTTCAGATCCCAGGTCACCGTCAGCGCCGGGCTGACGTGGTCGAAATCCTGATCACCTGCACCGTTCTGGACACTGGCCGGCAGGATGAAGCCCGGGCTGACATCGGTGAAATCACCGGGGTTGTTGAATACCAGCAGCTGGTTGTAGCGCTCCAATTCTGCCTGGCGGTCGTCCTTGGACCAGCGCGCACCGAGCGTGATATGCAGGCGCTGGTCGAGCTGAACCGGTGTGTAGGTGCCCTGGCCAAATACCGCTGCCGCCTTGTTTTCCGTGTCGGTGTCGGAGTACTGGCGGATACCGAAATTCGGCAGCCAGGTGGAGATCTGGCCGTCGCCCTGCTCCTCGAAATAATACGCTCCCAGTATGTATTCGAGGCGTCCGTCCAGCGCGCTACCCAGCAGCTGCAGTTCCTGGCTCCACTGGTCCTGGTCGACATCGTTGTCGATGAATAACGGCGTGTTGGGTCGGCCGGTACCGGACAGGTAATCCTGATAGACGTAGCTGTCGAGGTCACGGTAAGCGGTGATGGAGCGCAGTGTGAGCCCGTCGTGCAACTGCCAGTTGATGGTGACCTGGTGGCCCATCGTCGTTATATCACTCGGTTTGATCAGCTGATTGCCATCATGGCTGGTGCTGGGCCTTTGCGGTGCGACACCCGGAGTCGTTCCCGCCAGGTAGAAGGGGGAGTCCTCGAGCTTCGAGCGATCGAATGCATAGCGAATATCGACAGCGTCATTGGGCCTGAAAAGCAGGTCGATGCGCTGCGCATCCCGGTCCTCGCCTCCGTAGGTATCCTCACCGTTGGCCGTATTCCTGACGAAACCATCTTTGCTGGAGTCCAGGTAGAACAGCCGTGCCGCAAAGGTGTCGCCCACCGGAACGTTGAGCATGGTGCGTGAACGAAACTCGTCGCGGCGGCCAAAGGTCAGTTGCTGGCTGAAGCCCCACTGTTCGAGTTCCGGCGCCCTGGTAATGAAGTTGATTGCGCCGCCGGTCGCGTTGCGTCCATAGAGGATGCCCTGTGGGCCACGCAACACCTCGATGCGCTCGATATCGGCGACTTCCACGCCCATCCCCTGGTTGCGTCCGACGTAAACGCCATCCATGTATACCGCAACACTGGGATCCTGGGTGATCTGATCATCGAAATTGCCGACTCCGCGGATGAAGATGCGTGGTATGGCGCCGCTGTTGGAATGAGGCGTTATCTGCAGGTTTGGAATATTGCTGCCCAGGTCATTGATATCGCTGATGCCGAGATTCTCGAGTTGCGCGGGGCCCAGGGCCACAATGGAGATCGGTGTATCCTGCAGCGACTCCTCGCGCTTCTGTGCCGTCACCACGATTTCCTCCAGCCCGGCCGATTGCGCCAGCGCTGCTGAAGGCAGTGCGGGCGCGAGCAGCGATAACGAAGCCGCCGCGAACATGGAGGATGTGAGGATGGATCGTTTTTTCATGCGTGCAGTCTCCTTCGGTTTTTCAATTGTCGATTCAGGTCCGGCTTGCCGCGAAGTTTGTCGCTCCCCGGCTGAGCGGCACAGCGATAACAACGCGCGGTTCAGGAATCCGGGGGAAAATCCGCACCGAGCGTCACGCTCTCCCACGCATCCAGCATGGCGTTCACCTGCAGCAGCTTGGCGCGGTAACTCTCGAGCACCATGCGTCCGAGCAGCAGTTGCGCCGGTGGATCTTCACTCGCCGCGAGAGCGAGCACGGCCTCGGCGGCGCGCGCGGGGTCGCCCGGCTGGGTGCCGTCTGTCCGCGCCACGAATTCGCGCCGCTCACCCACCGTTGCCATATAGGCCGTGAGCGGAGCGGTGGTCTGGCGCAGCGAGCGCCCCGCCCAATCGGTGCGGAACGGCCCCGGCGCGACCGCGGTCACGTGTATCCCGAAAGGTTTCAGCTCCTTGCCCAGCGCCTCGCTCAGGGCTTCCAGCGCATACTTGCTGCAACTGTAGTAACCGGTGCCGGCGTTCGCCATCAGCCCGGCCTGCGAGGACATGTTGATCACGCGCCCGCGTCCACGTGCGCGCATGCCCGGCAGTACCGCCCTGCACATGTTCAACGCACCGAAGAAATTCGTCTCGAACAGGCTGCGCACCTCGTGCTCCTCGCCCTCTTCGATGGCGGCGAGATATCCGTAGCCGGCATTGTTCACCAGTACGTCGATGCCCCCGCACCGGTGCTCGGATTCGGCGACCACCTGGGCAATCTGCCGCGCATCGGTTACGTCCAGTTCGAGCGCCAGTGCATTAGCCGGATAATCGTGCACAAAATCGTCGAGTTGGTGCACATCGCGCGCCGTTACCACGACACGCATGCCGCGCGCCAGCGCGGCCCGCGCGATATGCCGACCGAGACCGCTGGAGCAGCCGGTGATCAGCCAGACCGGGGAATTCGCCACGGCTTGCTCCGCGGATGCGTGCACGGTCGGCATCAACCGTCCGCGAGGCGGCGCAGATAGCCGCGCGCTCGCTCGGCAAGCTGCAGCTTGCGTTCCTCTGCGGTCACCGAACGTGTTGCGGCAGGCAAAGCCCCTTCCAGTTCATCGAGTTTCACGAGCCTGGCTTCCGCCGCGACGCGCCCGGCAGGTCGACCTCCCGGGAATTCCGCCCAGCGAGCCGTGATGATCCCTTCGTGCAGATCGCAGGGATCGACCCAGTTGTACGCGCCCGGGTCCTGCATGGAGATGACGAAGGTATAGGTGCCGTCGCGATTCGGCACGGACTGCGCCTTGTTCAGGCTCGCGGTGCGATGGATGATGTCGTTCGTGGTGCCCCAGATGTTGGTGATCGGCACGACGAAGTATTCCGCCTGCGATATGTGCATCGTCAGGATCAGCGCCTCATCGTCGGCGATGCGGAAATGACCGAGATGGTAGAACTGGTTGCGCAGGGCGCCGTCGGTGTCGCGGTCGATCGTGAAATCGATGATGTTTTCCGGGCGCTCGAGCGCCTGCGCGTTCCAGCGCAGCGTGTTATCCGCGTATTCGCGCATGAAGCGCGCCGTGAGCGTGGTTTTTTCCTCGATTGTGCGGGGTGCCCGCGTCGGCGGGCCCAGCTTCTCGATCTCGAGGATGTTCGGTGTGTCCAGAGCCCAGTCGGCGATCACGTCGCGGATATAGAACTCGCGCGAGGCCGCGGTACTCTGGATATGATTCGGCCGTCCGTCACTCGGATCGCTGTTGACGGTGAGCGTGAAACTGCCGTCGGCTTCGGTGACGATGTCCTTGCCGTTGAACACCGCACCGGAATTGAAGGTGCCGTCCCACAATGCGAAATAATTCTCCGGGAGCCGCCGTGGCGGCACGCGTCCGTGGATCAGGTAGCGCTCGTTGCCGTCGATGGGGATCACCCGGTAGATGCTGTCCGGGTTGTCGAGGCCGTAGCGTGAACCCGGAACAGCCAGATCACCGATCCGGTGCGCCAGTCGTGTGGTCGTGACCACCCGCGGGTATTGTGGATCCTGATTCAGCGACCATACGGTCGCACAATACATCACCTCGTCGAAGGCCCAATCGAAACACGAGCGCATGTCTGCACTGGGGCGTGCCTTTTCCAGCCAGTAGCGACGCACTTCCTCGCGCGTGCGTTGCACCAGCGGATGCCGCGCGATCTCCAGTGCTTCGAGTTCGATTTCCGCCTGCTCGGCGGTGGCGATCGGATTACGGGTAAAAGGCATCGAATGTTCCCCTGGCAGCTTGATTGCGGCAACCGCGACCCGCGCCGAGAGATGATAGGTAGCGCGTGCCCGGGTGGCGAGTCTCTGCTGTTGCGGAGGCTTGATATACGGGACCTGATGGCCGATATATCGAGCCATTTTGCGTGCGCGTCTGTCGCGCGCATCGCAACAACGGATGCCGCAGTTAGTATTGTCCCTCCGACTACCACGACGAGGATGTGACGATGCGAGGACTGCCACTGGTTTTGCCGTATTTCGCAACGCTGTTGCTGGCAGCCTGCGGGCAGGAAAGCCCGCCCGCAAGCGTCGCGCCGACGGAGCCGGTTTCCGAAGCCGCAGCACCGATAGCGGAGACGGCCGCAACGATTGCACCGCAAGCCGTCGCACCAGCGGCACGCCAGGCGCTCTACGGCGATCTGCACATCCACACCGCGCTGTCGGCGGATGCGTTCAGCACCGGCACGCGCACACTACCGGACGATGCCTATCGTTATGCCAAGGGAGAAGCGATAGCGCATGGCGCCGGTTTTAACGTGCAGCTGAAACGTCCGCTGGATTTTGCGGCAGTGACCGATCACTCGGAATACCTGGGCTCGATGCGCGAGTTCCTGAACCCCGCGAGTCCGTTGTCGCGGCTTCCACTGGCGAAGCTTTTCGCCAGCTCCGATCCGGTTGATGCCTTCAAGGCGTTGATGCAGATCGCGGACGACGCTTCGCACGATGGCAGCCTGGACAAGCTACTGAATCTGCCCGAGGTAAACCGCGCGGCTTGGCAGCAGGTCATCGCGGCCGCCGAGCGTCATAACGAGCCGGGCCGTTTCACCACGCTGATCGGCTATGAGTGGACCAGCACGCCGGACGAGATCAACCTGCACCGCAACGTGATCTTCCGCGGTTCGGCAGTACCGGAAATGCCCTTTTCGCGCCTTGACTCCGACAAGCCCGAGGACCTGTGGCGCTTTCTCGACGAGCAGCGCGCGAAGGGCATCGATGCCATGGCGATCCCGCACAACTCGAATGCCAGCGACGGCATGATGTGGGCGCGCACGGATTCATGGGGCCAGCCGGTGGATGCGGCCTGGGCACGCCAGCGCAGCCTCAACGAGCCGATAGCCGAGATCGTGCAGATCAAGGGACAGTCCGAGACGCACCCGCTGCTCTCGAGTGAGGACGAGTTCGCGAATTACGAGATATGGAACACGCGGATGTCGGGCGCGAAGATCCCGCGCGCCTCGAAGCCGGAGGGCAGCTATGTACGCGACGCGCTGAAGACCGGCCTCGTGCTCGGCGCCAGTCTCGGTGTAAATCCCTTTGACTTCGGCGTGATCGGTTCCAGCGATACTCACAACTCCGCGTCGCCGATCGAGGAGGACAACTACCACGGCAAGCTCACGCTGCTGGACGGCACCGCGCAAATGCGCGCGGACCGCTTCGCGCGCAGCGCCGAGGCCAGGGCGGCCGGGCGCATCACCACGTACAGCGCCGCCGGGCTCGCGGCGGTGTGGGCCGATGCCAATACGCGCGAGGCGATCTACGACGCGCTGCGGCGCAAGGAAAGTTTCGCGACCTCCGGCACGCGCATCAGCCTGCGTTTCTTCGCTGGCTGGGACCTGGCACCCGGGCTCACGCAGGCGCCGGATTTCGTCGCGCAGGCCTATGCAGCAGGCGTCGCGATGGGCTCGCACCTGCCAACGGCATCGAGCCCGCCCGCGGCGCCGCACTTCGCGGCGCTGGCGACGAAGGATCCGCTGGGTGCGAATCTGGACCGGGTGCAGATCATCAAGGGCTGGCTGGATGCCGCTGGCGAGGCACACGAGAAGATCTTTGATGTGGCGTGGGCCGGTGAGCGCATGATCGATGCGCTGAGCGGCAAGCTGCCGCCGGTGGGTTCGACCGTGGATGTGACAAACGCAAGCTACACCAACACCATCGGCGCGGCCGAGCTCGCCGCCGACTGGCAGGACCCGGAGTTCGATCCCGCCGCGCGTGCGTTCTACTACGTGCGCGTGCTGGAGATCCCGACCCCGCGCTGGTCGACCTACGATGCCGTGAAGCTCGGAACCGCGCCGCAGCAGCCCGCCGAGACCCAGGAACGCGCGTGGTCGTCCCCGATCTGGTACACGCCCGCCGGGTCGCTGCCCGGTTCCTGAAATCGGGCGCCCGCAGCCGATATCGCCGCCGTGCAAGCCAATGCCCGGAGGCGGAAGTTCAGGCCCGGTATCAGGCCTGCCCCCTGGTTCCGGTGACCAGCCAGATCGCACCAGGCAGCAGCAGTTTGCCATTGCTGTAATGGTGTCCGAGCGCGCTGCAGATGTCCTCGTGGGCACGGGCGCGGGTGGCATCGTCGTGGGCAGCGAGCAGGGTTCCGACCGGGCCCACCTGCAGCAGCATTGCCACGGCCTCGGCCAGCGTTGGCGCTTCGGCGAAACACAGATCGAGCTGCAGGGGCTGCAGATCGATATCGCTGAACCCGGCATCCTGGAGCAACGTTGTTACACGTGCGCGATCGGCGAACGCAAACGGGCCGGGGGCGTCGGGATCCGGGGCTGGCGGCGCCGGAACATGGCGCAGTGCGGCCTGCATGGGTAGCCTGATCCAGTCGTTCAGCGTGCTCGACTGCCAGCAGCAGAACAGCATCCGGGCCCGCGGCGCACAGGCGCGGTGCAGGTTGCGAAACGCCGCCAGCGGATCGGCGAAGAACATCACGCCGAAACGCGAGAACAGCAGATCGAAGCGGGCATCGCCGAAATCATGGATTGCGGCGTCCGCCTGCACGAACGACAGCCCGGCACGCGTGCTGTCGGGCCGTGCCGTTCTGGCCCTGGCCTGCGCCAGCATCGGTGCCGAGACATCGATACCGGTCAGGTGTCCGCGCGGACCGATATGGCGCGCCAGCGCCACGCTCTGGTTGCCACAGCCGCAGCCGATATCGAGCACCTGTATGTCCTGATGCACTGTCACCTTCGAGAGCAGGGCTGCGGTGACTGGTGCCAGCGTCTTTTCCAGCGCGCTGTCGTGTTCCGCCCAGCGCTGTCCGGCTTCGCCATTCCAGTGTTCGATCTGTTGATCGTTGTTAGCCATGAAGTGTTCCTTTGTTGTGTTTGTCATGCCATTGCCTTCGCTTGATGCAAGTCATGAGCGCAGACCCGTTGCCTGCCTAGAATACACGTGGCCCGATAAATACATGTTACGGATAAATCGTATGGGCGTGTTTTCGCCGCCACTGGCCGCATTGGCCGGCCGGCTGCTTGTCCTGGCCGTCACTCTGGTGAGCGTGCACGCTGTTGCGGATGTGCGCTATGCCCCTGTCGTTCCGCGCGCGCGGCAAAGTCTGCTGATCGATATCGCGGCCGCGGGCAGGCGCCTGGTGGCCGTCGGCGAGCGCGGTCATGTGCTGTATTCCGATGACAATGGGCTCGGTTGGGTCCAGGCCCGTGTTCCCGCCACCTCGATGCTGACCGCGGTGTTCTTCATCGACGAGCGCAGGGGCTGGGCCGTGGGTCATGACGGCATGATCCTCGCGACCACCGACCGGGGCGAAACCTGGGCCTTGCAGCGTGATGGTCTCGCAGCCCAGGCGGCGCTGAACCGCTCGGACATCGAGTTGGCCAGGCAGCGCCTCGCGGCGCTCGGTCCGGAGGCGGGCGAAGAGGAGCGCGAGGCAGCGCAGTTCGATCTGGAAGACGTCACCGAGCGTGCAGAAGAGCCGTTGTTCGCACCGCCACTGATGGATGTGTGGTTTGGCGATGCCGAGCACGGCATCGCCGTTGGCGCGTTCGGTGCCTGGCTCGATACCTTCGACGGCGGCCGCAGCTGGCAGGATGGTCGCTCGCGCATCGACAATCCCGATGAAAATCATTTTTATGCCATTGCCGCCGCCGATGACCGGCGCTTGCTGGTGGTTGGCGAGGCCGGCATCGTGCTGCGCTCGCAGGACGCGGGCGCCAGCTGGCAGGCGCTGGATTCCGCTCATAAAGGAACCTTGTTCGGCGCGCTGGCCCTGCCCGGCACCGCGACCGTGTATGCCTATGGATTGCAGGGCGGCGTGCTGCTGTCGCGGGATTTTGGCGAGCACTGGAGCGCGCTGCGATCGCGTACCGAAGTGGTGCTGGCCGGTGCCGCGCTGG
>MTKY01053176.1_pt1 | contig 14297 bp, 11 predicted proteins | sample 1042731 | NCBI WGS metagenome assembly MTKY01 (sample SAMN06212206, study PRJNA360538) | anaerobic digester metagenome | biome: Wastewater treatment plant; material: sludge; isolation source: anaerobic digester fed with sludge from wastewater treatment plant | place: Denmark: WWTP Soeholt ... | reverse complement strand
TGCCACCCAATTCACCAGTCGGCTTCTTGGTGGTCACGTTCATCGCGCCGCCCGTACTGTTGCGCCCGAACAGGGTGCCCTGCGGGCCACGCAACACTTCGATGCGCTCCAAGTCCACGACATCGAACACGCCACCGACGGTCTTGCTCATGTAGACCCCGTCGATATAGAACCCGACCTTGGGGTCGGCCAGCAACGAGGTCTCACCGATACCGACACCACGAATGGTGATACCCAGGTTCGAGTTCGAGGACGGCTGCTTCCCTATGTGCACGTTCGGTGCGAAATCCCCGACCTGGGACATATCGAAAACGCCCAGGTCATTGAGTTTGTCCTCGGTGAACGCGGTGATCGCGATCGGGGTGTCCTGCAGCGATTCCTCGCGCCGCTGGGCCGTGACCACGATTTCCTCGAGCCCGCTGCTGCGCGTGTCCTGGGCCATTGCGGGGGCGCCGATGCCCGCGGTCGCGGCGATCGCGAGCGACAGGGCAGACAGGCGAAACTTGTATTGCAGAGGACGGTTACGCATATCAAAGGTCTCCATGGTTTATTGATGCTAAATAGCGTACGAGCCTGCCGGCGCCCTGTTGCTTCCCCTGGGCGACGCGACCGCCCGGATCATCGTCCGGACCTTGACTGGCGTGAGCCACCAAGGTCCCGCATTTGCGACGATCCGATTCCGACACGGCGAAGCATGGACTCGTGCCCTCTCGCATGCACTATCAAATCGTGCCAAATCCCGTGATTTTTTCGCAATGCAGTCTGTCTTCCCCTTATCTAATCCCCCGGGGGGGGAAGCGATTACTTCAAGTTGTCATACACTGGCTTCCTCGAAAACCAAGTCGTGGCACTTTTTCGGTGCCGCCACATTCCAGGAGAGAATCGATCGATGCAAACCACCAGGAAGCGTCTTGTCCAGGCCTGTACCACCGCCCTGATCGCCATGTGCGGCGCCCAGGCCCTGGCCCAGCAGGGCGGACTCGAGGAGATCGTTGTGACCGCGCAAAAGCGCGAGCAGTCACTGCAGGAGATCCCGGTCGCGATCACCGCGTTTGGCGCCGACGCGCTGCAACAGCAGAGGATTCGCGATGTAGGCGATATCTCCGGTCTGGTACCCAATGTGCAGATCAACCCGTCGCCGAGCGGATCTACCGGGGTGACCGTTGCGATCCGCGGCTCGGTGACCATCAACCCGGCGGTGACCTGGGAGCCGACGGTAGGCCTTTACCTTGACGGTGCGTTCATCGGCAAGAACGTCGGTGGTATCTTCGATGTGGCCGATCTCGAGCGCGTCGAGGTGTTGCGCGGCCCGCAGGGTTCACTGTACGGCAAGAACACCGTGGGCGGGGCGATCAACCTGATTACCCGCAAACCCTCCGGTGAACTGGGCGGCACGCTGCGCGGGGGTATCGGCAACGAGGGCTATTACCAGCTTTATGGCAGCGTGGATACCCCGGCGCTGGGCACGGTCGGCGAGGGGCTGGGGCAACTGAGCGCCAATATCACGCTGCAGCGCGAGGAGCGTGACGGATTTACCGACAATATCGATGACCCGATCGGCATGGCGCCGTTCGCGGGTCCGCGCTCCAGCGACGAATACGCCAACAAGGATGCCGATGCGGGGCGCATCGCGCTGGCACTGGATGTGACGGAGCGCTTCGATATGCGCTACGCCTACGATTTCAGCGAGAAAGACCAGGAACCCACCGCCAGCGTGCTGACCGCGGTGGACGATCCGGGCCTTGGCTTCGGCGCCCTGCTCTCGCCCTATATCCAGAGCGAGAACGATTACCCGAGCAAGCTCAGCAACGACCAGTCGCGCTACGAGAAATCCGAGGTCGAGGGTCACGCACTGCACCTGAATTATCGCCCCGGCGAGCTGGGGTCCCTGGGTGACGTGACTTTCAAGTCGATCACCTCGTACCGCAAACTCAGCTGGGACGATGCGATCGATCTCGACGGATCGCCGATCGACTTTTTCCATTCCGAGCGCCATATCGACTATGACCAGTTCTCGCAGGAACTGCAGATGGTCGGCGCCACCGAGCGCCTCAACTATGTGCTGGGCCTGTATTACTTCGAGGAAGACGCCGATGTGAAGAACCCGATCACCTTCTTCGGGGTGTTCGGCTCGCCGACCGCGCCCAACGCCTATGGGCTCGAAGGCGATTCGATGGCCGCCTTTGGCCAGGTCGATTGGAAGCCCTCAGCGGCCGTGCTCGAGGATCGCCTGACCGTCACGCTCGGCGCGCGTTACACCGAGGAATCCAAGGATCAGTATATCGATCACCCGATAACCACCGCACCGGTGACGCCATTCAGTGCGGACAGCAATGACGACTGGAGCAACTTCTCGCCTGCGGTGACCTTGAACTGGGCGTTTACCGATGCGTTGAACGTCTATGCGCGTTATGCCGAGGGCTGGAAATCGGGGGGCTACAATGGTGAGTCCGACTCCTTGGCGGCATTTCTCATGGCCTACGACCCGGAAGAGGTGTCTTCTTATGAACTCGGCCTGAAGTCGCGCTGGCTGGATGATCGCCTGCAGCTCAACGCGGCGGTGTTCCGCAACGATATCAGTGACATGCAGCTTGCGATCTTCCTCGCTGATGCCGCAGCCTCCTCGGTGGTTACGAACGCCGGCAAGGCGACCGTGCAGGGCTTCGAAATCGAGATATTGGCACAACCGCTCGACAATCTGCAGCTCAGCCTGAACTATGGCTATCTCGACCCGGAATACGACGAGTACATCGACGGCGGGGTGGATGTTTCCGACAATCGTGACTTCCCGTACTCTCCCGAGAACACCGCGAATGCCGGGTTGCAGTACACGGTGCCCGGCGTGGCCGGTGGCGACCTGGTCGCGCGGCTGGACTGGATCTACGTCGATGATCGCGTCGCCTACCCCGATCCGGCGCAGAACCTGCGTTCGCAGCTCGACAGCTACAGCCTGATCAACGGGCGCCTCAGCCTGGCCGATATCCCGGTGGGTGATGGCAGGATCACGGTCGCGGCCTGGGGCAAGAACCTGACCGACGAAACATACCGCGTCAACACGCTCCCGTTCCTCATCTGGACCGCGAGTTATTTCGGCGACCCGCGCACCTACGGCCTGGAAATCAGTTACGACTTCTGATCCGGCCAGCAGGCGCAATCGAGCAGCAACGGGCCTGGAGCGATCCAGGCCCGTTTTGCGTTTGGCGATTCTCGAGTTTTGCCGCGGGCGCGGGTGGGGTAGACTCGCGCGACAGATTATCAGTCAATGCCGGGATGGCGTCGGGAGCAGTACGTGGAATTCGATCTGGTGGTTCGTAACGGACGCATCGTGGACGGCAGCGGTGCGCCGGCATTCGTCGGTGACGTGGCGGTGCAATCGGGGAAGATCGCTGCCCTGGGCAAGATCGAGGGCCGTGGCCGGCGCGAGATCGATGCCACGGGCAAGCTGGTGACGCCCGGCTGGGTCGATGTGCATACCCATATGGATGGCCAGGCGACCTGGGACCCGCTGCTCTCGCCGGCCTCGAACCATGGCGTGACCACGCTGGTGATGGGTAATTGCGGGGTGGGGTTCGCGCCCTGCAAGGCGACGCCCGAGGCGCACGATGCGTTGATCGCGGTGATGGAAGACGTGGAGGATATCCCCGGCACGGCCCTGCACGAGGGCATCAGCTGGGACTGGGAGAGTTTCCCGCAATATCTCGATGTGCTCGAGCGCCTGCCGCACGCGATCGACGTCGCGGCGCAGGTGCCGCACTGCGCGGTGCGCACCTTCGTGATGGGCGAGCGTGGCGCGCGCAACGAGCCCGCAACACCGGATGATGTAGCGAAGATGGCGGCCATCGTGCGCGAGGGCCTCGAGGCCGGCGCGATCGGCTTCAGCACCTCGCGTACCCAGTTGCATCGCACCCGTGACGGCGAGGTGATGCCGGGAACCTATGCCGACGAGGCGGAATTGCTGGGTATCGGCAAGGTGCTCGGCGAGACCGGCAAGGGCGTGTACCAGCTGGTGTCGGACTGGGACGAATGGGAAAAGGAGATGGACTGGATGAAGCGCCTGTCCATCAGCAGCGGCCGTCCGATCGGCTTCGTGCTGTTCTACCGTTCCAACGAGGAATGGGACCGGGTCCAGAAGCAGCTCGAATACGTGCGCGCGGCCAATGCCGAGGGCGCCCAGCTGATTCCGCATGTCGGGGCACGCCCGGTCACGATCCTGATGGCCTTCGACGGCACCGTGAACCCGTTCATGATGCACCAGAATTTCGCGCCGCTGGCGGCATTGAGCCATACCGAGCGCCTGCAGCGCTTGCGTGACCCGGCGGTGCGCGCGGCCATTCTCGCCGAGCGGGTGCCAAAAATGGGCCACGACATTCTCGACCGCCTGCTGTGTGAATTCGAAACCATGTACGTGCTCGAGGACCAGCCGTTCTACGAGCCGCGCGCAGAAGACAGCATCGCCGCGCAGGCCGCGCGCCTCGGCGTGAATCCGGCGGCGCTGGCCTATGACCGACTGCTCGAGAACGATGGCAAGCGGATGTTCTACTTTCCGATCTTTGGCTATGCAACGCACGATCTCAGCCGCCAGGTCGCGATGCTGCAGGATCCGAACGCGATCATCAGCCTGTCGGATGCCGGCGCCCATTGCGGCGTGTTGTGCGATGCCAGCATGCCGACCTTCATGCTCAGCTACCTGGTGCGTGATCGCAAGCGTGGCGAGCGCCTGGCGCTGGAGTGGACGGTCAACCTGCAGACACGAAAAACCGCACGCTCGGTGGGCCTGCTGGATCGCGGCGAACTGAGCCCGGGAATGAAGGCGGATATCAATATCATCGATTTCGAACGCCTGCGACTGCATACGCCCGAAGTCATATATGATCTGCCGGCGGGTGGCCGGCGCGTGTTCCAGACCGCCGAGGGCTACGTGGCCACGATCGTGAACGGCGAGGTGATCTACCAGGACGGCAAGCCGACCGGTGCGATGCCCGGGCGCCTGGTGCGTGGCAGCCAGCCCGCCCCCGCCGCGCCACATCACTGAAACAACGAGGAAATATCATGGCCAATTGTTATCTGGCGCAGGAAGCAAGCCGCAAATCCGGCAAATACGTGGTCGAGGGCGCCAGGCAGGCGTGGCTGGACCTGTTTGCCGACGATGCCCTGGTGCAGGATCCGGTCGGCGTGTCGCCGCTCGACCCGAGCGGCCTCGGCCATCAAGGCAAGAAAGCCATCGCGGCGTTCTGGGACATGGCGATGCCGAACGGGATCGCGAGTTTCGAGATCCGCGAATCGCACCCGGCGGGTGATTCCTGCGCCAACGTGATCACGCTGTCGAACCGGCTGCCCGATGGCACGGTGGTCAGCACGGATTGCGTGGCGGTCTACACCGCCAACGATGCCGGCAAGATCGTGTCGCTGCGCGCCTACTGGGATTTCAGCAAGCTCGCGGCGCAACTCGAGAAGATGGCGGCTGCCTCGTAGGCGGCTTCCTGGTCGGATCCGGACGCGGGCAGATGCGCATTGTCCGCGGTGGATGATCGCCTCGTTTCGCCCGGCGCCAGGCCGGGATCGCGAGCGGTTTGTCGGTTGTTCTAATTCATACAGGTGATGCGCGTGCGCCGTGGGTCGCGCACAATCGGGCATTCAATCGTTTGGACAGGAGGGGGGTGTACGTCATGAGCGATGTCGAGCGACGCGTGAGCAGTGGACAAAGCTGGGCGGATTTCTGTGATGCGCTGAAGCGCGCGGGCGAGCAGATCCAGCGTCCGGAGGCACCGGCGGATGCCTTCACCCGTGCCGAAGGCTATCGGTATCTCAGCCGCCTGGCGCGGGCCGGGCTCGAGTGGTATCTCGAGTTCAACGACGCGGACTTTCCGGTGCTCTACAAGCCCTCGCACGAGACGATCAAGATCGGCGCCGACAACCCGGACAACATTTACGAGAAGGCGGTCGTCAACGGGCGCAACGATTACCGGGTGCGCGGCAAGCGCGGCAGCGTGCATTACATCAGCATGACCACCAGCAAGGGGAGCTACGCGGAAAACTTCAAGCAGACCGAAACCGGATTTGTCGACAGCAACGAGTTGGACGTCGACGCCGACGGGCGTTTCGAAATCATCCTGAGTGCCACACCGAAACCCGGCAACTGGCTGCCGATGGACGTGGATTCGCAATCATTGCTGATCCGTCAGACTTTTCTCGATCGCGAAACGGAAGTGCCGGCCGAATTCGTCGTCGAGCGTCTCGATACCGGTGTCGCGCCGTTGCCGCTGACCGCGCAGAAACTCGATGCCGGTTTGCGCACCGCGGGCACCTTCGTCGAAAACACCGCGCGCATGTTTGCTGACTGGAGCGCCTCCTGGCTCGACAAGCCGAACCAGTTGCCGCCGGCCAACCAGGAACTCTGCCAATCAGTCGGTGGCGATCCGAATATTTTCTATTACCATGGGTTTTTCGACCTGGCCGATGACGAGGCACTGGTGGTCGAGGTGGCGCGTATTCCGGACTGTCGTTCGTGGAATCTGCAGGTCGACAACTACTGGATGGAATCACTCGATTACCGTTATCTCAGGATTCACGTCAACAAGCACACCGCGCAGTACGCCGCCGATGGCAGCGTCCGGATCGTGATCGCCGGGCGGGCCCCGGGCGTCGGCAACTGGCTCAATACCGCCGGACACCGCAGCGGCACGCTGTGTTTTCGCTGGATCGGCGCCAGCGAACAGGTTCACCCCACATGTCGGGTGGTGAAAATCGACCGCCTCGAACAGGCGGAGAAATGAAGATGGCGAACCCCGTTGTCTCACTCGACGCCGACCTTTTGCGCCAGCAGGCGCGCGCCGAAACCGGTCTCGAGGATTTTGGCGACGAGAGTCATGTGGACGCGATGCAGCATCTGCTCGATGCGCTGAACACCGAGGCCAATCTCAACGAGGCGGGGCGAGCGATGTTCGCCGGGCGTATCCGCAATATCCTGGTCTGCCGCTTGCGCGCCGAAGACTGGTTTCGGCGCCATCCGGAGATCCTCGAGGAGGAAATCCGCGCACCGCTGGCGATCGTTGGCCTGCCACGTACCGGCACCACGATGATGCACCGCACCATTGGCGCCGATCACCGCATGTACGCGCCGCTTTGGTACGAGGTGCGCTATCCGGTGCCGTTCCCGGGCACCGATTTCAACGGCATCGATCCGCGCATCGCGGTGGCCGAAGCGGAAGTCGCGGCGATGCTCGAGGCTTCGCCCGAACTCGCCTCCATTCACCCGATGGATGCGCGCGGACCGGATGAGGACATCATGCTGCTCGAGCAGTCGTTCTTCAGCGGGGTGCCGGAGTCCTTTGCGCATATGCCGTCCTATGGTGCCTGGCTCGACCGCCAGGACCAGCGCCCGGGTTACCGCTACCTGAAGCGTCTGTTGCAGTTCCTGCAATGGCAGAAAAAGCGTTTCGGCCAGGGTAGCGGCGAGCGCTGGGTGCTGAAGGCGCCGCACCACCTGCGTTATCCGGCGGCACTATGCGAGACTTTTCCCGACGTCAGTATCCTGCAGACACACCGCGACCCGGTGCAGACGATCCCCTCCTACGGCAGCATGATGCATGCGCTGATCAGCCCGCTGGCGAACGCTTCCGACAAGGCTGCCATCGCGCAGCATTGGGCCGGGCACTGGGACCGCGCGATGCGTGCCACGATGCAGTTTCGCGATGCCGGGCACGAGCACCGTTTTCTCGATGTGTGGTACCAGGATACCGTTGCGAAGCCGCTGGAGGAGATCCGCCGGCTCTACGATTTCATCGGCATGCCGTTCACCGAGGAAGCGCGTGCCGAGATGGAAAAATGGCGCGATCTGAACCGCCGCGAGGAACGCCCGAGCCATCAGTACACGCTGGAGGAATACGGCTTTACCGAGCAGGGGCTGAAGAAGTCCTTTCATGAATACCGCGAGCGCTATATCCTTGCGCGCCCGACCCGCTGATTTTCACTTCCACGGAAACACGAGTATGACAGAGCAGAAGGCGACCAACGTTCATTGGCACGAGGGCGAGATACAACGCGAGCACCGTCACCAGTTGCTGGGCCAGCAGGGAGCGACGCTGTGGTTCACCGGCCTCTCCGGCAGCGGCAAGAGCACGGTCGCGGTGGCGCTCGAGGAGGCGCTGCATCTGCGTGGCAAACTCGCCTACCGCCTCGATGGTGACAATATCCGCCTTGGCATCAACAAGAATCTCGGCTTCAGCGCCGAGGACCGCACCGAAAACATCCGCCGTATCGGCGAAGTGGCCAAGCTGTTCGTCGATTGCGGCGTGATCGTCCTGACGAGTTTCATCAGCCCCTATCGCGCCGATCGCGACGTGGTGCGTGCGCTTCATGATGCCTCCGGGATGCCGTTTATCGAGGTGTTCGTCGACTGCGCGCTGGCGGAGGCCGAGAAGCGTGATCCGAAGGGACTCTACAAGAAAGCCCGTGCCGGCGAGATCAAGAACTTCACCGGTATCGACGATCCTTACGAGGCGCCGGCAGCCGCTGAAGTCCATCTGCATACCGACCGCATGACCCTGCAGCAGGAAGTCGACATGTTGCTGCACGAACTCGAGAAGCGCGGCATCCTGTCGACCTGAGATGCGCAGATACCCGATCAACCCCGGAGGACGCACGCCATCGTGCGTCCGCTCCCGGTCCGCCCCACGAATGGAGTCAGCACCATGATGAAACCGCACGGTTCGGAACAACTCGACCCACGCTTCGTGTACGACGCCACGCGTCACGCCGCGCTGCAGAAAGAAGCCGATGGGCTGCCCTCGCTGCTGCTCAATTCGGCGGCTGCCGCCAATGCGGTGATGCTCGGCGCGGGCTATTTCAACCCGCTCACCGGGTACATGAACAAGGCCGATGCGCTGAGCGTGGCAAAGAATATGCGTACGGTGGCCGGCCTGTTCTGGCCGGTGCCGATACTGAACCTGAGCAAGGACGTGGCGGCTATCCGTGGCGCCAGGCGTATCGCGCTGCGTGATCCGAATGTCGAGGGCAACCCGGTGCTGGCAATCCAGACGGTCGAGGCCATCGAGGAATTCAGCGAGGCCGAGATCAGCCAGATGGCGGAGCAGATATTCCGCACCCTCGACCCCAAGCATCCGGGCGCGGGAACCTTTGTCTCGCTGGGTCGCTTTGCGGTATCGGGTCCGATCGAGGTGCTGAACTTCAGCTATTTCCACAGTGATTTCCCGGACACTTTCCGCACCGCGGTGGAGATCCGCAACGAGATCACCGAGCACGGCTGGAGCAAGGTGGTGGCCTTCCAGACCCGCAACCCGATGCATCGCGCGCACGAGGAGCTGTGCAAGATGGCCAAGGAGGCGGTCGGTGCCGATGGCGTGCTGATCCATATGCTGCTCGGCAAGCTGAAGCCCGGCGATATCCCCGCGCATGTGCGCGACGCCGCGATCCGCAAGATGGTGGAGCTGTACTTCCCGCCCAATACGGTGATGATCACCGGTTATGGCTTCGACATGCTTTACGCCGGTCCGCGCGAGGCAGTGCTGCACGCGGTGTTCCGTCAGAACTGCGGCTGCAGCCACCTGATCGTGGGGCGCGATCACGCCGGCGTCGGCAGCTATTACGGTGCCTTCGATGCGCAGAGCATTTTCGACGAAGTGCCTGCCGGCGCGCTCGGCATCCAGATTTTCCGCGCCGACAACACCGCGTATTCGAAGAAGCTCAACAAGGTGGTGATGATGCGTGACGCACCGGATCATGGCGACGAGGATTTCGTGCAGCTCTCCGGCACCAAGGTGCGCGAGATGCTGGCTGCGGGCAAGGACCTGCCGGTCGAGTTCGCACGCCCCGAGGTCGCCCGTATCCTGATGGGCTACTACCAGAGCGAAGCGGCCGGTTGATGCGCGTTTTCTGATTTGCGGAGCACTCGATATGTTGCTGAAAGACAAGGTGGTGATCGTTTCGGGCATCGGTCCGGGGCTTGGCATCGAACTGGCATTGCTGGCTGCGAGCGAGGGGGCGCGCCTTGCGATATGTGCGCGCACCGCATCCAAGCTCGACGATGCCGAGCAGCAGGTGGCGGCGCTCGGTCTCGGCACCGAAGTGCTCAAGGTGCCGACTGATATCAGCGACCGGGTCCAGTGTCAGGCGCTGGTCGAGCAGGCCGTGGCGCGTTTCGGGCGCGTGGATGTGCTGATCAACAGCGCCTATGTGGGTGGCAAGTTCGAGCCGATCGAGAGCGCCGATCTCGATGACTGGAAAGCGACCATGGATATCAATTTCTTTGGCACCATGGCCTTGACGCAGGCGGTCATCGCGCCGATGAAAGCCCAGGGTGGCGGTTCCATCGTGATGATCAATACCATGGTCACGCGGGTGCCGTTGCCGTACCAAGGCGGTTATGGCGCCTCCAAGGGCGCGCTGAAGGTCGCCACCGCGCATCTGGCCAAGGAACTCGGCGCATACGGGATCCGGGTCAATTCGGCCTTCATGGGCTGGATGTGGGGCCCGCCGGTCGAGGGTTATCTGAAGGGCGCGGCGCGTCAGCAGGGCACCACGGTCGAGGCGCTGCGCAAGGAGATCGGCAAGAACATCCCGCTCGGGGACATTCCGGACGACGCCGATTGCGCGCGGGTCGCCATCTTCCTCGGTTCGGAATACAGCCGCGCCATGACCGGAGCCTGTCTCGATGTGAATGGTGGCGAATACCTTCCCGCATAAATTTTTTCAGTGGCAATCTGTTGATTTCATTTGAAAAAAGCAGGATACGGGATGTTTCGAGAAAATTTTTTCGGGTTCCCCGGAACTTTGCCCACAGGCCCAAGTCTCACTATTGCGAATGATGTTTGATGGTTAATCCCCTTACCTTCATTGTCATTTGTGGTTTGGTTAGTGTTGTCTCCTAAGGCTTGGCCCGGCTACCCTGCCGGGCTTTTTTTTGGCTCTCGAAAAAGGAGCGTGAAATGCCGGACCAGGCTACCAGGACCGAAATCGAAGCAGCGGCTTTCCGTCGTCTGCTGGCCCATCTCGACGAGCGCAAGGACGTGCAGAACATCGAGCTGATGAATCTTGCCGGCTTTTGCCGCAACTGTCTTGCCAAGTGGTATCGCGCGGCGGCCGAAGAACGCGGCGAGGCGCTCGATTCCGACGAGGCGCGCCAGATCGTCTACGGCATGCCGTACACTGAATGGAAGGAAAAATACCAGCGCTGAGACCGGCTACGGCCTGGCGTGCGGTTCGGGCTGAGGCTTGCGATGTGCGGCCAGCAGCAGATCGAGAAAGGTCTGCGTCAGTCGTGAGCGTCGCGCCTCCTGGCGCACGATCGTCTCGAAGGTGCATTCATAACTGAAATGATCGCTGCGCAGTGCCCGCATCAGGCCCTGCTGCACAAAACTCGCCGCGTAGTGATCCGGCAGAAAACCGATATAGGCTCCGGACAGGATGAAAGTCGCGACACCCTCCTGGTCATAGGCCGTGGCGAGGCGTTGCAGCCCGAACTCGTGGCCGCGTTCCATATTGTCCGAGTGAAAACCAAGCCCGGCAAAAGCTAGTTGCTGTATATCGCTGTCGGTGACCAGCGCTTGTTCGCGACCGAACAGTGGGTGATCGGCGCCGCAATACAGATACATGGTTTCGCCGAAGAGGCGCTGATATTCGCAGGCGCCGGAGCGCCGGTGGGTGGGAATCACCCCGATGTGGTAACGCCCGTCGAGAATGCCGCGCTCGATCTCGTTGATCGGGTGCACCCGCAGTTCGATGGCGACATCGGGTGCCAGTCGACGCAGTTCGCCGATCGCAGTCGCGATCCGCGCTTCCGGGTTGGTCGCCGTCTTGTCGAACAGCGCCAGCTGCAGGGTGCCACTCAGGCGCTGGTGCAGGTTATTGATCTCGCTGCGCAGGTCCGCGAGCGAGCCGAGCACGCGAAGCGTGGCCTGGTAGATCTGCGCACCCTCGGGGGTCAGTGCAAAGCCGCCGCGCCCGCGTCGGCACAGGCTCATGCCGAGTCGTGCCTCGAGATCCTTGATGTGGCGGCTGATGGTCGAGCGGCCGATGTTGAGCTGCAATTCGGCCGCCGCGAAGCCGCCACTTTCGACCACGGCCCGAAACACCCGCAGCAATCGCAAGTCGAGGTCGCTCACCTGGGCCAATACCGGTCGCTTCATCGGATGTACCGCCGGTTTTCCATTCTGTTCACTTCGCCGCAACCGCCACGCATCTTCATCCGGTATGAAATTCTCAAAAGTTTCATATATAGGCAACTGAAATTGCAAAAATATGTGTTTATGAAACTTAAGGCAAGGCCTAAACTGATGTTTTGACACCCGAACCGCGCCCGCGAAGGATAACTCGCATGACCCACGCAACAAGCAGTACCGATCTGGTCGCCGCGCTCAGTCGCGAGGATCTCGAAGCTCACTGGATGCCGTTCACCCCGAACCGGGAGTTCAAGCAGAACCCGCGCATGATCGTGCGGGCCGAGGGTTGCCACTACACCACCACCGACGGGCGCCGCGTGTTCGACAGTCTCTCCGGCCTGTGGTGCTGCGGGCTCGGCCATGGACGCACCGAGATCAGCCAGGCGGTGGCACGCCAGATCCAGGAACTCGATTACGCCCCGGCGTTCCAGTTCGGACATCCGCTGTCGTTCCGCCTGGCGAACCTGCTAAAGGCGATGACCCCGGAAGGGCTCGACTACGTGTTCTTCACCAATTCGGGTTCGGAATCCGCCGACACGTCGCTGAAGATGGCTCGTGCTTACTGGCGCCAGAAAGGGCAGGGCACCAAGACCCGGTTCATCGGCCGCGCCAAGGGTTATCACGGGGTGAACTTCGGCGGCATCAGCCTCGGTGGCATCGGCGGCAACCGCAAGCTGTTCGGCCATGCCCTCGACGCCGATCATCTGCCGCACACCCTGCTCGCGGAGAACGCGTTCTCGCGCGGGATGCCCGCGCATGGCGTGGAGCTTGCCGAGCAGCTCGAGGAACTGGTGGCGCTGCACGATGCCTCGAATATCGCGGCCGTCATCGTCGAGCCGTTCGCGGGCTCCGCGGGCGTGATCGTGCCACCCGCCGGTTATCTGCAGCGGCTGCGCGAGATCTGCACGAAGCACGATATCCTGCTGATCTTCGACGAAGTCATCACCGGTTTCGGGCGCGCGGGGGATGTGTTCGGGGCCCAGGCGTTTGGCGTCACGCCGGATATCCTCAACGTCGCGAAATGCCTGACCAACGGCGCGATGCCGATGGGCGCGGTGATCGCGAGCGGCGAGATCTACCGGACCTTCATGGCCGCGGGCGGTCCGGAGTACGCGGTCGAATTCCCGCACGGCTACACCTACTCTGCGCACCCGGTGGCCTGTGCGGCGGGTATCGCTGCGCTCGAGTTGTTCCAGCGCGAGAACATGGTCGCCAGGGTGCGTGCATTGGCACCGTATTTCGAGGACGGACTGCACGGCCTGAAGGGCGTGAAACACATCAGCGATATCCGCAACTTCGGGCTGGCCGGCGCGATGACCATCGCCGCGAAGCCCGGCGAACCGCTGCGCCGGCCCTACGAGATTGCGCTGGCGATGTGGGAGCGCGGTTTCTACGTGCGCTGGGGCGGTGATACCCTGCAATTCGCGCCGCCTTTCGTTGCCGAGAAATCCGATCTCGACGCGCTGTTCAATACCCTCAACGACGTACTCCCGATGGTGGCCTGAGATGAATGTACAAGTGAAACTCGAAACCCTCGGCCATTTCATCAATGGTGTGGCCGTTGCGGACACGGCCCGTTCACAACCGGTCTTCAACCCCGCGACCGGACAGGTGGTGCGTCACGTCGCACTGGCCTCGAAAACGACTGTCGAACAGGCAATCGCGGCGGCCGAGGCGGCATTCCCCGCGTGGCGCGACACGCCGCCGCTGAAACGCGCGCGGGTGATGTTCCGTTTCAGGGAACTGCTCGATCAGAACGCCGACGCGGTTGCGGCGCTGATCACCGAGGAACACGGCAAGGTGCTCGACGATGCGCTCGGTGAGTTCCTGCGCGGCGTGGAAGTGGTTGAGTACGCCTGCGCCGCGCCCGAGCTGCTCAAGGGTGAACACAGCAAGAACGCCGGTCCCGCGATCGATTCGTGGTCGGAGTTCCAGCCGCTCGGCGTGGTGGCCGGCATCACGCCGTTCAATTTCCCGGCCATGGTGCCGATGTGGATGTTCCCGATGGCGATCGCCTGCGGCAACTGTTTTGTGCTGAAACCCTCGGAACGTGATCCCAGCGCGGCGTTGCTGATCGCGAAGCTGTTCCGCGAGGCAGGTCTGCCCGACGGCGTGTTCAAC
>MTKY01003299.1_pt1 | contig 14300 bp, 11 predicted proteins | sample 1042731 | NCBI WGS metagenome assembly MTKY01 (sample SAMN06212206, study PRJNA360538) | anaerobic digester metagenome | biome: Wastewater treatment plant; material: sludge; isolation source: anaerobic digester fed with sludge from wastewater treatment plant | place: Denmark: WWTP Soeholt ... | reverse complement strand
TTTCCTTGACCAGGCTGAGCTGATTGGCGGCCTGCAAATCGCCGAACAGCCCGGTTTGCCAGACTTCCGTAAAAGCGATCCAGGCTTTGTCTCCGTCGATGCTCAGGGTCTGTGGTGTCAGGGTGACACTGATGGTCGTGGTGAGGTCCAGGGCGCTGCGGTAGGCATACTCGAAGTCAGCCTGAGCCAGTCCCGCCCGCAACGATGGCAAGAGCAGGATATACATTTCTGCGTAGTTGCCCATTTCCCAGGCACTCAGAAATCCTCGCCCTACGGATTCCGGCGTCGCGACATCCAGGGTAGGCGAGGGCGTTGGCGCGGGGGTAAAGGCCGTGGTGCTGGTTGTCGTTGCATCCGATGGAGAAGCAGAGGGCGTGTTGCCGCATCCGGCTATCAGGGCAATCAGTAATAGCCACAGGATATGTTTTCTCATAAGCGAACCCCTACATCCGGTCTTGGACAGAGATAGTCGAAATGCACCCGGCAGAGGGCCGGGATATCGACTGTCAGCGCCAGCCCCCAGGCTTCCAGTAATGCCGCGATAGCACACAGTGGAAACCCCACAACATTGGCATAACAACGATCCACACAGGTAACCGGTCGAAAGCCGCTGTTCTGAATGGCATACGCTCCGGCCTTGTCCATGGGATCGTGGCTGCGCACGTACGCCTCGATTTCGGCATCCGTATAGGCCCGCATCTGCACCGTGCTGGTGACGCGCCGCGTACACAATTGGTGCGTTCCCGGATGAAACAACGCCACACCGGTATGGACGGCGTGCGAGCGCTCGCGCAACTGGCGCAACATCGCGCGCGCCTCGGCGGCATCGGCAGGTTTCCCCAGCGAGATGCCGTCCAGGTCGACGACAGTATCTGCGCCCAGCATCCAAACGCCGTCATCCGGCGGCTCCGCTGCGTGGACTTTGGCAATGGCGAGTCGTGAGGCTGTCGCGGATGGCTGTTCTCCACTATAAGGCGCTTCATCCACATCCACGTGTGTCAGCCCGGCAGGCACACCGAGCCAGGCCAGCATTTCGCGGCGACGCGGTGATTGTGAAGTCAGCAAGAGTTGGGTGAATTGCATAGTGTCCTCTGACCAGCCTGGGTTCCTGGATGTTCATCGATCTTGTTGTGTCGATTATAGCTGTTTTGCACAGATGGCAAAGCGCATCTGAATTATACACATTCCGAGCTTTGGCGATCCAAATGTAGGAAAATCGTTATAAACAGTACTAAATTCCTATTGTAGTCTATGGGCAAATCGAGTAATATATAGACAGGTTAAAAAAATAAAACTTTAGTAACTTTAAATCTTAACTAGGAGGTGTTGAAATGTTGTATTTGCCACGTGAGGAAGGTCAGGGTTTGGTTGAGTACGCGCTGATTCTGGTGTTGATCGCCATCGTCGTGATTGTGGTCCTGGTCGTTTTGGGCCCGCAGATTGCGGCAGTCTTCCAGAAGATCATTGACGAACTCTCTGCGCAAGGCGTCGCTCCCTAATCCCACCTTTCCAACAACCGAAAAGCCCCGTGTGCGAACACGGGGCTTTTTCGTTATGACATACGACCCTGGCGATATAGTACTTTTTTCCTATTGATAGAATTTGGTAAGAGTGTATAATAAAGTTAGCATTTGGTAAGGAGACCCGCCCTCCAAACCGATGCAGTTGGTTACCCTCCTTTCGCAGAAACACGCCCCTCACACAGGGGCGTGTTTCTGTTTGGCTAGAACACAGGGCGGGATTGAAAATCGTATGCGCTGCAAACTCAAGCGACAAGCAGCCGGCGGCAGCCGTCACAATAGGCTTCTTCACCATTCTTGACTTTGCGTTGGGTGGGTTTGAGGACCTCCACGCCGCACATACTGCATACGTCACCGTGCAGGCGTGCGACGGGGATGCCGCCCGTTCTGCTGGTGAGGTAGTGATAGGAGTCCATAATGACCTGTGGGATGCGCGCCTTGGCGCTCTCTGCTTCTTGTAGCAGCGTCTGTGTGCGTGTTTGCAACACGGCGCGCTCTGCAGCCAGGTTCTGTTCCAAGGTTGTGCGCTTTGTGGTGATGTGTCTGAGGTGAACGCTGGTCTTGTCACTTGCCTCGTCCGCTTCTTCGCGCGCGACCATGGCTTCGAGCAGGTCATCTTCGAGCTTGGCGACCCACTTGCGCAGGGATTGGGACTTGGCCTGTAAATCTTCCAGTTGCCGCGGATTGGTGACATTGCCGCTGTACAGCTTTTGCTCAGTTTGTTGGAGTTCGGTTTGCGTTTTTTGCAGCTCGAATTCCACATCTTTTTGCGCTTTATGAGCAGTATGGGCCGTTTTGTCCGCCTGTTCGGCGTCCCGCTGCGCATCCGTCAGCGCGGACGTGTCGTGGAGGACGGCCTCGATTTCGGCTAATCTCTGGTTCAGTTTTTGTAGCTCCAGGTCGATATCCTGAAAGCGTAGCAGCGCATCTGTCCAGGGCATTCCGCACCTCCGTTGTCAGTCCAAAGTCACAAGTGCAAGGTCTAAAGTCGAGTCCTGTTTTAGTCAGTCTGTTGCCGCGAGTTACCAGCGCACGCTATGCCACTGTCCGGCGCGGAAGCCACAGATGGCGCACTAGCAGGAATGCCGCTCCGGCGATCAAAAAGATGAGGGCAAACAACTGCGCGGCGGCGATCTTGCCGACCATCCAGGCGTCAGGGCGCAGCATCTCGGTGAAGAAGCGGATGATGGCATAGCCCATCAGGTAGCCGACCAGCAGGTCGCCTTCCCGCAATTTCTGGCCGTAGCGCACCGCAATCCACACAAGCAACAGGCAGAGCGCCAGCGCCAACAGCGATTCGTAGAGGAAGGTGGGGTGGAAGAGGGTGGTCTCCGGGTAGTTGAACAGATCGTTGTAAGGCGGGATGCGATACAGCAGCGGGATGCGCAATCCCCATGGCAGCGTGGTAGGGGGACCGTACAGTTCGAGATTGATGTAGTTGCCCCACCGCCCTATAGATTGCCCGATTGCCATGCCTGGCGCGGCGAAGTCGAGCCATTGAAGGGGGCGTAGTTTGCGTCGCCAGGCAAAGGTGAGCACACCGAGCGCCCCGCCGACAATCGCGCCGTAGACGCCCAGGCCGCCGTTCCAGATGTACAGCGCCTCCAGTGGGTTCTCCTTGTAATAATCCCAGCCGAGTAACCCGCTGCTGGGCCGCGAGAAAACGTGGTACACACGCGCGCCGATGATCGCCAGCACGACGACCAGGATCAACATATCCCAGACCATTTCCGGATCTTTGCCGGCTTTTTTCGCCAGATAAGCGGCAACGTTGGCGCCCAGAATGATGCCGGTGACAATCAGCACACCATACCAATGGACGGAGATAATCTCGCCAATTTTGAATAGAATCGGACCAAAAGGTGGCGTCATAGTGTGACCTCCAGTGATGGGATACTTGTGTTGTATTTGCGGTGGAGGACGCGACGCACGTCCTCGAAATACTCGTTCAGGTAGGGATACGCAGCCGCGACGATGCCCAATCCAAAGAGCGCGCCGGTCAGCGTGCGCATCAGCGGCGTGGTTTCGAAGGGGGTGTTAATCAGGCCAGGGAAGAAGAGCCAGGCCGCGTATGAAATCCATTGGATGCCGCCATCGAGCATCATCGGCACGATGCCAAAGGCGAAATAGCGCCACATCGGCCAGGGTTGGATCGTCTTGCGACCTCGCAGCACACCATAGACCAATCCAGCCAGGAGCATAAACCCGTAGATGCCGACGTCCCGTTGACAGAGCGCCGTCTTGTAACCCATATGCGCATCGCCGATAAATCTGCTCAAAGTGTTCATTTCGCCTACGTGGACCGGGGCGGTGAGTGGATAGGCAAGCTGCGGCCCGAAGAGAAACCACGACCGGAAAGGATACTGGTGGCACAAAGGCCGGTAGATCGCATACAGCACATCCGCCGCCCCCACCAATCCGAACTTGAGTAACACCGGCGGCAGCAACGCCCCGCCGAGGAAGAGTCCCACCAGGACATTGAACGTCGCCAGCCAGTGACGCGCCAGCCAAAAGACGCCCCGGTTCAGCCTGTCGACCCACGTTTGCCGTGCGGGAATCCCCTGCGGCGCGCGCGCCTGGAGACGCCGTTGCGCCTCGTTCAGGATGTCCTCTGCGTCCGGCGTGCGGCCGTCTACAGTCCGAGGTTCCATCCGATCCCTCGCTGTTCGAGCCACAGGCCGATGGCGCTGAAGCTGTCCGTGATCAAGATGATGCCGACCAACACCAAAATGGCTCCGGCGATTTTTTGAATGGTGGGTAGATAGCGCGCCATCCGTTGCATGAGTCCACCGAGCCGGTCGATCAGAAAACCGGCGAAGATGAACGGCAGCCCGATGCCGGCGGAATAAGCCAACAACAGCCCTACGCCGCGTCCTACCGTGGCCTGGTCGGCGCTGAGGATGAGGATGGCCGAGAGGGCCGGGCCAACGCAGGGCGTCCATCCGGCGGCAAAGACCATACCGATTAAAACCGATGAGAGAAAGCCCCATTCGTGTTTGCCGCGCCATTGCAAGCGCGCTTCGTTCTGCAGAAAAGGCACGTGCAGGAGTTCCATCAACGCCAGTCCGAAGAGAATGATGAGCAGTCCGCCTAGATAGCGGAACCAATCACCGCGCAGCAGTTTGCCGAGTGACCCGGCGGCAGTCCCCAATAAAATGAAGACGAGGCTGAAGCCGATGACGAAGGCGATGGCGTGCGCCGCGACGAAGAAACGCTCGTTCAGGGTGGGGGCGTCGGACTTGGTGACGGCGTATCCGCTGAGGTAGCCCAGATAGGCGGGCACCAGGGGCAGCACGCAAGGCGCCAGAAATGATGCCAATCCCGCGATGAAAGCCACACCGATACTGACGTCCACAGTTCCCCCCTCAGGCAATTTGCGCCATTATACCACTACCCTACCGAGAGAACAAACGAAGTTAGCATTCAGCGATTAGCTGTCAGCTTTCAGTGTTGGTTATCGTCTAAACGAAAAGAGGGATTTCAGGGGACTGTGCGCCCCCAAAATCCCTCTGTCAGGCTTAACGAAATCTGCTCAATCTGCTTAATCTGCTGACCTGCTTGCGCTCGTGTGCTACGCGCTAATGCTCGTAGCGGAGCACGGGATTGCGCGCGGCACGCACTTCGTCCAGACGGCGGACGGGCGCGTTTTGCGGCGCGGCGTGGAGCAGGTCTGGCGTTTCGCGCGCTTCCTCGGCAATCTTGAGCAGGATGTCGGTGTAATTGTCCAGCGATTGCAGGCTTTCTGTTTCGGTCGGCTCGATCATCAGCGCCTCCGGCACGATGAGCGGGAAGTAGTTGGTGGGCGGGTGCACGCCGTAGTCGATAAGGCGCTTGGCGATATCGAGCGCGTGGATGCCGGGCGCGTCCTTGAAGTGGCCTTCGACGACGAATTCGTGCTTGCAGATGCGGTCGTAGGGCAGGGGATAGACGCCCTTGATCCGGCTGAGCAGGTAGTTGGCGTTGAGCACCGCGTGTTCGGCGGAGCGGCGCAGGCCCTCACCGCCGAGCATACGGATGTAGGTGTAGGCGCGCACCATCATCCCGAAGTGCCCCCAGAACGCTTTGACGCGCCCGATGGATTTGGGCGGATCGTGGAAAATGAAGTATGGGTCATCATCCTCCGAAAGGTTGGGATCGAGCACTACAATCGGACCGGGCAGATAGTCGACCAGATGCGGGGCCACGCCGACCGCGCCACATCCCGGCCCGCCGCCGCCGTGCGGCGTGCTGAAGGTCTTGTGCAGGTTGAAGTGCATCACGTCGATGCCGGCGTCGCCGGGACGCATGATGCCCATCAGCGCGTTCATGTTCGCGCCGTCGCCGTACACCAGCCCGCCGCACCCGTGGACGATGTCGATCACGTCTTGCATATGCTCTTCGAATAGGCCAAGTGTGTTGGGGTTGGTGAACATCAGCCCGGCCACCCGCTCGCAGATTTGCGACCGCAGCGCGTCCAGATCGATGTTGCCGCGCGCGTCGGAGGGGATCTCCACCACGCGCAAGCCGCTCATACTTGTCGTCGCCGGGTTCGTGCCGTGCGCCGAGTCGGGCACGAGGATGGTGTCGCGCTGGATCTCGCCGCGATTCAGGTGGTACTTGCGCATAATGAGCACGCCCGTCAGTTCGCCGTGCGCGCCTGCGGCAGGTTGCAACGTCACCCCGGCAAAGCCGCCGATGGCCTTGATGTATTCCTGCAGCGTGTAGATCACGTACAACGCTCCCTGGACGTCATCCGGGTGTTGCAGGGGGTGAATGCCGGTGAAGCCGGGCAGCCGCGCGGTCACTTCGTTGATCTTGGGGTTGAACTTCATGGTGCAGGAACCGAGCGGGTACATACCCTTGTCGATGTTGTAATTCAATTGCGAAAGCCGGAGGTAGTGTCGCACTACGTCGATCTCGCTGACTTCAGGGAGTGGCAGGTCTGCGCGTAGCCAGTCCTGGGGGAGCGCGCTTTCCGGCACGTCCAGGTGGGGGGGCTTGACGCCCTCGCGTCCGGGTGATGAAAGTTCGTAAATCAGGGGTTCGGTCATTATTTGCTCCTCTCTCCTGCCTCAGTCCTCGAAGGCGCTCAGGGCCTCGGCGAGCAGGTCGATCTCGTGGCGCGAATTCATCTCGGTCACGGCGAGTAGCATATGATTCGCCATTGACGGGTAGTCCTGCGCCAGATCGTAGCCGCCGATGATTTCCACGGCCTCGATCTCTTCCAGGAGGAAGGTGTTGATCTCCTCGACCGGCGCGGGGCAGCGGACGACGAACTCGTTGAAGAAGGGCTTGCGCCGGACAACGGTGAAGCCTTCCACTGCATCAATCGCATCGGCGGCATAGTGCGCTTTGTGGTAGTTCAGTTCGGCGACTTTGCGTAGCCCGTGCTTGCCCAGTGCCGCCATGTAGACGGTTGCCGCCAGGGCCATCAAACCCTGGTTGCTGCAAATGTTCGAAGTGGCTTTGTCGCGGCGGATGTGCTGCTCGCGGGTGGTCAGCGTCATCACGTAGCCATCTTTGCCTTCGATGTCCACGGTTTTGCCGACCAATCGCCCGGCCATCTGGCGTGCGAACTGCGAGCGGGTGGCGTAGAAGCCGAGATACGGCCCGCCGAAGTTGAGTCCCAGCCCTAACGGCTGGCCCTCGCCTACGACGATGTCCGCGCCGTAGTCTCCCGGCGGTTTGAGCAGTCCCAGGCTGATGGGATTGGTGATGACGACGAACTGCGCATCCTTGCCGCGCGCGTGGATGGCGTCGGCGAGGCCGGTCAGGTCATGCAGTTGTCCCAGGAAGTCCGGCGTTTGTAGGATCAGGCAGGCCGTCTGTTCATCGACCAGCTCGAGCAGTTGCTCCACCGTCGTTGTGGGATCGTCGCCGCCCACGATGTCCAGTCCCATGCCCTGGGTGTAGGTGTAGATAACCTGGCGATACTGCGGGTGGATGGTGGGGGCAAGCACGATTTTGGTCCGTTTCTTGCGGAAGACATTGTACGCCTGGATGACGGCTTCGGCGGCTGCCGTCGCGCCATCGTAGTGGCTGGCGTTGGCGACGTCCATACCGGTGAGATCGCAGATCATGCTCTCGTATTCGAAGATGGCTTGCAGCGTACCCTGGCTCACTTCGGCCTGGTACGGCGTGTAGGCGGTGTAAAATTCGCCCCGGCTGATGACGTAATCGACGATACTGGGCACCCAATGGCGATACGCGCCTGCGCCCAGGAACGTCGGCGTGGTGTTGGCGTTCAGGTTCAGCCCGGCCAGAAATTGCAACTCTTGCAGCGTCTCCATCTCCGAGAGCGGTTCCGGCAAGTCCAACTGTGGATAGCGAAACTTCTCCGGGATATCGGCAAAGAGCGCAGCGATGTCTCTAGCGCCAATAGCTGCCAGCATCGCGCGTCGTTCTGCATCGGTGTGCGGTATATAGACCATAGACAGCTCCTTAAATAACGGCTCAACGGATTTAAAGGATGAAACGAACAAGAACGCCCTTCAACTCCGGTCAATCCGTTGAGGGATATGAGGGCCGCTTGGTGTGCGGCCTACCGCATGCTATGCGGCCTACCGCATGCTATGCGGCCTACCGCATGCTATGCGGCCTACCGCATGCTATGCGGCCTCTTCTTCCTCGACGACTTTCTGGTAAGCGTCGGCATTGAGCAGCTCGTTCCATTCTCCCGAATTGGTTGGGCTGAGACGGAGCATCCACCCCTCGCCGAAGGCATCCTGGTTGACCAGTTCTGGCGTCTCCTCCAGCGCCGCGTTGACTGCCACGACCTTGCCGCTCATGGGGAGATACACATCGGCAGCAGCCTTGACGGATTCAACGACGCCGAATTGGTCGCCTTTGCTCAGCGTGTCGCCGACCTCCGGCAGTTCCACATAGACAATATCAGAGAGCGTACTCTGCGCATAATCGGTGATGCCGATCACGATCTCGTCGCCTTCTTTGCGCGCCCATTCATGGGTTTCAAGATAACGAACATTTGTATCGAGATTCATACTTAGCCTCCATTAGTTTTGTGATAGATGACTACTACTTTACCTCTTCCTGGCGCGTCACAATCGACAACAACTGCGCCAGTGGTGAGGGTTCGGGTAAAGCCTGAAAATCAGGGGTATAGGGAACAAAGATATCGGGTCGCCGTACCAGGCCAAAGCTAGTATCTACAGGTCTGGCATTGGTGACGTCATTGAAAATGAGCAGAGAAGCCCGGCGCGTTTCCTCATCTTTCGCTAGCGCGTTCAGCGCAATGTTGGCGAGGGTACGCGCTGTATTCTCTGTCGAGGTCACCACACCGACCCAATCGCAGTGGGACTGGATTTGCCACGATAGCGGCAACGTGCCCCGCCCTAAATCCATAATGACCAGATACCCTTCTTCGTTCAAGATGCGGAGAAGTCGCTCCACGGCTTCCATACGGATGCCGCTCAGATCCAAGATATTAGCCGGCCCAGGGATGAACCAAAAGCCGTGGACGTTTTGCAGGCTGAAACTTTGGATCAGGGCCAGATTTATATCTGCTGCGTTACGGGACAGCAGCTCTGCGACATGGCGTGATCCTTCGAACCCGCTCCAAAGGCCAATGCTGCCGACAGGGAAGGCCATGTCCAGCAGAATCGTAGGCGTATCGAGCCGGGCGGCGGCGTGGTGCGCCAGGTTGAGCGCCAGAGTGCTCACGCCGACCCCACCGCGCAGCGAGAGCAATCCCAACGAGCTGCCGGGTCTCTTGCGACGCATTTCCAACTTCAACCGTTCCACACGATCCAGGGCAGCCTTGATGCGCGCCCCCAATTCCTGGTACTCGACTTTTCCCTTGTTGATAAAGTCATCACCGCCGATCGTGTAGCCTTTGATCCGGTCGTCCGGCGCATCCAACGCGCTCAGAAAGAGGATCGGCACGGTGCGAAAGTGAGGGTCCGAACGCAGTTGCTTGCATACGTCGTAGCCGTCCACGTCGGGCATCATAATGTCGAGCAGGATCAGATCGGGTTTTTGCTGTCGCGCTAGGCGGATGCCATCTGCTCCAGTCGGGGCTTCGACGATCTCGTAATCCCAACTGCGCAGCATAATCGAATACATCAGGCGCGCGTCGTCATCATCTTCTATGACCAGAATACGAATTTTTGGCATCGGCCATACCCTCCTTTAATGAGCGATAGGGATTGCAAAGCTAAACGTACTGCCTTTTTGATACTCACTCTCCACCATCACCTGCCCGCCATGCATCTCCACAATGCTGCGCGTGATCACCAGCCCCAATCCGGTGCCCTGGACGCTGCGCACGGCGGCGTTGCTGGCGCGGAAATATTTCGTGAACAACCGCTCCAATTCGTCCGGCTTCATCCCAATCCCGTTGTCCTGTACGCTCCACCGCACGTACTCCTGGTCTTTGTTGGTCCACACGTTGGCGCTGATGGTGATCATGCCCTGCTCCGGCGTGTATTTGTTGGCATTGCTGACCAGGTTGGTGAGCACCTGAATCAGGCGCCCACGGTCGCCGATAACGACAGGCAGGCTAGGGGGCAGGACGACCTGTAACGTTTGGTGTTTGGCGGCGATTTCCTGCTCGAAAGCCTGCACAGCTTCGCTGACGATTTCTTCCGGTACGATGCGTCCCATATCCAGCCGTAGCCGTCCCGATTCGATGCGCGACACGTCCAGCAAGTCCTGCACCAGGCGATCCATCCGCCCCACGTTGTTACGGATGATGTGCAGGAATTGTTGCTGTTGCTCGTTGATTGGGCCGCCGATGCCTTTCGCCAAAAGATCGATGTAGCCCTTCATCGACGTCATTGGTTGCTTGAGTTCGTGGGAGACGAAGGAGATGAAGTCGGTCTTGGCATCGTTGGCCTGCTGGACGATCTGGAACAGTCGCGCGTTTTCGATGGCGATGGCGGCGTGATCCGCCAAACGTCCGATGAAGGCCACGCTGCTTTCGCTGAAGGTGTCGTCCTCGTCAGATTCCAGGGCGATGACGCCAATCACGCCGATGCCACGGTCGCGTTCCTCGCGCTTGATAGGGACGGTGAGCTGCGTGCGCATCCCCGGCGTCAAGGCGCGGTACTGGGGATTCTGCGCCAAGTCTGTGGTCAATGTGGTTTCCCCACTGCGCACCGTCTGCCCGATCAACCCATCCTCTAGCGACCAGAGCGTGTCTTTTTCGTAGCGCTCGAAGATTTCCGGTGGGTAACCGCGATGCGCCAGGAAGCGCAATCCCGGCGTGCCATCCTCAGCCTTCTGCGAAGCCGCAATCAAACCGATGGTCGCGCCGGTCGTGCGGATGGCCCATTCGAGCGTTTGCCCCATCACGGCGCTGTAATCCAGCGTCGCATTGAGCTGGCGATCGATTTGTTGGAGCGTCGTCAGTTCCTCCACACGCGCCTGTAATGCTTGATCCGTCATCGTGAACAATTGCGCGTTCTCGATGGCGATGGCGGCTTGCGCGCCGAAGGCCAGTAGCAGTTCGGTGTCTTCCTGGTTGAATGGACGCGAATCCGTGCGGTTGATGACTTCCAGCACGCCGATGGTGCGCCCGCGCGCATTGAGCGGCACAGCGATGATCGACTGCGTGCTGAACTCGGCCCGCCGGTCGAAACTGCTATCCCACCGCCCATCTTTACGCGTGTCGTGCGTGATGACGGGCCGGTTCTCGGCGAAGGCGGCCCCAGCAATGCCTTTGCCCGCCGGGACGCGCATCCCCACCAGCTTATCCCCGGCCGGCCCGCTGGAGATGCGGAAGATCAGGTCGCCGCTTTCGTCATCCAGTAGCAGCAGCGAACCGGCTTCGGAGTTCAACAGGGCGGCGGCGTTGCGCACCACCAGATCGAGCACTTCGTCCAGATCGAGGCTGGAGGCCAGCAGATTGCCGATCTCGTTTAGGGTGGCGAGCTGGCGCGCACGCGATGCCAGCCGCTCGTAGAGGGAATGCCGTTCGATGATCGCCGCTGCGTATGCGGCGACAGTGACGAAGAAGTTTTCGTCCTCTTCGGTGAAGACCGTGTTTGGATCGAACGTAGAGGCAACCATCACACCCTGGCTTTTGTCGCCCGCCGTCAGCGGGGCCCCCATCCAGGCGCGTCCGGGCCGCGTCCCGCCAGGCGTCAGCCCGCGATTCTGACATTCGGCCAAGTAATCCGTGGTGCGGATGGTGATGCCGCTAGTTATCACCATGCCGGACAGCCCTTCGTGGGTAGTCCAGGTATCTGTGGGATACGTACGCTCGTCTTCCTCGACGTAAAAGGTGAACGAGAGTCTGTCTTCGTCCGGGTCTTTGAGTGCGATGTAGAAGTTGGGCATGGCGATGACGCGCTTGAGTTGGGTGTAGATCAACTCCATAATGTCATCCACGTCTGTGGTGAAGTTGAGCGCCTGCGCGATCCAGTACAGTGAACGCAACTCATCCGCGCGCTTGGGCTGCGTTTCGGCGATGGCGGCGCGTTCCAATCCTACTGCCGTCAGTCCCACAAGGTGTTGTAGCAGACTTTGCTCTACAGCGTTGTAGACCTCTGCGCCGGTGTCAGTGGTCTGGTGTGCGGGTGCGCTCAAACCAACCCATCCTTGTCTACCTAGCGAAATAAGCATTACGATACCGCGCTCGAGCATTTGCGCCTGTATGGGTAACGCCTCTACCGGTATCTGGGCTGCAGGGAGCGGGATGAGCGTGTCAATCGGTAGCGCGGTGGTAAGCCATTGAATCAGCGGATCGTCTGCGCGGAAGATGGTGTCGGTCCCCATCACTTGATAATGGCGCGCCTGTTGGAGCAGGGCGACTTCGACGTGTTGGGGCTGAAAAAGCGCTTCGATCTCCTCACAGAGCGCCGTGGCGATTTCCTCACGGGTGCCGCTGCTCACGGTGACGTGGGTGATATGTTCAAGGGCCTGCGATGCTTTTTGCAGCAGCGGTTGCTTTTCGATGCGGCGGGTTTCGAGATAACGATAGCCCCATCTTCCCGCCAGGATAATCAGACTGAGCAAAATGGCGGTGACGCCGAGACTGAGGGGCTGCGCCGGAGAGAGGCTTCCCCCAAAAAGCAGAGCCAACGCCCACAAACCAATGAAGACGCCCACGACCAATAAGGGGATCAACGTGTACCCCCATAGGCGTGATCTCTGCCGGATAGTTTCTTTCAACAGTTCGATGATGGACGCCGACGCGGTCGAGCGCGTGCTCATATCGTTCTCTCCGTTGCTTAACTCACACTCGCGATAGCTCTATTGTAGCATGGCAGAAGATAGTTGCAACTCTCTTTTTGCTTGCAGCAACGTTGCAGTTCGAGAACAATGGGAACTGTGCAAGGCTAGTTGGGCGCCGGAAATGGGAAAGTCGCCAGACTGTCGCCGGGGGTCCCAAGCGGCGTAAGCCGGAAGCGCTCGTAGACGGCAACCGTCACCTTGACCGGACGTTCCGCGACGGCGTAGGGATGCGGATCGAGCAGCGGCCCGTCCCGCACAATCCACTTGAGCGTCGGCAGCGCGCCGAGGCCGGGTTGGATGTCGTGCATGCCGAGCCACGCGCCATCTTCACCGAACACCCGCACGCTGACGGCGTAGTCATCGACGATAGGCCGCGCCGTGCGCCAGCGCAGATTGAGCACCAGCGTTTCGCCGCGCTGGGCCGCGTCGCTGCCGGTGAGCGCCATCTCGTCGCCGAAGGGGATGTAGCGCTCGTCGGGTGATGGTTTCGGCAGCGCCAGACTCAGCCAGCGCGCCGGGCTGCCATCGACGCGGGCGAAGGTCAGTTGTGGCGCCGTATCCACCGGGACAGGCAGCCTTACTGTCTGGCACGCACCCGCGCCGAGCGGGTGAACAGGCGCGCGGCTGTCGCCGGATTGGACGATCAACGCCTGCCCCGGCCCGCACCAGTGAAGATAGGCCGTCGTACCGGTATCGTCTGTGTTATAGTCGATGCCGCGCAGCCATGGCCCGCCATTCACGATGACGCCGGGCCAGAAGCGGGTCACGGGCAGGGTAGGGAAGTCGCACGCCGATGTCAACTCTGGCAGCGAGACGTTCCCCAAATCCTGAAACGCGCCATCGACAACGGTATATGCGCCAAGCGTCGGGTAGATGACGCCCGTGCAGCGATCCACCGGCAGGTGCAGCACGAGCTGCGTAAAGCGCACTTCGCCCACGGCGGTGTCACTGCCGAGAAACTGGTCGCTCTGCGTCAGCAACGCGCCGTTCGCATCCCAGAGACGGGCAGTGAAGGATGGCGCGTCAGCATGTGATTCACTCGCCTGCCACGCCAGATGCAATTCCACATTGCGGCCCGGTTCGATTTCCCCGGCGAGGCGATAGCCCAACACCCGCACTGCGCCCAGGTTGGCATCCAGCGGGATGAAGTTCGCATCGTCCGGCAGCGCCGTGAGTGGTCGCCGGTAGAAGCGGAACCCGCCGCCGACCGGCGTGGATGTCCAGCCATCCCAGGCGTAACTGTGCGTGGTGAAGAGTGGACGTTCTCCGGCAGCTTCAGCCCGCGCACGCCACACGTCCTCATACTCCTGTCCTGCAACCGGATAGACGTAGGCCACTTCAACCTGGGGCCTCCACTGTTCGACGTGCTGCAACACCCACAACGGCGTCGCCCAATGCCAATCGGCAAGGATCAGCGCATCTGGCCCAGCCGTTTCTGGCGCTGCGGCCTCCAACAACGGCGCGGTTCTCTCGCGGATGGACGTATCGGCGGCAAGAACGGCGAAATCAGGCGCTTGCACAATGAAGCGGAGGAGCAAAACGCCATAAATCAGGAGTAGGGAGTAGGGAGTAGGGAGTAGGGAGTAAGGAGTAGGGAGTAGGGAG
>MTKY01053308.1_pt1 | contig 14302 bp, 11 predicted proteins | sample 1042731 | NCBI WGS metagenome assembly MTKY01 (sample SAMN06212206, study PRJNA360538) | anaerobic digester metagenome | biome: Wastewater treatment plant; material: sludge; isolation source: anaerobic digester fed with sludge from wastewater treatment plant | place: Denmark: WWTP Soeholt ... | reverse complement strand
CCCCCTCGACAGGGCGAGGTCCAGCGGGGCCGGCAGCAGCTCCCCTACCCGCAGCAGCTCCTCCGACAGGGCCGCCACCGCCGACTCCCTCGCGCCCCATATCCATGACGCGAGGGGGGCCATAGCCTCCGACAGCGGTCCGAGGTCGCCTCCGCGGCGCAGCAGCGCCACCCTGTGGCGCACCGCCCTGCGAAAGTCCGAGAGCCTGAGGGCGTACAGGGGCCACAGAAGGGCGCAAAGCCTGTCTATGAAGGATCGCCTGCGCGACGGGGCCCCGTCCAGCAGGGCCATGTCGGAGGGCAGGAAGGCCAGCGACGGAGCCACGGAGCGGGCCTCGGAGCATGAGCACCGTCTGCCGTTGTACTTGAGCACCGACGACGCGCCAACGCCCATGGCCAGCAGGGCTTCCTCCTCGCCTGCGAACTGCCCGGTGATGAACGCCCGCCCCGAGCCGCCCCACGTCGGCACGTCGCGCCTGTCTCCTATCGGGCCCCAGCCCAGCAGAAGGTGCAGCGCCTCCAGGCAGTTTGTCTTGCCCGAGCCGTTGTCGCCAAGCAGAAGGTTCAATCCCTCGCCCCACTGGATCTCCCCGGTCTTTATATTCCTGAAGTTGTGCAGGCGCAGGGAGACGCAGCGCATAATCGCCTAGTCCTCTTCCTCCTCCTGGAGATCCCTGTCGGACACCTTCACTGGCATAAGCATGTAGAAGAAGTCCCTGTCGCCCGGCCTGTACATGCTCATCTGACCGCTCGGCCCGTCGAAGTTCATCAGCACCCGGTCGCCTTCTATGGCCTTGAGGCCGTCGATAAGGTAGCCCGTGTTGAAGGCGGCGGTCATGGATTCCCCGTCTATGGTGGCGTCAAGGATCTCTCTCGCGGTGCCTATCTCCTGCGCCGTACCCCTGATCGTCAGGTCGCCGCCCGGAGATAGGGTGAGGATGGCGGTCCTGATGGAGTTGCGCACTATCACGTCTATTCTCTCCAGCGCTCCGACCAGGGAGGCCTTGTCGATCTCCATGGTGTTGGTCACCTGGTCGGAGAGTATGCTCTCGTAGTCCGGGAAGGCCGCATCCACCCTGCGTATGGAGAGCTCCACCGATCCGGCCTGGAAGAATGCCAGCGTCCTTTCGGCGAGGACCACTACCTGCTGTCCGGAGTCTACCCCCGTCAGCAGCCTCTGAAGCTCGCGCACCCCCGCAAGCGGCAGCAGGAAGTCGGAGTCGTCGCCGGCCTGCGAGGGGTGGAACTCCGACAGGGAGAGCCTTCTTCCGTCGGTGGAGACCACCTTCAAAACGCCGTTCACAAGGCGAAAGAAGGTGGTGCCGAGATATTTCGGGAAGTCCTCCCCCACGGTGCTTGCAACCGTCCCCTCGCTGACCGCGGTCAGCAGATTCCCCGCCGCGCAGCTGCAGAAGAAGGTCGCAGTGTTCGAGGCTGGGAGCACGGGGAACTCCCTGGTGGGGTAGGTGGTGAACTTGTACTGGTTTCTGCCCGAGGACATGACGCCCTTTCCGTCCTCGACCGACACCGTGAACACTCCGGTGGGCGCCATCTTGAACAGCTCGCCCACCAGCCGCACCGGAAGGACGGCCTCGCCCTCCCTCTCGACCGTGACGCCGGAGGGGATGCACTTGACCGACGTCTTCAGATCCGTGGCCTCGAGAGTGATGTTCTCATCGGCTGCGGACGCCCGAACCAGGACTCCCGACAGGGAGTTGATGGTGCTCTTGGGGCTGGTGTTTCTCTCCGCGATCTGCCAGCTTCTGAGGAAGTCTCCCTTGTTTATCTGCAGTCTCATTCCGTTCCCCCCTGAGGCTCATCTTTTATTGTTTTTGTTTTAGGTAACAGTAATGATAATAAGCGGGGTGCATATTGTGGATAACTGTCCGCGCGCCGCTTCGCGGCGGATTTCTCCCCTGTGGGCAGATTACGACCGGTTATGCAAAAGTTATCCACACCGTCCACATCGGTATTCCATAATTTTTGCTTTCCAGACTGGTTATCCACAATCGTGGTCGGGTTGTCACAACTTGCCCTCAATGGAGTCCACAATCTGTTTTATCCTGGGCTGCTCCTTCACCATCTGGGATATCTTCCTGTGGGCGTGCAGGACGGTTGTGTGATCCTTCTTCCTGAACGCCGTCCCCACCTGCTGGAGGCTTGAGTCGGTGACCTTCCTGCAAAGGTACATGGCGATCTGCCTGGCCATCGCCAGGTCGGAGGTCCTCTTCGAGCTCAGCAGGTCCGCGACGGTCATGTTGAAGTAGTCGGCCACGGTGTTCTGGATGGTGTCGATGCTGACCGGGCCGCGCGCGTCCCTCCGGATTATGTCCTTCAGCCACTCGCTGGTGTTCTCCTCGTTTATCGGCTCGCCGGCCAGCTCCGCGCAGGCGACCACGCGGTTGAGGGCCCCCTCCAGCTCGCGTATGTTGCTGGGGATGTTGACGGCCAGGTAGTTGACGACGTCGTCCGGGATGACGTAGCGGCGGAGCTGGGCCTTCTTCTGCAGGATGGCTATGCGCGTCTCGAGGTCGGGGGACTGTATGTCGGTCACGAGGCCCCACTCGAAGCGGCTTACCAGGCGATCCTCTATGCTCTGGATCTCCTTCGGGGGCCTGTCGGAGCAGATTATTATCTGCTTCTTGGAGGTGTGCAGCTGGTTGAACGTGTGGAAGAACTCCTCCTGGCTGCTCCCCTTGTTGCCGAGGAACTGGATGTCGTCTATCAGCAGTATGTCCACGCTGCGGTACTTGGACTTGAACTCCTGCGTCTTGTTGTTCTTTATGGACTGGATGAACTCGTTGATGAACTTCTCCGAGCTGACGTAGGTGACGCGGGCGCCGGAGCTGCGGTCGAGCGCGTAGTGCCCGATGGCGTGCATCAGGTGTGTCTTGCCCAGGCCGACTCCCCCCCAGATGAACAGCGGGTTGTAGGCCTCGCCGGGGGTCTCGGCGACCGCCAGGCTGGCCGCGTGGGCCAGGCGGTTGGACTTGCCGACGACGAAGGTGTTGAACACGTAGCCCGGGTTCAGGCCGCCCCTGTTCTCGATGTTGCCCCCCGAGGCGGCCCTCTCCGCCCTCTCGCGCTCCTCCTTCTTGGTCTCGGAGCCCACCCGCAGCTCCAGCCCCGTCCCCTCCCCGCTCTCCTTGAAGATGCTGCCGAGCTCCTTGAGGAAGCGGGTGGATATCTGCTCCTTGACGAACACGTTCGGGACGTCGAGCACCAGGACCCCGTCGACGAAGGACGTCGGGGCGCAGGTGCGCAGCCAGGTCTCGGTGGCGCCGGCCGGCAGGCGGGAGGCCGCCTCCGCCAGGAGTCTCTCCCAGGTTTGCATAAGATCGTTTTCCACGGTGTTTCACCTCGCGTCGAGAATGCCACCATAATAACACAGAGGTTGTGGATAAGTCCTCGGGGCGCCGACGAAAAAAAGACGGAGGAAGTCCCGGAATACTCCGTCGCAGACCCGGACGGAGGGGGCCTTCAGTACCTGGCGGCATGCTACTTTACTACCACGCAAGGGACGGTGCGTATCGCCCCCGGTGTCACTACGGAGCGCAGAGATCAAATTATCCACAGAACATATCCACATATCCACACGCGGAGTTCAGTTTTGTGGATAGGGGGAAGGGCGGGGTGGACGGTGGCCGGGGAGTTTTTACAAAATTCGGGGTATGCGGGCGAAGAACCACCGGCTTGCGGCGACGGGAGGGGCGAGTTATCCACAGGTTCTCCACTATTGTGCATATGTTAGAATAACCACCAGAGGCGTCCCGCCTACTTCCGTCAAAAGGAGTTTTTTCATGGAGAGCTCTCTTCTGCACATCATAAGCCACACCGACCTGGACGGGGTGACGGCGGCCGCTGTGGCATGGAGGCGCTGGCAGCCGAGCCGCCCGGTGAAGGTCTCGCTGGCGGGCTACGGCACGGTGGACGCCCTGATACTGGAGACGGTCGAGGCCGGGCAGGACCTGGTCGTGGTCGACCTGTTCTGCCAGGACGAGCGGACGGTGGAGCGCCTCGACAGGCTGCACGAGGCCGGCAGGCCCCCCTTCCTGTTCGATCACCACGAGACGACCGCCGCCAGGTACGGAAACAGGCCGTGGGCCGTGGTCGACACCCGCTTCTGCGCGGCTAAGGTCTACTACCGGTGGCTGCTGGAGCGGGGCGCGCCGGGGATGGAGGAGCTGGAGCGCATAGTGGAGCTGGCCAACGACCGCGACCTGTGGATAAACGAGATGCCGGACAGCCGCCTGTGGCACGCCCTGATCACCCTGTGCGGGCCGTACAGCGTCTTCTCCAGGCTCGCCGGGAACCCGGACGCCGAGCTGGCCCCGCACGAGCGGGCCGCGGCGGTGGACTTCGTCGACAGGCAGGAGAGGCGGTTCGCCGCAGCCGTGGAGAGGATAGGCCGCAGCCGCGACGACCTCGCGTTCGTGGAGCCGGGGGTGCTGGAGTTCGGCGACGTATCGGACTTCGGCGGGCTGGTGCTCGACCGCATGGAGAACCCGCCCCTGCTGGTGGCGGTGGTCGCGAAGCGCTTCTCGGGCGACTGGGCGGTGTCCATGCGCAGCCGCAGCGAGATGGCAGGCAAGATCGTCGGTATGCTCCGCGACGGAAAGAGGATAAGGGGCGGGGGGCACGACGACTCGGCCGCGCTCTACTTCCCGTCGTCCTACTCGCCCGCGCAGATACGCGACACGATAGCCGCCGCGATGAGGAACATGAGGGACTCGGGCGCTCCGGCCGGGGTCACTCTGGGGGACCTGCTGGCGGCCGGAAAGGCGCGAAGGTAGACGCCCGCCGTCCGCCGCGTGTGCTAGAATAGGCTTGCCCGCTGAAACCGGGCGGTTGTCCTGCTGCGAAAATTCCATTCCGGAGGTCGACGCGCGCATGCAGCTATTCATTGAACAGCTTCTCAACGGGGCGGCTATGGGGGCGATCTACTCCCTCATCACGCTCGGGCTGGCCCTGGTGTACGGCGTGCTGCGCATCCTGCACGTCGCGCACGCCGGGGTCTACGCCGCCGGGGCCTACGCCGGGCTCTGGATCCACTCTGTCACCGGCAGCCTGCTCGCCGCGGTGGCGGGCTCGATGCTTTTCTGCGCCCTGCTCGGCGTGGTCATCGAGAGGTTCGTCTACACCCCCCTGCTCAAGTACCCGCCGTTCGTCCCTCTGATCGGGAGCATCGCGGTCTTCCTGTCGCTGGAGGAGATATTCCGCCTGGCATGGGGGCCCTACATCGTCACCTTCCCGGCGGAGCTGCCCTTCTCCGGCCTGACGGTCAAGGGAGTCGCGATAACGCCCGCCATTATCTCCATCTACGTCGTCAGCGCGGCGGTGCTTCTGCTGCTGTGGTTCATAGTGACCAGGACGGAGTTCGGCCTGGCCATCAGGGCGACGTCGCAGGACAGGGAGGTGGCGGGAGCGATGGGGATAAACGGCTCCTTCGCCGTCAGCATGACCTTCGCGCTCGGCTCGGCGGTGGCGGCGGTGGCCGGCATCCTGGTGGGGATCTACTTCAACCAGGTGTACCCGACGATGGGGGCCGTGCCCGCCTACAAGTGCCTCGCCCTGATAGTGGTCGGAGGGCTGGGGTCGCTGCCGGGTGCGGTGCTGGCGTCGCTGCTGCTGGGGGTCGGCGAGACCCTGCTGATCGGTTACGCCAACATCCCGCTGCCCAGGGACTCCCTGGCCTTCATCGCCATGATAGCGGTGCTGCTGTGGAGGCCGGGCGGCCTCATGGGCGGCAGGTAGGGGGGCGCGGACGTGGGCGAGTACACTATAACCATCCTGATCTTCATAGCGATCCAGGCGATAGTCGCGTGCGGGCTGAACGTCATAGTCGGCTACGCCGGGCAGATCTCCCTGGGGCACGCGGCCTTCTTCGGCATCGGCGCATACGCCTCGGCGCTGCTCACCACCAGGGCGGGGCTGACCTTCTGGGCGGCGCTTCCCCTGGTCGTGCTGATCACCGCGTCCATAGGGATGGTCCTCGGGATGCCGAGCCTCAGGCTCCGGGAGGACTTCCTGGCGGTGACGACGATAGGGATAAACTTCATAGTCGAGTCGGTCTTTCTCTACGTGCCCTTCTTCGGGGGGGCGCTGGGGATCGGCGGTATCCCGAGCGTCTACCTGTTCGGGACCAGGCTGAAGGGGGTCCTGTTTCTGTACATGTGCCTGGCCTTCCTGGGCGCGACCCTGGCGATCTCCTGGCGGTTCACCAGGAGCTGGGCGGGGCTGGCCTGCTTCGCCCTCAGGGAGGAGGAGACCGCAGCCTCCAGCGCGGGGGTGTCGCCGGTGCGCTTCAAGCTGACCGCCTTCGTTATAGGCACCGCGATGGCCGGGCTGGGAGGCGCGCTCTACGCCCACCAGATGCGCTTCATCAGCGCGACGGACTTCGGCTTTCCACTTTCGATCATGATGATGTCCATGGTTGTGCTGGGGGGGATAGGCACCCTGTGGGGGCCTGTGCTGGGCGCCCTGATACTCGGAGCGCTGCCTGAGATCTTCCGGCCGCTGGTGGACTACAGGATGCTGCTCAACGCGGCGGTGCTGCTGATGATGATACGCTTTCAGCCGGAGGGGCTGCTGGGCGAGGGGGGCCTCCTAAGGAGGATCCTGCCGGTGAGGGGGGGCGAGGGACGTGGATGACGCTCTGCTCCGGCTTGAATCCGTGTCGAAGCACTTCGGGGGCCTGAAGGCGGTCGATTCGGTCTCGTTCGCCATGAAGCGGGGGGAGATACTCGGCCTGCTCGGGCCGAACGGCGCGGGGAAGACCACCTGCTTCAACCTGGTCTCCGGGGTCTACACGCCCACCTCCGGGAGGATATTCTTCGAGGGCAGATCCACCGGGGGGCTGCCGCCCCACAGGATGTCGGCGCTCGGGGTTGGTCGCACCTTCCAGGTGGTCAAGCCCTTCTCGTCCCTGTCGGTGCTGGCCAACGTGACCGTGGCGCTGGGGCTGAGGCGCTACGGCGGCCTGTTCTCCTCCTTCGCGCGCTTCGACACCCCGGAGGTGCGCTCGGAGGCCATGAGGCTGCTGGAGGAGGTCGGGATAGCGGATCTGGCGCACGTGAAGTCCGGCAAGCTGCCGCTCGGCAACCAGAGGCGGCTCGAACTGGCGCGCGCCCTGGCCCTGAGGCCGCGACTGCTGCTGCTCGACGAGACATTCTCGGGTCTGCGACACGAGGAGACGGAGATGCTGTCGAAGCTGGTGCGCGAGGTGAGGGACGGGGGCATATCCGTCCTGCTGATAGAGCACAACATGAAGGTGGCGATGGGGCTCTCCGATCGGCTGGTGGTGCTAGACCACGGCAGGCTGCTCGCGGAGGGGAGTCCCCGGACGGTGCGCGCCGACCCCCGCGTGATAGAGGCCTATCTCGGAAAGGGGGACGCCTCCGATGCTTCTTGAGGTCAGGGATCTGTCGGTCTGCTACGGCGACATAAGGGCGGTAGACAGCATCTCGCTCCGCCTGGACGAGGGCGAGCTGGTCTCGGTCATAGGGGCCAACGGAGCGGGGAAGAGCTCGCTGTTGAACTGCGTGATGGGGGTGGTGCCGGGGCGCGGCGGGTCCATCCGCTACGCGGGAGCGGAGATATCCGGGCTGCCGTCGCACAGGCGCGCCGCGCTGGGGATTCGCTTCGTGCCGGAGAGGGCGCGGGTCTTCCCCCGCCTCACGGTGTACGAGAACATCCTGACCGGGGCCTATCGGTTGAAGGGAAAGATAGACCTGCCGGGCAAGCTGCGTATGCTCTACGAGCTCTTCCCGGTGCTCGAGGAGCGCAGGGACCAGCTCGCCTCCACCCTGTCGGGAGGGGAGCAGCAGATGCTGGCGATATCGCGGGCGCTGGTCTCCGACCCGCGCCTGCTGCTGGTCGACGAGGTGTCGATGGGGCTGATGCCGGTTCTGGTGGACAGGGTGTTCGACGTGCTGAAGATGCTCAACCGCGAGCGCGGGCTGTCGATCCTGCTGGTGGAGCAGAACGCGCGCGCATCGCTGGGCATCTCGCAGCGCTCCTACGTCATAGAGACTGGAAGGATAACGCTCGAGGGAGCCTCGGGCGACCTGATGGAGGACCCGAAGGTCAGGGAGGCCTATCTGGGCCTCTGATTACGCGCTTTTTCCCCGGCGCGGGCCGGGGAGGGGGCCGGGACGGGGTTCCCGGCCGGTTAAATCTATCTCGGAGGTGGTATGGGAATGCGTGTTTCAAAGGTTGTGCTTCTGGCTCTGTGCGCTGCGCTGCTGTTGGTGCCCGCGGCACTGGCCGCGGACACGGTCAGGATCGGGCTGCTAGTGCCCCTGACAGGCCCTGCGGCGGCCGACGGGGCGAGCGCCCTGGCGTCCGTGCAGATAGCCCTCGACCAGGTCAACGCGGACGGCGGGGTGCTCGGCAAGAAGGTCGAGCTGATCTACTACGACGATCGCGCCGATACGAAGGACGCGGTGGCGCTGGCCCACAAGCTGATCGAGCAGGACAAGATCGTCGCCTTCGTGGCGGGCTCCTACAGCCTGCCCACCCGCTCGGTCGCTCCGATCTTCCAGGAGGAGGAGATCCCGCTCGTGTCCGCCTACGCCATCCATCCGGACGTGACCAGGGCGGGCGACTTCTGCTTCCGCAACGGTTTCCTCGGCTTCGTAGAGGGCAAGGCCGCCGGGTACGCTGCGCACAAGCTCCTCGGCTCCAAAAGGGTGGCGCTGCTCACCAGCGACAACGACTTCGGCACCACGCTGGTGACCGGCTTCAAGATGTACAAGGACAAGTACGCGCCCGACATGGAGATAGTCAGCGAGCAGACCTACCCGATGTCCGAGACCGACTACAAGCCCTACCTGTCCAAGATCAAGGAGATCAACCCGGATGTCATCTTCGCCAGCGGCTACTACTTCCAGACCGGCCCGATGCTGCGCCAGGCGCGCGAGCTGGGGATCGAGTCCAAGATAATCGGCGAGGAGGGGGCCGACTCCCCGAAGCTGGTCGAGATAGCCGGAGAGGTGGCCGAGGGCTTCCACATCGTCACCAACTTCGACCGCGACGACCCGCGCGCGGTGGTCCAGTTCTACCTCCGCGAGTACCGCGCCAGGCACAACATCGAGCCCGACATGGTCGGAGCATCGGCCTACGACGCCTTCATGATCATAATCAACGCCATGAGGGCTTCTGGCACGACCGACAGCAAGGCTGTGCGCGACGCCATCGCCTCAATGAAGGGGTACGACGGGCTGACCGGCGTCATGAGCGGTTTCGACGAGATAGGCGAGGTCGTCAAGCCGGTGCAGGTTCAGATAGTCAAGGACGGGGTTTTCCGCCACTTCGGCGTGGTCGACGACCCGGAGCTGATCCAGCCCTAGGCCTTCAACGCACACCGTCGATAAAAGAGCCTCCCCTGGTTGCGGGGGGGCTCTTTTTCAGCGCTAAGATTGAGCTTTGTCGTCCCGAACGAGCGCAGCGAGGAGGTAAGCAGGCGACCGAACGGGTGGTATTCACGTTAGTGTCGTTCGCTTGCTTTTGTCGTCCCGAACGACGCGAAGCGGCGGAGGTAAGCAGGCGACCGAACGGGCGCTTTTTCCGTTCGCGTCGATCGCTTACCCTGAGGAGCGTAGCGACGAAGGGACCTGGACAAAGAGCTGGCTCTCTGCTAAGGTCCTTCCTCCCTTTGGTCGTCAGGACGACACAAGCAGGCGACCGAACGGGTGGTATTCACGTTAGTGTCGTTCGCTTGCAGGCGACCGAACAGGCGGATGCGGGGTCAAGAATCGGTGGCTCAAAGGCGTGCGGCGGCCTCCGAGGCTACGTGCCCCGCTAGGGCTGCGAGGAAGCGTTTAATCCCTGTGCTGGGTGAAAACTCATCATAGTCTCCGCTGTCAACTGCGCTCCGAGGTGAAGCAAGTACTGATGCTGCTGTGTATAGACCCTCTCGTACCATGTATTCGCACATCAGGTGGTATCTTTCGAAGTAAGAAGTTCCGCGAAAATGTTTAAAAACCGGAAAAAGAGGCTCGATATCTCTTTTTGGTGAACGAGACTCCAAACTGTCTTCCAGCAACATCATCCAACCGATGAAAGGACGTGGTTGCTCTCCAAAGGCGCCTTTGCGAAAAGCGGTCCAGAAATCGCATGCGCTGCCAATCGCTTCTTCAGCTCTGTTGTTGAAGTTGTTTCCGTATGACGGACCTACGTGGCTTTTCAACTCTACTGCCGCTATGAGCGTATCGTCCAGGGTCACGAGCAAATCCCAAAGTTTGGCGGGGCGAAAGTAGCCGGGCAAGGTGAGCATCGCTTTGCTTCGGTGAACGCGGACATCTTTAACGCTGTTTTGCCTTACGATGTCTTCCAACAGATCCAGAAAACCGTCCATGTTCTTCCCAGCCGTGACTGCCGCTCGTTCGCCGCGATCAGTGTTGCCGGTTTCTGATTGTTTGAGAACGGCTGATGCTCTGCTTTGCCAGAAGAGATTAGTCGCATTATGAACTTTTTGTTTATAACCCGCAAGTTTTAATGGCATCTGATCTGTCCTCCTTCAAAATATTCCATTCTTCGCGGGTCAGGCCATAAAGTCTTGCACTGATTGCGTCGCAGGCGTATATATCTCGCTTTGATGCCGCCTCCGCAAGCTCTTCTTTTAATTGACGAGGAACCTCACGCCACTGCGGAATTCTTATGCGCCGCAGATACTGTGCCTGAAACCTCAGGTAGCCACCGCGCATACGAGTTGTGTAGGATTCCACGAACAAGCGGGCGATGGCTGAAAGGAGAACGGCCTGCAGTGAACGCAATTCCCACTCTCCTGATAGAACATAATAAAGGTTATGGTGCGGATACAACTTTCCATCTTCGTAGACGACATGAGACGTTCCCTTTATGTCAGGGATCAGAAGTTTCGGTATCTCCGCCAAGGAGGGCACGATGCGGTCTATCGTGCGATACCATTTATCGACGTTTTTTCTAGCACAGTGTCTGAGAGCAATTGTGTTGCGTCTTTCCTCGAAATACTGTTTCAAACGAGGATAAGAGTTAAGATCGACCAGGGTGCCGTCGTCGGTGTAGGGGTTGACGACTCCCAAGCCCTGCCAGCTTACTTCCCCGGAGATGATGTCCTTTGTAGTGACCAAAGGTAGCTTCCTGGACGGCTCTACATCAAGTGTGTTGTACTCGGCAATAAACGCTCTGTCGGCCCCGGTTGCCACTCCTATGCCGATGATGCATCCGGCTTCCTCCAGGGTAGGAAAACTTTTCTCAAGTCGTTGAAGGAGTTCCATCCGGCGAGGTGAATCCATTACCCAAGGAGCCTCTCCTCGGGCTATGTTTTCTGTCTCATTCACGAGGAGAGAACCCTCGTCAAGCATAGGTGAGCACAGTTCCATTGCCAGGGAAGTCAAGGCCTTGCGATCGATATTCGGCCGCCTGGCAATACGAGTTGTCCCGGAAGACTCTCTAGCTATCACCGTTATTGCCGGATACGCGGAGACATCGGAATGAAAAGCCTGCGTGTCTGTCATGTCTACATAGATTTTTAGACTATACTCGTTCGTTACAAGCCCGCGCAGCGGGGCGCCGTAGCGGTTTTTCATCCACCTGTCAGAACAGATGAAACCCAGTACGCCGCCCCTCCTCAGCAGGGAGAGCGAGCGTTCTATGAAGGGCACGTACAGGTCTGCTCTGTCGTAGAGAGTTCTGTACCGCTTTCGATACTCCGCGAGGAGCGGAGCGGGAATCAATTCCTGACGGACATAGGGGGGATTTCCAACGACGAAGTCGAATAGCCCTAAGGAGGGTGTCAACAAAAAATCTCCTTGAAGCAGCCAACGATCGGCAAGCCACTCTGCAACGGACGGTGTGATGCCTTCTCGGATCAGCAGTTGAACAATCTCTCTTCGTGTATCGTGAAAAGTTTCGCCATGCAACTCCACGGCGCGGACGGAGTCGCCCAGCTCTTCGGGGGACGCTGTAGGAGTCCGAACCAATCTCCACGAAGAGAGCAATCTTCGTATAATTGGTAACAGAAAAGCGCCATTTCCGAAGGAAGGTTCAAGAAGGCGCTTTTTGAAAAGCGGAGAATCTTTAGTGTAGCCTACAAGGTCGAGGATGAAATCAACAACCTCCGGGCGTGTAAAGATCGCACCCCTTGCACTTGGTTCGAGGGTTGAAAAAAAACACTCTGTCTCCGGGGAGTCGTCCTGGGCGAAACCGAAAACCAACTGCTTCAAGTGAGCGTCCTCTCTCGCTGAAATAATCGGATATCGATAGGTATTATAGGCGGAGAAGAGCGTTACTGTCCAGCATTCAGCGTTTCCATCAACCAACTCCTTAAGAGACTTGAGGGCTCTTCCCATTCAGACCGGAGCTTCTTCATACACGTCCTTTCGCACCGAGAGGTAACATGTCTCTGCATAAGGTACAATGGATCATAGGTATTATAACCAAGGGGGATTAACCCATGCCGATATACATGAACAACGGCGCTACCACCTGGCCCAAGCCGGAGTGCGTCGCGCGCGCGATGTACGACTTTCTCGTCGATAGGGGGGCGAACGTCGCGAGGGGCTCGGCGTCGGAGCGCGACCTGCACACCCTGGACCTGGTCTTCTCCTGCAGGGAGGAGCTGACCGATCTGCTCGGCGGATGGCGACGGGATCCGCGCTGCGCGGTTTTCACCTCGTCGGTCACGGAGTCCCTCAACATCGTGCTGAAGGGTTTCCTGAGGCCTGGCATGACGGTCCTGACGTCGGGGATGGAGCACAACGCCGCCCTTCGCCCACTGCGCAGGCTGGAGGAGCGCGGCGTGAGGCTCGAGGTCGCCCCCTGCGACGGGGAGGGCTTTCTTCGTCCGGAGGTCTTCGCGGAGGCCCTCGACCGCGCCAGGCCGGACCTGGCTGTTGTATCTCACGCGAGCAACGTGTGCGGCACCGTGCAGGACCTGCCCGCGCTGGCCGCCCTGTGCCGGGGGGCCGGGACCCCGCTGGTGGCGGACTGCGCCCAGACCGCCGGGCTGATCCCTCTCGACGCTCAGGGACTCGGGCTGGCCGCGCTCTGCTTCACCGGCCACAAGGGGCTGATGGGGCCGCAGGGGATCGGCGGGGTGATGTTCGAGCCGGAGTTCGCAAAAAAGGTGGACTGGTTCGTCGAGGGCGGCACGGGGAGCTTCTCCCACCTGGAGCTGCACCCGGAGGCGATGCCGGACAAGTTCGAGGCGGGGACCCCGAACACGCCGGGCATAGCGGGGCTGCTGGCGGCGCTGCGCTGGCTGCGCGAGACCGGGATGGACAATGTGCGCGCAAGGGAGGAGGCGACCGGGGCGAACCTGCTCGAAGGGCTGCTCTCCCTGCCGGGGGTCGTGCTGTACGGCAGGCGAAGGATGGACGGGCGCCTGCCCGTGTTCGCCGTGAACTTCGAGGGGGTGGACAACGGCCTGCTGGCGGGGAGGCTTTTCGAGGAGTTCGGCGTGGAGACGCGCCCCGGCCTGCACTGCGCGCCGCTGGCGCACAGGACGCTGGGCTCCTGGCCCGAAGGGTCGCTGCGGATAAGCCCCGGGTACTTCACCACGGAGTCTGACGTCGAGATCACCATCCGCGCGCTGCGCTCAATCCTGGGGTGAGGCGCGACCCCCGTGCAGGTATGGCCTTTTTCCGCGGATTGATGTATCTTGTTCGCGGGTATGCGCCGTCGAGGGGGACTTTGAAGAGATGAAGACAGTTGTGGTTGGCGGAGGGGAAGTCGGGTACAGCGTGGCCGGGACCCTGTCCGAGGAGGGGCACGATGTCACCGTGGTCGAGGAGGACGAGGAGCGGGCGGAGAAGCTCGACGACGAGCTCGACGTGATCACGGTGCGCGGCAGCGGCGCGAGGCCTCAGGTGCTGGAGAAGGCCGGGGTCTTCCCGGGGTGCGACGTCGACATCCTGGTGGCCTGCACGGACCGGGACGAGGTCAATATCCTCGCCTGCTGGATAGCCAAGAGGGCCGGGGTCGAGCGCGTCATATCGCGCGCGCGGGCGATGGAGTTCACCGACAGCGCGACCTGGGCGAAGGACCTCGGCATAGACGTGATGACCTCCCCGGAGCGGTCGGTCGCGCGCGAGATACTGGAGCTGCTGTTCGTCAGCTCCGCGGAGCACACGGCGGAGCTCCTGGACGGCAGGTCGGGTATATACGCGCTGCGCGTGGCGTCTGACTCGGAGCTGGTCGGGCTCGAGATCAAGGACCTCAAGAAGCTCTACCCGAACTTCGTGGCGATAATCGTATACATCGAGCGCGAGGGAGGGGGTGGCGTGCCGTACGGCGGCATGACCATCCAGGCGGACGACCTG
>MTKY01053740.1_pt1 | contig 14311 bp, 20 predicted proteins | sample 1042731 | NCBI WGS metagenome assembly MTKY01 (sample SAMN06212206, study PRJNA360538) | anaerobic digester metagenome | biome: Wastewater treatment plant; material: sludge; isolation source: anaerobic digester fed with sludge from wastewater treatment plant | place: Denmark: WWTP Soeholt ... | reverse complement strand
GCGGATCAGCGAGATCGTCCGCGGCAAGCGCGCCATCACCACCGACACCGCCCTACGCCTGTCCAAGGCCCTCGGAGTCGACGACCGCTTCTGGATCAACATCCAGACCGACTACAACCTCGAAGTCGAGCGCGACCTGCACGGCGACGAGCTCGCCAAGGTCACCGCGTTGGTAGCCAGCTGAAATTCGGCAACGCGCGGCCCCACGGAGGCCCCAGAGTGATCGGAAGTCGCGTTTGCGCAGGTCAGAGCGGGTTGGTTGGTCACTATTACGACATCTGATTCAGGGGTTTTCACCCTTTGTCAGTAGTTGCCGAAAACGGCGGCTGACCTGCGGAAACGTCTTCCAGCGTCAGCCGCCGTCCTTCGTTGGTCATCGACACCAGCGTGGCCCCAGCGCCGTTCACGGCGGCAGATGGATGTGATCGCGCTGCCGACAGATTGTGGATCAACGAGCCGGCCCTAAGGGAATCCTCTAGTAGCCCAGAATGACGCGGTGACGGTGCAGGTCATTGTGCCCCCTTCCCACGTGTCGCTTTGGTGCAGCTGCAACTTTTGATGCGCTAGGAATAGCCCTGGTGTTGTATTCTAGGTGGCACCGAGGGGAGTATTCCCGTCTGCGATTGGCTCGTCAATACGAATGCTTTTACTGCATTCCGGGCCGTCAGTTCTGATCTGATCAGAGCGGAAGAGACCTTGGCGTCCTATTCACGCCAATCCCTTTGGAGCACCCTCATGCAGGTCACGCCACTCACTTGGGCCGTCACGATCGCTGTGACGACCGCCTTCTTTGTTTACGAGTTTTTCGCTCATGTGCGTAAGCCTCATGAGCCCAGCATCGGCGAGTCGGCCCGATGGTCGGCGTTCTACATCGGTCTCGCGCTGCTGTTTGGCGTCGGCATCGGTGCCGTGTCGGGCTGGAGGTATGGGGGCGAGTACTTTGCCGGCTATTTGACCGAGAAGGCACTGTCGATCGACAACCTCTTTGTTTTCCTGCTGGTCATGAGCGCGTTCGCTGTGCCGAAGATCTACCAGCAGAAGGTGCTGCTGATCGGCATTGTCATCGCCCTTGTCATGCGGGGTGGCTTCATTGCCATCGGTGCGGCTCTGATCGAGAATCTGTCTTGGATCTTCTATATCTTCGGGGCACTACTGCTCCTGCTGGCGTACCGGCAGGCATTCTTGAGTCACGAAACCGACCCGGCTAACAGTCGCTTCATGCGATTCGTGCGCCGACACCTAGCGGTGACTGACGAGTATCACGGAGACAGACTCACCGTGATGAAGAACGGCAAGCGCTTCGTGACCCCCATGCTGCTCACGATTGTCGCCATCGGCTTTGTCGACCTGATCTTCGCCGTCGACTCCATCCCAGCCATCTACGGGCTCACCAACGAGGCCTACATCGTCTTCACCGCCAACGCCTTCGCGCTGATGGGCCTACGACAACTGTTCTTCCTCATTGGTGGTTTGCTGGAGCGCCTGGTCTACCTCGCACAGGGCCTTGCCGTCATCTTGGCATTCATTGGTGTAAAACTCGTCTTCCACGCCCTGCACGTGAACGAACTGCCGTTCGTCAATGGCGGGCAGCCGCTCCTGTGGGTTCCCGAGATCCCCATCGGGCTCTCTCTGCTTTTCATCCTCGCCACGATGACCGTCGCGACTGTTGCGAGCCTGCTGAAGACCCGCGGTGATCGTTCAGAACCTGGCGCACCTACGTCGGCCCATCCCTCATCCCGGACGGAACCTTTCGAATGACCGTGTTCTTCAAGCGCACCGTCCTCACACTCGGATGCGTGACCTTATCCTCGAACATGAAGCGGGAGCCGCCCGCAACAACAGTCCGCATCTCACCCGACGGCACATCACACCACTGACGCAAGGGGCTCTCCTCGGGACGTTGCGGGCACCTTGGGGGTGTCGAGGCCGAGCTTGGCGAGGACGTCGGCGACTTCGGGAGGATGTGCTCGCCCGGGCTGCGTGCCTGCCGACAGGGCAACGACCGGACCGCGGGCGTAGTGCTCGGTCAGCACTCGGCTGATGACACTTCGCCCACCGTTGCGTACGCACCCGAACACGACCTGCGGGGTACTGCTGGCGGCAGCGGGCACCGTGGTTTCGGGTGACGTGGTCACGGGCGTGCACCTGTCATGGCTTGGCTGCGCATGGGGAAAAAGCGCCGCGCCCACAGGCTGACGTAGACCAGACCCACGAGCGCCGGGACCTCAATCAGGGGCCCGACCACGCCGGCCAAAGCCTGTCCGCTGGCGACCCCGAAGACACCAATGGCAACGGCGATGGCGAGCTCGAAGTTGTTGCCCGCTGCGGTGAACGACACCGACGTGGCCCGCTCATAGTCAAAGCCGAGCGCACGAGTGAGAACCATGGAGCCGCCCCACATGATGGCGAAGTAGGCCAGCAGCGGAAGCGCAATCCGACCTACGTCGAGGGGCCGGTTGGTGATGGTGTGGCCCTGGAGGGCGAACAGAATCACGATGGTGAACAGCAGCCCGTAGACGGCAGCGGGGCCGATCTTGGGCAGAAACTTGACTTCCAACCACTCCCGGCCCTTGGCCTTCTCGCCGAGGGTGCGGGTCAGGAAACCCGCGGCGAGCGGGATGCCCAGGAAGACGAGCACACTCTTGGCAATGCTCCAGATCGGGACGTTGAGTGAGGTCTGGGACAACCCGAGCCAGCCGGGCAGCACCTGGAGGTAGAAGTAGCCTAGGAAAGCGAAGGCTACGATCTGAAAGACGGCGTTGATGGCCACCAAAATGGCGGCGGCCTCCCGGTCTCCGCATGCTAGGTCGTTCCAGATCAACACCATGGCAATACAGCGGGCCAGCCCGACAATGATCAGGCCGGTTCTGTATTCCGGCAGGTCTGGGAGCAGCAACCACGCCAAGGCGAACATCAGCGCCGGACCCAGTACCCAGTTGAGAAAGATCGAGGTGCCGAGTAGACGTCGGTCGCTGGTGACGTGGCCAAGCTCGTTGTAGCGGACCTTGGCCAACACCGGATACATCATGATCAGCAGGCCAATGGCGATCGGCAGGGAGACCGAGCCGACCTGAACCGTGGCCAAGGCGTCGCCCAGCCCGGGGAAGAGGCGGCCGAGCAGAAGACCGACCCCCATGGCAACCACGATCCAGACCGGAAGGAACCGGTCGAGGGTCGACAATCTCTTCAAGACGTTGTCGTCGTGGGAGGACCCCGGCCGGGCGGACTCGTGAACGGTGTCGCTCATGCGTTGGCTCCGTACTGTGCAGGGGTGCCGCTAATCGTGAACAGGCTCCCCAGTGCTGCCATGGCCTCTGGGCGGGCCTTGTAGAACACCCAGGTTCCCCGCTTCTCCCGTTCGAGCAGGCCCGAGTCATGGAGCACCTTGAGGTGATGGCTGATCGTCGGTTGGGACAGGTCGAAGTACGGCGTTAGGTCACACACGCACGCCTCGGCGCCTTCGTGGGACAGCACGATCGACAGCAGTCGGAGTCGAGCCGGCTCGGCGATGGCCTTGAGCAAGGACGCAACCTGTTGGGCCTGGTCGGCACTGATGGGCTCACGAGCCAGCGGCGCGCAGCACGCCAGAGCATCCCGAACGGCGGGGAGCAGCGGAAAGTTAGAATTCGACACGTATCTATGTTGACAGCTGTCGATATAGGACCAACGATTGGGCCAATCGTATCGACATCTGTCGATGTAGTACGGACATTTCACCATCGCCACGAAGGAACACTCATGTCTCGTCTGCAGCTAGCACTGAACGTGAACGACATTGAAAGCGCCGTCCAGTTCTACTCGACGATGTTCGAAACTCAGCCGGCCAAGCGGCGCCCCGGCTATGCCAACTTCTCCCTAGCCGAGCCGCCGCTCAAGCTGGTGTTGTTCGAGAACCGGCCGCTCACAAGCAACGAACCTTGAGCCGATAGTTGGAGGCCCGAAACGGTTGAGACGCGTCAGGCGACACCATGAGGCTTCACCGGTCGGGTCGGCCCATGCGCGTCCTAGCCATCTGCTTCGCGGGTACCTCCACCGGAGGACGTCTGCCCATGACGCGATTCGTGGGCGAAGTACTGGAGTTGCCTCCGATTCAGGTCGACGGCGTGGAAGCCGACCTCTTCAGACTGCCGGACGGCAGTTCCTTCGCGGTCGCTTCTCAAGGCGGGATGGGTGAAAGCGATCGCTCCCCAGGCTTCTTGGTAGCGGATCTTGATGAGCCGATCGCCGAACTCGCCTCGACCGGTGTGGCGACGGACGCTCCCGCTGAGAACGCTCGGGAGCGCTACATGCACTTCACGGCCCCCGACGGACACCTCTACGAACTGGTGGAGCGGCTCTAGCTGCGACGCCACCCTGCCGGGTCACGGTGTTGTGCAACCCTCAGCACAGATCGTCGTCCGTGCCCGCGGTACCTGCCTTTACGGCCGGCGACCCGTCGCGACAGGGCGATGGCACAGGCGCGGCAGGCAAGCAGTGGCGGAAACCATCTCCGCGGCAGGATGACCGGTGCCGTCGGGGCTCCCGGCGGCCAGACCGTTGATCCTCGCATTCGAGGCGAACGCTGGTGGAAGCCCGAGCTCGACGTACAGCTTGGTGGCCATTTCTAACAGTCGTTTGGTGACCCGCTGCAAGGTGGCCGCGACCAGAGGCTGCGATGCGCTCGCCTGTAGTGCGAGCTCGACTATCCCCCCGCGGCCGGCGACCCCGTCACCGACCGATGCGACTCCGACTGCGTCTGGGCGTGTGGGTGGGAGTAAGTCCTGCATGTGTGCGGCCGGAGCGTTGCGCGGCTCACCTGCGTCAGTCACTGCGACCTGTCGGCGGGCTCGGTTGAGGACCAGGGCTGCTGAGAGGCCGGCTGCGCCGCCGCCGATCACGACCACGTCATATTCGTTCATTACTGGACATTGACCGTCGAGAGCACCATCGACAACAGTTGTTGCTGATTCTGGGAATGCGCGGTGCAATAGGGCCATGGCGCTTCGAACGACCCCTGCCACCGGCGCGGAATCAGGCGGTCCGATTGCCTCGACCCTGGATCTGGTTGGTCCCCGACTGCGACGGGTGCGCAAGCAGCGTGGCGTCACCCTCACCGACGTCGCGCACGTGACCGGCATCTCCAAGAGCACCTTGTCGCGGTTGGAGAACGGGCAGCGGCGGCCGAGCCTGGAGCTCCTCTTGCCGCTCGCGCAGACCTACCGGGTGCCGATCGACGATTTCGTGGGTGCACCGGAGGTCGGCGATCCGCGCATTCGCTTGAAGCCGCGGCGTGTCAACGGGCGCACCGTGCTGCCCTTGACTCGGCCTGGTGGCATCCAGGCATGGAAGATCGTGATCCCGAGGTCACAGTCGGAACCGAAGCCTCGCACGCACGACGGATTCGAGTGGCTCTACGTGTTGTCCGGGCCGGATGCGACTGGTGATGGGCGACCAGGACGTCGTATTGGGCATCGGTGAAGCCGCCGAGTTCGACACCATGATTCCGCACTGGTTCGGCAGCACCGGCGAAGGTCCCGCCGAGGTACTCAGCATCTTTGGTCGCCCCGGCGAGCGAATCCACACGCACGCACAGCCCGGCCCATCCGAGTCGGTGCACTGATGACCGACCCGCTGGTCGAGACGAAACTTCTCCGGCCACGGCTACGCCGCGAGGTCGTGCTGCGCCCCCGGCTGAGTGATCTACTGCTGCGCGGCTCGCATCGCCCGGTCACCCTAGTCTCGGCGCCCGCGGGATTCGGCAAGACGACATTGCTGGCCTCCGGGTTCACCACGGCTCCGCCCGCTTTGAACGACGGCCACCGCGTTGCTTGGGTGTCCTTGGATGCGCGGGACCGCGTGGCCACGTCGTTCTGGACCTACGTCCTCCTCGCCCTTGACCGAGCTGTTCCCGGCTCAGCCACCGCATCGCTCACCCTTCTGCAGTCCGGGTACGCGCCCGTGGAGACCGTGCTCGCCGGCGCAGTGAACGAGTTGAGTGTGTATGACGGTGAGGTCACGCTCGTCCTCGACGACTACCACCTCGCTGACGATGTCGATGTTGCGGCGGGGATGACTTTCCTCGTCGACCACCTACCGCCGCAGCTCAGGCTGGTCATCGGCACCCGAGCCGACCCAGTGCTGCCGCTCTCGCGGCTGAGGGCCCGCGGTGAGCTCCTCGAGATCCGCGCGGCCAACCTGAGGTTCACAGGTGAGGAGGTGTCCAGCTATCTCAACGACCTCAACGGCTTCGATCTTACTGAAGCGGATCTCGCAGCACTCGAGGCCCGCACAGAGGGCTGGGTCACCGCCCTCCAGCTGGCGGCGCTCTCGCTGCGCGACCGCGATGACCGCAGCAGCTTCATTGCCGGGTTCGCCGGCGACGACCGGTTCGTCGTTGACTACCTCGCCGACGAAGTTCTCGGTCGGCAGCCCGACGACGTACGCCGCTTCCTGTTGGACACCTCAATCCTGGATCGGCTCACCGGGTCGTTGTGCGACGCGGTCGATTCCCTTCCTGAGCGCGCCAGCGGCAGGAGTGGCAGAGCGATGCTAGAGGCCCTGGACCGGGCGAACCTGTTCCTCGTCGAACTCGACGATCACCGGAGCTGGTACCGCTACCACCACCTCTTCCGAGATGTCCTGCAGGCACGCCTGCTCGAAGAACGACCAGGTGACGTCTCAGACATGCATCGTCGAGCCTCCGGCTGGCTCGCCGAAGCCGGGTACACCGAGGCCGCGGTCCGGCATGCACTGGCCGGCGGAGACGCAGAACGGGCAGCTGACCTCGTCGAACTCAACTACCGGGCTCTCGGGCGTGATCGGCGCGAGGACCTCTTGAGCCGGTGGGCCCACGAGTTGCCCCATGACGCCCTGCGCGACCGCCCGGTTCTCGCCATCGCCCTCATCGGCGGCCTGATGGCCAGCAACGAGTTCGACGACGTCGACGTGCGCCTAGATCAGGTCGAAGAGCTGTTGGCGAAGCCTGCCACAGACCTAGTCGTCGCGGACCCCGACGAACTCCCTCGGATGCCGGCGACCGTCACGATGTACCGGGCCGCACTCACGCTCATCGGCGGCGACCCGCCCGGAGCAATAGCGAGGGCCGGGCGAGCCATCGAGGCAGCGGTCGCCGGGGACGACCAGGTCACCGGCGCCGCATCCGCGCTTTCCGGTCTCGCATCCTGGACCATCGGAGACATCGCCTCGGCCCACGCCAGCTACACCACAGCCATCCCGGCTCTGACCCGCGCCGGGCACATCGCGGACGTGCTGGGCTGTTCGATCGCGATGGCCGACATGGAGCTCAGACTTGGCCATCTGAGCGACGCCGAACGCACCCTCAGCCGAGCGCTCGAGTTGGCAGCGGCGAACACCCCCACCGGGTCGGCGGTCATGCGTGGAACCGCCGACATGCTCGTCGGGCTGAGCAGGATGGCGTGGTATCGCAACGACCTCGCGGCCACGGCCGAGTACCTGCGCCGCTCCGACGATCTCGGGGAGGCAGCTTCCCTCGCGCAGAACCCGTACCGGTGGCGTGTCGGGATGGCCAGACTCCGGGCGGCAGGGGGCGACCTGTCCACTGCGCTGGAACTTCTCGACGAGGCCGAGCGGGTGTACGTGGGTGACTACTCGCCGAACGTACAACCTGTCCACGCGACCCGAGCACGCGTCACAGCTGCCCAAGGCGACATCACCCGGGCACGCAACTGGGCCCATCAACACCAGTTGGCACCAGACGACGAGCTCTCATACATTCGCGAGTACGAGCACATCACCCTCGGCCACATCCTGCTCGCCGAGCACACCGCTACGGGAAATTCAGAGGTGCTGCAGGACGCTTCCGCACTCCTGGATCGTCTCGTTGCGGCGGCCTGGAACGGTAAGCGCATCGGCTCGGTAATCGAGCTGGAGGTGCTCCGGGCCGTCGCCCACCACGCACGCGGCGCTCACAGCGCGGCGCTCAAGGCACTGGGGCACGCCGTCGAGCTCGCAGAAGTGGATGGCTGGGTCCGAGTCTTCGTCGACGCGGCACCCACCATGACCGAGCTGCTGCCTGCGCTGGCGATGAGCCAGCCAAGGTCCGGCTACATGCAAGACCTGCTCGCAGCGGTGAATGCGGCGGGTGGGGCTGGCGAAGTGGGCCGACGAACGACACGGGCACCCGTACCAGGGTCGGGCGTGGCGCTAGTGGACCCGTTGAGCGGACGCGAGCTGGAGGTGTTGCGGCTCCTCGGCTCCGATCTCGACGGTCCTGCCATTGCTCGTCACCTCGTCGTTTCCCTGAACACGGTCCGGACCCATACCAAGCACATCTATACGAAGCTCGACGTCAACAGCCGGCGCACAGCAATCAGCAGGGCCCACCAGTTGGGCCTGCTGTCCCGCTCGGAGAACCGCTGAGAGTCCGGCCGCGCGGTTGCGGGCGTATCGCGCAACCGTAGGCGGAACGCCGAGTTGCTGTGGGTGGGCAAGGACCAAGCCAGATGTCACCACGTCAGTCACATCATGTGGTGACGACAAGTCACCTGCTCCACTTCTAGGTTCGAGTCATCTCCGCGGCGATCGTCACGGAACGTCTAGAACAGGAACCGGACATGACCATCACACCCACCACCCTCACCCGGGCAGCCGGCGTCGCCGCCGCAGCCGCCGGACTGATCTTCATCGGCGTCCAGATCAACCACCCACACCTCGACGCCACCTCCATCACTACGACCGAAATGGCTGTCCGCAACTCCCTGAAGGTGCTGATGGCCGCACTGGCCCTGGTCGGCATCACCGGCATGTACCTGCACCAGGTGAAGCAGATGGGTAGGCTCGGCTTGGTCGGGTACCTGCTGTTCAGTGCCAACTACCTCGTCATCATGAGCACGTCCTTCCTCGCCGCGTATGTTCTGCCCACCGTCGCGGAGAACAACCCCTCCTACGTCAACGACGTCCTCACCGTGGTCTCAGGTGGCCATGCGACCGGAGACATCGGGCTGATGAAGACCGTGATCGCGGTCATGGGCGCCCTCTTCCTGACCGGCGGTCTAGTCTTCGGCATCGCCCTGTATCGGGCACGCGTCCTCGCCCGCTGGGCATCCGCGCTCCTCGCCGTCGGTGGCGTCGTCACCGCCGCGCTCACCGCGATGCCGGATGCCTTCTACCGGCTGTTGGCTTTCCCCAACGCCATCGCCTTGATCGGCCTGGGTTCCTCGCTGTGGCTGACCGCGCGCCCCTCCACACAGCAGACCACTGTCAACACCCCGACCCTGACCACGACCGGTGCGGCATGACTCGGCGCGCCGGCCGGTGGGTGCCAATCAGCCTTCTTGCCCTCGCCGCGGTCCCCGTGCTGGCCGGCACCGCCCGGATCGTCGAGATCCTCGGCGGTCCGGAGCTCATTCCGACGGACGCGCGCTTCTCAGCCTCACCGGTCCCGGTCGTCGTACACGTCGCCGCGGCTGTCGGCTATGCCCTTCTCGGCGCCTTCCAGTTCTCCGCCAGCATCCGCCGACGTCACCCCGGGTGGCATCGGCGAGCGGGAGGGGCCCTGGTCGTACTCGGTCTCGCGGTGGCGTTCTCGGCCCTGTGGATGACGCTAGCTTTCCCCCGCAAGGAAGGCACCAGCGACCTGCTCTACACGTTCCGGCTGCTCTTCGGGTCAGGGATGGCCGCCAGCATCATCCTCGGTCTCACCTCCATCCGGCGACGAGACATCACCCGGCACCGGGCCTGGATGACTCGGGCCTACGCCCTCGCTCTCGGCGCTGGCACCCAGGCATTCACCGTCGGGTTCGGCGAAGCCCTCTTCGGTTCCGGCGTCGTCCGCACCGACCTCATGATGGGAGCTGGCTGGGCCATCAACCTCGCCGTCGCGGAATGGTTCATCCGCCGCCCCTCCCCCCGGCAGACACGCAGTACTCGCGTCCGAGCGACTCTTGTCGGTTCGCGATGAACACGCGTCCCGCACCACACTCCACCGGCCACTACGAACTCCGCATCGACGGGTATCTCGACGAACGCTGGTCGACCTGGTTCGGTCTGACCCTCAGCCACGACGACGACGGCACCACCACCCTGCGCGGCCCCGTGACCGACCAGGCCGCACTACACGGCCTCCTCGCCAAGGTGCGCGACCTCGGCGCCACCCTGCTCTCAGTCAACACAGTCGACACCGACGCCCGACCCACCAAAGGCACTGCCCGTTCGGCACACCACCATTCCATCCCAAAGGACCTCGGCCCATGAACTTTCCCATCGTTCCCCCTCCCGTCACTCCTGATGAGGCAGCCCCCGCACCCCCGCAATCCCGACCACGCCGGGCCTGGCGGAAGTGGACACTGACTCTTCTGGCCATGGTCGCTGTCGCGTTCGCGCTGCTCGGCGTCGAACTCGGACAGTTCGCTTTGATCCCGTTCGGTCTGCTGCTTGCCCTCAGCACCGGATCGGCTGAGGTGGAATCCACACGGTCTGTCAACCTCACCAAGCGCAACCTTGCGCTGGCCGCCGTCATGGTGGCGGGCTTCGGCTGGTCTGGCTGTGGCACATGTAGTGCCGACAGCGACAGCGCCGCGTGGGCTGGTGTGGCGGCGTTGTCGCATGCCCAGATCCCAGCTGACGCGAGAGCCCGACGGGTGAACCTAGGAGAAGAGGTCATCGGTTCGATTCCAATAAGCGGCTCCACAACTTCTTGCAAGGCTTCGGCTGATGGGCGATCGACGAATTCGTGCCGGCCTTGAGTCAGTCTCTTGGTCACAGCCGCGGAGGACCTTGGTCTCTGTCTAGGGGCGCTCTGCGGGTTTGAACTGGTGTCATGGACGCGAAACAGTGCAGAGCCGCGAAGAACTTGGTCATCTTGGGCGGTGGAACCGCTGGCACCATGATCGCCAACAAGCTCCGGCATCGCCTTGACCGCACGGACTGGAACATCACAGTCGTCGACCGCGACGATGAACATCACTACCAGCCGGGCTACCTGTTCGTTCCCTTCGGTGAATACTCCCGTGAGCAGATCGTCAAGACGCGACGCGCGGTCCTCCCCGACGGCGTGGACTTCGTCGTCGACTCGATCGACAAGGTCGAGCCGGCCGAGAACGAGGTGCTGCTCGATGGAGGCCGCCGGTTGGCGTACGACCAGCTCGTCATCGCCTCAGGCACCACCCCCCGGCCGGACCAGACGCCCGGAATGCTGGGCCCGGAATGGCGTCGCAGCATCTTTGACTTCTACACGCTGGAAGGCGCCGAGGCGCTCGCAGCAGCGCTCAACGAGTTCGCCGGCGGCAGGTTGGTGGTGCACATCACCGAGATGCCGATCAAGTGTCCGGTCGCACCGCTGGAGTTCACCTTCCTCGTGGAGGCATGGCTGCGCGAGCGTGGACTCCGTGATCGCGTTGAGCTGGTCTACGTGACGCCGTTGGACGGTGCGTTCACCAAGCCGGTGGCGTCGGCGCACCTCGGCGGAATGCTCGATGAGCGCAAGGTGCAGGTGGAGACCGATTTCATGGTCGAGCGGATCGATCCCGAGCAGAAGCTGCTCGTCTCATACGACGAGCGTGAGGTCCCGTTCGACCTGCTGGTGACCGTGCCGCTGAACATGGGCGCAGACTTCGTGGCGCGTTCCGGGCTCGGCGACGAGCTCAACTACGTGCCGGTCGACAAGCACACCCAGCTCTCGACGACGTACGACAACATCTTCGCGATCGGCGATGCCAGTGACATCCCGACCTCGAAGGCGGGATCCGTCGCGCACTTCTCGGTTGAGATCTTCGTCGGCAACTTCCTCCAGCACGTCGCCAGCCAGCCGATGACAGGAGCCTTCGACGGCCACACCAACTGCTTTGTGGAGTCCGGTGATGACAAGGCGCTGCTGATCGACTTCAACTACGACACCGAGCCCCTGACCGGCAAGTACCCACTGCCTATCGTCGGTCCGATGGATCTGCTGAAGGAGACCCGCGTCAACCATCTCGGCAAGCTCGCCTTCCGCTGGATCTACTGGAACGTTCTACTGCCCGGACGCCCCATCCCGCTGCCGGCACTGATGTCGATGGCAGGCAAGCACGTACCGGAGACCACACCACACAACAAGGAGGCCTGAAATGCCCACCACCACGATCGCCAGTCACCAGATCCATGTCGACGACGAGGGGTTCATGACGCAGTACGACGAGTGGACCGAGGACCTGGCCAAGGTTCTCGCGTCACAGATCGGCATCGAGATGACCGACGAGCACTGGAAGGCGATCCGCTTCCTTCGCAGTGACTTCCCCGAACACGGCGAGACTGCGACGTTGCGCCGAGTGGCGACGCTCGGTGAGATCCCGACAAAGCAGCTCTTCACCCTTTTTCCCAAGAAGCCGGCCAAAAAGATGGCCTACATCGCCGGGCTGCCGAAGCCTCGCGGTTGCGTGTAACCCGACAGGAGAACAGCCATGACCACCACCGAGACCACCGCGATCGTCCCGTCGTTCGGCGAGGAGGAAAGCAGCCGCAAACTCGCGATCATCTGCTCCAAGGGCAATCTGGACATGGCCTATCCAGGCCTCATCCTCGCCAATGCAGCCCTGGGGGAGGGCGTCGAGACCCACCTGTTCTTCACGTTCTGGGGCTTCGACATGATCAACAAGAAGACGATGGGCGACCTGAAGTTCACCATGCTCGGCAACACGGCGACGCACATGCCGCAGGGGCTCGGCGGCGTACCCGGGATGACCGCGATGGCCACGCATCAGATGAAGAAGTCGATCGCGGAAATCGGCGTACCCGAGGTGCCGGAGTTCCTCCAGCAGATCGTTGACTCAGGTGGCCATCTGTGGGCCTGCCGCATGTCGGCCGACATGCAGCACTTGGAGGCTGAAGATCTCTACGACGAAGTCGAGGCGATCATCAGCGCCTCTGACTTCATCGAGAAGACCGCGGGCGCGCAACTTCTATTCATCTAGTCAGGTGCCGCCGGATCGCGACCTGCGCAATGGCAGGGCCGCTCGTCCTGCGCCTGAGGACCTTGGGCCCTCTCACCTCGACCAGCTGAGACGTAGCGTTGAGCCATGACGATCAACGAGCCGGTATGACGTCCCAGCTCTCGGAAGTCTTGGAACCCGCTCGAGAGGACCACGTGCTCCTCGCGAATGGAACTGCGGCGCTCCTACGGCGTCTTGTTCCCCGCGATCGCGATGCCGTCGCCGAGCTCTTTGAATCGTGCAGCGACGCCAACCTGTACACCCGATTCTTCACGGTCGGCCACGCGATGGTGGCACGCCACGTCGATCACCTGTGTGGCCCGGCATCCAGGGCGGTGAGCTATGTCGCCCTGGTGGGCGAGCGCGTCATTGCTGTCACCGAGGTCGAGCCGTGCGAGCCGGGCACCAGCGAGATCGCCTATCTCATTGCCGGTGACATGCGTGGTCTCGGAGCCGCCACGTTGATGCTCGAACGAGCACGCCCGAGACGCTTGGGCGTGCGACATCTCGTGGTTCCTCGCCGACGTCCAGCAGCTGAACCATCCGATGCACGGAGTCCACACAGACCGTTTCGCGACGCGACAGCGGCGAGACAGCGATCAGCATTGGCTCGAACGTCCGGTACCGCTCACAAAGGAGATTGCACATGATGATCCAGGTCAACACCGACAACGTCGTCGACTCCGACGATCAGCTCACCAAGCTCGTCGAGGATGGCGTGGAGCTGGCCCTTGGAGCTCAGGCGATGCGCATCACCCGGGTTAACGTTCACTTCGGTGACGAGAGCGCAGGTCGGGCCACCGGCGCGGACATGCGGTGCATGATCGAAGTTCGCCCCGCCGGGCATGGACCGGTCGCGGTATCCGATCACGCGCCGACCAGCGAGCAGGCGTTCAACGGGGCAGTCGACAAGATGCAGCACCGGTTGGGGCACCTGTTTGGACGACTCGACGACCGGAACCCCGGTAGGCCGTCCGGACCGCTTGCCTAGGAGCGTGATCCCCTGCGGTCCACGTAGCGGTGCTTGGCGCCGCCCGCGGGTCGTAGATCCGCTGATGCTGCTCACCCGGCGAGGGTACTCCGCGCGTGTATGCAGTTGAGCCAACAGGAGCCTTCGAGGATGATCCCAACGTGACCGACAAGATGTTCCCCGGCAATCCCACGCGGTCCTACCGGAGCAGGGAACCGCTGAGGTCTTCGGGCGAAGTGGTCGACTGGGCACGCCAACCCCCAAAGCGCTACAGGCATGCGTGACCGCCTCGACGTGATCCTCAAAGATGAACGTGGCGAGATCATCAACTGATCCGCGAACGAACCCGGCCGGGGAGCCCACGCGGACTCTGGCGCCGTCGTCGGCATGGTCCGGGCACATCGGTGATCGAGCGGGT
>MTKY01046889.1_pt1 | contig 14312 bp, 12 predicted proteins | sample 1042731 | NCBI WGS metagenome assembly MTKY01 (sample SAMN06212206, study PRJNA360538) | anaerobic digester metagenome | biome: Wastewater treatment plant; material: sludge; isolation source: anaerobic digester fed with sludge from wastewater treatment plant | place: Denmark: WWTP Soeholt ... | reverse complement strand
TATCGTTTCATCAGGGTTCTTAGAGTGAAAGCTGATGGCAGATCAAATGAATGGTACGAATGCAACGGCACGGAAGAAGAATGTGAAGGTGGGGGAGTCGGACAACGCACGTCAACTCGAAAACAATAATCATCACGCCGTCCTGGGAGAATTACCCCCGGCTGCACCCATCCATGAAACCCGGCGCAAGAGGGTGCGCAGTTTCTTTAAATCCGTTTGGACGTTTCCCGGACGGGTGATTGCCAGCGTGCGCGAGTGGCGGCGCTGGGTTAAGGAGACGCGCGCCTTTCCAAAACAAATGGAAAAACGCCTGGGCGATGTGCTGGCTATTGCCAATGAATACCGCCTGGCGTTCATCGATGTTCAATACAAGGCGCACCGCATCGACGGCAAAGCCTGGGGAGACCTGCAATCCCTGCAGGATGAATTGCTGCGTCTGAACCACGCCACCCGCGGGTGGCCGCTGGCTCTGCGCCCCCCGCTGGCGCTGCGCCAGCTTTGGGAATCGTGGAATACGGTCTCGCAGGATCTGGACGAACTGGAGCAGTTCCTGACGCTGGCGCCCAGCAAGATTCATTTCTACAACACCATGCGCGGCCTGCGCATGCAGCGCCTGCAGGAAAAAACCCTCCACAAAGAGAACGCCCGCAGGATCGATGAAACCATCCGTTCCTTTGATCAGGCGCTGCGTTCGCTGGACCAACTGGACCTGCAGGGCAAGGTGACCTTCAACTCGCGCCTGTTGGATCTGCAGGCTGCCAAGGTGAACCTGATGCAGCGCGTCAACCAGTTGATCAAAGACGAACAGCTGGACCCCGGCAAGGTGGACCGCGTGCTCAACACCATCCGCGGAATGGAAACGTACGTGCGGCACGCCCCCGGCTATGGCGAACGCGTTTCGACGCTGGAGGAGAAATTTCCGCACCTGATTTCCATGCACGAAATGGTCTCCATGAGCGGGCGCAAAATCATCCCCGAATCGGAGATCGAGCGCACGGAAGAACTGCTGCAAAAGAAAATTCCGGATTATTGGGCGCGCGGCGATACGCGGGAGCTGGAAAAGTGCATCAGCGCCATCGACAACTTCATCGCTTTCTACAAGGATACCGTGGAGGCCGAACTGGCTTTTTCCGACCGGCGGCATACCAAACCGGAAAACGAAAAATCCATGGCGCTTTTACCGGAAAATGAAGCTCTGATGCAGGTGAGCGGTTTTGTGCGCTCGCTGGTGGAAGCGCTCGATGCCCGTGATGTGTACATGCAGGGGCACTCCGTCAAGGTCAGCCAGCTGGCGCTCAAGATTGCTTCGTTGATGAACTGGGGTTACAGCGACCTGGAAATGCTGGAAATTGCCGCGCTGCTGCATGATGTCGGCAAGATTTCCATTCCCGAGTATATTCTTTCCAAAAAGGAACCCTTGCTTGAGGATGAATGGCGGCTGATCAAGAAACATCCGTACTACGGCGCGCAGATCATTCGCCCGGTGCCGGCGCTGCAGCAGATCATCCCGTGGGTGTACCACCACCAGGAGCATTGGGACGGCAACGGCTACCCGGAAAGGATTGCCGGCCAGAACATCCCCCTTGGAGCCAGCATCATTGCGGTGGCGGAAACCTATACCGTGCTGCGCACGCGCATGGCGAACCGCGATGAATACAGCATGGAGGAAGCCATTGCCATCCTGCAGAAGGGCGCCGGAGCGCAGTTCCACCCGGAGGTGGTGGCGGCGCTGATGGAAAGCGTCCGGCAGGCATAATGAGGAATAGAGGAGCACAACATGGACAAGCGCATTCGACCGATGGTCACTTTCGCCACCGAACCGTGTGCCTTTTGCTTTGGAAACGGCAGCGGACGCTGCAAAGACAGCAAGATTTATGATATTTGCCCGATCTGCAAGGGGATGGGCACGGTTTTGGTGGCGCAGCCGAGCAAACGCTGCGCATTCTGTTCCGGGCAGGGGAGCGGCATCTGCCGGGATGGTTATCACTATGACCGCTGCCCAACCTGCAAAGGTGCCGGCTGGGCATATGTGTTTGTGATGGAAGAGGACGAACCCGGCGAAGGCGAAAAAGCAGAAGACTAGACCGGTTTGAATTATCACCCGGGCAGGCGCTTTTCCGTCTGCCCGGGTATTGATTCCCGCAGGGGGTGCAACCGGCGGGAGCGCGTATAATACTTCTATGTCTTCAGATGCCCTTTTTCATGAACTTGGCCAGGCGGGCCTGCAGCTCACCGCGTTGGGCGCGGCGGAGGGAGCCGCCGGCAACATCTCCGTCTTTACCCGGCGCAAGCCGGAACTTCCCCAGGCGTTTAGCCTGCAGCGCACGCTGTTGCTGCCCGCGCCGGCGCCCGCCCTTGCGGGTGGATGGGTGGTCGTCAAAGCCGCCGGCAGGCGCCTGCGCGACATTGCCGCTGACGCGTGCACCGCGCTGGTTGCGCTGCACATCCTCCCCGGCGGGAGCGAGGGAGAGCTGTACGCCGCCGGCTCGCTGGCGCCGTCGTCCGAACTCAATTCTCATCTGGCGGTGCATAACGACCAGGTGGAGAGGCGCGGGGTTGAGTTTCACGCTGTGGTACACGCCCAGCCTTTCCACGTCACCTTTCTCAGCCATATCAGCCGGTATAACGACACCGGTGTATTCACGCGCCGCCTTTTCCGGTGGGAGCCGGAGACCATTCTGGTTTTTCCCGAAGGGGTGGCCATGCTGCCCTTTGAAGTTCCCGGTTCGGTGGCGCTGATGGCGGCTTCCGTTCAGGCGCTGCGAACCTTCCGGCTGGTGGTCTGGCAAAAGCATGGCGTGCTGGCGCGCTCTGACGCGGGCGTGGTTCAAGCCGCCGATCTGGTGGAATACATCGAAACCGCCGCTCATTATGAGGCGCTCAACCTGCAAGCCGGCGAACCGGCGGCCGGGCTTTCGGAGGAGGAGCTAAAGAAGATCTGCCGCAAGGTTGGCGTGCCGCAGTCGATTTATTAGAAGATCTGCATTCTTCATGCATTGTTAATCCACATCCGCTAAAATTAACCTCGCCGGTAAAGCCCTGGGTTTCTGCCGGCGCAGACCTATACAACAATCAAGGAGTGAAGGGAATGGACCCGCGTATCGATAAACTGGCAGATTTGTTGGTGAATTATTCGGTTGCCGTCAAACCCGGCGACAAGGTGCTGCTGGAAGGCAGCCTGGTGGCGGAACCGCTGCTTAAGGCGATTTATGTAAAGATCCTTCAGGCGGGCGGCCTGCCGTTTGTTCTGGCTGAAATTCCCGGAACGGCGACCCTGTTCTACAAGCATGCTTCTGAAGAACAGTTGAAATATGTTCATGAACCATTGAAACTGCTCTTCGAAAAATATGACTGCCTGATCAATATTCTTTCTGACACAAACACCAAGGAATTGAGCGCGGTGGATCCGGCCCGCATGGTCACCCGCCGGCAGGCGCAGAAAGACCTGATGAACACCTACCTCAAACGCGCTGCGGAAGGTTCGCTGCGCTGGTCGCTGGCGCTTTACCCAACCAACGCCTACGCCCAGGATGCCGAAATGAGCCTGGACGATTACACCGACTTCGTCTACCAGGCGTGCATGCCCGATATGAACGACCCCGTAGGCTACTGGAAAAAGATTGCCGCCCGCCAGGACAAGATCGTTAACTGGCTGAAGGGCAAGAAGAAGGTGCATATCGTTGGCAAAGAAACCGACCTGCGCCTGAGCATAGAAGGCCGCAAGTTCATCAACTGCTGCTGCCATGAAAACGTGCCGGATGGTGAAATTTTCACCGGCCCGGTGGAAGACAGCGTTGAAGGGCATGTCTGCTTCTCCTACCCGGCCATCTTTGGCGGGCGTGAAGTGACCGGCGTGCGCCTGCAGTTTGAGAAGGGCAAATGCATTAAAGCCACGGCGGATAAAAACGAGGATTTTCTGGTTAAAACCCTCGACACGGATGAGGGCTCCCGCTATGTGGGAGAATTTGCCATCGGCACCAATGAAGGCATCACCCGCTTCACGCGCGAAATCCTCTTCGACGAGAAGATCGGCGGTTCCTTCCACATGGCGCTTGGATCGTCGTACCCGGAAACGGGCGGCAAGAACGAATCTGCCGTCCACTGGGATATGATCTGCGACCTGCGCGATGGCGGGAAGATCTGGGTGGATGATGAACTGCTGTATGAAAACGGGAAATTTGTGATCGATCTGTAAGACCGGCAAACAGATGGTGACACAGGGACGGGCTTGCCCGTCCCTGTGCGGTTAAACGGGAAGGGAAACACCGGGAAACACAAACATTGCAGATGCCCGGCGGCGGGGTGTGGCTAGGTCTGTTCCAGCATCCAACCCTGCAGGTGGCGCAGGCTGATGATTTCATTGATGTGGTAGGCATTATGGGCAATGAGCCCCTGCAGCACCTGGTAGCGGGCAGCTTTGCCGGGAGCGACGGGAATATCCAGTTCGGCATCCGGAATCTGGCGCACAAAATCCGCCAGTTCGCGGTTCACCCGCACCGCCCGCTCAACCGCTTTCTGCCAGTCACCCTCCGATTCCGGGTCGCGGATCGGCGCCCAGCCTTCTTCGCCGCCTTCCAGGGTTTTCCTGTCTGCCGGCAGCCCTTTCAGGCGCAGCAGAGCCCACTCCTGCCAGAAGGCGACATGCTGAACGACCAGCCAGATGCTGTTGAGCCCCTGGGCGGGGATGCTGGCTGCCTGCCTGGAGGTCAGTTGGTTTACGGCAATGGTGAAAGGCGTGAACCAGCCGTTATCCGGGCGTGTGAAAAAACCTTCCAACGCGTCTGCCAGATGAATCGCCTCACTCATCCTTGCCTCCTGTTTTTGGAAAACACCCAGACACAACTATCAGTCAGGGAGCATGTACGCCTCATGGCGTGGACGCCAATTTACCCCGCTGCTTAATGATTCAGGGGGAATAGAGCCGGGGAGGTTTGCCCCGATCAGGCAGACGGATGTTCAGTCTTCGAGAACGAAAGTTACTTTCATCTCCACACGGTATTCAGAGATCTGCCCCTGGTCGTTGACCAGCACTTCCTGGTTCTCGATCCAAGCGCCTTTGACGTTCTTTAACGTCTTGTGCGCGCGGGTGATACCCGCCCGAATGGCGTCATCGAAGCTCTTGGCGGATGAGGCTTTGATTTCGGTAACCCGGGCTACGGTCATAGGAACCCTCCTTACGGATGACTGAGGTTGAGGTGCAAGGGGAAATATCCCGCTTCCCATGATTATCTTAACGTCATCAGAAGCGATTTACAAGCACAACCCAGGAGGGGAACCCCCCCGCCCGGGGCTGGATGGCTGCGGATGAAGGGTCACCTTCCCGATGGGGTGGCAGGGAAATGGCGAAACTACTCCAGTTTGATCCCCTCGTTGGAGATTTCGTTGTCTTCGATGTAGCGGCGCGGCATGGCAAGCGATGACCAGCCGCCGGCCTGCTGCAGCACGAACGGGTCGGTGCCGTGACGTGCGGCGCTGCTGGCCCAGAAATGGCGGCAGTCGTGGGCGCTCAACCCCCAAACGTCCACCAGCTTGCCAAGCAGGCACACCCGGGCGGTAATGGCGCGTTCGCTCATTCCCGGCTCGCCCAGCTGCCCGTTTTTCCGGCTGCGGCGCAGCAGGTAACCTTCGCCGGGCATCTCTCCGCAGCGGATGCAGGCGCGCAGCGCTGCCAGCGTTTCGGGGGAAAGGCGGTGGGTCTGTTCCCGGTTTACTTTGGGGCGGTAGAAGCGCAGCACGCCCTCGTTGATATCGATCTCATCCACTGCCAGCGCGGCCAATTCTCCCACGCGCAGGCCGTGATCCAGCAGCAGGCACATCATCAACGCATCGCGGCGTCCCTGGGGTGTTTCCGGCTGGCGTTTGAGCGCGTGCGCCTGTTCAGGGGTAAGGTGCACCGGCGCCGCTTTTTTGGCGCCCAAACGCTGCACCGGGCGCTTGCAGTCGATGCGTACCTGTTCGCGCCGGCTGAAGCCCTGCACGGCGCGGATGCAGGCATATTCTTCGGGGGAAAGCGTGCCGGCCTGCATGGCTAGGCGGGCGTAGGTTTTAACTGTGGAGAGGCGCACGTTGATGGATGGCACGGCGTAGCCCTCTTTGAGCATCCATTTGACGAACGCCTCCACCAATCCCCAGGTGATTTCCTTCCAGGCGCGCGGGTCGAGGTTCAGGCTGGCGGCGGGCATGCCCGCCAGTTCGAGGAAGGAACCGAAGAGCGCCAGGTCGGCGTCCTGACGGCGGAGGGTTTGCTCGGCGCGGCGCAGGCGGTAATCCTGAAAGCGGTGGAGGGCGGCGGCGCGGTTGGCGCGCTGGCCGGGGCTGGCGTTTGCGGGGGGCTGCGGTTTGGGCAGGCGTTCGCCGGGCAGGAGCATGGGGAAGGAGGCGGGGGAGGGGTTCTCGGGCATTACTTCTGATTATATGCGGATTTGGGAAAGGGACGGCGGCGGAAATGTGCTTGGGTTGAGTGATTGAAGGGGGAGGAATCTACTTGCAACAGGTCATTCTACGCGACTGAAAGGAGCGAAGAATCTGGAATTCGATGGATTGTCATCCATGCAGAGCAAGCCACGGGTGCTTTGGTTTTAGATTCTTCGCCCTCTGCGAGGGCTCAGAATGATGTGCTTTGGCGATTGTGCAGCCTCCGCGTTGGGGCGAAGCATTCCGCAGAGTCGGTTTGCCATTGGCTCGGTTCCATGAGGGAATGCTTCGCCCTTACAGGATGATTTGCGGAGACTTAAGAATGACACATTTTCTGGAAAGAGGTACCCTTTCTATACCTACAACGTGTCATTCTACGCGACTGAAAGGAGCGAAGAATCTGGAATTCGATGGCGCGTCGTCCATGCAGAGCAAACCACGGGTGCTTTGGTTTTAGATTCTTCGCACTCTGCGAGGGCTCAGTACGATGTGCTTTGGCAATTATGCAGCCTCCGCGTTGGGGCGAAGCATTCCGCAGAGTCGGTTTGCCATTGGCACGGTTCCATGAGGGAATGCTTCGCCCTTACAGGATGATTTGCGGCGACTTCAGAATGACACGCTTCCTTTCCGAGCTATCCAGCCTGCGCGGCGACAATTCTACATTGCGCATAGCCAGTATAATACTATTTCTCCAACAACTCCTGTCAGCAGGGCAAGGAGACAAAAACCCCGCCGGGGGAAACCAGGCGGGGGGAGACATGCGCAAACAAACTGAAATTAATCCGGGTTCTCGCCGCGGATGAAGGCTTCCGTCTTTTCGCGGGCGATGTCATCTTTGTACTGCCGTGGAGGGGTTTTCATGAAATACGAAGCCGGGCCGTAGAGCGGGCCGCCAATCTTGCGATCCATGGCAAGCTTGACGCAGCGCACGGCATCGATCACCACGCCGGCAGAGTTGGGAGCGTCCCACACTTCCAGCTTCATTTCCAGATTCAACGGCACCTCGCCGAAAGTGGTGCCTTCCATGCGGATGTGGCAGAACTTGCGGTCTTCCAGCCACGGCACGTAGTCGCTTGGGCCCACATGCACATCGTCCGCGTCCAGCTTGTAGGGCAGCATCGAAGTAACCGCGCCGGTTTTGGAGATCTTCTTGGATTCCAGGCGTTCGCGCTCCAGCATGTTCATAAAATCCGTATTGCCGCCAAAGTTGAGCTGGTAGGTGCGGTCCAGACGCACGCCGCGGTCAACAAACAGGCTGGTGAGCATGCGGTGCAGAATGGTTGCCCCCACCTGGCTTTTGATATCGTCGCCGATGATGGGCAGGCCGGCTTTGATGAAACGCGGAGCCCAGTAGGGCGAGCTGGAGATGAATACCGGGATGGCGTTGACCATGCCGCAGCCGGCTTCCAGGATTTGTTCCACATACCATTTGGTGGCCATTTCCGAACCCACCGGCAGGTAATTGATCACCACATCCGTTTTGGTATCCCGCAGAATGCCAATGATGTCTTCAGTTGGACCGGGCGCCTTGGAAAGGATCTGCGAAAGATACTTACCCAGGCCGTCGTGCGTCATGCCGCGGTGAACCGGTACGTTCATGAAGGGCACGTCGCAGAATTTGTAGGTGTTGTTCGGATAGGCGAAGATGGCTTCAGACAGATCTTTACCTACCTTCGTATCCACAATGTCGATGGCGGCAGAAAATTCAATGTCGCTGATATGATACCCGCCCAGGTTCACGTGCATCAATCCGGGCACCTGATCGGTTTCGGCAGCATTTTTGTAGAATTCCACGCCCTGCACAAGGGATGAGGCGCAGTTTCCCACACCTATGATGCCTACTCTTACCTTTTCACCCATTAGTTGCTCCTTTAGAGACGATAGTGAGAGTTAGTTAAATGGTTTCTCATAAATTACAAAACAATCCGCCCATTTTCTCTTAAACCCGAAGAGCCGTCAAGCTGATAATCAGTTATTTTTTTCACCAGAAACAGTAAAACAACCGCCGGCGGATCCCGGAAAAGAAGAACGACCGGTAGTCAGCCGGTCGTTAATTTGTAATAACCCAAATTTATCAATCTGCCTCAAGCTGGAAGGCAGGCTGGTAACGGCCAACCTCCACCTTGCGCCAGTTGTACTGCGGGCGCGCATCGAACTCCGCCAGACTGGCAAGCTGTTCAGCGCTGAGCGCCTTCAACTGCCGCAGAATTTCCATGCCCACAATCGGGCGGGCGCGGCCGATCTGGTCGCCGTCCGATATCTTGTACGTAACGCCCAGCGCCGGGCTGTTGGGATAGAGCGCGCCGGGGAGGATGGCGATGCCCTGGTAACCCTCGGCGCCAGCCTTGCAGGCGATCTTGCCGCCGGCGGTTTGCATCAGCAGTGTGTCAAACCGTCCGGGGCCGGCCACCATGTCGCCGTTGGCTGCCATGGAGCGGAAGATGCGCTGCAGTGACGAGCGGCGCGGTTCCGGCAGCGCGGAGGGATCCGCCAGAAGCGCAAAAGTCTGCGCTGCGCGTTCCAGTGATATGGCAAACACCGGCGCCGAGCAGCCGTCGATGCCGAGCTCGATCTGTTCCACGGGCACGCCGCACAGTTCGGAAAACGTCTGCAAAATGATCTGCTGGACGGGGTGGTGGATGTCGATGTAGTTCTCATGGCTGTACCCGCGCAGCACGGCATGCGCCAGCATGCCGGTGTGTTTGCCGGAGCAGTTGTGGCGGATGGGGGTGGGTTCTTCACCACGCTTCTGCATTTCCTTCTCGGTGGCTTTGTCCATCGCCGGATGAACGCCGCACAGCAATTCGTCCTCGCGGATGCCAACCCTGGCCTGGATGCCGCGGATAACGCGCACATGCTCATCCGTGCCGGAATGTGAAGCGCACATCACCGCCAGTTCACGGTCGGAGAGTTCGAAGGCTTCCATGCCGCCGCGTTCCACAAAGGGCAGCACCTGGAAGGGCTTGGCGGACGACCGCAGGTAGGTGACTGTTTGGGGGTCGCCAAAATGATACCGCAACCGGCCCTGCGCATCGCAAATGGCGATGGCGCCGTAGATCAGGGACTCGATCACATTACCGCGGTAGACTTCGAGCAGGGGGTGGTAGGATGGGTAGGTCATGGTTTTGGGTCCTGAAAAGTTTGGGTGGAATGCCTTTAGGCTATTGTAACCCCGAATGAAAGGTACAAACGTCACCCCTTTTTCAGAGAATGCAATTTTATATACCGGTGCAGCCGGGGGCTGGAGCGGCCGCCGCTCCGGATTAATAATAATTAGCCACGATGCGTATAGCATATTGTGTATAAGCCGCATCTCCTGCCGGCAGGGGAGGGGAGGCGGACAGACGCTGCGTAAAAACATCGACACGCGCCGCAAATTCATGTAGACTGGGGATGAGCCATTCCATGCCTGCCGGGGTAAGGCAGAGGAAGGAAATATACACGCATGCCAGAACTAAACCTCTCCAATTTGCGCCTGTACTATTCCGCCCGGGAACAGGCTGCCGCCGGCCTGGCAGCCGCTGCCTGCGAAAAGAGCACCCGGCTGCTGCGCCAGCTTTGGGGGTTGGAACCGCCGGAAGACTGCCGCGTGTACATCATGACCTCCTGGCCGGGCTTTCTGTTCGCTTCCGCGCCCGGGTTATGGAAGGCTTACCTGGCGCTGACCTTTCCGCTGGTTGCCTGGCGGGCAGGGAGCATTTGGCCCTACGCCGGCGGGTGGACTTTGGCTTACGGACGGCGCTGTGCCGTGGTGGGCGTCAAACCGCCGCGCCTGATGGAGAGCGCCAACCGGAGCATTGGCGAGCAGTTGTTCCTCGCTGACCGGAATGCCCGCGAAAAGGTGGAAACCGTCACCTGCCACGAACTGGCGCATGCTTTCTGCATCCATCTCCGGCTGCCTGTCTGGCTGAACGAAGGCTTGGCGACCCGGGCGATGGAGCATTACCTGGGCCGCCCGGTGGTGCGGCCGGAGACGCTGGCATTATTGGGCGGCGACGACCTGACCGGGTGGATGCATTCGCCCCGGATCAAACACCCGCAGGAACTGGTGCGGCTCTACGCGCGCGGCTACTGGCTGACGCGCTACATGGAGGAAACCCGGCCGGAGCTGCTGCCAGCTTTGCTTTCGCGGCGTATGCCGCACCGGGAGCTGCTGGACGCCATGGCAGCCGCCTATGGCAGCGGGAGCGATTTGTTCTGGCGGGAGATCGGCGGCAAGGTCAGGGCTCTTTATGGAGAAGGCGGTTCGGACGGCGCCAGGAGATGAAGCCGAGCGGGCGCTCATGGCCTGCGCTTAAGCCAGCGATTTATGTAAACGATCATTACTACCGATTTGTATAAATAATCAGTATTAATTATTACACTATAATGATCAATCATAGACCCCCTGCCGGGCGCAGACAGGCGCTGCCGCGCAGCCACCTGGCTCCACCAGGCGGTTATTCACCCCGCACGGATAAAAACCTTCCCTTTCTTCCGCTTTTTTGCCGCAAACCTTCCGTTTTGACACTAGAAATAGTGTTCTATACCTGCTATGCTGATGGGAGCGGGCTTGCCCGCCCCAGACGCCCGCAGGGAGGAGAACATGATCTACCAGTCCAACCAGAATCGTATTTGTCTTCCGGCTGCGTTCAACCGGCCGCCCGCCCAGCCCTGGTGGCGGCGTCTGCTGCAGCGCCTCCTGCGCCGCCGCTGACTCCCCTCCCCTGCTGGCGAAAATCGACCGGCGTGGCGGATGTTTTGCCTGGTTAGAGCGCACGGTTCACATCCGTGAGGTTCGGAATGTGTGCCCACAGGAACGGGCTGTTTCAGTGTGAGTGAATCCTGGCGCCACATGGTGCTACACTGTAGCTACAGGTTGTCCCCACATGCTTGCCCCCAAGTACGGGGTGTTTCATGGGGGTGAACCGCCCACGATAGGTGGCGCGCGGGGCACCGAGGGGTTATCCCCACGCATGCCGCTTGCGCTTCCGCAGGAAGAGGGGGAGTTTCAGCATGGGTTGCCGGCTGTACGCGGTGGAGAAGCCGGCGGCAAAATTCACATGGAGGGATTAAATGGGTCCTGCTGCTATTGGACTTGTGGCGGCCATCATCCTCATTGGCGGCTATTGGCTTTATAAATGGATCGCACGTGTTCTGAGAAGCCTCTTCAAGGGCAATGAAAATGGCACAGAGAAAAATGATTCTGAAAAGAAGAAATTTTGATAACGTGAACCGTCTCGCCGAGGGCGGGTGGATGTCCCCACGCCCGCTGTGTGCGCTTTAGGGCGTGCACCCGGTTAAGAGATTGCTCCGATAAAAAAACCTGTCACAGGAAGCAGCCGGAGGAAGCGAAGAATCCCGAGGGTAAGGGATTGATCTTCCGGCTGCTTTCGATTGGATTCTTCACCCTTTGCGAGGGTTCAGCGACAGGCAATGGCAGCATTACCAGCGCGCATCTTCACCCTGCACCATCAGAAGAACAACCCCCGTCCAGCCATCAAAATCACCCCCCTGCCCTGCCGGTTTAGTTGACGCCGATCGGGGGATGGATACAATTTACACAGAGGGATTTCTACCCGTAGTTTACCGGTATGGAAACAATCTGCCCATTTTGACAGACCTGCTGCATTCTGTTGCGCGCCTCACAACGCCTCGCCGTTATATTTAAATCGTAGACGGCGAGCCTGCTGCACGCGCGAGGGGGATGGGGGGAAGAACGCAGCAGGCTCGCCGCTCAACAGAAAGGGGATCGATTCATGCCTGCCAACCCATCCAAAAAAAAAGCCGACCGCCTGAGGGAGATCGAGCTGCTGTTGCTCTCGCACCCGGAGGGCTTCACCCAGGCGGATCTGGCGCGCCGTTTGGGCATTCACCGCTCCACCGTTCACCGCTACATGCCTTCCCTGCCCGGCTACATCTATATCGATACTTTCGACGGCGAGCGCTGGAAGATCGACCGGCGGGCGGATTTGATCAACGTTCACCTGTCCCTCGATGAAGCCATGGCGGTGCACCTGGCAACCAGGCTGCTGGCTACGCGCCTGGAACGCCAGAACCCCCACGCTGCTTCCGCGCTGCGCAAACTGGGCACAGCGCTGGAGCGCCTGGCGCCGCGCATCTCCTGCCATTTGCTGCAATCCGCCGACAGCATGGACGACCCCGGCCAGCGCCAGGATCCCAATTTCCTGCGCACGCTCGAAACCCTGACGCTCGCCTGGGCGCAGCTGCGCAAGGTGCGGCTCTGGCACCGCAAGGATGACGGGCGGGTGCAGGAGTTCGTCTTTGCGCCTTACTTCATTGAACCGTACGCCGTTGGCCAGTCGGTGCACACCATCGGGTGGCGCGAACCCCCCGCCGCGCTGCGAACCCTGAGGCTGGATCGCATCGACCGCATCGAGCTGCTGGGCGAACCGTATGAGCTTCCGCCGGATTTCAACCCCGACGAACTGCTGAAAGATGCCTGGGGCATCTGGTACACAGACAGCGAACCGGTGGAGGTGAGGCTGCGTTTTACCCGGACTGTGGCGCACCGCGTGCGCGAAACGCGCTGGCACCGCTCCGAACAGGTGGAGGCGCTGCCCAACGGCGAGCTGCTGTGGCGGGCATGGATTGCCGCGCCGCGCGAGATGTTCCCCTGGATTCGCGGCTGGGGAGCCGACGTGGAAGTGCTGGCGCCGGCGGACGTGCGCGCTGAGCTGGCGGAGGAGGCAAGGCAGCTGGTGCAGGTTTATGAAGGGGATGAATAGATGAATTATTATGCCCATACTTCCGGAGAAGATTCATCCCAATGGCAACTGGTCAGAGACCACCTTTTCCAGACAGCAAAATTGGCAAAAGCAGCCGGGGCTGATGCCAATGTGGGTGATTTTGCATACATTTCAGCGCTAATGCATGATATTGGCAAGTATAGTCTTGCTTTCCAGCGACGCTTATCCGGCGTAAGTGTAAAAGTAGATCATTCTACCGCAGGTGCAAAAGAGGCTCTTCGTCTTTTCGACCAGAATCCGCAGCAAAAGCTGTTAGCCACATTGCTGGCATATTGCATCGCCGGACATCACGGCGGGCTGCCTGATTATGGCAGCATCATCGACGATGAAGAAGACCGAACGCTTAACGCACGGTTAAAACGGCCGGTGGAGGATTATAGCGCCTACGCACAAGAAATTGATGTATCAGGTCTCTCGATGCCCGGTTTTTTACCCGTTCGCCCCATTCAAGGGCACCCTGGCTTCTCAATCTCTTTCTTTACTCGTATGATCTATTCCGCCCTGGTTGATGCTGACTTTCTGGATACCGAACGGGTGATGAACAGCATACCGAAGAACCGAGGGGGTTACCTGGGGATTAATTCCCTCATGCAGTCAGCGGATGACTATTTATTGCGCTTTCAAAATCCAGCCACCCCCATCCACATTAAACGCAATCAAACGCTGGGCGCCTGTATCCATCGGGCAAACGATCCGCAGGGGATGTTTTCGCTGACGGTTCCAACCGGAGGTGGTAAAACGTTGTCTTCTCTGGCGTTTGCTCTTCATCATGCACAAATTCACGGCCTGAACCGCATCATTTATATAATTCCGTACACAAGTATCATTGAGCAAAACGCTGCTGTTTTTAAAGAATGTCTGGGACAGAAAAATGTACTGGAACACCATTCCAATTTTGAATGGAAATCTGGCAACTCACATCCCCAAACTGAAATCGATGACGATTTGGATATCGATGCACTTCAAAAGCTAAAACTCTCTTCAGAAAACTGGGATATTCCGATAATCGTTACCACAAATGTACAGTTCTTTGAATCCCTGTTTGCCAACCGCTCATCTCGATGCAGGAAACTTCACAACATCGCTAAAAGTGTCATTATATTTGATGAAGCGCAAATGCTTCCCCTTGGCTTTTTAAAACCCTGCCTG
>MTKY01052899.1_pt1 | contig 14318 bp, 12 predicted proteins | sample 1042731 | NCBI WGS metagenome assembly MTKY01 (sample SAMN06212206, study PRJNA360538) | anaerobic digester metagenome | biome: Wastewater treatment plant; material: sludge; isolation source: anaerobic digester fed with sludge from wastewater treatment plant | place: Denmark: WWTP Soeholt ... | reverse complement strand
AAGCTGAAAGCTTACGCGGAACGGCTCAACCGGCTCGCGGACGGTTTGCCCGGCGGCACCCAGCTCTATAGTCTCGTCGTACCGACAGCTATCGAATTATTCGCGCCTGAGGCTTACCATTCCGGCTATTCCTCGCAGAAAGACTGTATCGGGATCATCCGCGGCGCGCTGGCTTCCAATGTCAGAAGCGTGAATGCGTACGACAATCTGATCCTGAACCGCGATCAATACATTTATTACAGGACAGACCATCACTGGACGGGGCTCGGCGCTTACTACGCCTACCGCGCTTTCTGTGAAAGCGCCGGCTGGTCCCCTGTGCCGCTCGCGAATATGGAGCATTACACACTGGAAGGAACATACCTCGGTTCTCTGTATCGCGCCACCAAGGAAGCGGTATTGAAGAACAACCCCGATACGACGGAAGGCTGGAGACCTGTCGTCGACAGTTACAAGGCGACCGCCTGGGACAAAGCGGAAATGACATCGTCGTACCAGATCCGTCTGAACGACGAGAGGATAAAGGGCAGCAACAGCTATCTCCACTATTCAGGAGGAGACCGTGCGCTGCTGAAAATTGAGACGAGCCACTCGAGCGGACGAAAAATACTGATTGTAAAGGACTCTTTCGGAAATGCTTTTGTCCCCTATCTCGCCAACCATTACGATGAGATTTATGTCGTCGACCCCCGTTATTATGTCCGCAGTCTGAAGAATCTCGTGAGCGAAAACGGCATCACGGATGTCCTCATACTCAATTACATGTTCGGCACATCCAATGCGACATGGCTGAAGGGATTCGATCAGATCGCGAAGTGAAGGGATTCTGTCCGCGATTAAAAAGATCAGTTGATCAGAGGATACGCTTTAGAATCAGCGATTAGCATACGGAAACGAGGGACGGTTCTTTATCTTTGAAGACGAAAACCGTCCCTCTTTTTATTTATATTCTCGCCACTCCGGTCCTCACAGCCGCGTCGAAGACGGCTTTCGCGACTGTCCCGCGGAGCCGCGGATCCATGGGGTCAGGGAGAATGCGCTCTTCCGAGAGTTCCTCTTCGGCTATCATCCCCGCAAGCGCGGACGCCGCCGCGATTTTCATTTCACTATTGATGTCTGACGCCCGCGCGTCGAATGTGCCTCTGAAAATGGCGGGGAAAGCCAGCACATTGTTGATCTGATTCGGAAAGTCGGAACGGCCTGTCGCGACAATCGAGGCGCCGGCCGCGATGGCCTCGTCCGGATAAATCTCCGGGTTGGGATTGGCGCACGCGAACACAATGGGCCCTTCCGCCATCGAGCGCACCATATCGCCCGTAACAATGCCCGGACCTGATAATCCGATAAAGACATCAGCGCCGGTGAGAGCGTCGGCGAGCGATCCCCGGCAGCCGCGCCTGTTCGTCTTCGCCGCAATCGCTTCCTTCGCGCTGTTCATGCCTTCCGGACGCCCGGGGTAGAGCACACCCGAACGGTCGCACACCACGATGTCCTGCGCCCCAGAAGCCATGAGCAGCTCAGCGACCGCGATGGTCGCCGCGCCTGCGCCGCTGAACACAATGCGGACGTCCGAGACAGAGCGTTTACTCAGCTTGAGCGCGTTCAAAAGCCCCGCCAGAACGACGATGGCTGTCCCGTGCTGGTCGTCATGGAAAATAGGGATATCACAGATTTCTTTCAGGCGCTTCTCGATCTCAAAACAACGAGGGGCCGCGATATCCTCAAGATTGATCCCTCCGAAACTGCCGGACAGGAGGTAAACGGTCCTGACAATTTCATCGACATCTTTCGTCTTCAGACAGAGAGGGAACGCGTCGACATCGCCAAAGGACTTGAAGAGAACGCATTTCCCTTCCATGACCGGCATCGCCGCTTCCGGCCCGATATCGCCCAGCCCCAGAACGGCTGTCCCGTCTGTCACCACAAGGCACAGATTCCAGCGCCTTGTGTAGTCGTACGATTTCATAACATCGCGCGAAATCTCCAGACACGGCGCCGCGACTCCGGGCGTATAGGCAACGGAGAGATCGTCCTTTGTTCTCACCGGCGCGCGCGGTGTCACCTCGATCTTACCTTTCCATCCGAGGTGAGCGTCTATGGCTCTGCTTTCAAAATCATGATTCGGCATTCAAAACTCCTTTTGCGTACTCAGACGACATGAAATATGAACTGACCGGCTGGCTGCCGGATTGATCGCTGACGGCGAACACTCTTATATTAACGCATATTATCCGTTGATCAACTTAAAAAAACAGATCATTCCCGCCGCTTTGCTTCGAGTCTGCCCGCACAACCGTGCCGTGGAAGGGTTTCTGCCGGCGTTTCCTAAATGCATAAATATGATTTAACATAACGAAAAAGCACGAATTTTCAAATACCTTTTCAGTAATAGTTGCATAATCACGTAATCTGATCAATAATAAGAAGGTCAGTTAACAGTCTGGCAGATATTGAATCATGGATTGCCTTCATGTAGCCTGTTTGTCTTGTGCCGGTGCGCGTCAGCGCTTAGATCGGCATGTGGTTTTTCAGGCTATTTGAATTGTCCGCAACGCAGAAGCGAATCAATATGAAAAAGGAGAGTAGCATGGCACAGACGAGTCACTGTATGACGATCGCGGATGATGACCCACGTTATGAGGAGCTGCGATCGTTCATCAACAGTCATGAGAACAAAAACGGAATCGCAATGACAGCGCTGCAGGAAGCGCAGAACTTATTCGGCTATTTGCCGCTGGAAGTTCACAAATTCATTTCAAAGGAAACAGGTGTTCCTATCGCCGAACTCTACGGAGTTACCACTTTCTACAGCCAATTCAACACGGAACCCAGGGGCAAACATCAGATTCAGATCTGCATGGGGACAGCCTGCTACGTTAAAGGCGCGCAGAAAGTCCTTGACAAGGTCTCCGAAACACTTGGCGTAGGAGTCGGTATGACGACACCGGATCAGCTCTTCACAGTCAACGCGGCGCGCTGCCTCGGATGCTGTGGACTCTCGCCCGTCATGATGATTGATGATGAAGTGTACGCTAATCTGGCTGATGTCAGCGAAATTCCAGCCATACTCGACCGGTACCGCGAGAAAGCACAGTAAGGGAGGCGAGACTATGACAATGCAACAGGCGTGTGAACAACCAACACTTGGACTCAAACCCATTACTTCCGTTGATGATCTCAATAAAATGCGGGACGAATGGAAAGCGAAGCTTGAGAAACCAGCGGAGATACGCGTCGTCGTCGGTATGGCGACCTGCGGTATCTCGGCGGGCGCCGTTCAGGTATTTGAAGCATTCAAGAGTGAACTGAAAGAACACGGACTCGATCACATCCTCTTAGAGAAGGTAGGATGTATCGGCATGTGTGTATACGAACCGATCGTCGATGTCTTCGAGACCGGCAAAGAAAAAGTATCTTACATCCACGTAAATCCGGAAAAAGTGAAGCAAATCGTCGAGCAGCATCTCATGGGCGGAAAAGTCTGCGAAGAGCTGACGCTGCTCCAGCTCGACAAAAAAGACGACAGGGGCGAAATCTGTAAGCGTTTCGAAGATCTCCCCTTCTATCGCAAACAAAAGCGCATTGTGCTGCACAACTGCGGTTACATCAATCCGGAAGATATCCGCGAATACATCGGAGTGGAAGGCTATCAGGCGCTGGCAAAAGTCCTCACAACGATGACGCCGGAAGAGACAATCGAGCTCATCAGCGCGTCAAAACTCCGCGGACGCGGCGGCGCCGGATTCCCGACAGGGATGAAGTGGAAATTCGCCGCGCGGGAGACGGCCGATCAAAAATACGTCATCTGCAACGCGGACGAAGGTGACCCCGGCGCGTTCATGGACCGCTCCGTATTGGAAGGCGATCCGCACGCCGTGCTCGAAGCGCTGGCCATCGCCGGCTACGCGATCGGAGCCTCACAGGGATGGATTTACGTCCGCGCTGAGTATCCGACAGCTGTCAAGCGCCTGAAGCTCGCGATCAGCGAAGCCAAAGCACTCGGACTCCTGGGCGAGAAAATCTTCGGAACCGATTTCAACTTCGATATTCATATCAGGCTCGGCGCCGGCGCCTTTGTCTGCGGCGAAGAGACTGCCCTGATCGCCTCCATCGAGGGGAAGCGCGGCATGCCGAGAAACAAACCGCCGTTCCCCGCGACAAAAGGTCTCTGGGGCAAACCGTCCATCATTAACAACGTGGAAACACTGGCGAATATCCCTACCATCATCCGCAACGGCGCGGAATGGTTCCGCACCATCGGCACCGAGGGGAGCCCCGGGACAAAAGTTTTCGCGCTCGGCGGCAAGATCACCAATACCGGCCTCGTAGAAGTGCCGATGGGAACAACGCTCCGCGAAGTCATTGAGGACATCGGCGGCGGCTGTCCCGGCGGGAAGAAATTCAAAGCGGTCCAGACGGGCGGTCCGTCCGGCGGGTGTCTTACCTATGAAGCGCTCGACGTACCGATCGACTTTGACCAGCTCGTCGCACTCGGTTCCATGATGGGTTCCGGCGGCATGATTGTCATGGACGAGGACAACTGCATGGTCGACATCGCGCGGTTCTTCCTTGACTTTACGGTCGATGAATCGTGCGGACAGTGCGTCCCCTGCCGCGAAGGCACGAAGCGGATGCTTGAGACGCTCGACAAAATTACGAGCGGTGGCGCCAAGGAGAAAGATCTGCAGGATCTCTACGATCTCGCCCAGAATATCAAGCTGACGTCCCTTTGCGCGCTCGGCCAGACGGCCCCGAACCCTGTCCTCTCCACAATGGAACATTTCATGGACGAGTACCGCGCCCACGTGATCGACAAGACATGTCCGTCAAAAGTCTGTAAAGACCTGCTCGGCTATTACATTACAGAACAGTGCAGGGGCTGCACAAAGTGCAGCCGCGTATGCCCCGCCAAGGCGATCACAGGCAAAGTGAAAGAACAGCACTACATCGACCAGAGCCTCTGCATTCACTGCGGCGCCTGCTTCTCGACCTGTCCTTTCCACGCGATCGAACGGCGCTAAGGAGTAAGGAGTTAAACGATGTCTGAAGAAACAAAAAAAGTAACCATCACTATAAACAATCGTGAGCTCAAGGCAGATCCGGATGAAACAGTCCTGCAGGTTGCGCACCGGTCCGGGATCAATATCCCCCACCTCTGCTATCTGAAAGATATCAATGAGATCGCCGCCTGCCGCCTCTGCGTCGCTGAGGTGGAAGTCAACGGAAGGCCGATGCGCGGCCTTACCGCTACGTGCGTTCTCAAGGTCCAGGACGGCATGAAAGTGAAGACAAACACAAAAGCTGTCCGCAAAGCCGTCAGGTACAACCTCGAACTGATCCTCGCCAATCACGATATGAACTGCCCGACGTGTGTCCGCAACGGCACGTGTGAACTGCAGAAACTCGCCGATGAGCGCGGCATCGAAGGCGTCCGCTTCGACGGCGAGAAACGCCCGAAGACAATTGACGAGCTGTCTCCTTCCATCGTGAGAGATTCCAGCAAGTGCATCCTCTGCGGACGCTGCGTCAGCACGTGTGAGAAAGTCCAGGGGCTCGGTGTACTGGCGTTCACCAACCGCGGTTTCAACACAGAAGTTGGGCCGGCTTTCAATTACAGCATGCGCGATGTCAACTGCATCTACTGCGGCCAGTGCATCGAGGCGTGCCCTGTCGCCGCTCTGCACGAGCACCGTTACATTGAGGATATCTGGGACGCCATTGACGATCCGGAGAAAGTCGTCATCGTCCAGACAGCTCCCGCCGTCCGCGCGTCGCTCGGCGAGGAATTCGGCTATCCCATCGGCACGCCTGTCACCGGCAAAATGACAGCGGCGCTCCACGAAATGGGATTCGATTATGTCTTTGACACAAACTTCGCCGCCGACCTCACGATCAGCGAAGAGGCGAACGAGCTTCTGCACCGCGTCACAACAGGCGGCGTCCTGCCGATGATCACATCGTGCTCGCCCGGCTGGGTCCGCTACTGCGAAATGTATCACCCCGACTTCCTCCCCAACCTCTCGACGTGCAAATCGCCGCAGAACATGATGGGAGCGATCATCAAGTCATACTTTGCCAAAGTCAAAGGAATCGACCCGAAGAAAATCGTCGTCGTCTCCGTTATGCCCTGCACCTCGAAGAAGACCGAGGCGAGCCGTGAAGAACTCGAAGTCGACGGACTCCGCGATGTCGATTACTCGCTCACGACACGCGAGCTGGGCGATATGATCAAGCAGGCGGGACTCGACTTTGACCAGCTCGAAGACGCGGTTCCCGACAGTGTCCTCGGCGACTACACCGGCGCTGCCGTCATCTTCGGAACGACAGGCGGTGTTATGGAAGCCGCGCTCAGAACGGCCGCAGATGTCCTGACCGGGGAAGACCTCCCTTCGTTCGAGTACAAAGCAGTACGCGGCATGGAGGGTATCAAACAGGCCTCCGTCACGGTTCCGATCGGAGGCGTTCCGACAGAGGTAAAGGTAGTCGTCTGCTCGACCGTCAAGAATGCGGGCACCGTCCTCAACGCGGTCCGCGACGGCAAGCTCTCCTGTCACTTTATTGAAGTCATGGCGTGTCCGGGCGGCTGTATCCACGGCGGCGGACAGTCCTATGTCTCCTCCACGGAGCGTATGACCGTCGATCCGCGCCCCGCGCGCGCGAACGCCCTGTACAGCGAGGACGAGCGCCAGGTGCTCCGCAAATCTCACCAGAATCCCGAACTCATCGAACTGATCGACAAGTTCCTGGGAGCGCCGAACAGCGAAGTCGCGCACAAGTATCTGCATACGCATTACCACAAACGCCCCTTCTACGTTCAAAAAGCAGTAGGAGAATGTGAGGAGTAAAGCTGACCGCGCAAAAAGCAGCTGATAAGTAAAAAGGCGATGCGCCGTGATCGGTGCATCGCCCTTCTTTTTGCGCGAAGACAAGCGCGGTTCTCAGGTCTGTCATTTTCCGCCGGGGTTCTCTGAAAAGGCGGTTCTTTCGTCCGCGCTAAGCGCAGGCGAGAGAGCCGCACCCTCTTAAACTTTATCCGGTTTTCGACGCGCGCCTATACAGCAGGAGAACCCCGATCAACAGGATTCCAATGAGTCCTTCGACTCCTGTCAGAACGAAGAACAGGTCGGCATTCTTCCCCGCGATCAAGACGTCGAGTATAAGCAGGAGGGAAACGGCCAGAATGGCGATTATCCATCGCCCGGCTTTTGACGTGATAAAACGCCGGCTGAATCGCATCTCGTCGGGGATGAATCGTGATTTTGCTGTCTGAGTTTCCACTTTTTTCCCGGCCGAACCGGAACCGGCCCTTTTTTTACGTTTAGCCATTTCTTTTGCCATCGGTCTCCTGCCTCATGATCTCTCTCATGATACTATGAAACGTGACACACGGGAAGGAACGGGACGGATATCACATGGATGGCATTACGATAGGCGCGTTAGCAGAGGAACTCGATGAGCGGTTGAGAGGGGCGCTCATTGACCGCATGGCGATGAGTGACCGCAACACGCTCATTCTTCACCTCTACTCTCAGACGGAAGGGCGCCTGGCTCTCATACTCGGCGCCAATCCTTCGAGGCCTGTCTTCGAACTGACAGCCGGCAGCGCCCCTCCCGCGCTCAACCCCCCTCCGTCATTCGTGATGTTTATGCGAAAGCACTTCCGGCGGGCGAAACTCGCACACATCTGTTCACCGGAAGGTGAGCGCGTCGTCCGATTCCTTTTTCACACGATCGATGAACTCGGCGACGAACAGGATCTTCAGCTTATTTTCGAATGTATGCCCCGGACAGCCAATCTGATTGTTGTCAATGAGCGCGGCGTTATCCTGAATCCGCTCCGCCATATCGACCACAGCGTCAACCGGGCGAGGGAAATTCTGCCCGCTCATCCCTATTCTCCGCCTCCGGAACAGCCGCGTCCCTCTGCGGGGACATGCCTCACGAAAACAGCTGACGGCCTGTTCGCGCATGTTAAGCCCGGTTCAAGCGTTTCGCAGGCCGCTTATGGCGCGGCCGCCGGTTTCTCCCCCATTCTGGGAGATGAAGCCGCCTACAGGGCGGGGATTGATCCGCATGTCCCTTTCCTGTCTCTCGACGCAGACGGGAAACAGAAGCTCGCGGACGCGGTAAAATCCATCTGCCGACAAGTGGCGGAAGGCATTCGGGCGCCGGGCGTCTACGCCGTGGAATGCCCGACATCACGCGAGTTCCGGTGGGTGGCGGCGCACGCCATTCCCCTGACACATCTGCCGTACAAAAAGCCATACGCGAGAGTCTCCGACGCGCTGACAGATTACTGCCGGTCAGCATCCGAAGGTGACGCGTTCCAAAGGCTTCGCGCGTCGCTATCACGGCGAATCGGCGAGCGCATGAAAAAAACAGCCAGAAAACGCGAACTGCACGAATCGGAGCTCGCCAGAGGGAAAACGTCGGCGGCTGACAAACTGAAAGGCGAACTTCTTCTCGCGTATATTTACGCGGTTCCCAGAGGCGCGTCCGAAGTTCATCTTGAGAATTACCGTGAACAGGGGTCGACCGTCCTATGCGAACTGGATCCCCGTCTTTCGCCCGCGGAGAACGCCGCGCGCTATTTCCGCCGTGCGAAACGGAACGAACGGCGTTTCGACGCCGCGTCCAGGCTGATCGAACAGGATCATGATGAACTTGCATGGCTCGCGTCGCTCGCCACCGCGGTCGACCGCGCGGAATCACGCGATGACCTCCTCGCCGTCGAGCACGAATTCAATGTGAGGACAGACCGCTCTCCCGGTGAAAATCCGGATCAATGCGCCCGGGACGGCGGGAAAGCTCCCGGCAAACCGGCATCTAAAGAGCGCCGGCGCGCGAAGGCATACGAGAAAGAGGGGAAGAAAGCGCAGAGGCGCGGCAGGCGGGAGGCGCCTCCCCTGCCTCCGAGGGAATACAAATCCTCTGATGGGTTTACGATTTTCTCAGGAAGAAATAATTTCCAGAATGAGTCCCTGCTGCGAAAAGCGGGGAAGGATGACTGGTGGTTCCATGTCAGGCAGCAGCCGGGCTCTCACGTCATCATCGCCTCCGCGGGAAAAGAAGTACCGGAAAGAACCATCGCCGAGGCGGCCGGGATCGCGGCCTGGTATTCAGGGGCAGGGAGGCTGGGAGGCTCTGCCGAAGTGGATTACTGCCATGTCCGCGATGTGAAAAAGCTCCCGGGATCCAGTCCGGGGCGCGTCACCTACAGCCAGTACAAAACAATCTACGCAGCTCCTCTCGACCCGTCCTCCCTGCGGCCGGATGCGAGCGGATCATAAGAGAAACAGGCTGATCCGCGGCTCCCGGACAGGCTCAGCCGCGCAGCAGATCCCCACCACAGCCCAGGCACGCCGCCAAAGCGAGCTGTTCGTGCTCGCGCGAGACTGTCTCGAAGTAATCGGAATGCTCGAGCGACACGACACATCCGCAGTACTTCTGACGGTACAGTCCGAGCTCGCGGGCCATCTCCTGCCCTTTTCTGAATCCATCCCGCCAATCAAAAGGAACGAAAGAGACATCGTTCGCGTCCGCGGCCGCTTTCCCGGCGGCGAGCAGCAGTTCACGGTTCTGATAGGGGCTGACAAGCAATGTCGTGCTGACCGCGTCATAACCATTCGCCGCGGCTTCGCGGGCTGTCCGTTCAAGGCGTGTTTCATAGCAGAAACGACAGCGCTGATCGCCGTCATCCTCGCGGTCGCGCCAGGCGGATGAATTGTTGTCCGGTTCGACAATCATTCGGAGGTTGTAATGCCCGGCGACGCGTTCCGCGTTTTCAAAGCGGCGTTTCCATTCCATCTCCGGGTGAATATTGGGGTTATAGAAAAACAGCGTCACATCGGCGCCGCTGTCGAGGAGCGAGCGAAGCGGCCACATCGCGCAGGGACCGCAGCAAATGTGAAGCAGTATTTTATGAAAAGACAGTTCCCGGCTCAAGCCGCATCATCTCCCTTCCTTCCGATACTTTTACTTAAGAATATCCTGCAGCGTCATCTGACCGTTCGTGTTCATCCGCGTGTCCCTTTCCGCGTACGGAATGCCGAGGTGTTCAAATCCGCCACGCGTCAGGATCCGTCCGCGCGGCGTTTTCGCGAGAAAGCCGATCTGCATCAGATACGGTTCGTAAATATCCTCAATCGTGACAGAGTCCTCACCCGTTGACGCGGCGAGCGTATCGAGTCCCACGGGGCCGCCGTCGTACATCTCAGCCATCACGCGCATGATGAGGCGGTCATTGCCGTCCAGACCGATCCCGTCGATCTCCAGAGCCGACAACCCCATCTCGCAAATATCGCGGTCGATGATATTGTCACCGTGTATCTGGGCGTAATCGCGCATCCGCCGCAGCAGGCGGATCGCCACACGCGGCGTTCCCCGGCAGCGCATCGAGAGCTCACGGAGGCCGTCGCCATCGATACCCACGCCTAACAGGGCAGCGTAGCGGTTCAGAATCTGCGCAATCTCATCCGGCGCGTAGAGGTCGAGCCGCTGAATAATCCCGAAACGGTCGCGAAGCGGCGATGTCAGAAGTCCGGCGCGTGTCGTCGCCCCGATCAGCGTGAAGCGCGGCAGATCGAGCCTGATGGAACGCGCGGACGGGCCTTTCCCGATCATAATGTCGAGCGCGTAGTCCTCCATCGCGGGGTACAGCACTTCTTCCACTGTCCTGTTGAGGCGGTGTATCTCGTCGATAAAGAGCACATCGCGCTCGCCGAGGTTGGTGAGGATCGCCGCGAGGTCCCCCTGCCGCTCAATCGCGGGACCGGAAGTGATACGCATTTCAACACCGAGTTCATTCGCGATAATACCCGCCAGTGTTGTTTTTCCAAGCCCCGGCGGGCCATAAAGGAGAATGTGATCGAGAGACTCGCCTCTCGCCTTCGCAGCTTCAATGGCGATGCTGAGATTGGCTTTTACTTTCTCCTGCCCGAAGTACTCTCCCCACCGTGTCGGCCGGAGATGCGGCTCTTCGGAGTCTTCACGCAAAGCTTTCCGCGAGAGGACGCGTTCCTCATCGAAGCGGTCATCCCTTTCGTCGTGCTCCATGCGGCTTTCAAACTCGTACATACTCTCTCCTGCTGTTCTCATCATCGATCACAAGCGTTTCGCGATCGCTTTTTACAATGGTATCAGAAAAAAAGAGGCGCTGTCCGTGTCATAGGCGCCTCCTCCTGGCAAAAAATTTTCACATGGGAGCGAAATCCCCGCCTCCGGCTCAGAAAATGGCCAGCTGCCCGAGCGCTCTCCTCAACAGGCTTTCGACAGAATCACCGGCACCGGGATTCGCGCGTTTGATGGCGTCCCTGGCTTCGGGCGAACTATAGCCCAGCACCATTAAAGCGGCCAGCACTTCTTCCGCGCAGCTGCCCCCGGCATCCTGAACGGGCGCCGATATGGCGCCGTCCCCTCCCGAGACAGCGACGCCCGCCTTTTTCAGCTTGTCGGTCAGTTCCAGCACCATGCGGGCGGCGCCTTTCTTTCCGATGCCCTTGATCCGGGTCAGCTGCGCGGTGTCGTTTTGCAGAATGGCGAGCGCGAAAGCGTCAGGCGTCAGCGTGTCGACAACCTGAAGCGCGAGGCGCGGTCCGACGCCGCTCACTGTCTGCACAAGTTCAAAGAGGTTTTTCTCCTCTTCCGTCGCGAATCCGAAGAGGCCAAGCTCGTTCTCACGGACGTGGAGAAATGTGAACAGTTTCGCCGCCTCGCCGGCGGGAGGGAGCGAAGCAGCCGTCCGCGGGGCGACATCGAGCCGGAACCCGATTCCCCCCTGCTCAATGATCACAAATTCTTCGCTTTTCCTGACAATGCGGCCTTGTATACTGGCAATCATAAGCGTCTCCTCACGCGTTTATGGTCCCGTCGGACATGACACCGATAAACTCTGTGCTGCCGCCCGCTTCCGCTACTTCTGATAACCGCCGACGGCGAGCGCGCTGTCTCTGTTCCCCGAGTGCGCGTGACAGATCGCCACGGCGAGCGCGTCGGCCGCGTCGTCGGGCTCCGGTTTCTCAGACAGATTCAACAGGATGCGGACCATCTCCTGGACCTGCTGTTTTTCCGCCCGGCCGTAACCGGTTACGGCGAGCTTCACCTGGATCGGCGTGTACTCATAGACGGGAAGGCCCGATGACGCCGCGGTGACCACAGCCACGCCGCGGGCCTGTGCCGCCCCGATGGCTGTTGTCGTGTTGCGGCTGAAGAACAATTCCTCAATCGCGACACAGTCCGGCCGGTAACGATCCAGGAGATCAGAGAGCGCCTGTTGAATCGCCAGCAGGCGTTCGGGAAACGGCGCGCCCGCACCCGTCCGCACCACACCGTAATCGAGGACGCGGAAATGGCTTTTATTGTATTGGAGCACGCCAAATCCGGTTATGGCGTAGCCGGGGTCGATTCCAAGAATAACCAATGCGGGCCTCCCGACTTGTCACGCTGATCGGGTCTGGACGGCGGCAGCTTCTCAGCTCTCCATAAACTTGTGGAGCGCGCCGATATTCTCCTTCCAGTCGATGTCGTACATTTCCATGCCGCGGATAACAACTTTTGCCTTATACGTCTCCAACGGCAGCATCATCTGGTCAATCTCATAATGGCGGTAAGTGATAAAGTCGAAGATCAGGCTCATGAAATCGATATCAGAGATATTCGTCGTTACAAAGGGCATCAGCGATTCCGCAGTCGCCGACATCTTCTTTGTGCTGCACGAGCCTATTTTCTTAAACAGCGCTATGATCACATTTCTCTGGCGCTCCATGCGCTTGAAATCGGAATCAAGCTTTCGGATTCTGGCGTAATGGAGCGCTGTTTCCCCGTCGAGGAGCTGCTCCCCCGCCGTGAGCGATTTGCCGCCCAACAGCTTATTCAGGTACTTCGCCTCCGCGGCAGTCAGATTAATCGGCACACCGCCGACCTTGTCGATGACCCCCTTAAAGCCGCTGAAGTCCGTCGCGATGTACTGCGATACATCCACCCGGAAATTCCTCTGGACGGTCTTCAGAAGCAGCCGCGGGCCTCCCCACGTGTGGGCGGCGTTCAACATATACTGCGAGGTCCAGTTCTTCGCGTACTGGGGATCGGGATCCTGCGGGATACTGACATAGATGGCGCGCATCAGTGAGGTCACATGGATTTTCTTCGTCTTCGTGTTGACCGTCACAAGCATCATCGCGTCCGACCGGCCATGGGTATCGGGATTGCGCGTATCCGATCCAATAATCAAAAAGTTCTTTAAATGCCCTTCCTGCCTGACCGGGATATTCATCCCTTTAGACATATTGGGCGGCACGTCAAGTTTTTCAAGCCCTGTCTCGATGGGGATTGAGCCTGTTTTGTGAAAGGTCCGAAGACCGATTACAAAATACAGGTACCCGAACACAAATACGGCGGACGCCAGTATCATGCCCGCGAGCAGCCCCGCGATAACGACAGCGATGTTTCTTTTCTTCGGGTAAGTGTTCATCTCGTAATTATAGCGCAGTCACCCAAAAAACGGCAGGATCACTGCCGTCCGGATGAAAAGTATGAAAGAACGAAGCTAGGCGCCAAGCTGTTTGACGCGCGCTATGCGCGCTTTGCGCCTGGCGGCTGTATTCCTTGAAATAATGCCCTGGACGCTCGCGCGGTCGAGTGCCGCCTGCGCGTCGCGTTCGAATGCCTCAGCCTCCGCGAGCCCCTGCTCTTTCGCGGTGATCGCTCTCTTGACAAGCGTTCTGATCTCACTCTTTCTACGCTTGTTCGCGACAGCCTTGCTCTCGTCTGAACGCACTCTCTTTATGGATGATCTGATATTTGGCACGTGTTACTCCCTCCTGTGCTTCAACATGAACAAGCCGTATTTTAACACGCCCTACCGTTTGGCGCAACCTATAAACGGGCGCACATGGTAATACAAGCAAATAATCAGTGTCCCCCATGGAGATACTGAAAAACACCAGATGATTTATGAAAGTGCGCAGGACCCTTGACACTACCACAACTTGCTGTAATCTAAAGCCTCCAGTACCCGGTCCAGCAATCTCACCGAATTGTCCACGGGAATAAACTTTTGTTTCAATGGGTAGGCACAGTTGAATGTAGTTCAAGTTATTGTTATATTCTGACTGAAAATTTACTTTTTTCACAAAACAGGTTTACAGGATTTACGGGCACTTCGGTACCCGCTTTTCTGTTTGATTTCATTATCCTCAACTCTCAAAAGAGGGTGACTCTTTTGATACACCCCCAACTGAAAAAAGCTGACAACACAATCACGACAAAATATTATTTACAAAAGTCAGGAGAAACGTGTGTCCCGTTAATAACTTTCGCTC
>MTKY01004036.1_pt1 | contig 14336 bp, 6 predicted proteins | sample 1042731 | NCBI WGS metagenome assembly MTKY01 (sample SAMN06212206, study PRJNA360538) | anaerobic digester metagenome | biome: Wastewater treatment plant; material: sludge; isolation source: anaerobic digester fed with sludge from wastewater treatment plant | place: Denmark: WWTP Soeholt ... | reverse complement strand
TCACCACGTACGCGCAGGTCGACGACCTGCCGGTCGCTGCCGTCCTCGGCCGTGACCGAGCTGAAGCTCTGCAAGAGGTAGGGCTCTTCCCGGTCGAGGTATTCACGTTGAAACGCCGCCCAGATCTCGCTGGGCTCGATCTCGCCAGCTTCACCCTCGGTGAGCTCCTGCACGACCCGACTGAACTCGATCTGCAGCCGGCGTGGCAGGTCGAGGTGATGGTCGTTCTTGAGGATGTACGCAACGCCGCCCTTGCCGGACTGGCTGTTGACCCGGATGACCGCCTCGTAAGTACGGCCGACGTCCTTGGGGTCGATCGGCAGGTAAGGCACCGCCCACTCGACGTCCTCGACATCGCTGCCGGCCTCGGCAGCATCCTTGGCCAGCGCTTCCAAGCCCTTCTTGATCGCATCCTGGTGCGAACCCGAGAACGCGGTGTAGACCAGGTCTCCGCCGTACGGGTGGCGCTCAGGGACGGGTAGCTGGTTGCAGTACTCGACGGTGCGGCGTACGCCGTCGATGTCGCTGAAGTCGATCTGCGGGTCGATGCCCTGGCTGAACAGGTTGAGCCCAAGGGTCACCAGGCACACGTTGCCGGTGCGCTCTCCATTGCCGAACAGGCAGCCTTCGATGCGGTCGGCGCCCGCCATGTAGCCAAGCTCGGCCGCCGCGACACCCGTTCCGCGGTCGTTGTGCGGGTGCAACGACAGCACGATGCTGTCGCGTCGGGGCAGGTTGCGGTGCATCCACTCGATCGAGTCGGCATACACATTGGGTGTTGCCATCTCGACCGTCGCAGGAAGGTTGATGATCAACGGCCAGGCGGGTGTCGGGTCGATGACCTCGATGACCTTGCTACACACCTCGAGCGCATAGTCGAGCTCGGTGCCGGTGTAGGACTCCGGCGAGTACTCGTACGAGATCAAGGTGTCGGGCGTGTGGATCTCGGCGTACTTCATGCAGAGCCGGGCGCCCTGCGTCGCGATGTCGGTGATGCCGTCCTTGTCGAGGCCAAACACCACGCGGCGCTGCAGCGTCGACGTCGAGTTGTAGAAGTGCACGATGGCCTGCTTGGCGCCGACCAGCGACTGGTATGTGCGGTCGATCAGCTCTTCGCGGCACTGCGTCAGCACCTGGATGACCACGTCGTCAGGGATGTGATCGCCCTCGACCAGCTGACGCACGAAGTCGAAATCGGTCTGGCTGGCACTCGGGAAGCCGACCTCGATCTCCTTGTAGCCCATCTCCACCAGCAGCTGGAACATCGCCAGCTTGCGTGGCGGTGTCATGGGGTCGATCAGTGCCTGGTTGCCGTCGCGCAGGTCGACGGCACACCAGCGCGGGGCCTCGGTGATGACCGCGGAGGGCCAGGTGCGATCGTCAAGCGCGATCGGCACAAACGGCGGATATCGCCTGTGGGGCATGCCGCTGGGCTGCTGGGGTGTGTTGGGGTAGGTCGTCATCGGAGTTCCTCGTGAGTTTGTCTGGGCATGATGTAGCCGGGCTGATGTGGCCAGGGAATGACAAACTCCGCGCCGAGGGGTCCGACCTAGAGGACCTCGACGCGGCAACGAAGGAGCAGGCTCTTCATCCGCATGATGACTCTAGGTTAGCAGCAGGATCAGGGAAGGACGACCTTGAGCGGCGTCGACTGCCAGCCGGTGATCGTCTTGCCCGAACCCGCACTGATGGCGCTGATCTTGACGTAGTACGTTCCACCCGACTGCGGGGTTTGGTTGCCACCTGTGGCGTTGCCGCTCATGATCTGCGACAGCTTGATCGACGAAGCCGAACCGATCACGTGGCAGGTGGGCTCACATGAGCCGGGCATGCTCGCGCTGTCCGACCAGTAGACCCGGTAGGAATCCGCCGCGGTCAGCTGTGTCCAGTTGATGGTGGCGTCAGCCCCGCTCACAGCCGACAGTGCGCCGAATTTCACCGTTGCGGCCGGCAGGTCAATCTGATAGCCCGACGGTTGCCAACCGGTGATCGTTTTGCCTGCGCCGTTGATGGCGCTGACCTTGAAGTAGTAGGCCCGTTTGGAGACGCTGGACGGGCTGAGGATCTGCGCCAAGGTCTGCGAGGTGGCAGTCACCGTGTGGCAGTTCGGTTCGCAGCTGCTCGACATGGACGAGCTCGTCGACCAGTAGACCCGGTACTTCGTGGCTGTCGGGACGGCATCCCACGAGACCTTCGCACCCTCGAAGCTGATGTCATCCGCGTCGATACCCTCGACCGTCGATGGAATCGGGTCACCGCCACCGCCACTCATGGGCAGTGTCACGGCCAGTGCCGTTGTCTGCCATCCAGTCAAGGTGCCACCGGGCCCCACTGCGCTGACCTTGATGTAGTAGGTGTTGCCCTCGGTTGGCGTTGCGTTGCCCCCGCTGGGGTTGCCGCTCAGAATGTTCGACAGCGGAACCGAGGTTGCAGGGCCGATCAGATGGCACTGTGGCTCGCAGGAGCCCGACATGGACGGCGACAGCGACCAGTAGACCCGATACTGCGTCGCAGTTGGGACCGCATCCCACGAAATCGTCGCTCCAGACGATGTCACGTTGGTGGCCTTCAGCCCTTCGACGGAGTCAGGGATCGTGCCGCCGCCACCGGAAGCCTCGAACGACGTGTTGACATTCGCCACATTGGCCGCTGAGCCGTCGACATGCACGCTCTTGATGCCACACGAGTTGCTCGCAAACCGAGCCCAGTAGGCCTCGTTCTTGGGCAGCCCCACCAGCTCGAAGGTGCCATTCGATCCGGTTGACCCGTCAGCCATCACCGAGTCCTTGGCTCCGCTGACCGAAGTGTTGTCACTCAGCGCGGTGACCCGCGTCGCGGCCTTGCAGAGGGTGCCTGTCACAGCACCGCTGATCTTGATTCCACCCGGCGGCGTGATGGTCGGCACGGTGAGCACAGTCGACGACACGCTGAAGGCCGTTCCCTGCGATCGGTAGACTCCGCCGGCACCGCCCGAGCTGGTGACCCACGGCGAGGTGACGTTGTATCCACCCTCCTGGTCAAGCAGCACCCGGTACGGGCCCGGCGTCAGGCCGAGGATCGTGTAGGTCCCATCGGGCTTGACACGGTCGCCGCCAGCGACCTGACCAGCCGAGTCATAGGCAAACGCATACGTGTATTCCCGTGCGCCTGAAACGGTCTCGTTGACCGACCCACTGATCGCACCGAAGACGTCGCGCGTGTGGGCGCCGTTGATGGTGCTCCAGTCGCCCCAGGCGCCGTTGATGTAGGCACGAACCTGGACGAAATACAGCTTGTTGGTGCCGAGACCGGTCCAGATGGCCTCAGATATCGTCGGAGTCTTGGTGATCGGGCTCGACATCGACTGGCTCGCCGACAGTTTGGCTTCGTACTTCGTGGCGTCGGCAGTGTCGGGCCAGTCCATCTTGATGGTCTTGGCATCGGCAAAAGGCACCTGGACGACCGGACCCGGCGCCGACGTGTCCGTGTGGATCTCCAGTGGACGCCGCTGATAGCCGGTGATGGTGCTGCCGTTGGCGGCAACCGCGCTCACCAAGATGTAGTAGTCAGTTCCGGGCGACAGGCCTGTGATCGTGTCAGCCGGAGCACTCTGATTGCTCGGTGTGATGACGTGACAGGTCGGCTCGCACTTTGACGGAGGCGACGCGTCCTTGGTCCAGAAGACGCGGTACTTCGCCGCGCCGACAACCGGGTCCCAGGTGAGCGCTGCAGTGGTTCGGTCGACCGACGTCGCCTGGAGGTTGGCTGGTGGTTGGATCGGTTCGGTCGGTGCCGAAGTAGGTGTCGTGATCGACCGCGTACTGGTCCAGTTGGTCAGTTCGTAGTAACCAAAGTTGGAGCTGTTGGGATTGGCGCTCGGATCCACCTTCTGCTCAAGTCCCCTGACCCTGAACGAGTAGGTCTGACCCTGTTGCAGCCCCGTTGCCGTGTAGTAGATCGTGCGCAAGGTGTTGATGTCCTTGACTCGCACGTATCGGGTCGTGGAGGGGTTGCCACCCTTGATCTCAAGGCTGTAGGAGTCAGCATTGTTGACGAAGTTCCAGGACAAGTCGACCGAGGTCTGGCGAGCAAAGTCGGCGGAAAAGCTCGATGGTGGGTCGAACGAAAACTGATCCGTGAGAATGTTGACCGAGGACGAGTAGGCGCTCAGCAGTGTGTGACTTGCCACGGTCCCCTTGGCGGAGCGCACCTTGATGTAGTACCAGGTGGACGGCTGCAGGCCCGTGATCTGTTTCGTCGTGGATGTAGAGCTCAAATACGAGGGGTTGGACATCGAGCTGCTCGTCGAATATTGAACGTAGTAGAGGTTGGCACCCGAGGTGGCATTCCAGCCCACTGTGATCGACGTGCCGGTCTTCTCAACCTGGTGCAAGCCAGTCGGCGGGCTCTTGGCATACGCCGCAACAGCTGAGTCGGCGGCGACAACCAGGCCAGACAGCCCAAGTATCGCTGCAACGAAGAGGAGCAGAGGATTCTTCAGTAGTTCATTTCGCTTGGCCATCATCCACACAACGCCTTGCTTGCCCCGGCGCCGTTGTCACCCTTCATTGCCTTGAGTTGCCTGAAAATCGTGAGGTACTGCCCATACACCGCAGCAACATCTGCGCGGTAACCGGTCTTGTTCACGTTTTGAGTCTTGATCGACACAATGTGCTCGTCGCTGTACAGCTGGCCCGAGACAGAGAGGTTCTGAGTTCCCTCGAGAATCGATCCGGGTCCTTGGTCGGGCCCGATGAGAATCAGCTTGGTATGCATCGATCGGGCCGTGCACACGTAGGGAATCTTGGCGCCATTGAGCGTGGAGATAACGCTGCTGGAAAGCCCACGACCACCGCCTGGCAGGCTGAGCAGGACGTCAACCGTGCACCCGGAGTTCTTCAGTGCCTTGAGCCTGTCAGCCATGGTCTGTGCCAGACCGTCGGTCATGTTGAACATTGCGAACCGTACGTTGTTGTCAACTTTGCAATCGACCGCGTCGAGCTGGCTGATGTAGGCGTTGACGTCTGATGAGCGCTGGGGCGAGAAGATCACTTCAGTGCCCTTGCCGGCATCGCTCGGACGGCGTACCAGGTTGCTGGCCCAGATCGATCGGCCCGGCTCCTGGCTCAGGTGCAGGCTGGCGTAGGTGCCGGTCTGGTTGTTGGCAATCGCGCACTTGTCGTTGGCGCACGATTCCATCGCGTCCCAGCGCTGGCTGAACTCGTTGTAGAGCTTGTAGTCGTCGTAGAAGTACATGGCGTCCTGGACGTAGCTGTGGATCTGGCTGCGTGCCCAGTTGCCGGAAGATGAGATCACGATGGGGTGCTGGTTTGGGTCCGGTCCCGTTCCGGGGTGGCTGTTGGGCCACACCGTGTCGCTGATCGTCACGAACTTCTCGTGCTCGATGCCGTAGAAGTAGGTGCCAAAACGTGCGGTGTTGAAGCAGCCGTTGATGCAGTAGCTGACCTCGCCGATGCGGGCGAACCGGTCGGCCACGCGCTGACGGACGTCGCTGAGATCAGAACCTGCGTTGCCTGAGCCCGGGCTGCTGCACGACTGGCCATCCACAGCGACGACACAGCTGTTCTGGCCCTCAAGGATCATGCTGACGTTGACATTGCGCTTCTGGTGAACCCATTCGAGGGCGTCCCAGATGGCATTTGCATCGGTCTCCGGCGCGCTGGCGTCGATCACCAGGGCACGAACGAAGTACATGCTGATCTTGATCTCAGAGTTTGGCGCCGCACCACAGATGATGCGCGCCATACCTGTGGCGAACGACCACGGGATCCGGCCGGCCGGATCGTAGTAGCCGTACTTCTGCATGTCGGGAAGGTTGGACCAGGCTCCGAGCGAATACGGCGTGTAGGACGCGCCACCATCGATGTCCGCGTGGACGTCTGGGCCGTTGAACACCTCGGGCGGAGCGGGCCGCTCGCCGGCGGGGCACTGTGCCATGGCGGCAATGTCTGCTGAGCTGTGCTCATTGGGATCGATCGGGGTGGTCGCGGCAAAACCAGAGACTTCCGGCTCCACCTGTTCCTCGCCCTCGTCCGCCGGATCGTCGCTGGCCGTCGGGATCGGATCGGGAGTTGCTGAGGCTGAGGGGGGTGAGACCGGCTGAACCGGGTCGTCAGCCACCGCTGTCTGTGGGAAAAGGCATGCGAGAACGACGGCGCTCACAGCCGCAGATGCCCAAAAAGATCTATTCACCGAACTGGTCGCAATCTCGCAAGAGGTTCACATTCGTCTCTGGGAAATAGGGGCCAAAACGCAAGCGTCCCCTCCGCTTTTGAATCCCATCGAGGCTATCACGAAGCAGCAGGTACGTTTCCCGAACGCTGACGCGTGTAGATTTGCCGGCATGTTCAGCCCACGCAACCGACGATGGTCGTCGAGGCTTATGGTCTGCCTCATCGGCTTTGTCGTGCTCCGCCCGGTTGCGGCCCAGGCGGACAATTCCTATCTGGATGCAGACCCGCAGCCGAAGTCCCAGGTGGCGCTCCAGCCCAGCCGGGTCACGGTCGCATTTCACGACAGCATTCCTCGGTCCGCGGCGACGATCGTCGTCCGCGACGCATCGGGCAAGGACGTCAGCAACGGGACCTACCAGGTCGAGGCGAACAACATCTACGTCAACCTGACCTATCCGTTCCCGAAGGGAACGTACACAGTTTATTATCGCGTCTCCGACAAGGACGGCACGCCGTTCGGCGGCCAATACCAATTCTCCTACGGACCTGGAAGCTTCGCGCCCGGCAGCACCAAGACGTGGCGCGGCCAGTCAAGCATCCCGAAGGTCGTGGCGCTCCCCACTGATGTGGACAACTCCACGTTGCCGTCGACTGACACTCCGACGCCATCTGACGGCTCCACCGCGGCGGATGGAACCTCCGCGACGTCCGATTCGAAGGGTGCAGATGACGCGAACGCCGCCTCGACCGCGAGCAGTTCGTCCAATCTGCCGTGGATCGCCGGTTCTTTCGTCGCGATCCTGCTCATCGCCGGTGCAGTGATGGTCGCCCGCAAACGCAGCGCCTGAACATGGCGCTCACCACACCTCGCGCCCGCAGCGCTCTACGCAGGCTCAAGCATCGACGGAGTGCGCGTTCCGACGCTGGAGACTTTGCAGATCTCAACGGCGTCATTAGTACGTTCTCCTCGATCGACATCTTGTGCCGCACACCTGCAGGAATCGACCCGCGCACCGTTCAGGCTTCTCTCAACCCGTCGAAGGGCGCGCCCATCAGCGGTATTCCCATTCACGCGATCAAGGGGAACTACCGGATCGAGCTTCCCGTAGCACACCTCTCGCGGCTTGAGGGCGACATGACATTCGCTCTCTGGCTCGAGTCCGGCTCCCGCCGTTGGCGCCTTGGTCGCTCGCCGTCGCCGGCTCGCAAACCGGTGAGCGTCCCGTCCGCGGTGTATCGCTGCGGAGACGACTCGATCCGGGTCAGGATCACGTCGAACGCTGCAGGCGCGCTGGCCGTGCACACGCACTCGATGTCACGGGCCGCATGAAGATCCTCGTCCTCGCGGCCGAGCAGTCCATCGGCCACGCCGACGGACGCCGGTCCCGTCGCATTGCCTCGCTTCTCGGCGACGCGCACGAGGTCGAGACGATCAGCCTATTCGGGACGGTTGAGGCAGGTGGCCTGCATCCCGCGACACGCGCACTGGTCCATCGGACGAAATCTGGGGATGAGCCGATTCGAGCTCACAGCCTGAGAACCGAAGTCATCGCCTCGGCGGTCGCCACGACCTCGGCGTCGTTACCAGGCCATCACATTCTGGCCGAGTCCGAGCTGAGGCTGGCTCTTCGCTCGCTCGACGTCGATCTCGTGATCCTGACCGAACCCACGCTGACCGACTTCGCTCGTCAAGCCCTCGACCCGACGGTCGCAATGGCGGTGGTCATCGACGATCCGACAGCGGTGGTGCCGGATCTGGTCGTTGCGGACGCCCTGATCGTGCCGGGACCTGAGTCAGCCAACACAGTTGCGGAAGCGCTGGGCTCTCTCTCGCCGCACATTCATGTCGTTCCGCCTCACGCTTGGCACACCTCGACCGAATCGCCAAAGGACACTGTGATCGCTGCCGTGGGGTCGGCGCCAGATCGCGACGTACTGGGATCAGTCGTCGACGCCTTCGTCGAGCTGTTCCCGAGCAACTCAGAGTGGTCGCTGAAACTCGCGTCCACGGGTTCGGAAGCATCCGCCTTGCAGCTTCGGGCCGAGTTGGCCGGTGTCCACGGTGCGGTTGCGTCGAGCTCGCGTGAGCTCATGGAGAACGACGTCCTGTGCCGGGCGGCCGCGATAATCGTTGCGGCACACGACGTCGGCGATGCGATGGCGTCAGTGCTAAACGGCGTCGCATGCGGATCTCGCGTCATTGTTTCCACCGACAACCCAGACGTCGAACAGCTGATCCGGGAGGCTCCCGGCGCCGAGCCGTGGACAGGGTCAGCGTCCAGGCACATCGCGGATATTCTCACCACTGGCCCTGCACGGATCCACGACTCGTCAACGAAGGACTGGCTGCAGCACTGGCGCCGCCACGCCGAGCAGGCTCTGCTCATTGCTGTGGACGACGTGGCGAACGTTGAGGATGACAATCGCATCGAGACGCTCGCCGAACGGACGCTCCAGGCACGCCATCGCACTGAACAGGCGCCACCAGATTCCGCCAGCTCGCAGAGCGTTCGACCGCTCGAGGACAAGCTCTCTGGCCGACACGCCGGACTGGTTCGGTGGTCCGGAACCCTCAACGAGGAGCACGACTCCCTCTTGGAACCAGATGTTCTGGCGCGCAACCTGGCGTTTGTGGCTTCGTCACTCCGCGCCGCAAACATCGAGTTCGTCGTCGTCTCCTCGCCACACGAGCCCGGCCGCATTGCTGTCGACGCAGGACTCGGCCGGTCAGCCGTGGAGGCGATCCGAGCTCATGGCGCCGATGTCCTCGTTTACACCGAGCACGTTGATCTAACTGGCCAGCGACGGAACCGCACGCTCGCCTCCGATACCGAGCACCTGGAGCACGACGCCGCGATCGTCGCCTACACGCCGGTCGTCTCGCGCACGCGATCCCTTCGCTATGGGCCGGCGCACGGATGCACGATCGAGTTCTGGCATCCTTCGACACCGCAGGAAGGCTTCACCAGCCCTGTCATCCCGACGCGCCGCGGCAAGGCATTGACATCGCTCACAGCAGACTCGACAACAACGGTCTCCGGCGTCGACTACCCGACGACCCACGAGATCGTCGCTCGCCGACTCGAAGACGTCGACTTCCCGATCGATGTCGTCTGGGCATGGGTCGATGACAATGACCCAGCCTGGCGCGAACGGCGCTCCTCCTTCTCCGGCTCCGGGCAGGTCGCCATCAACGGTGACGACCCCAGTCGGTTCAACAACCGCGACGAGCTTCGCTTTTCGATGCGTTCTGTGGCGATGTATGCACCCTGGGTACGACATCTCTACATCGTGACCGACCAGCAACGGCCCTCCTGGCTGGCCGAGCATCCGAAGGTGACCGTGGTTGATCATCGCGACATCTTCACCGATGCGAGCGCACTTCCCACGTTCAACTCACACGCTATCGAGAGCCAGCTTCATCACATCGAGGGATTGGCCGAGACCTTCCTCTACTTCAATGACGACGTGTTTCTCGGGCGAAGGGTCGAGCCTGAGCTCTTCTTCACCTCGACCATGCAGTCCAAGTCGTTCGTCTCGCCGACAACCATTCCGCCGGGCCCGGCGAGTCCCACCGATCTCGGCTTCTACGCTTCACGCAAGAACGACCGGCGTTTGATCGAGCAGATCTACGACCGCACAATGGTCCACGGCTATCTCCACACACCGCACGCCCTGCGGGTGAGCGTCCTGGACGAGATGGAACAGCGTTTCGAGGCACAGTGGGCGAACACGCAGCGCTCTCGCTTTCGTAGCCCGGGTGACATCGCCATCGCTTCGTCACTTCATCACGCCTATTCCCAGATGACCGACCGCGCCATCAACGGAGGCCTTCGCTCGCGCTACGTGAAAGCTGGCGTCGCCGAACATCAGGCCCTCATGCGGCAGATTCTCAAGCAGCGAAACCTTGATGCGTTCTGCCTCAATGACACGGCGGACCGCGACATGGATCCAGATCTTCAGACGAACGCAATGAGGGCCATGCTCGACGCCTATTTCCCGATGGCCGCGCCTTGGGAGCAGCCCTGAGCGGTACTTGGCGTCACTTCTCGGGACCACGCCGCCACAGCGGTTCCCTTCCAATGACGGCCTGTCGGCACTAATGTGATCTCTTGTGCCACTCCTTCCCCATTGGCCACAAGGATGTTCTCATGTCGAAATCGTCCATTCCGACGTTCATTGTCGTGTGCAGTCTCGCTTTTGCGTCCGTGTTGGGACTGAGTTTCGCCGCCAGCAACGCCGCTTCGCAGACGTGGGCCCCGCCGGACACCTTCACGTTCGAGAAGGCAACTTCTGACTCTGTTTCGCTCTCGTGGTCCGCAGTCAAGTCTGCGCCGCAGTACCGAATTCAGCTCTCCGAGACCGCGACCATGGCGGACCCGGTCTACTACCGGGTCAAGGGCACCTCGACCACCCTCAAGTCACTCGACGCCCACACCACCTACTACGCAAAAATCAAGGTGATCACCCTCGATGGCAAGAACCTCAGCGCGTACTCCGATGAGCCGCTTGAGCTCTCCACTGCGGTGACCGTCCCGACTGGACTCATCGTGAAGACCACTGGGTCGACTTCCCTCGGCCTCGACTGGAACGACGTCAAAGGCGCTCCTAGCTACCGCATCCAGTTGTCCAACAGCCCGACGATGTCGCGCTCGACGTACTACCGGTTCACGGACTCCGAGGGAACCCTCACTGGCCTGTCTTCCGGCCAGCGGTACTACGCCAAGGTCAAGACGATCACGACCGACGGCGTCAACCTGAGCCACTACTCCGATCCTGCGCTCAGTGCCAAGACGGAGAGCTCGACGTCGAAGGCCTCTGTGCCATCGACCGTGGGTGGCCTCGCGGCACACAGCATCACCGCAACCGGGGCAACCATCACCTGGGACGTGGTGCCGACCGCCACCAAGTACCGCATCTACTGGTCCACCTCGCCGAACATGTCGGGTGCTTGCGAACCCACGTGCAAGCTCATCACCCCCGGCAACCCCGCGGCCCCGTCTTCGGCGCTGACCGGGCTCTCCGCAGGCAAGACGTACTACATCAAGGTCAGTGCGATCAACTCCGCCAACAAGACCATCACCGGCTGGCAGACAACACCACTGAAGGTCTCTCTCGACTACGCACCCGCGATCCCCAAGACGGTTCAAGGGGTTTCGGCAAGTGGGATCTCCACGACAGATGCAACTGTCTTCTGGGATCAGGTGCCGACAGCCACGAAGTACCGCGTCTACTGGTCAACCAGTCCGAACATGCCTGGTGCCTGCGAACCGCGCTGCAAGATCATCACACCGGAGCATGCCGCCAACCCGACTCAAGATCTCTCGCGCATCATGTCCCCGACGATTCCTGCCGAGGGCGGGCAGTACTACGTCAAGGTGAGCGCGGTCAATGCCTCCAACAAGACCATCACCGGCTGGCAGAGCACACCGCTGAAGGTGACTCTCGTCGACCCTGACACCAGCGCGATTCCGGCGTCGGTCCAGGGCCTGACGGCTACCGACCTGACCCCGAACAGTGCGACAGTCAGCTGGAACGCCGTGCCCACCGCTGTCAGATACCGGGTCTACTGGTCGTCGTCGGCGTCCATGTCCGGACGCTGTGAACCGAACTGCAAGATCATCACGCCAGCCACTCTCTCCAGTCCCTCACAGACTCTGGCGCAGGTCATGTCGCCGACGACTGCGACCTCCGGTGGCACCTACTACGTCAAGGTCAGCGCGCTCAACTCCGCCAGCAAGACCATCACGGGATGGCAGGCAGCTCCGCTCACCGTGGTGCTGCCGACTGCCCCCGACTCGGCTCCCAAGGGACTCCGTGCGGTGACCTCCTCGGCAACGTCACTCTCCTTTGACTGGAATGACGTCATCGATGCTCCGCAATATCGCGTCCAGCTCTCGGTCAGTCCGGACATGGCCGACTCGGTCTACTACCGGTTCAGCGACTCGGAAGGCGTCATCACCGATCTGACCAAGTCGACGACCTACTACGCGAAGGTCCGCGTGGTCTCCGCCGCCGGCGACAACCTCTCGGACTACTCCTCGGCAGTGCAGGCGAAGACCCTGTCCGCCGACAGCATTCCGCTTGACGTCGCCAGCTACAACGTCAAGTGTCAGAGCTGCTACCCCGCCAAAGCCTCTGATCGCGGACCTAAAGAACTCCCGTGGGTCGACCGACGACAGTCCGTCGTCGACATGATCATGTCCCGAAAGCCCGACGTGGTGGGCATTCAGGAGGCGTCACAAGGTTGGCTAATCGAGAATGGCAAGCAGATCGACCTTTCGCAGTTCGAGGACCTTCGCAACCGTCTGAAGGCTGACGGCGGCACATACGAGCTGACCAACGCGAATCGCAACAACTGCGTCAAATCGACGACTCCCACAAACTGCGTTGTCAAGGACCAGGGCGCCTCAAAGGGAACGAGGATCCTCTACAACACCCAGAAGCTGACCTTGGTGCGTCAGGGCTCCAACGGCCTTCAGCGAGCCCATTCCACCGGCCAGGAGCGCTTCGTCGCCTGGGCCGTGCTTACCCAGAAGTCCTCGGGCCAACAGTTCTTCTTTGCCTCGACACACCTTGAGCCCGGATCGGAGTACTACGCCCTGCGCAAGACTCAGGCCGAACAGGTTGCCCGCGCCATCGATGCAGCCAACACCGGCAAGCTCCCTGTCGTACTCGTCGGCGACATGAATGCGACTCGCTACGCCACCCCTGCCAATGCGCCGTACGACGTGTACATCGGCGCGGGAGTGGTTGATCCGCTCGGCATGACGTACAAGTCACCGAAGCCGTCCTCCAAGGCGACGGTCGAAAGCCGAATCCACGCCAACTACAACTCGTTCAACGGATTCGACCCGAACATTCCGAGCTACGCCGAGGGTGAGAACGGCAGCAACCTCGACTACATCCTCACCAGTCCCATGCAGGTCAAGGAGTGGGAGACTGTGGTGAACCTCAACAGCAGCGGCAAACTCACCGGGATCATTCCCTCAGATCACAACATGATCACCGCCGAGCTGGTTCTACCCCACTGATGTCGATCGAGGTGTCAGCCCGACACTGGCTCACCTGACTCGGCCTTGCGCTTGGCCGCCTCATGGAAGATGTCTGCCCAGCGACGAACGATGGTCAGATCATCGAAGTCCTGAGATCGCTTGACGGCCGCGTCACGCATCGCCTGTCGTTGCGGAGCTGGGAGCTTGACGAATCGTGCGATCGCCTTGGCCATGGCGTCGAAGTCGCCCGGTTCGACCAGGAACCCGTCGACACCATCAGTGATGATCTCAGCCGGGCCGTAGTCGATGTCGTAGGCGATTGGCACACAACCTTTTGACATCGCCTCGATCAGTACGAGCCCCAGTCCTTCGCGATTGCTGGTCATCAGGAGGAACGAGGATCGAGCCATCTCCTGCTCGGGCTGGGTCGTGTAACCCGCAAGCTTGACCCGTCGGCGCACCCTGTGGCGGCGAATCGTCTCGCGAAGGTTCTCCTGCTCCCCGCCCACTCCGTAGATGTTGAGCTTCACAAAAGCAAGGTGCTTGCGGGCAAATGACACTGCCCTGACGGCGTGGTTGAACCGCTTGCCCGCCACGAGAGCTCCGAGCGCGATGCCCTGCTTTTCGTCGCGGACCACATCAACGAATTCGCTCGTGACAACCTCGCGGCTGTTTGGACAGACATACAAGTTGTCGAGTGGACCAAGGCCATCTTGAATGTCCTGCCTCTGACGCTCGGTGAGCAGCACGACACCGTCGAAATCAGCCAGATGCCCGAACGTGTGGGTGCGACCGGGTGAAAGCTTGCCATGAGGGGGCTTCTGACCATCAGCAAGGTGGGAGCCGTGCACCATGTACAAGGTGACGACATCAGCACGTCGGAACTCGGGAAAATGATTGGCCGAGGTCTTCGAGTCGATGATCATGTACGCGACCGGATCCTTGGCAAGGAAGGACAGCCAGAATCGGTAGGCGAGGCGGATCCCGCGAAAGGTCGCAATTGGCTTGCTCCGCCTGTCGCAGAACGTCACCGCGACACCCTTGTCGCCCTGGACAAATTTGCGATTGGACACCATCAGCGAACCGTCTGCCCGGAAGTAGTCGACCTGCTCAATCTGCCCATCTGGTCGCAACAGGCGCTCTTGCAGTGCAGTACGGTCGGTGCCGG
>MTKY01051745.1_pt1 | contig 14337 bp, 13 predicted proteins | sample 1042731 | NCBI WGS metagenome assembly MTKY01 (sample SAMN06212206, study PRJNA360538) | anaerobic digester metagenome | biome: Wastewater treatment plant; material: sludge; isolation source: anaerobic digester fed with sludge from wastewater treatment plant | place: Denmark: WWTP Soeholt ... | reverse complement strand
GCTGATGTGAGCGCCGACCAGATAGAGTTCGTCCCCCCGGACCGTCACGTATGATTCGCCGAGGCTAAAATGGCCCTGGCGGATCGATTTCACCTCTGTTCCCGTCAAAACTATACCCGTCTCAAGGCGGCGGATAATGTGATACTCAAAGCGGGCACGCCGGTTCTCTGTGATAAGCTTTGTCCCTTTCGCGCTGTCGCTCATTCCCGCTCTCCTCTCTCCGCCACTTCCTGTCCAACTCTCCAATCCGGAGCCTGTTTATGCAGATCGACAGACTCTCTCTCAACGGAAATCGCCTCTTCCTGTCCGGCGATCTCGTCGAGTTCCGCCATCGGTACGGCGTTCAGATCGAGCGCGGCGCGCCTGCCCGCGCGCCAGGCGAAATACCCTGCGGAAGCGATCATCGCCGCGTTGTCCGTACAATACGCGGGAGGCGGGATAATCAGGCGCACACCCCGGGAGGAGGCCATGGCCCGCATCGATTCGCGAAGCTTCCTGTTCGCGGAAACACCGCCACCGAGGGCGAGTGTTTTGTGCCCCGTGTCATCGAGCGCCGCCGCCGTATGAGCGGTGAGCGCCTGCACGATAGCGGCCTGAAACGTCGCGGCGAAATCCGCCTGCGAGCATGAGGACGGCCACGGGGCGCCCTCGCGTTCCGCCTCGCGCTCAATCTTCCGAAAAGCGTTGATGGCCGCTGTCTTGACGCCGCTGAAAGAGAAGTCGTAAGAATCCGGGAAATGTGTCACCGGCAGGTAAAAAGCGTCGCATCGGCCGCCCGAAGACGCGCGCTCGATCAGCGGACCGCCCGGATAGCCGAGTCCGATACTCCGCGCGATCTTGTCAAAGGCCTCCCCCGGCGCGTCGTCCCTCGTCTGCGCGAGTGTCCGGTACCGGGTGTAAGACGGAACCTCGACGAGCGTCGCGTGCCCTCCCGAGACGATAAGGCAGAGAAATGGCGGAACCAGCGTTTTGTCAGTCAGATATGAAGCCGCGATGTGCCCTTCCAGATGGTTGACGGGGATGAGCGGCAGCCCTGCCGCCGCCGCGAGGCCCTTCGCCGCGGACACGCCGACGAGAAGGGCGCCGACGAGCCCCGGACCGTAGGTCACCGCGACCGCCGTGATGTCGTCCAGCGTTTTATCCGCGTCCTTAAGCGCGCGGTCGATGACAGGGAGAATCGATTTCACATGCTCGCGCGAAGCGATCTCCGGGACGACGCCGCCATACGCCGCGTGCAGATCGATCTGCGACGCGACAACACTCGAGACAATCGTCACGCCGTTCTCCACAACGGCCGCGGCCGTCTCGTCACATGAAGTCTCTATCCCCAGGATGAGATGGCTTCCGATTTCTTCTTTGCTCATATCCACCCTTTCGGTCAGCCTTATCCGCCCCACAGACATCTTCCCGTGCCAGTCTTTCGGATGGCATCAAAACTCTTCGCCGCCTATTCAACAAAGAGAAGGATCTGCCCCGCCGCCTGCTGCATGGCATCAACGGGCGAACCGGGATAATCATGCGGGAGGCTTTTTCTCTATTTTACTATGACTCGCAGGTGTCTGATTGTAACACCGGGAGAGTCTGATCCGCAACGAACACCTGCCGGATCAGCGGCAACGTGCTATCATCAATATACAGCGAGTTGGCCGCCGGAGGGCAGCATGCAGCCGGATCACCGCAGGAAACCAAAAGACGGTTCAGAACGCCAAAACCGGAATCGCGACAAATCCGTATGATGGACGGATGCCGGTACAGCCGGCAGCCTCATGGGAGAACTACACGTTGAGACATGAACTGAGAATCAAACCGAAAAGAGTAAGACACCGCGGCCTGCGCGTTGTTTTTGTGTTCATCGCCCTTCTTCTCGCGGCGCTTCTTCTCGTTGTGACCAGCAGCCTCGTCACAGCCGACCGGCTCATGAAAATGGCGGGCGAGCCGATCTCGCCGTACGCCACCAACAAGTTTTCTTCGTTTCGTTCTGTCAGTTTTCCTTCGGCCGGAGGCCAGATTTCGCTGAAAGGATGGCTGATCCAGACCGGCGCGTCGAACCCGCGGGGAACCATCATTGCCGTTCACCAACAGGGGGGCAGCAGACTTCCGTTAGGCTTGCAGACGGCATCACTCTACAGTCACCTGGCAAAAGCGGGATTCCGGATTCTCGCTTTCGATCTTCGCCATTCCGGAGAATCGGGCGGCGATATGTCGTCATTCGGCTACGCCGAAGCGGAGGATGTCCGCGCGGCGCTGGCATGGGCCGTCATGCATACGGGGGATTCCCCGATCATCCTCTACGGCTTCGGTTCCGGGTCCACGGCGATTTTCCGCATGCTGCGCCAGCTGCAGAATGAAATAGAAGAGCAGACACCCGAAGAAGACGGAACCGACCCCGATAAAAACAAAAAAGAGCCGGGGGCGGTTGAATTGAAAAAACGCGTGAGCGCCATCATCACCGATTCGCCTTCGAGGGACAGCGACGATTTCATCAAAGCGGCTCTACGCGAAAAGGGTAAAAGCGTTCTCTTCTGGCTCCCGGATACGACTCCCTACGCGATCAGGCTGTCGCTCGGAAACAGTGAGAAGGCCGATCATTTTGTCGATTTTACGACATTGGCGCTTCCCGTCATGATTCTGGGGCACAAGACTGACAGCCGGCTCCCGGAATACGCCTACCGCCCCATGATTGAGGAGCGCCTGCGCATTCACCCGGGGTGGACTTCGGTTTATCAACGTGAAGGACAGGGACATCTTTCCTCCTATGAAGAGGACCCGGACGGCTATACCGATGCGCTTCTGACATTCCTGCAGAAGTGGTTCCCGACACGCTGACCGGAGGCGGTTTATATCTTATAATAAAAAATAATATAATTTAAGTTGTCTTCTTCACCAACGGCTAACGGAAAGGATGACCAAATGAACGGATACTTCGCACTCCCACCAGTAAAAAATGAGCCGCTTCAGGACTACTCGCCGGGTTCGCCCGCGCGGGATTCGCTGAAAGCGGAGCTCGAAAGACAGGCGGCCATCACGCTGGATATCCCCGTGATCATCGGAGGAAAAGATATCAGTACGGGTGATATCAAAACAGTTGTCATGCCGCACAACCACCGCCATGTGCTCGCCCGCGTGCACCAGGCCGGAGAAAAGGAACTGAAACGCGCGATCGACGCCGCGCTGGAAGCCAAAAAAAGCTGGGCGTCGATGCCGCATTCCCACCGCCAGGGCATATTTCTGAAAGCGGCGAAACTGCTCTCCGGTCCCTGGCGCGATATCATTAACGCGGCGACCATGCTCGGACAGAGCAAAACCGTTTATCAGGCTGAGATCGATTCGGCCTGCGAACTCTGTGACTTCCTGCGGTTCAATGTCGCTTACGCTGACGAGATCTACAGAATTCAGCCAAACAGTACGGACGGCGTGTGGAACCGCATGGAGTACCGCCCGCTGGACGGTTTCGTCCTCGCGGTGACACCGTTCAACTTCACGTCCATCTCCGGCAACCTCCCGCTGGCGCCCGCGATTATGGGAAACGCAGTCCTTTGGAAGCCTGCCGGGACGGCGGCGCTCGCGAGTTATTATTTCTACCTGCTCCTTTGTGAAGCGGGTCTGCCGCCCGGCGTTATCAATTTCATCCCCTCCGCCGGAACTGATGTCGGTCAGTATGTCGTAAGCGACCCGAGGCTAGGCGGCGTCCACTTCACCGGTTCGACGGCCACGTTCAACGAGATCTGGCGCGAAGTCGGAAGCCATATTTCACGTTACAACCAGTACCCGCGGCTCGTCGGAGAAACAGGCGGGAAAGATTTTGTCTTCGCCCATCATTCGGCGGATGTCGGCGCGCTGATCGCGGCGCTCGTCCGCGGCTCGTTCGAATACCAGGGACAGAAATGTTCCGCCGCTTCCCGCGCGTATATCCCCCGGAGTATCTGGCCGAAAGTGAAAACGCTGCTGCTCCGGGAAATTGAAGAACTTAAGGTCGGCGATCCCGCCGATTTCACCACATTCATGTCGGCTGTCATCGACCGCGCTTCGTTTGACCGCATTAAGGGGTACATTGATGAGGCGAACGCGTCGGAAGACGCGGAGGTCCTGTGCGGCGGATACGATGACAGTGAGGGATATTTCGTCTATCCGACCGTCATCGAAGCGAAGGACCCGCATTATCCCAGCATGTGCGAGGAGATCTTCGGACCTGTCCTGACCGTCTTCGTCTACGATGACGATCAATTCGACGAGGCGCTTGAACTCTGTGACACGTCATCGCCCTACGCGCTGACAGGCGCCGTGTTCGCGAAAGAGCGCGACGTGCTCGTCGAGATGGAGAACCGCCTCCGCCACGCAGCCGGCAACTTCTACCTGAACGACAAGCCGACGGGAGCAGTCGTCGGCCAGCAGCCGTTCGGCGGCTCGAGGGCGTCGGGGACCAACGACAAAGCCGGCTCACTCCTCAATATGATCCGCTGGACGAGTCCGCGCGTCATCAAGGAGTCTTTTGTTTCGATCTACGACATCACTTATCCGTACATGGTTGAGGACTGAACCTCACACAGTCGAAAACAGAAGGGAGTTTTTCCATGGAAAACAGACGAATCACGGATCATCCGATCCTTGATTTTTCAGAAGGCGAAGTCATCCCATTCACCTTTGACGGAAAACCGATGGAGGGCAGGAGCGGCGACACGATCGCTTCCGCTCTTCACGCCAACGGCGTCAAAGTGCTGGGATATCATTTCAAGACGAAGCGGCCGCGCGGATTCTATTGCGCGATCGGCAACTGTTCGTCGTGCCTGATGGTCGTCAACGGCCAATCAAATGTACGCACGTGCACGGAGCCCTTACTGCCCGGCATGAAAGTCGAGACGCAGATCGACAGAGGAGTACCCGATGATGTATGAAACGGATCTTGTAGTCATCGGCGGCGGTCCCGCCGGATTGATGGCGGCGAATACGGCAGCCGGAGCGGGCGCAAGTGTTCTGCTGCTCGAACGCGACAGACACCTGGGCGGACAGCTCATCAAACAGACTCACAAATTTTTCGGATCGGAGAAGCAGCACGCGTCCGAACGAGGCATTGATATTGCCGCCCTGCTCGGCGATGAGCTCAAATCGCTGGAAGACCGCGTGACGGTCTGGACGCACGCGACAGCGGTCGGCCTGTACGACGACGGCGTGATCACCGTTGATTACGACGGAACCTACCGGAAAGTCAGGCCGAAGCGCATTGTCGCGGCCACCGGCGCGTCCGAGAAATTCTTATCTTTCCCGAACAACGACCTCCCCGGCATCTACGGAGCCGGCGCCGTGCAGACCATGATGAATGTCTACGGACTTCGCCCCGGAAAGCGCGTCCTCATGATCGGGGCCGGGAATATCGGCCTGATCGTCAGCTACCAGCTTCTGCAAGCCGGTGTTTCCGTCGCCGCAGTTGTGGAGGGACTCCCTCAGATCGGCGGCTATGCCGTACACGCGAGCAAAATCCGACGCGCCGGCGTGCCGATTCTCACATCGCACACCATCGTGCGCGCGGACGGCAAAGAATCTGTCGAGAGCGCGGTGATCGCTGAAATCGGCAGCGACTGGAAGGTCGTCCGCGGAAGCGAACAGACGATCCCCTGCGATGTCATCTGCATCTCCGTCGGCCTCACGCCCCTCACGGAGCTCTTGTGGCAGGCCGGCTGTGAGATGCGCTATATACCGGCTCTCGGAGGATATGTTCCTGCGCGGAGTGACAGACTGGAGACGACCGTCCCCGGTATTTACGTCGCGGGCGATGCGGCGGGCATTGAGGAGGCGAGCGCCGCCATGGTCGAAGGGCACCTCGCCGGGCTCGAAGCCGCTCTGTCACTCGGCTTTGGCGGCGATGGCTGTGAAGAAGAACGCGCTGATTGCTTAAAGCAGCTGAGCAGCCTGCGCTCAGGACCGACAGCGGAGAAGATCCGCGCCGGCCTTTCCTGCGCTCATGGTTGTCAGACACCCAAAAGGAGGGATGAACATGCTTGAAAAAACGGGAATAGCGACGCGTGAGCAGATTGAGAAGCTCCTCCCCTCTCCCGGGCGGAGAGCGGAAGGCCCCTACGCGGTGATGGAATGTTTCCAGAAAATCCCATGCAATCCCTGCAGCACATCCTGCGCGTTTCACGCGATTCTTCCGATGGATGATATAAACGACATCCCCTCCGTCACGCCGGATAAATGCACAGGCTGCGGCGCGTGTGCCGCTGTCTGCCCCGGGCTTGCCATCTTCATTATCGATGAGAGCAAGGGCGGCGGGACGGGTACCGTTACCCTCCCCTATGAGTTCAGGCCGCTGCCCGGCATAGGAGAAACAGTAAAGGCCGTAAACCGCGCGGGTGGAGTGGTCGGAGACGCCGTCGTAACCCGCGTCCTTCCGGGCAAAAAGACGAAGACGCCTCTCGTGACGATTGAAGTGCCATTATCTCTCGTTCATGAGGTTCGCTTTATCCGATGCGAGGCACATCAGGAGGAGCCCGGTGTGGCGGATACGCTGCGGGAGATACCGGCTCCGCCGCAAACAGCTGACATCGGGGAACAGGACGACGAAGTTGTCATCTGCCGCTGCGAAGGCGTCACGCTCAGAGAGATCCGCGATCTGATCCGTGAAGGCTACACGACAGTCGACGAGATTAAACGCATCAGCCGGGCCGGCATGGGGCCCTGCCAGGCACGCACATGCGGACCGCTGATCGCCGCGGAGATCGCGAGGATGACGGGGGAGCCTTTGGGATCTGTCGCGCCTTCGGCACACCGCGCGCCGGTCAAGCCCCTGCCCATCGAGTTTTTCTTAGGAGGCGATACAGAATGAATTTACCGAAATCAGCATCTGTCGTCATTGTCGGGGGAGGCATCTCCGGCTGCGCGATCGCCTGGAATCTGGCGAATCGCGGCGTGAAAGATATTGTCGTCCTTGAGAAAGACACGCTCGCAAACGGGTCAACCGGACGCTGCGGCGCCGGCATCCGCATGCAGTGGGGGGCGGAGAAGAACTGCCGGCTCGCGCAGTTCTCCGTCAACTTTTTTGAGAACGCGAACGACATTCTCGCCTACGAGCGCGACATCGAGTTCGAGCAGAGCGGATACCTGATCATCGCGGCGAACGAGGCGGAAGCGCAGCAGTTCAGAAAAAACGTCGCGCTTCAGAACAGCCTCGGGATCCCCTCTGTGTTTCTGAGTCCGGAAGAAGCGACGGCGATTGTCCCCTACATCAACACGACACAGTTCGTCGCCGCGACTTTCTGCCAGAAAGACGGGCACCTGAACCCGTTCCACACGACGGACGCCTTTGCGATCGCCGCCGAGCGGCTGGGCGTCAGGATATTCAAACACACCGAAGTGACCGGCATTGAGGTAAAAAACAACCGCATTGAAAGCGTGGACACAACGGGCGGGCGCATCGCGACGCACATCGTCGTCAACGCCGCCGGAGGATGGTCTAAGGCGATTGGCGCGATGGCGGGTGTCGATGTCCCTGTCTATGTGCAGCGCCATCAGATTCTCGTCACAGAGCCTCTGGAGCCCATACTGGGGCCGATGGTCATGGGGTTCTCCTATAACATCTATATCCAGCAGGTTCCCCACGGATCGATCATCATGGGGCGGAGTGACCACACGGAGCCGCGGGACTTCCGCACGACATCGGGCTGGAAGTTCATTGAAGAAATGACGAAGACATGCGGCACGCTCCTCCCCTATCTCAGGACGGCCAAAATCCTGAGGCAGTGGGCGGGGCATTACTGCATGACAGAAGACGCGCAGCCGATCTACGGGCCTGTCCCCGAAGTCGAGGGCATGTATCTCGCCTGCGGATTCAGCGGACACGGGTTTATGCTCGCCCCTGCCACCGCTGAGCTGATCAGCGAGATGATTCTCGGTGAGCCGCTGACGATCGATGTATCGGACCTCGATATCGGCCGCTTCAAAAGGCGGGAACTGGTGCGGGAGCAATCTGTCGTTTAGACACTATCCGCGTAGCAGCATGACGGCGGAGATCGAGCGGCAAAGACGATTCATTCTTCTCATATCCAGGGTTTTCGTGAGGGACGGCTCTTTTGTCATCGCGGCGAAAGAGCCGTCCCTATGATCCTACACGCCTGTCGAGCCGAAGCCGCCCCCTCTGTCGCTGCCGATCGCCGCGACATCGTCGACCGCCGTCATTACGGGAATCGTCACTTCAGAGAATACGAGCTGCGCGATGCGGTCGCCTCTGTGTATATAGATGCTGCCGAGAGGGTGCCCTTCTTCGTCGACGAAAATCGTCGGGTCGTGAAACGTGAGCGGCAGCGTATAGCCGGTTAGTTTCTTGAAATAGGCGGCTGCCGGCATCGCCTGATAGTGTCTGTGGAAGCTTTCTAGGATTTCGGGATGTTTCAGCAGATACGGCACGGGGTCGAAGAGTGGCGCCGTGTTCTCGCAGATGATCGAAACGACGCCGCGGTAGTCCGCGTCGATTGTCCCTGGAGTGTTCGCGATCCGGAGGCTCGTCCTGAGCGATAACCCGCTCCGCGGCCTCACCTGCGCTTCCAGACCGGGCGGCATGGCGATTCTGATACCCGTTGGGACGATAACCGTCTGTCCCGGCTCAATTACCGTGTCGCCAAACGCGTAGAGATCAAATCCCGCCGCCTGCGAAGAGGCGCGCTCCGGCATTCTTGCGCCGTCTTCCAGCGCGATAAAAACTGTGTTCTCCTGTCCCATCTGCTGTCACACCGTTTCTGTCTCTCCCCCGGATTCAGTTTGAGTCGCGGAAGGTGAATCGCCGTCCTGCTCCTGTTCCTGTTCCTGTTCTCCCCCATCCTGTCCGCCGAGCGCGTCTTCAATTGTCATCTGCAGGTCGCCGAGAAGCCGCTTGTAACCCCTCCTGGCGCGGCGGGGGGTGGGACGGTTCTCCTCTTCGTCCGGAGACGGCGCCCTTTCAGAGAGTTTCGTCTCATAGATCTCGCAGAGGTTGCGGTAATACAGCAGGTCTTTTTTCATCTGCCAGAACAGCTCGCGCTGCCGGATCAATTCCGATTTGATCTCTTCCGCTGTCTGTATGGCGAATTCTTTGTCAGCCAGAGCTGACTGCAGCTTCTGATGCGACTCTTCCATCAGTCCGACCGCGTTGACAAGGGCCAATACCGCCTGCGCGACCTGGTTGAGCTGGGGAGACTTTTTCGCGACCTGATTCATCATGGCGTCCGCTGTCGCGGCGATGTCGCGCATTTTCTGCGGATCATCATGCGTCGTCAGCTGGTAGGTAATCTTCCCGATACGGGCTTGTATGCTTTCAACAGGAGCGCTCACAGTCAAAACCTCCTCCCCGTCATCTATTTATGATACTGGATTCCCGGGCTTGTGAACAGAGCCGCCCGTCCGGAGTGTGAGATAGAGGTCTTTAAACTGAACAGGTGTCAGCTGTTCTGCCCGGATACCGGGATCACATGCGTGCTGTTCAAGAAAGGAAAAGAGCTCCGCACCCATGTTCTCCGGGGTGAACGCCAGCTTTAGGGCGTTCATGAGCGTTTTTCTTCTGAACTGAAAAAGACTTGTGATGAATCGATGAAAACCCGGATCGGCCGCCACCTGCTTATCGCTTTCATCCGACGAGGGGATGAGCGAGACAAGCGATGATGTCACATGCGGCGAAGGTGTGAAGGACCGGCGCGGGACAGTATTCTCCACACGCCATATCCCGAACAGATTCGTCACGATCGAAAGTGTGCCGTATTTCTTCGTCCCCGGTCTGTTCATGAGCCGTTCCACTACATCCTCCTGAATCATGAAGAGAGCGCGCGCCATGGACGGCATTTGGCTGACCGCCAGCAGCACGAGTTCCGTCGTCAGATAATAAGGAAGATTGCCAAAAACGATCAGGCGCCCGGCCGGCGTTGCCGCGAGCGCATCAAAATCCACATGGCGCGCATCTTCGTAAACAACACGCGGTTTCGGATCAAGGGATGCGAACAAAGTTTCATGCAGCGGTCGGAATCGCGGATCGATCTCAACCGCGTAGACATCGCCGGATTCTTCGGCGATCCGCTTCGTTATAAAACCCGGCCCGGCGCCGAGTTCGACGACGCGGTCTCCGCGCGTCAGACCGAGAAGAGCGACAATACGCTCAATGACTCTGTCATCGGTAAGAAAAACCTGCCCGAGCGAATGCTTCGGCCTCAGGTCAAATTCGCGAAGCAGAGCCTGGTAAGACATGATACGATTCAGCTGCTGAAAGGGTATTACGGGGACGTAATGATATAGATACCGTTCGTCCAGTTTCTGCGCGTGAGCTTTGAACACTCATCCGCGTCGTAGCAGACGTCAAAATGAGAACCGCTCCTGTCGCCGACAACCGCCATACCGTACCCGATTACGAAGACCACCGTCCCCCGCGGGTACGTGCCGATCTCCGATTGCGGAACGGCGACAATTCCGCGCTGCGCGAGCAGGCCGCACGCGGTGCCGTGGCATGTCGGCGTGGTATGTCCGGCGAAGCACACGCCGCCGTTTACAGCAATGGAATGCCTGCAGACCGCAACGCCGTCATAGTGTGTGGCGCGTCTGCCAGGCATCAGCTGGACATAAGAAATCGTGACCCCGTCGACCGTAATCGTCCCGTTTCCGTTATCCGTAAACGTTTCATAGTGCCTGTTGATGGACGAACTGCCTTCTTTGTTGATCAGGCCGTATTGCTTCAGCAGCGCGTGGTTCGTGCGCGCAACGGCATTAGAGCCGCCTGAAGGCGGATTGACAAACGATACCGACCCTGATGGAGGTTTAACGGTCGTCGCCTGCGTGGCTGTAGTAACCGGCGGCGCGGCCGTGGAGGAGGGCGTCGGCTTCGTCGTCGCACTTGCCGATGGTCCGGAGGTCGGCGCTGTCGTTTTCGGCCTGACCGTCGTTGTGGTTGTAGTGGTTGTGGTCGGAGGTTCTGTCACAGGCCTGTACTTCGTGATGAAATCGCGGGAGACATAGCCGATCTCGTAGCCCGCCAGCCTCACTTTGGCCCATTCGCTGTTCAGGCCGATGACGCGCAGCGGCGTCCCGTAATTGAGTTTTCTCAGGACAGGAGCTTTTGTAGAGGGCTTCTCACGGAGGTTCAGACCGTTCTCGGAGTTCGCGTAATAGCGGATGTCCACAGATTCAAAAGCCTCGGGATCGCGCGTTGTCGTCGTTTTGGGAGTGGTCGCAACTGTTGTCGTCGTTCCGGATGTGGTTTTAACCGCCGCCGCGGTTGTCGTTGGTTCCGCGGTGTCCTTTGCCGCGGACTCCTGTGTCGTCGGAGGTTCCGTGTCGGATGACGCGTAATCATTGTCCGGCGACAGTATTTCATCAACATGGAGATAGTGGCGGTCGATCAGCGCTTCTTCTCCGTCGGTAGTCTCTGACGGTCCGGTGATACCGGCGTCCGGTTTCGTCAGGTCGCCAAACGGAACGAAGACCGCCTGATCCCTGACGTCAGAGGTTGTGATGATACGCACGGAAAGCACAACAAGAACGGCTGCCACTAATACGAGGGTAGTCGTCATCAACATAGCGTCCAGATTACGTCTGCGCCGCATTTGGTTCCTTTCAAACACAAAACAGAAGCGTCCGTCACTTCCTGTAGCGATATTTTATGACGTTTACAAGAAAAATGCAAACGACAGGCCGCCGCCACAGATTGATCCAGAATTTTGTTGGCTTTTACACGTGAAAATCCCGCTCGCGGAGCATTTTTCTCATACAGAAATCCGCGCTGCGGACGGCTGTGTCATCCGGATAACCGTCCTACCTGCGAAAGCCCGCCGCGTTTCATGTACACGGGAATCCGTCCTCCGGCGCGTACCGGGGGCATGTCGGCAGCGTTCGGCGGTTGTGATAAAATAGGTGCAGCTGTTTTTGATGCTGCTAATATTACTTCTGTACACAATAGAAAGGCTGTCTTTCTTATGAACAACCGTGAAAACCCTATAATGAACGGTTCAGAGCCGGCGATGAGAATTCCTCATTTCCTTGCCGGACGGAAAGATTTTCTTCCTTCCGACGCGCACAAAGATCCATCACAGGCGCATCTCCCCGACCGGGAGTTCGCCGCGGCTGACACCATCGGGCCGGAGACCGGCCATTCGTCCAACATGCGAAAACCGCTCATCCGCATGCGCGAACAGCAGAACATCCCTGTTTCTTCCGCTGAGAACCAGCCGGAAAGATACGCTGAAGCGCGCGGCGCAGAGCCACATAAGACAAATACGCTTGTCATGGCTAACGGGAGCCAGATAGGTATCGGTAATCATACGAACAGCTCAGACGTAAAAAGCGTGGATACAAAGAAATCCCACGCCATGAAATCCGCCGGCAAAACGATGGCCGGTAAACCGGCGCTTAAGGAATTAAAGCGGACGGGCAATCCGGATGGCGGCTCTGATACATCCGGGCCTAAATCGGAGAAGAACAGGCGCAAGAACCGCCTGATCTCTTTTATCCTGGCTGGTGTGGCCGTGCTCTGCTTCGGTCTGGGGATTTATTTCCTCGTCCTTCCGTCAATCGTCCACAAAAACCAGGATGAAGCCGCGCAGCAATTGCTTCAGAAGCTGAAGGAACAGGAACGCATTGGACACACCGGTGACGTTGAGATCACGGTCAAGGCGGGCGATGTGAATGCTCCCGGAAGCTTCAGCGCCGAGTACGATGTGATTTACCGCCCGGGTGAGAGCCGAAATGCCAACCCGCCCGTTTACTCCGAAGAACCTGTTGAACAGGATGCCATTATTACGATCAAGACCGATACCATCATGCGGATTCCTAAGATCGAACTGGAAATCGCTGTGGCGCCCAACGTCCGCTCGTCCTCTCTGTGGGTGCTCCCCGGCCACTACCCCTCGAGCGTGCAGCCGGGAGAGAAAGGTGTCGCCGCCTACTTCGGGCACAGGATGTACGGCAAGGGACGCCATTTCAACAGGCTGAACGAAGTCGAAAAAGGCGACCAGATCATCATTCAGCGCAAAGGGAAAATATACACCTATACAGTCGACGCCAATACCATTATCGATCCTGCCGACCTGGGTGAATATGTCTTTGAAGAGACGAATAAAGAGAAAGTGCTCCTTATTACCTGCCACCCCATTCAGATGTCAGGCATCCCGAAATACAGGATTGCCGTGCAGGGACATCTGACAAAAGTTGAAAAAGTAAAATAGACAGGGCGGGCAGCGCGGCAGCGGGGACGGTTTTATCGCCGTCGAGGCGATCACTGTCCCCCTTTCTATTTTCTCCTATAGCCTAATCGTAAAGATCGTCGAGTGAGAGTTCATTGAGAACTGTCAAAAGAATGGCGGCCTCTTCGCGCGAAAGAGTCACGCCTTTCCCCATTTTCTCGTGATCGGGAGACCAATCGCGGATATCAAGTTTAGGGTTCGCGCCATTCCAGCTGACGAAATTGAGCTCTCGGTTCCAGCCGGATTTCGCGCTGCTTGAAAGCACCGCGAGTTCCTTTTTAATGTCGAATGAAAAATCTGCCATTTCTTTTCTCCTATCATGATAACGCGGCCTCTCATGATTGGCCGCTTTTTTCTTCCGTTTCTAGTGGCGGGAGGCCATCTTCTATTTCCCGTCTGATCTTTGCACACGGATCGTCGGCGTTTTCCCGGGCGAACAGTGTATTCCAGGTTAACGCAAAAAACGTATTTTGCAAACTGTTGCCGCGGTCTGTCTGATCAAAGCCGTACATAGGGCCCTTCTGCCGCACGCAGGGTTTCGGGCGCGACCTGCCAGATGTCTCCCGCGTAATCGCGTACGGTGCGGTCGGAACTGAAATTTCCGCTGGAACAGATATTACTCCAGCACATTTTCGCCCAGTCGATCTGGTCGCGGTACGCGTCATAGGCGCGGTTTCTTATGTCGCGGTAATCATTGAAATCGCCGAGCACATAGTACGGGTCAGCTTTCTCGTAGCGTGATCCCTGGAGCAGACGGTTGTAGAGCGCGCGGAACATACCGGTGTTCCCATCCGACAACATCCCGTTGATCAGCGTATCAACCGCGCGTTTCAGCCCCTCGATGTTCTCGTACTGCCAGTGTGACGTGTAATACCTCTTCGTCTCCGGGAAATCCTTCAGGCGCGGGCCGAACATAAACGCGTTATTTTCTCCCACCTGATCGAGGATTTCTATATTCGCGCCATCATAAGTCCCGACTGTCAGGGCCCCGTTCATCATAAATTTCATATTTCCCGTGCCGGACGCCTCCATCCCTACGGTCGAAATCTGCTCTGAAATATCTGCCGCCGGGAAAATGCGCTCGGCCAGCGAGACATTATAGTTGTGCATGAAAATCACACGCATCTTATGGCTCACATCAAGGTCGTCGTTG
>MTKY01070861.1_pt1 | contig 14339 bp, 6 predicted proteins | sample 1042731 | NCBI WGS metagenome assembly MTKY01 (sample SAMN06212206, study PRJNA360538) | anaerobic digester metagenome | biome: Wastewater treatment plant; material: sludge; isolation source: anaerobic digester fed with sludge from wastewater treatment plant | place: Denmark: WWTP Soeholt ... | reverse complement strand
TCCGCTGAAGCGCGGGCCTGGGGGAGGGTATAGGGTGACACCCGGGCTGGATTGCATCCCCCTTTAGCCGCTTTAAATGCACGCATCTCTTTCGTCGTCCGTTGCGAGGAGTTGCTCCTCGGGTCGCTTCGGACCGACCCCCGGTTCTCGGTCAGGTTGGATTGATATGGGGACACGTCAGGGCGTGAGAAGGAAATCGCGCACGGAGGAGTTGAAGGTTTCCGGAGCCTCCACGTTGGCCAGATGTCCGACCCCGGGGATGACCACCAGGCGGGATGCGGGGATCAGGGAGTTGAGCTCCCTGGCGACATGAAGCGGAGAACGCTCGTCAAGCTCGCCGTAGAGCAGCAGAGTCGGCACAGCAATAAGAGGAAGCACGCTGCGCAGGTCCGCTTCGGCCAATGAGCGGGCCATCGCCCGCATGCCGGCGGGATGAAAGTCAGACATGATAGCGGCGGTCTCCGCGATCAATTCGGCCGGCGCAGTTTCCGGGAACATGCTCGGCATCCATGCCTCGACGACCTGTTCGGGCGGCCTCTCGGCATCCGCCAGCGCCACCTCCAGCCTTGCCGCAACGACCTCGGGTGGAAGGGACCCGGCCCATCCGGCATATGCCGAGGCCAGCACGAGCTTCTTCGGGATCTCCGGATAGCGGCGGTAGAACTCCAATACGAGGCTGCTGCCGAAGGACAGGCCGAGCACATGAGGCCGTTCAAGCCCGATCTCCCGTATGAAAGCCACCAGGGTGTCCGCAAAGTCCGACAGGCGATAGGTCTCGGGCGGGTCCGATGAACGGCCGCAGCCCGGAGCATCCCAGGCCACTACGTCGAAATCGTCGCATAACCCATCCAGCTGCCTGCGCCAGTCCCTGCTGTCTCCCAACGCTCCGTGAAGTAGTACGAGCGGCGGCCCCTTGCCTTTACGCTCGAAAAAGATGCGGAAACCTCCCACAGACAGCTCATTTCCGTCGCTACGCATATGCATCTCCCGCCCTTGAAACCATTTATCCCACCCGTGCTCATGCGATCACGGATCCGGTCATAACCTCCTTGAATATTATTCCCGGCTTGCAGGTAAATGTCGCTTTTCTTGATTTTCAAACGCTCACGTGCCGGTCCTTGGCGACATTGACAACGCGGGCAAGAGCATGAACCGCCCCGGACGCATACAGAGGGTCACGTCTTGCATACAAGCGATAAAACCCCAGTTGCCAACAGGCAACATACCACGGTATGCAAAGAACAAGACCTGACCCCATGGTTGACTCGCATGAGATATACTTCATAGAGGAGCGGTTTGTCTTCAAGGTGGCGGGGTCATGCTAAAGCAGATATCGGATACCATCTCCAAGCGTCTCGAGGACCTGGTAGAGGAGATGCAGGCGGCCTTCGAGGCCAATCTTCCCACCTACGCCGGCCTTTCCCCGCATGCCAAGAGCGATATCCGGGACATGGTGAAAAAGCTGGCCTTGCGTACCACGCAGTTCATGGCAGATAAAGGAATGGAGCGCGGCGACCTCTACGCATTCGCGCGCACCATCGGGCGCAACCGCGCCCTGCAGACCATACCCTTCGCCGACCTTGTCAGGGCTATCTACCTGGTGGAATCGATCATCTGGGACCAGGTCCTTCCCGAAGTGGAACAGATGCAGCTCGAACCGCGGGAGCTGAAGAGAATGCTCAACACCCAGAGCAAGCTCAACTTCAATCTCATCGCGGCGCTCTCGGCCGCTTACTTCGAGACCAGGGACGAGATGATCAACCGCCAGCTCAAGGAGCTGCACGGCCTTCTGGAGGTGGGCAGGACGATCACCTCCACCATGGACCTCGACCTCGTCTTCCTGCAGATCCTGGAGGTAGCAACGGGCATTATGCAGAACCCCATGGGCGCCGTCTACCTGCTTGACAAAGATAGGGAGGAGCTGCAGCTGGTGGCCCAGGTCGGACTGGGTGCCCCCTGGGTGAAGGGACGCCGCGTCTTCCTCGCCCGTTCGCTCCTCTCCCAGGCGATGGAGGAGAAAGCTCCCGTCACGGCTCTGGATACCCGCCTGCGCGGTTTGAACCTGCCGATCCCCGCGAGGGGGGGACGGGTGCGTTCCGTGCTCTCCTGCCCGATCCTCAAGGACGACCGTCCCATAGGCGGCCTGGAGCTATACGACGTGGAAGCGCGCAACTACAACCGCCTGGACATGGCGCTCCTGGCCGCATTCGCGCCCCAGGCGGGGGTGGCCATAGAGAACGCCAGGCTCTTTGAGCTGGAGAGAAAAAGGCGGCGCCAGACGGTGGAGCTCAAGGAGCTGGCCGAGGCTATAGCCGGGGCGATGTCCTTCAAGCAGGCCACGGGCATCCTGGTACGCAGCCTGGTGATGATCGCCGGTGCGGACAAGTGTCTTCTGTTCTTCTACGACTCCGACAAGAAGAGACTGGAGTTCGCCCGCGGTTACGGTTTGACCGCGGGCATGATCAAGTATCTGCAGACCGCGAGCTGGGACCTGGAAAGCCTGGATAAAGCCACCAGCCTGGTCATCAACAAGCAGGAAGTGATCACGACCGAGGACGCGCTCAACGACCCCAGGATCAACCCCGAGTATGCCCGTTTCCTCAAGGTGAGAGCGTGCATCATAGCGCCGTTGATATACGGTGGAAAGGTGAGCGGCGTGCTGGCCATCGGCAGCAACACCAAGGCCGGTTTCTTCGAGGAGGCGGACCTGGAGATGATCACCGTTATCCTGGACCAGGTGACCCTGGCCGTCGAGCAGGTAAGGCTGCGGGAGCGCGTGTACGAGAGGGAGAGAAGGCTGCGGGAGCTGGAGGCCAGCGAACGCGTCTTCATCGAGAGGGAACGCAGCGAGGCCATCATCTCCGCCAGCCCGGAGGCGATCTTCCTGGTCGACCGGGATCGTAACATCACCCTGTTCAACCCTGCCGCCGCCGATCTCTTCGGTTGGCGGGAGGAGGAGGCGGTTGGCAGGCACGTGCACGAGATAATCTTTAACGAAGCGGGATTGGAGCCGGGGACCTGCTCGCTGGAGGACTGCCCGGTGGACGCCGCTTTCCGCGGCGAAAAAGGGAAGATCAAGGAGATGGAGCACGAACGCCGGGACGGCAGCAAGGTATGGATCGCGGGGTCGTTCTCGGTGATACGGAATCGCAAGCGCCAGATCCAGAACGTCGTGTGCGTGTTCCGTGACGTCAGCGAGCAGAAGAGGCTGCAGCACCTGGCCCTGGTGGACAGGGAGCTGGATATTGCCTCGCACATACAGAGCGCGCTGCTGCCGGAAGGGCCCCTGGAAAACCGCACTGCGCGGGTGCTGGTCCACCAGGAACAGGCCCGTATCGTAGGGGGCGACTGGTACGACTTCTGGGAGGATGGAGACCGCCTCGTTATGGTGGTGGGTGACGCGACGGGGAGCGGGATCCCGGCCGCCCTCCTGGCCACCCTTGCCATGAGCGCCATCCGGGCGGAGGGAAAGTACCGCGAGGATATCCTGGGCGTGGTGACCAAGGCCAACCGGGCCATCGTGCCCAACCGCCTCGAGGACCGCTTCATCACCGTCTTCTACAGCGAACTGGACCTGAAAACCCTCAAGCTGCAATATGTAAACGCGGGACACAACGACCCCCTGCTCATCCGGGGCGGCAGCGAGCTCATAACCCTTGAATCCGAGAAGCGGAGCATACTCGGCATCTTCGAGAAACCCGACCTCGACGTGGAGGAGATCCAGCTGGAGCCGGGAGACCGCATTTTCATCTACACCGACGGGGTGACCGAATGCCGGGATTCCCGGCGGCGCATGTATGGAGAGAACCGCCTGCGGCGATATCTCAGGAAAGCGGGATCAAGGGCGCCGAAGGGCTTTATAGAAGGCCTGGTCGATTCCCTCAAGGGTTTCTGCGGCGGCAAGATGGAGGACGACTTCACCATCCTTCTGTGCGACATAAAGAAGCGCTAGGGTTCCAGGGACCGGGGGTAACGGTCCTCGCTCCGCACTCGCAGGTTGCATATCGCTAATGCAGCCTTTCTCTCTATACTGCTCGCGAAGGTCGCTTCGGCCCAACCCACGGATCTCGGGAAACAGTCGACACCCGAGCGAGTCCCCTTATCCATAACAACCTATGTGCATGTTTCCTTGAGCGAGCTATATGAAACCTGCGAGGACCTTATATAATGGGCGAGAGAGTCGTCAGGCAGCGAAAGGGGCGCGAGAGAGGTGAAGATCGGGGACATATCGCCGCAGCAGGCCAGGGAGTTCGTGGCAAGCTGGCCCATCTATTCCCGCGACCGGGAAAATCCGCTCTGGATGGACAATGACTCGCTGCGGGCCCTGCAGGAAAACAGACTGCGCAGGCAACTGGAACTGGTGGCGGCAGTAAGCCCTTATTATCGCGAGCTGTTCAAACGCGAGAAGATCGACGTGGACGGCATCCGCACCCTGCGCGACCTGGAGCGCATCCCCGTGACCTCGAAGGAATGCTACCTTACGAACCCCCTGGCCTTCCTGCTGGTGGTCGATCCTCCGCAGCCCCTGGATGTGACCTACGAGATCACCTATACTTCGGGGACCACCACCGGCGCTCCCGCTCCGTTTTTCAATACCGCCTACGACATGTTCAACATAAGCCTGCAGCTGCGCCGCATGGCCGAGATAAGCTGGATGACTCCCGCGGATACGGTGCTGAACCTCTTCCCTTACGGGAGTCTGCCTCATATCGGTTTCTACCGCACCATCCATTTTGCCTCCACGGTCGGGATGAAGCTGGTGAACGCCCTGGTCGGAAAGGACGAGCCCGGTTTCGAGTTGCACCGCTCCGTGGACGAGGCGCTCGAGCTGGCCGAGACGCATCGGGCCAGCGTGTTCGCGGGAACGGGACGCTACGCGCGCAGGCTTATCCTGCGCGGCGAGCAGCTCGGCAGCGACCTGTCATCGCTGCGCACCATCATGGCCCTGGGAGACACGGTTCCGGAGGGAATGCGCGACGAGATTCGCGAGCACCTGCCGGAAGGAACGGCGCGGCAGGTATTCGTGAACAACGGTTATATACTCACCGAATGCCAGGGCTCTTTCGTGGAGTGTTGCGAGTTCGGTGGAAACCATAACCCGGCCCCCAATATCTACCATATCGAGATACTCGATCCCGACAGCCTGAAGCCTCTTCCGGACGGAGAGGTCGGCCTGCTCGCCGTTACCCATCTAGATCGCAGGGGAACGGCACTGCTGCGCTACGTCGTGGGGGACCTGGCTGCATGCGAGTCCGGGATATGTCCGCACTGTGGGCGCAGCGGCAGCCGGCTGGTGGTGCGCATGGGCTCCACTTACGCGGCGCGCGCCGAGGAGGTCATCCGCGTAGGCGGCAAGCTGGTCAACCCCGAGGCGGTGCACAACCAGTTGGTCGGGGTGAAGGGCATGGTCGAATACCAGCTGGTGGTGGAGAAGGAGGAGCCCGACAATCCCTTCAGCCCCGACCGCCTCATCATCCGCCTCTCCGTGGCGGGGAGGATGCGCGATGACCTGAAGGAAGAGATCATCGGCCGCGTGCACGGGGCTACCGGCATCGTCCCCCGTGTGGAGTTCGTGCAGTCCCCGGAGATCTACGATCCCACCCTGGCCCTCAAGGCCACCCGCTTCCTCGACAAACGCTGATTCACCCTTGGGACCAGGCTCCGGAGCCTGAATTTTTCTGTTCTAGATATCTCAGCATCTCAGCCCCACCCCAGTTCTGAAGCTCTATGATCATGGGGATAAGTACTATACCGTCCATGCGTAACATGCATCAACCGTACATTGACAGGGGGGTTCAGGCGCTACGATTCTCGTAGGGGCGGGGTCCAGCATCACTTAGGGCGATAATGGCTCGAGGGAGGTGGTTTCCGGAATGTAAGGGCTAATGTCACAGAGAATATTGAATATGTTTATATGAATATCGATGGAGAATACCGCCTTATAGAGAGGGTCCAGATAACATATGAATACTATCCGAAGCTATCCGAAGCAAATGACGAGAACAGGCTTGGTGTCAAGGGGTACGTGTTCGAAATAGATGGCGTAACTGGAGAAATCCTCGGGATAAACCAAACTCTATGAATGGCTGCTTGCATGGAAATCCATGATTAAATGGTGGAGAAAGGTTCCTCGGGGGCGTGCCTATGAGGATTAGGATAACCCATAGATGTATAAAGTTTACGGTACATCCAGATCAGAATGAGCACCTCGCCTTAAATCCCACAGGGATGCGTTCAAACGGCACATTTACCTGGAGCAATTTGGATCGTCGCCCCCATTTAGCAACTTCTTTCCCCGCCCGTTCAGAAATTACCAGAGAACGGTCTTTGGGGTGTGTGGGAAGTGAGTTCTTTCGTGTCGAGTTCAAGTATGAACATGACCCCGAGAAGTAGGGGATTTAATACGGCGAGCGCTGCAGGTTGGCGGGGAGCAGGTGGCGGTTGAGGACCTCCTGCAGGTTCCCTCCCGCATCGAAGACCAGTACCGGGATACGCTCATCGGGATCCTCGGCCCTCCAGTCGGCGCAGGCGAATACGGGAACGCGACCGGGGGCGTGCGCGGGGTTGTAGAGCAGGGTGTCCGCGCCTCGGTCCAGCCTCAGGCGCCCCATGGCGGCGGGCAGGGTGAGCAGGGCGACCCCGCGGCTGTAGTAGCCCAGGCACTGATCGAGGGCGTAGGAAGGCAGGAAAGCGCCCTGCACGGCGCCGTATCTCTCCTCGCGACCTGGGTTATACACGCAAACATCCCAGAACGAGCCGTTCTTCTTGCTGGCGAAGTAGTGTTCGAGTTCCCAGTAGCGGGTCAGGCGGTCCGCATGGCCCTGCGGCCACCCAGCCGTCCCCAGCCAGTAACCGATGGCGTCCCGCCACATGTTCTGGGACACCCACTGGCTCTCGTTGTTCACGCTGGTGTGCACCGAGCCGTACCTGCGCGCCGTAGCGGCTGCCGCCGAGGCGAGGTCCTGGCGGAACCTCTCCAGATTGGCCGGGGTAAGCGCGGGGTCGAGCCCCGCCGCGAGCAGGTAGAGCAGGCCGTTGGACGCATAGATCGAATATGCCTCGCGCTCGGCTTGGGGCACGCCGGGGTCGTTGCACAGTGCGAAGTGGTCGCCCAGCCACAGCTTCTGTTCGAGGGTGCGGTTTATCAACCCCACCATGTCCTCGCAGGCGAAGATGAAACCGGCGTCTGGTGATGCCTGGGCCCGTGCCATCTGCGCCGCCGCGCGGTAGGCGGCCAGGGTCTTCACCCCCAGGTAGGTCTGGTTGCGCGCGTGCTGCAGGGTGGGTGAGCCCTGGTCTATGGTGTTGGCGACATTGATGTCGGGCAGCCCGTCACCGTCGCTGTCGCAGTTGAAGAGGAACTGCGTATAGTCCCTCACGCGCTGGAAAACCTCTTGGATGAAAGCGGTGTCCCCGGTGGTCTTCCAGTATGAATAGAGCAGGAGCAGGTAGTCGGCGTTTTCCTCCACCGGCATGTCGTGGATGTAGGCCATGCCCGTGACCCAGTGCTCGACCCCCATGTCGTGGCTCATGAATTTGCCCAGCTCAGATTCCTTTTCGAACACGGCCCACTCCTCGAGCTGGGTCTTGAGCAGGTCCGGCCAGAACGAGAGGTAGAAGAAAGCATTGCTGTATTCCACGTCGAGCGTGGAATGGTACATGTAGGGATTGCCCTCCCAGACGCTGAACCACCGCCTGCCCTCGCCGCTGTATCCCAACCAGGCGTTGATGATGAAGCTCTGGAGGGCGCAGGCGGCGAGGTCGCGCCCGGCCTGGGGCAGGGAGGAGAGATAGGCCTCGGAGAAGACGTCGTCGAAGAAGGAGGTCTTGGATACTATGGAGGAACGCTCGGGACCCAGGGCGTATTCCACCACCTTGTCCACGCTATCCAGGTCCGGGCCACCGGGCTGGTTGTAGATGAAGCGGTAACCCTTGTCATCCTCGACCTGGAGCACGTTGTCACCGCTGTGACATGCGAGGACGGCGGTGAGGGAGTCGGCACCGTAAGGGTCCAGCGTGAAGGAGGAGTCGAAGCCCGAATAGCCGCGGGGTATGAAGGTATACAGGGGCAGGGGCCGGGCCTGTGGATACCCGGCGGGGGATTCCCACAGCCACGAGGTTGCGGTGATATCCCGGAAATGCCAGTTCACCCGCGACGGCTCATCCACCGCCAGGGATTCCCAGAAGGTGAAATAGCCCGAGTTGTTCTCGTCGCGCACGTGCGACTCCGGGCCGTAGGTGTAGTGGCTGGAGTATCTATAGCCCCAGGATCCCTTGAGGAAACGCGGGGCGTCTTTCCCCGTGTTGAAGTCCTTGTGGGCTCGCGCCAGGAGTATCTCGCCGCTCACCGCACTCTCTCCCCTGTTCTCCAGGCCTATGTCCAGGTAGAAAAAGGGCGCGCTGGAGAGCTTGACGTCCCCGGGATAGAAGGGCGCGGTCAAGGTCACGGTGACCTCGAAGGGGAGCGATTCGTCGCGGCATGCATATGAGACCCCGGTCAGGGACAGCTGCTGGTCGATGGCGGAGAACACGGGGTAGCGGTCGGTGAAGGGGAGGCAGCGGACGTCTCCCTCCGCGTCACGGAAGGCCAGCACCAGCTCGGAGAGGTCCTCCGTCCACGTGCCCAGGGGCGACTGTTTCCAGCCCAGGAGCTGAGGGGAGGGGTTGACCATGAAGCGCGAGCCGAAGCGCCCCAGGATGGTCTCGTAAACGTCCTGGTCGGGGGAACCCGAGAAGCGCAGCGGGAAAGTCGTCCAGTGGCGCGACTCGGCGGGATCGATCTCGATGTCCTTTTCACCCGGGGCGCTGAGGCGGATGCCGCTCACCAGGGCCAGGCCTTTGTCCGCCTGGAAGCGCAGGTCCATGATGCCGCCGGGCGCCTCCACCCCCGGCACGGTGACCTGGTAGGCACGCTCCTTGCCCGCCCGCGCGCAGAGGTCGAGCGAGACCAGGCCGGGGAGCATGACGTCATTGCACGATACGTTGAACACGCGGCCTCCGGGCGAGGAGTGGGCGTATTCCACGAAGCTGAGCTCCAGGTCATAGGCCTCCTGCGTCAATCCGGCTACGAGGTAATGGAAATCCTCACCCTCGCGGACGTTCAGGAACTTGTGGGCATGGCGGTTCCGGTCGTCGAGGTCCTGGACGTCGCGCCCCTCCAGGGAGACCGACCAGGAATTCCCCTGCAGCTCGACGATCATGCCGCCGCGGTAGGAGAGGTCGGCGATGGACTCAGTGCTATCGCTGCCCCAACTGCTGCCGCTCACGATGAAAACGGGGTAGAGGGCCATCATCCCGATGATGATGAGGATTACTCCCAGCTTTCGCGTTTCCACCGGCCCGCTCTGCTTCCCGGCACTCTCTCCCATGAGCTTTCTTTTCCTCTATATATAGATATACCGGCATCCCCATTCATCGTCTGGATGCGATGGCGCCTTTAATCGACAATGACTGCATGGGTAGAGGTGATGACATCAGGCTCGCCCGGGCGTCTTAGGTTTCTACTACGGCCAGGGAACGGGGGTCGGTCCGAAGCGTTGGTGCGCAGATCACGCGTGCCAGGCCATAACGCTCAGAAGCGTTAAGGCGCTGGCACCGTCGCGCCGAAGACGGCGCTGTCGCTTACGCGGTACAGACTGTCCTTCGTGCTCGGTCATTCGATGGCGCCTATGGAGCAGTGGCCGCCGGAGCGCTCCCGGAAATACATGGCCCTTTCGGCCACGACCGGAAGGTCGGCCGAGAGCCTTGTGCTCACCTCCGTGGCGCCTATCTCAGCGCCCACGTCGATGGTGAAACGCGAACGCTCCTCCACGACCACCGTAATGCTCCGGGTGTCGCCGCCGGGCATCATGAAATCGAGCCTGGCCGTGGCCTTCTCGTCCCAGGGATTCTGGATGAGCAGCCATTCCTCGTATCCTTCCGCCGTGTATCCCTCGGCGAAGAACCAGGTGTACTCGGGAGTTGGCGTGCCCAGGGTCGCGTGGCCGTCGCTGCGGCCCTTCCAGTACATCGCGCGCTCGGCGATCACCGGCTGCTGCGATGAGACGCTCACGGAGAGCTGGGCATCCGGGATCACATCGTGCACGGGAACGGTATAACGGCTGCGCGCCGGCACGTCGATATGCATGGAGGTGTTGGTGCCGTCGAGCTCCATGAAGGTCAGGTCCACCTGCGTCGACGAGTCCTGCGGGTTCTGCACCAGCAGCCATTCCTCGAAGCCCCCCGCCGTGTAACCCTCGGCGAAGAACCAGGTGTAGGAGGGGGAACGCGCACCGATGGAGCACGAGCCGCTGCGCATGGAGTTGAGATATTGGGCCCGTTCTACCACGACCGGCTGGTTCGAGCTCAGGTAGGTGCTCACCTGGGCGTCGGCGAGGATGTTATCCACGTGGATAGTGAAGCGCGAGCGCGGGGCCAGGGTATATTCGCTCATCACCACCCCCTGGTCCTGGGTCTGGAACTGCACGTTGAGCGCGGCCTCCGTATCTCCCGGGTTCTGGATGAGCACCCATTCGTCGAAGTCCCCGCCGGTATAACCCTCCGCCAGGTACCACTCCTGCGACGGGAAGTTCGCCCCGACGGTGTCGTGCCCGGCCAGCCCGCCGTTGAAATACACCGCCCTTTCCGCCACCACCGGCTGGTTCGACTCGATCAGGGTCGATACCTCGGCAGCGGGCAGGATGTTGTCGACGTGGATGGTGAAGCGTGAATGGGGGAGAACGGAATATGAACGCTCGGTGTTCACCCCCCCTGGCTGCATGAAGGTCGCCTTCACCGCCGCCTCCTCCTCGCCCGGGTTCTGGATGAGCACCCAGGTGTCGAACTCCCCTCCCGTGGGATTGCTGCCCGTATATCCCTCCGCGAGATACCATGTGGTGGAGGGCGAGGGAAGGTTGGTGTTCACCCCCACCTGCACGGTCGCTGGTGGAGTCAGGACGGCGGGGCTTGAGGGCGACGTTTCAAGGTAAAGCGTGTAGACACCGTCGGGGACGGGTCGTCCCTCCGCGTCCAGGCCGTCCCAGGTCAGCCCGGAGGGGCCGGGCGACAGCTCCCTTACGGCACTGGAGCCGGTCATGACCAGGGCCTTCCTGATGGAGCCAGCCGGCGCGCTGTAGGACACGCTCACCTGCTGGCGCTGGCTGCCGGTGCCCGGGGAGCAGGAGAAGGGCATGACCCCCAGGTTGCTTATGGGTTGGTACCGAGATCGGCTGATGGCCGCGGGGAGCAGGCCCCTGTTGATCGTTGTTTGCAGGTTGCCCGCGCCGTCGAAAACGAGCACCGGAATGCGCTTGCCGGGCTCGTCCTCCTCCCATTTCGCGCGGGAGAACACGGGAACGCGCCCCGGGGCATGGGCGGGGTCATACAGGAGATAGCCCGAGCCGCTGTCGAGGCGGAGGCGGGCCATGGCGTTTATATAACTGAAGAAGGCCGTCCCCCTGGGATAATATCCCAGCGATTGCTGGTAGGCTGAGTCCAGGGCGTAAGCCCCCCTTGCGCCTCCCGCCTCCAGCAGCGCTTCATCCAGGTAGGATGCGGCTTGTTCCGTGCCGGCAAAGCCCAGCCCCACGGCCTCGCTCGTTCCCAGGAAATAGTAGTCGCGGTAATCCACCACGTCCCAGAAGCCGCCGTTCTTCTTGCGGGCATAGTAGCTCTGCAGGTCCCAGTAGCGCGTAAGCCGTTCCGCCTGCTTGCTCGGCCATCCCTCCACCCCCAGCCAGTAGCCCAGGGCGTCACGCCAGAGGTTCTGCGATACCCACTGGTTCTCGTTGCCCACGCTGGTATGAACGTAACCGTACCTGCGGGAGGTCTTGGCCGCGGCGGACGATATGTCCTGCCTGAACCGCTCCAGGTTGTCTGACGTCAGCCCGCAGTCCAGTCCCGCCGCCAGCAGGTAGAGCAGCCCGTTGGAGGCGTAGATGGAATATGCCTCGCGCTCCGCCCTGGATATGCCGGGGTCGGAGCATACCGCGAAGTGGTCGTCCAGCCAGAGGTCTTCCTCCAGGGTGAGGTTTATGAGCCTGACCCGCGCCTCGCACGCTGCGATGAAGTAATCGTCGGGCTGGGTCTGGGCCCGCGCCATCTCCGCCGCCGCGCGGTAGGCGGCCAGGGCCTTCACCCCCAGGTAGGTCTGGTTGCGGGCGTTCTGCACCGCGGGCGAACCCTGGTCTATGGTGTTGGCGACATTCAGGTCCGGGAGGCCGTCCCCGTCGCTGTCGCAGTTGAATATGAAACGGGTGTAGGACCTCGCCTTCCCGAAAAGGCCTCTCATGAGGGCGTCGTCGCCGGTGGTCTTCCAGTACGAGTAGAGGAGGAGGATGTAATTGGCGTTCTCCTCCACGGGCATGTCGTGGGGATAGGCCATGCCGGTGACATCATGCATTACCCCCATGTCGTGGGAGAGGAACTTGCCCTGGGCGTTGGACTTCTCGAAGGGCGGGTTTGGCCACTCCTGCAGCAGCTTGCCCAGGAGGTCCGGCCAGAAGGACAGGTAAAACCAGGCGTCGTTGTATTCCACGTCGATGGTGGAATGGAACATGCATGGCGTGCCCTCCCACACGCTGAACCATTCCTCCCCGCTGCCGTCGTAGACCCACCAGGCGTTGATGATGAAGCTCTGCAGGGCGTGCGCGGCGAGGTCCCGGGCGGACTGCGGCAGGGGCGAGAGATAGGCATCCGACAGTATGCCGTCGAAGAAGGAAGATTTCTCCTTGATGGAAGCCATGTCGCCAAGCGCGTAGCCGACAACGCCCTCGATGGCGGCCAGGTCGGGACCGGCCGCCTTGCGGTAGAGGAAGTAGTGCGACACGTTGACCGTCCCCTTACGGACCCTGAGCACGGCCTCGGTGGTGTGGCTGGCGAGGACGGCGGTCAGAGTGTCTTCTCCCCCGGCGCCGAGGGAGAAGGTCCAGTGCAGGCCGGAGTATCCCTTAGGCTCGAAGGTGTAGACCTCATGGTCGAAGGGCAGGGGGTAACCGTCCGGGGAGTCCCATATCCAGCCGGTGTCCGTGATGTCGTCATATTTGAGTTCCACGTCCGTGATGTCGTCCACGGCCAAGCCCTCCCAGAAGTTCACGCTGTACGGCGCGCCGGCGTCCCTACGGCTCTCCTCAGCGTAGGAGTACTCGGTCTGGTATTTATAGCCGTTCAGGCTGTCGCCCAGGGCTTGCGGGACGGAAGCGTCCTTATGCGGCCTGACCAGGATGAACTCTCCGTTGACGGGAAGTGAGCCCGAGTTTGTGACAGCGATCTTCGCGTAGAAGAAGGGAGCGGAGGAAAGCTTGACGTCCTCGGGATAGAAGGGCGCCGTGAAGGTAACGGTGGCCTCGAACCCGAGCGACGGGTCGCGGCACTCGTAGGACACCCCGGTGAGGGTCAGCTCCTGGTCCATGCTCGTGAACACGGGGTAACGGTCGGTGAAGGGGAGGCAGCGGATGTCGTCCTGCGCGTCCTTGAAGGCCAGCACCAGCTCCGAGAGCTCCTCCGTCCAGGTGCCCAGGGGCGACTGGCGGAAGGCGAGGAGCTGGGGCACGGGGTTGATCATGAAACGCGAGCCGAAGCGGCCCAGGATGACCTCCTGCACGTCCTGGCCGGCGCGGTTCACGAAACGCAGTGGGAAGGCGCTCCAGTGGCGGGTCTCCGTCACGTTTATCTCGGCCGCCGTCTGGCCGGCGGCGATGAGCCTGATATTGCAGATGGTGGCCTCCAGCTTGGAGGCGTTGAAGCGCAGGTCCAGGCGCCGTTTTCCCGTAACGGCATCTACGATGGTGGGTACGGGCACCGTCACCTGGTAGGCGTGGTTGAGTCCCACCTTGGAGGCTATGTCCAGGTTATTCAGGCCGGGCAGGGGGGTGGTGGATGCGTTGGCGTACACGCTGAAGATACGGGACCCCACGGGATAGACGGGCTCGAAGAAACTGAACTCCACGAAGTAGTTGGAGCGCGAGAGCCCGCTCAGGACGTAGTGGAAGTCCTTTCCCCACCGTTCCTGCTTGTACTTGTACGCTTGCCTGGTGACGTTGTTGGTCCCGCCGATAGCGCGGTCGGCGTGATAGGTCAGAGAGGACGAGCCCTGCAGCTCCACGATGATGCGGTCCACGTCTGCCGCCGCGCCCGCCGCCTCGGGCAGTAAGGAGAAAAGCAGGACCAGCACCAGCAGCGGCGCCAGGAGCCGTATTCCCGGGAGCCTGCGTTCCTCGCTCTTCCTCATAGTCGACACCCCTCTCAGGCCTATCTCAGAAGACGCCGTTGATGGCGTCGTAGCCAATCTCGCAGCTGCCACCCGCCCATGCCGCGCCGCCGTAATCGAAATACATGGGCCTCTCGGCCACTATCGCCCGGTC
>MTKY01047339.1_pt1 | contig 14370 bp, 15 predicted proteins | sample 1042731 | NCBI WGS metagenome assembly MTKY01 (sample SAMN06212206, study PRJNA360538) | anaerobic digester metagenome | biome: Wastewater treatment plant; material: sludge; isolation source: anaerobic digester fed with sludge from wastewater treatment plant | place: Denmark: WWTP Soeholt ... | reverse complement strand
ATGCGCCGTCGATCCGCGACGTGCTGCTGTTCCCCCATTTGCGACCGCAGGCCTGAGTGTCGTGCGCGAGGTGACAGGCGTTATACTTCGGGCAGGTCGTGCGCCCCGCCCGATCCAAGCCGACAGGAGATCGCCAACGATGGCGCGAGCCGCTGCTTCCTGCCTGCCAGCATTGCTCGCGGCATGTTTGGTCGCGGGCTGTCAATCGGGGCACAGGTCGACGTCGCCGGTCAGCGTCGACGAACCACATTCCGGTGGCGCAAGGGTTGCCAAGCCATCTCCGGTTCCGCTTGCGGCGCCACCGCAGGGGCCATCGGCGCCGACACCGACCACGGCTCCCGAAGACTTCGGGCAACTGCTCAGAACTTCCTATGCCGCTTACCAGAGCGGCGATTACGAGAATGCAATGCTCGGTTACGAGCGGGTTGTCGGGCATGCGGAAGATCCCCGTGACCAGGTGCGCTCACTGATAAGCCTGGCGATGATCCGCCTGCTGCCCTCGTCGAAGATGAAGGATGCGCAAGCCGCGGCGATCATCATGGAGGAGCTCGAGCGCCGGGTGAAGCAGAACGATCTGCAATACGAGTTTTTCGGAGAGCTCGAATTGCTGGAGCTGATCCAGGGACGCGAAGGCGAGAATGCCCGGTTGCGTGCCGCCAATGCCCAATTGCGCAAATCCCTGGCCGACAAGGAAGAACTGGTGCGTCAGCTGCGCGCGCTCAGTGTCGATGGGGGTTGATTCGCGGCGTCATCCGCCAGCTGCCCGGTTCGCGCCAGCACCGAGTCGATATCCGTTCCCTCGTGCAGGATCAACTGGTCGAGCTGCGCCCCGAGACGCTCGCGCGCATTGGCATGAAGGCCCGCTCCCTCGAGTACGAATACCGGTACCTTGCGCAGCGAGCGGTTGCGTCCGAGTTCCTCCGCCAGCGAAAACACATCCTCGCTGGGCAACCCCAGTGACAGCAGTATCAGGTCGGGCGGATTCTGCCTCGAGATGGCCAGCGCCTCGCCGGTGTGTTCGGTCGAGCTCACGTACCATCCCTGGTTGCACAGGCCGGCGATCAGCTTGTCGCGCGCATCGGAAGCGCTCTCGATCAGCAATACATGGCCCGCGCGGTCCCTGGGCGTCAGCCGTTCGAGGGTCTCTGCCAGACGGCGGCGGTTGACAGGCTTGTCGAGAAATTCCGCCGCACCGTGCTTCAGACCCTTGTCGCGGGCATCGAGCATGGACTGCAGGATCACCGGAATATCGCGCGTTTCGTCGTTGTCCTTGAGCACCGAAAGTACCGCCCAGCCATCCACCCCGGGCATCACCAGGTCGAGCACGATCAGGTCGGGGCGTTGCTCGCGCGCCAGCCGCAGGCCATCGTTGCCGTTGTCCGCCTCGAGCACGTGACAACCTTCCTGGCGCAATACCCGCGCGGTGATATCGCGGGCATCGGCGTCATCATCGATAACCAGCACCGTGTGCGCCGCGGTGTGCCGGTTTTGCGCGGGTCCGGCATCCGCATTGGCGACGGGGTCTGCTTGCATATCGGCGGCTGCCGCAGCCGCATCGACCGGGAGCTCCACCACGAACGTACTGCCTTTGCCCGGCTCGCTGCCGGCACGGATGGTACCGCCCAGCAATGCGCAGAATTCATGACACAGCGACAGACCGAGGCCGGTACCGCCGTACTTCTTGGTGGTCGAGGAATCCGCCTGCACAAAGGGCTCGAATACCGCATCGAGCTGTTCCGCGGTCATGCCGATGCCGGTATCGCTCACCCGAAAGCGCAGCCAGGGCATGCCTGCCTGGTCGAAGCTCTCGAAATCGATGTCCACCATGCCGTTATCGGTGAATTTGCAGGCATTGCTCAGCAGGTTCGAGAAAATCTGCCGGAAACGCGTCTGATCGCTGACGATGCCGGCCGCGAGCGGTTCGCCCGTGATGCTGATGGTGTTGTTGTTGCGCCGGGCGAGCGATTGCATGGTGGTCGCGAGTTCGTGCAGCACATCCAGCGCATCGAAGGGTTCGCGATACAGCGTCATCTTTCCGGTCTCGATCTTCGCCAGGTCGAGCACGTTGTTGATCAGCGACAGGAGATGCTGGCCGGCGGTATGGATACGCTGCATGTCCGCCGCCAGTTCGTCCGCGGGCAGCTCGGGTTCTTCCGCTGCCATTTCCACCAGCATCTCGCTGTAGCCGATGATTGCGTTCAGCGGGGTGCGCAGTTCGTGACTCATATTGGCCAGGAAGCCGCTCTTGGCGGCGTTGGCACGATCAGCCTGTACCCGCGCTTCCTGTACTTCGGCAACCGCGGCCTGCAGCTTGGCCGCCATGTCGTTGAACGCCGTCGCCAGCTGGCCGAATTCATCGCTCGAGAGAATCGGTATGCGGTACTCGAGATCTCCGCCACCGACCCGGACGGTGCCTTCGCGCAGACGCCGCAGCGATTCGTTGGTATGGCGGGTCAGCAGGAAGCCGAGCAGCGCGGTGAGCGCGATGGAGCTCAGGAACACCGCCAGCGTGACACGCCCGGTAACCCGGCCGGTGCGTTCCACCAGCCCGCTCTGCGCCCGCGATACATCCACGACCGCCGTCTCGAAACGATTGAGCACGGCCAGTGTCTGCCCGTGGAGGGTTTTCAGATCCTCGGCCGAGATCGTGCGCCGTGCCGGCCGGCGCAGATCCTGCAGGAACTGCTCCCAGTCGCGAAACAGTACCGTGGACTGGGTCGCCAGTGCCTGGTAGGCGTCGCGTGAATTCTGGTTGGTGTTGCGCGCCATGCGCCCGATCAGCGCGCGCATCTCGGTGATCTCGCGTGCTGCGCGCTCGGCTTCACCGGCGGAGATACCCTGGCCGGCTGAATCGCGCAACGTGGCCAATACCAGCAGTTGCTTGTGCAGGCTGTCGAGATCCTGGCGCAGAGTCGCCGTGTTGACCTGTCCGCGCACCGCATCGCTGACCGCATCGAGCGACTCGCGGATGGTGTGATTGCCGATGGAGAAGGTCACCACGTTCACCGCGAACAGGGCGAGAACGCCGAAGATCGCGAGGCTGAGCCGTTTGGCCAGTGTCATGGGCGTGGCCCCGGTCCGCGCTCGAGCAACGCGGCGATTTTTGCCAGCAGGCGGGTGAAATCGAGCGGCTTGGTTTCGTAGTCGTCGCAACCCGCGCGCACTGCGCGCTCGCGATCGTCGGACATGGCATGCGCGGTGAGGGCAATGATCGGCAGGTGTGCGCCGCGCGGATCGTCCCTGATCTCGCGAGCCGCGCTCCAGCCATCCTTCAATGGCAGGTTCATGTCCATCAGCACGATGTCCGGCAACTCGCCGAGGGCGGTGCTGACAGCCTGTTCGCCGTCAATGGCCAGCAGTACCTCGAAGCCCTTGCGCATCAGGCGCCGCGACAGCATGTCGCGGTTCATCTCGTTGTCCTCGACCAGCAGGATGCGCTTCATGACGCGACTCCCGCACCGGTCTCGGCGCGCACTCCGGTGATCGAGTAGACGGTCACTTCCGCGGCCATGCCCTTGGGTTGGGCGGTAAAACGGCGTCCCGTTTCCACCGCGCCGCCAACCTCCCCGATGGTGCTGGCCGATGCGAGTATCTCGCCGCCGGCCGTATAGGATTCGATGCGCGCGGTGAGATTGACGGTGTGCCCGACCACTCCATATTTGCTGCGCCGCTCGGAACCGATATTGCCGGCCACCACCTCACCGCTGTTCAGCCCGATGCCGATGCTGATCGGCGGCAAACCCAGTTCATGGTTGCGCCGGTTGATCCCCTCGACTGCCTCCTGCATGCGCAACGCGCAGACGATGGCCCGCAGTGCGTCATCCTCGCGGGTGACCGGGGCGCCGAAAATGGCAAGGATGCCATCGCCGATGAACTCGTCCACGGTGCCGTGATGTTCCATGATGATCTCCGACATCACGCCCAGGTAGTTGTTGAGCAGTTGCACCACCTGCCCGGGTTCGTGGCGCTCGCAGATCAGGCTGAAATTGCGGATATCGGCCATCAATATCGTGACCCGGCAACTGCTGCCGCCGAGATTCAGTCCCTGCGGGGTCTCGAGCAGCGCATCGACGATCTCGTCGGAGAGATAACGGCCGAAGGTGTTGCGGATGAAGCGCTCGTTGCGTTCCAGTTCGCGCCGGTACGCCTCTTCGCGATCATGCCAGCGTTTGCGCTGCAGCCCGGCATTCAGGCGCGCCTGCAGCAGTGTCGGGTTGAAGGGCTTGTTGAGATAGTCCTCGGCACCGGCCTCGATGCAGCGGATGACACCGCCGGTCTCGCTGAAACCGGAGACGATGATCACCGGTACCGCGCGCAGGCGCGGATCCGCCTTGATTTGCTGCAACACTTCCAGGCCGCTCATTCCGGGCATGATCAGGTCGAGAAACACCAGGTCAACCGTGGTGTCCTCGAGGATTGCCATGGCCTCCGGGCCCGAGGCGGCCGTCAGCACGCGATGCCCCTGGCGCAGCAGGTAGCGGGTCAGCAACTCGCGGCTTTGTTCGCTGTCGTCGATGACCAGCAGCCGGCCGCCCGGCGTGCCCGCTTGCTGTTCGGACCCGGTGAGCGGGTGCTGCGTCGCCCCGGGTCCGGCGCGCGGTTCCCCGGCGAGCACCTCGCCCACCGTGTTGCGCAGATCCTCGAGCGCGCGCGCGAGATCGGGGTGCAACTCGGCGGCGTGATCCTCGACCAGGAGTTCCACGTAGCCGCTGATCGCCCCCAGATGGTTGCGCAGGTCGTGCAGCAGTCGCTGGTGGTCGGGCTTGTCTTGTTGCGGCGCGAGACTGTCGGCGGCGCGCGCGGCCGCAAGGCTGCATTTCTCGAGGTCGGGCAGCAGGGCGGGTGCGTGCAGGTCTTCGGCCAGGGAAATCGCGTAGGCGACCTGCCGCTCGATCGAGCCGATGGCGGACAGCAGCGAGACGGGATCGGCGGTTTCGGTGGCGGACATGTGCGGCCTTCGGCTGACGAAGTCTCTTTTATACCCGCATTGGGTGTGCGCAGGAAACCCTGCCCCGGGGCCTCATAGGGTAACCACGAGCCGATGGAGAACATGCCAGGACGGGGTCAGGGGCGATGCGATGATGGTGCTTTGGCCGGGGAACCTTGTGCTATAGTTCCCCGGAGTTGTCGGAGTGACGAAAATCTGCGCGTGACCGGGAGGTCGGAACCGCATGTCGATGCTACCAAAGGTGGAGTTGTTTGCGGGCCTGTCGGAGGACGAACAGGCCGCGCTCGAGGGTTCCTGCGTTACCCGAAACTATCCGCGAAATACCGTGGTGATCAACGAAAACGATTTCGCGGATTCGCTGTACGTGATCGAAAGTGGACGGGTGAAGGTCTATTGCAGCGACAAGAACGGCAAGGAATACATCATGAACACCCTTGGGCCGGGTGACTACTTCGGCGAGCTGGCCCTGCTCGACGATGACCGGCGCTCGGCCTCGGTGCGCACGCTCGAGAAATCGACCTTCACGATCATGTTCAAGGACGAGTTCCACGCAACCATGGGGCGGCACCCGAATATCGCCCAGACGCTGATGCGCAATCTCACCCGACGGGTGCGCAAGCTCACCGAAAACGTCAAGAGCCTGGCACTGCAGGATGTCTACGGACGGGTCACCAAGGTGCTGATGACGCTCGCGGAACCGCGCGGCGACAAGCTCTATATCGAGGAGCGTCTCACCCAGCAGGACATTGCCGACCGGGTCGGTGCGTCACGCGAAATGGTGGCGCGGATCCTCAAGGACCTGGCCATCGGCGAGTACATCAGTTTCGAAGGCAAGAACATCATCATCAACGGCAAGCTGCCCACCAGCTACTGAGCCGTTCGCGTAACTATTCACGAGCCTGGCGGCCTTTTCAGGCGTGGGCGCGATGTTATAGTCCGGTCATCGATGCATTCAGCCCCACGGGCCACTGTACATCACGATAGCCATGACCGGACGCAAGACAGAACATACCTGGTGGCAGGAGATCACCCGCAGCGATCGCTTCAACGGCGTCGAGTGGCTGTTGCTGGGCGTATCGGCATTTGCCCTTGCCGGTGCGCTGATGGTGCTGACGCAGGTGCTGGTCTGAGCTTGGGCTCAGCTCTCGGCACTGCCGAAAACGTCCAGAAGGTCCTCGCACAGACGATCGAGTTCCAGTGACATCAGGGCGAAATCCGCATCGAAGCGTGCGGCTGCGTCCAGTTCCTCGTCGTTGCCGCTCTCGCGTTGCACGATTTCCGCGAACTTCAACCCCTTCAGCGCCAGGTCCTCGGCGAGCACGAAGTTGAGCCGGTCGTTCCAGCACAGGCCCAGCCCGTTGACCTGCTTGCCGGCCTCGAGATGGCCGCGGACCTCCTGGGTGGCCAGCTCCTGCTGGCGGCAGCGCACCACATTGGCCTGGTGCAGGGTGTCGCGCATATCGACGTGCTGGCCGAGGCGAAATGGCCGTGGCAGCCTTCCTCCGGCCAGCCAGCGGGTCATCAACTCGGTCGGGTTGTGCTTGGGTACCAGGGGCTTGATCGGCAAGCGCCCGATGCTGTCGCGCAGCAGGTTGAGCAGATCCTCGGCCTTGGCCGGCGTGGCGGCATCCACCAGCAACAGCTCGCGTCGCGCGGCCAGGAACGCACCGGTCTGGTAAGAGCGGGTCAGCGCCCGTGGCAGCAGGGTCTGGATCACATCGTCCTTCAGGTCGGCACGTTCGCGGCGTCCGAGCTTGCGCGCTTCCCGGGTTTCCAGATCGAGGATTTTCTCGTCCAGCACCTCGCGTATCGCCGCGGGCGGCAGCAGCCGTTGCTGGGTACGGGCGCACAGCAGGTGAAAATCGCCGATCGTGTGCACCAGCTGCGCGGTGTTGGGCCCCATCGGCGGCACCCAGCCCATGCGCGAGGATTCCATCCCGGAGCAGGGCCGAAACGCCGATTCGAGCAATTTTTCGCCGAGTTCCCCGATCGGGCAGGGCAATGCTTCGCTGAGACGGTAGATACGCAGGTTCTTGAACCACATGGTCGGGGCCGGGCTGTTGCGAGGGCTGCGGATTATGGACGAACGTGCTGCCGATGACCACGCGCAATTGGTACCCCGATGAAGCCTCCACTACAATGCCCGGGTCCCGGAACCAGAAGAGTGCATGCCTGTGTGGGAGCTGATCAAATCCGGTGGCTGGCTGATGCTGCCGATCATTGCCTGCTCGATAGGCGCGGTTGCCATCGCCATCGAGCGCTGGTGGACACTGGATTACCACAAGGTGGTGCCGCGCAACACGCTGGCCGAATTGTGGGACTGGATCCGCAAGAACGAACTCAGCGCCGAGCGGCTGCGCGGTCTCAAGCTTTCCTCGCCGCTCGGGCGCATTCTGGCCGCAGGCATCAGCAACTCGCACCATGGGCGCGAGGTAATGAAAGAGAGCATCCAGGAAGCCGCCAGCCACGTGATCCATGATCTCGAGCGTTATCTCAACACGCTCGGCACCATTGCCGCGATCACCCCGCTGCTCGGTTTGCTCGGCACCGTGGTTGGCATGATCCAGGTGTTTTCCGACGTGATGCTGCACGGCACCGGCAATGCCGAGCTGCTGGCCGGGGGGATCTCCAAGGCGCTGATCACCACCGCGGCCGGGCTGAGCGTGGCGATCCCCTCGCTGATCGTGCACCGTCATTTCCTGCGCCGTGTCGATACCATCGTGGTGGGGCTGGAGCAGGAGTCGATCAAACTGGTCGATGCGATGCACGGCGGTCGCCCGGTGGATGTGAAAGAGAGCCGCGCCAGGTGAAGTTCCAGCGCAAGCAGCGCGTGGAGAGCGGCATCGATGTGACGCCGCTGATCGATGTCGTGTTCCTGATGCTGATTTTCTTCATGGTCTCGACCACGTTCACGCGCGAAGCGCATCTGCAACTGACGCTTCCCGAGGCCGATGCGACCCCTTCGGTGGACGAAGGCGAGCGCCTGGAGATCATCGTCAGCGCGACCGGTACCTACGCCCTGAACGGCAAGGTGCTGGTCAACACCCAGATCGAGACGGTGATGGCGGCGCTGCGCGATCAGTCGGGCGGCGATACCGCACAACCGCTGGTGATCACCGCCGATGCCAAGGCGACGCACGAGCTGGTGGTGCGGGTGATGGACGCGGCGGGGAGACTCGGCTTCGTGAACCTGAGCATCACCACGCGCCTGCCTGACGAGGGCGGTTGAGGCGCGGCCCCGGCTCCATCGACCACCACCCTGCGAGGACCGACCAGTGAGCTTTACGGTAGTGATTCCCGCGCGTTTTGCTTCGACCCGTCTGCCGGGCAAGCCGTTGCTCGAAATTGCCGGACGACCGATGCTCCGCCACGTCTACGAAAGGGCCTGCGCCTGTGCCGCCGGCCGCGTGGTGATCGCCACCGACGACGAGCGGATCCGCAGCGCGGCCGAGGCCTTTGGTGCCGAGGTCTGCATGACCTCGGCCGAGCATCCGTCCGGCACTGACCGGCTGCAGGAGGCGGTGGCCGCGCTGGGCCTGCCCGAGGAGGCGATCGTGGTGAACGTGCAGGGCGATGAGCCGTTGATACCGCCGCAGGTGATCGACCAGGTGGCGGCCAATCTCGCCGCGCACCGCGACTGCGGCATCGCCACCCTGTGCGAGCCACTGAGTGAACTCGCGCAGTTCAACGATCCGAATGTGGTCAAGGTGGTGCGCGGCGAGAACGGGCGCGCGCTGTACTTCAGTCGTGCCCCGGTGCCCTGGCCGCGCGATGCGTTCGCGCGTTCGCGCGATCGCATGCCCGCGGGCTTTCATGCGCTGCGTCATGTTGGCATCTACGCCTACCGGGTGGAATTTCTCAACCACTTCGTCAACTGGCGGGTGGGTTACCTGGAGGCGCTGGAGTCGCTGGAGCAATTGCGCGCGCTCGAACACGGCGTCGGGATTCACGTGGACGAAGCCTGCGTCGCGATACCCGCGGGTGTCGATACGCCGGGCGACCTCGAGCGGGTCAACCGCCTGCTGGCCGGCGCGCGCCGCTGATCATGGAAGTTCTCGAGAACGCGTCGCTCACGCATTGCAATACCCTGAGGCTCGAGTCACGCGCGCGCTGCCTGGTGGCGGTGGATTCGCCGGATACGCTGCGCGAAGTGCTGGCGCTGGCGCGCAGGCGCGCACTGGCGCTGCGGGTGCTCGGCGGTGGCAGCAACGTGGTGCTGCGCGAGCATATCGATGCCCTGGTGCTGCTGATGCGTCTGCAGGGGCAGGAGTTGTTGCAGAGCTCGGACCAGCGGGTGGTGGTGCGCGTGGCGGCCGGTGTACCGTGGCACGCGTTCGTGCTCGATTGTCATCGGCGCGGCTGGTACGGACTGGAAAACCTCGCCCTGATACCGGGAACGGTTGGCGCCGCGCCGCTGCAGAATATCGGTGCCTACGGGGTGGAGATCGGCGAATTCGTGCGCGAGGTCGCGGCCTTCGATCGCGCCTCGGGAGATGCCGTCACGCTCGATCACGCGGCGTGCCGGTTCGCTTACCGTCACAGCATCTTCAAGGGCGAACTGGCCGAGCAGCTGGTGATCGGCTCGGTGACGCTCGACATTCCGATCGCGCGTGCGCCGCGCAGCGACTATCCGGTCCTGCGTGAAAAACTGCAGGCAATCGAATCGCCCGCGGCGGGGGATGTGCTGCGCGCGGTGATCGCCATCCGCCAGGCGCGTCTGCCCGATCCGGCGGTGTTGCCCAACGCAGGAAGTTTTTTCAAGAATCCGGTCATCGACGAGCAGCAATTCGCACGCTTGCGTGTGCGTGCTCCCGGCGTGGTGCATTGGCCCTACCAGGGTGCGGTGAAACTCGCCGCCGCCTGGCTGGTCGACCAGGCGGGATGGAAAGCTCATCGCAGCGGTGATGCCGGTGTGCATGCCAACCAGGCCCTGGTGCTGGTGAACCATGCGCATGCCCGCGCCAGCGATATGCTGGCGCTTGCGGCACGCATCCAGGCATCGGTCAGCGAGCGCTTTGGCGTCGAGCTCGAACTCGAGCCCGCGGTGTATTGAATGAGTGTCACGGTGCGCCACGCGCACGGCGAGCGCATCCCGATCGATGACGGAGGACTGCTGCTGTTTGGCGACGCCTTTGCGAGTGACGGCGCGCAGCTGATGGAGTCGCTGCTCGTCGATGTGCGCTGGACCCGGCATCGATTGCAGCTGTTCGGGAAACGCATCGATGCGCCGCGCCTCAGCGCCTGGCACGCCGAGCCGGGGTGCAACTACCGCTATTCGGGTCTCGACCTCGAGCCCGAGCCCCTCGATCGTGCATTGTGTGCCATGCGTGAGCGCATCGAGCGGCTGACCGGCCAGGTGTTCAACAGCGTGTTGCTGAATCTCTATCGCGACGGACAGGACAGCATGTCCTGGCACAGTGACGACGAGCCGGAGCTGGGACCGGCGCCGGTCATCGCGTCGCTGAGTCTCGGCGCCACGCGCCACTTCCGTCTGCGCCGGCGCGGACAAACGCGTACCACGCTCAGCCTCGATCTCGAAGGCGGATCGCTGCTGCTGATGGAGGCGCCGCTGCAGCAACACTGGCAGCACTGCATCCCGAAGACCCGCCGGCAAACGGGCCCGCGCATCAACCTTACGTGGCGGCAAATCCTGCCGCATTCCAGTTCGCCGGTGAGTCTGACCCGAATGGGTCAATGATCGATTCGCGCGCGAGAAATCGCTGGACAGTATTCGCGCGGCTGTAATATTTTCGCTCTCCCTGTTTCCGCAAGCGCCACCGAGCAGGCAGTACCGCGGCGTTCCTTGCACCAGTCGGAGGGATTCGGCATGGGCACTGCAGCTTCCGAGCACGCCATTTCCGTGCTGATGGTCGATGATCACGACATCGTGCGTCGTGGCATCGCGAGCACGCTGGGGGAAATCCCCGATATACGCATTCTCGGCGAGGCAGCCTCGGGCGAGGAGGCCATCCGGCTCGCACGCAGCCTGTGTCCCGACGTGGTGCTGATGGATCTGCGCATGCCGGGTATCGGTGGACTGGAAGCCGCACGCCGAATTCATATCGCGCTGCCCGCGACCCGCATCGTCGCGGTGACTGCCTGGGATGCCGAACCGCCGCAGCGCTTGCACAAGAGCGGAATTTCCGCCTGTGTCGGCAAGAACGTGGCACGGGCCGAACTCGAGGCGGTGATTCGCCGCGTCTGCGAGGGGCGGCGAAGCGCGGCGTGCGCGGTCGCGACGGCGCAGGTGGACGCAGGCACAGCAAATCCCTTCGATCTCCTGACGGGCCGCGAAATGCAGGTTTGCGCACTGATGCTGACCGGCGAGAAAGCGGTGCAGATCGCCCGCGAGCTGTTCATCACCACCAAGACCGTGCACACCTTCCGCTACCGGATTTTCGAGAAACTCGGTGTCAACGGCGAGGTGGGGCTGACCAGGCTCGCGGCCTGCCACGGGGTGATAGGCGCACAACCGGCCTGAAGGCTGCGGCTATAATCCCGGCTGCCGCCGCGCAGCGGGCGCGGCTTCCTGCGGGAACTCACGATGACCGGCTTCGATGCCGCATCCTATGTGCGCAACCTCACCGAATTGCCGGGCGTCTACCAGATGTACGACGCCAGTGGTGCGCTGCTTTATGTCGGCAAGGCGCGCAATCTGCGCAAGCGCGTGGCGAGCTATTTCCGCGACAGCGGGCAGGGCGCCAGGACCGAGGCGCTGGTAGCACGTATCGCGGAGATCCAGGTCACCGTTACCGGCAGCGAAACCGGTGCGCTGCTGCTCGAGCAGAACCTGATCAAGAGCCAGCACCCACCGTTCAATATCCTGTTGCGCGACGATAAATCCTATCCGTACATATTCCTGTCGCAGGGGGAGCAGTTTCCACGGCTGGGTTTTCATCGTGGCGCCAAGCGCGCGAACGGGCGTTATTTCGGCCCTTTTCCCAGCTCCTCGGCGGTTCGCGAGAGCCTGAACCTGCTGCAGAAAGTGTTTCGCGTGCGCCAGTGCGAGGACAGTTTTTTCCGCAATCGCTCGCGCCCCTGCCTGCAGTACCAGATACAGCGTTGCTCGGGCCCCTGCGTGGGCCTGGTGGATGAGGCCGAATATGCCGAGTCCGTGCATGACACCGCATTGTTTCTCGAGGGCAAGAGCACGGTGCTCGCAAGCGAGTTGGCCGACCGGATGGAGCGGGCCGCGGCGGCACTCGAGTTCGAGCGCGCCGCCGTGCTGCGCGACCAGATCAGGCATCTGCAGGCGGTGCGCGAAAAGCAGTTCATCGAGAGTGGTGACGGCAACATCGACGTGATTGCCGCGGCCGCCGGTCCCGGCGCGGCCTGCGTACAGGCGTTGTTCGTGCGTGATGGCCGTATTCTCGGCAGCAAAAGCTATTTTCCGCGCTGTCGCATCGAGGAATCGGCGGCCGAGGTGCTGGCCGCGTTCGTGCCCCAGTTTTATTTCGGCGCCCGGGGCGAACGGCAGATTCCCGCCGAAATCCTCGTCAGCGAGCAGCTCGAGGACGCCGATCTGCTGAGCGAAGCCCTGGCCGGGGCGGCCGGGCGCAAGGTCGCCGTCAGCACCCGGGTGCGTGCCTCGCGCGCGCAGTGGCTGAAACTTGCCGTGCAGACCGCGCAGCAGAACCTCGGCGGCTTTCTCGCCAGCCGCCAGCGCATGCACGAACAACTCGCCGAGCTCCAGGACGCATTGGGTCTCGAGGCGGTGCCTGAACGTATCGAATGTTTCGACATCAGTCACAGCGCCGGCGAGCTGGCGGTGGCATCCTGCGTGGTGTTCGATGGCGGTGGTCCGCTCAAATCCGATTACCGGCGCTTCAATATCGAGGACATCACACCCGGTGACGATTACGCGGCGATGCGCCAGGCACTCGAGCGCCGCTATACGCGGCTCAAATCGGGCGAGGGCAGACTTCCCGACCTGTTGCTGATCGACGGTGGCAAGGGGCAGATGAGCGAGGCGCTGAAGGTGCTGGAAGAATTGCAGATCGAGGGCGTGACGGTGGTTGCGGTCGCCAAGGGAACGACCCGCAGGCCCGGCCTCGAGACCCTGGTCGTCGGACTGGAGCGCCGCGAACGCGTGCTGGCGCCCGATTCGACCGCGCTGCACCTGATCCAGCAGGTACGCGACGAGGCGCACCGCTTTGCGATCAGTGCCCTGCAGAAGCGGCGCGGCAAGAAAAGCCGTGCCTCGCCGCTCGAGGGTATTGCCGGGGTGGGACCCAAGCGGCGGCGCGAGCTGTTACGCTATTTCGGAGGCTTGCAGGGCATCGAGCGTGCCAGTCTCGAGGAACTCGTCCGGGTGCCGACGATAAGCCGCAGAATTGCCGAGGATGTGTATGCGGCGTTTCATAATCAATAGAATGTCCCGGCTACGGGCCTGACGGTGCTGCAATGAATATTCCGAATATGCTGACGTTGTTCCGCATCGCGCTGATCCCGGTGTTCGTGCTGGTGTTCTTCCTCCCGTTTCACTGGAGCTACATGGCCTCGGCGGTGATCTTCGTGCTCGCTTCGCTGACCGACTGGCTCGATGGGTACCTCGCGCGGCGGCTCGACCAGTCGACCTCCTTTGGCGCCTTTCTCGATCCGGTTGCCGACAAGCTGATGGTGGTGATCGCGCTGGTGCTGCTGGTCACCCAGCAGGATACCGTGTGGTTCACGGTGCCGGCTCTGGTGGTGGTGGGGCGCGAGATCCTGGTTTCGGCGTTGCGCGAATGGATGGCGGAAATCGGCAAGCGCACCAGCGTTGCGGTGTCCTACCTGGGCAAGGTCAAGACCTTTCTGCAGATGATCGCGATCATCGTGTTGCTGGCCGTGGACCCGCACAGCGGCGGTCATTACCTGGCCCTCGGCTACCTGATGTTCTACGTGGCGGCGCTGTTGACGCTGTGGTCCGCGGTGGTTTATGTGCGCGCCGCGTGGGGCGATCTGTCGGATGCGGCGACGCGGCGCGCGCCGGAAAAATGACCGGCACGCCGTTCTTGACACTCGGGCTTCGCTCACTAGAATACGCAGGCCTTCCAGTTGAAGTGCAGATACGCGGGAATAGCTCAGTTGGTAGAGCGCAACCTTGCCAAGGTTGAGGTCGCCGGTTCGAACCCGGTTTCCCGCTCCAGATTCGCCGGCCCTCCACGAGGGTTGTTGAAAACTCTCAAGGCGCGGTGGCAGAGTGGTCATGCAGCGGACTGCAACTCCGCGCACGCCGGTTCGATTCCGACCCGCGCCTCCAAATACGGAAAACGCCCGGACGCGACGCTACCGCCCCTGATTTGGTAGCATCGCGCGGGCCAGTGTGTTCCGCATGCCTTCCCTGCCCGGGTGGCGAAATTGGTAGACGCAAGGGACTTATGACGATTGAGCACCCGGTTCGGAAACGGCCGGCGTGAATGGGGTCAAATTCGGGGAAACCT
>MTKY01053565.1_pt1 | contig 14378 bp, 13 predicted proteins | sample 1042731 | NCBI WGS metagenome assembly MTKY01 (sample SAMN06212206, study PRJNA360538) | anaerobic digester metagenome | biome: Wastewater treatment plant; material: sludge; isolation source: anaerobic digester fed with sludge from wastewater treatment plant | place: Denmark: WWTP Soeholt ... | reverse complement strand
CCGATAGAGCAGCAGCATCGCGTCGCCACACACGGGCCGCAACGCCGTGACCACGCGCTCGGCCAGCCGCGCGCGCGTGGCGAGGCTGTGCCCGCCGTAGGCATCGCGGCGCTCATTCTGCAGCGGCGAGAAAAAGCGGTTCAGCAGGTATCCGTGGGCGCCGTGCGGCTCGATGGCGTCGAACCCCGCCTCTCGACAGACCTGACCAACGCGCCCATAGGCCGACACCAACTCCTCGATATCGGCCATAGACAGCTCGTGGGGCTGGCGCAGGCGGTTGGCGAGCATGGGGTAGAGCTGAATGGCCGCCATGGCGCCACCGCCGTGGATGGCAGCGACCAGCGGGCGCAGGTTGGCCGCGGTCAACTCCTCATCGAACTGGAACAGGCGCGTGGCCTCGACGATGACCAGCGCAGCCCCACCATGCGCCCGCTCGCCATACCACGCTATCGCAGCGGGCGAGGTCAGCGGGCGATTGGCCATCATCGGCGGCAGCACAATACGGTTGCGCAGCGTCTGGCCGCGCACCGTCAGCGGCTCAAAGAGCCGCTCGATGTCGGTCGTCATCAGAAATCCACCCTCCCCCAGATGCGCTCGCGGTACCAACGCACTGTCTCGGCCAGGCCCTCGCGCGGCAGAGTCTTGGGCTCATAGCCCAACAGGCGCCTGGCCTTGGCGATATCGGCGTGGGTGCGCAGCTGGTCCCCACTGCGCCTAGGCCTCATGACGATGCGCGCCTCTTGGCCGATGATCTCTTGCACCAGATCAATACCCTCGCCCGTGGTGATGGCGGTGTCGGTGCCGATGTTCAGAATCTCACCTAACACCGCGTCGCGGTGCTCGAGCACGCTGCAAAAACCGTCGATGATGTCGCTCACATAGGTAAAGCTGCGCAGATGGTCGCGGCTGCCCTCGAACAGCGGGAACTCTTGCTCCTCGAGGATGGCCCGGATCAGCTTGGGATAGAGCTTTTCGGGGCGCTCGCGCGGGCCGTACACCGAGAAAAGGCGCAACGAGCAGGCGGGAAAGCCCTTGTCACGGCAGAGCGCCAACGCCAACTGCTCGGCAGCCAACTTGGTGACGCCATAGTAAGAGGTGGGCGCCGGCGCTGTCGTCTCGTCGCGGGTGGCGTCGGCGCCATAGATCGACGAGGTGCCCACGTTGACGAACAGCTCTATGCTACGAGAGCCGCGCAGCGCATCGAGCAGGCGGTGAGTGGCCTGCACGTTGTTCCGCTCATAGTCGTAGAAGGACACGTGCTCGGCGATGCCCGGCTGCGCCGCCAGATGGTACACAGCGTCGACCCCCTCGACGGCGCCGGCCAGGTCATCGGCGGCCAGGTCCAGCTCGAGCAGGGTGGCGCCGGCGGCGCGCACGTCTTGTGCGTTCAGTTCTTTGAGCGCGCGAGCATAGTAGGGACTAAAGCAGTCCAGCCCCAGCACCTCATGCCCAAGCACGCAAAGCCGCTCGCACAGGTGCGAGCCGATAAAGCCGGCCGCGCCCGTAACCAGGATTCTCATGACAGGGCCTCCCTGGGGCTAGGCCAGATACGGCTTTTGCTTGCTGGTCTCGGTGTAGCCGTGAAGCTCGATACGGTTGCCGTCGGGATCGGTGATCCACGCCTGCCAAGCGTTGTCGCCACCGAGCTTGGCGTCTGAGACCTCGACGCCCTGAGCGCGCAGCTCTTGGACCGTCTGGTGGACGTCGTCGACTTCGAGGCAGAGATGCTGATAGGACTGCTTCTCGGCGCGCGGAGCCAGCTCGCGCTGGAACAGCTCGATAAAGTTGCGGCCGCCGGCATGGACATACTGGCCAAAGCGCGTGCCGTCGTCTCTGTAAAAGCCAAAGGCCTCTTGCAGCCCGAGCTTGCCGCAGTAGAAATCCAGGGCGGCATCCAGATCGGCGACGACGTAACAGACGTGCGCGATTCCGACGATCATGCTTCCTCCTGATGCGGGTTGCGAGCCCCGCCCTCGTAGATGCCCGCCGGCAGACTGGCGCCGGCAGACGTGCCGCTATTATAGTACAAGTGGGGCGCGCGAGCACCGCGCCGCCTCACGAGGCAGGCATACGTTCTGGCTGCACTTGAGGCGCGCGCAAGACGTGCTACAATGCGCCCCAGGCAGAGCCGTATGCGGGAGGCCGGATGCCAGCATCTACAACGCGCCGAATCACACTTGTAGCTCTCGTGGCGTTGACTCTGGCGCTACAGAGCGGTTGCGCGCGCAGCAAGCCTGCGCGCGAGTTGCCCCCGGTCGAAGAGGTGTTTGCGCAGGGCGCGCTGGCGGCACAGGCCGAGCAACAAGCCGAGCCCCAGCCAGCGGCCGAGGCCACGCCGACGCCAGCCGCCGCTTTGACGATCGTGGCCGCCACGGCCACCGCCATGGCGGCGCCTTACTCGACCACGCCAACGCTGGCTGCCACGCCCACAGCCATGGCAAGTGTATCGCCAACGCCGGGCGTCGGCGCCACGGCCACGCCGACCACGGCTCCCTTGGCCACGGTTCTGGTGGCCGAAGGCGACACGCTCTATTCACTGGCCAAACGCCACGGCACCACTGTCGAGGCGCTGCAAGCGGCGAACGGGTTGGGCGCCTCTGACCACATCGAGTTCGGGCAAGTGCTCTGCTTGCCGGCCGATGCCTCGCCCGATAGCGGCCCCCAAGTTCGCACCACCGACTACTGGGTGCGGCAGGGCGAGAACCTGAGTATGATCGCGCGCCGCTACAAGACGACGGTCGACGAGATCATGGCGGCCAACCCGGGCATCTCTGATGAGGACCAGATCTATCCGGGCATGCGCATGGTGGTGCCGGTAAACACGGCCCCTCAGCGAACGCATCAGGTGCGCTACGGAGAGTCATTGAGCGGCATCGCGGCCCGCTATGGCGTCACGGTGCGCAGCATCGTGCAGGCCAATGGGCTGCGCAACGCCAACCAGATCTATGCCGGACAGGTCCTGATCATTCCCGAGTAGCCAGAGCTGAGCCTCTTTATGGACGCGCCCCATTGTGCGTTTGGCAATAACAGCCTATAATAGTCGACAAGTGCTGCCGGATGGCCCGGGGGCGAGACGCCCGGGCGGGTATGGGTAGTGCCAAGCAGGCAAGGGGTGGGGGCAACAGCCACAGTCTCGGGCTGGTCACAACCTACCTGCGTCGTAGTTTCCGAGTACTTCAGGAGGAAAGATGTTGCGGAAAAAGTCGTTGTTCGCAGTGCTGGCGGTCTTGATGGCGCTGGCAATCGTCCTCAGCGGCTGTGCCAAGGGCGGCGCCACGGGCCCCGAGCTCAACATGAACCTGAACACCGAGCCGCCGACGGCCGACCCCTCGTTGGCCACCGACACCACCTCGGTGCAGGTCGATGAGCTGCTGTTCCTCGGTCTGACCGACTTTGATGACCAGACGCTCGAGGTCATCCCCGAGTTGGCCACCGAGTGGAGCGTCTCGGCCGACGGTCTCGAGTGGACCTTCAAGATGCGCGATGACGTGTTCTGGGTCCGCTACAACCCCGAGAACGGCAAGGTCGAAAAGCTCGACAAGGTCACCGCCCATGACGTGGTCTATGGCGTCAAGCGCACCATCGACCCCAACACGGCTTCGGACTATGCCTACGTCGACTATATCATCAAGAATGCCTATGCCGTGAACACGGGCGAGTCGACCGATCTCGACTCGGTGGGCGTTGAGGCGGTGGACGACTTTACAGTCAAGTTCACCCTCGAGCAGCCGGCCGGTTACTTCCCCGGCATCGCCGGCATGTGGGTCAACCGCGCGCAGCCGCGCGAGGCCATCGAGACCTACGCCGAAAAGTGGACGGAGCCCGGCAACATCGTCACCAACGGCTCGTACGTGATGACCGAATGGGCGCACGAGAGCCACATGACGATGATCAAGAACCCGCACTATTTCGATGCCAAGAACGTCCAGATCGGCAAGATCAACTGGGCCATGGTCGTCGAGGAATCGACCTCCTTTGCCATGTACGAGAACGGCGAACTGGATGTGGCGGCCGCGCCGCTGGCCGACATCGACCGCATCAAGGCCGACGCGACGCTGTCTGCCGAGCTGTACATTGCGCCGAACCTGTGCACCTACTACTACGGGTTCAACAACACCAAGCCGCCCTTTGACAACAAGCTGGTGCGTCAGGCCTTCTCGGCGGCCATCGACCGTCAGAAGTTGATCGACACGGTGCTCAAGGGCGAGCAGAAGCCGGCCAAGACCTTTGCATGCCCGGGCATCTTTGGCAGCCCCGCTGAAGACCCCAACTTTGAGGGTATCACGTTTGACCCGGCCAGGGCCAAGCAGCTCCTCTCGGACGCTGGCTTCCCCAACGGCGAGGGCCTGCCCGAGATCACCCTCATGATCAACACGTCCGAAGGCCACCAGAAGATCGCCGAGTTCATCCAGGCATCCTGGAAGGAGAACCTGGGCGTCGAAGTGCAGCTCGCCAACCAAGAGTGGGCGGTCTACCTGAAGACGGTGCATGAGGATGCGCCGCAGGTCTACCGCATGGGTTGGTGCGCCGACTACCCCGACGAGAACAACTGGGTCGGCGAGGTCTTTCACCCGATCAAGGGCTCCAACGAGCCCAAGTGGGACCCCGAGTCAGAGTCGGCCAAGCGCTACATGCAGCTGGTGGAAGACGCTGCTGCCTCTTCCGATCCCGAAGAGCGTCAACAGCTCTACCATGAGGCCGAGCAGATTCTGACTGTGGATGAGGCCGTTATCGCGCCGATCTACTACTACACCCGCGTTGTGCTCACCAAGCCGTATGTGAACCGCACCTATGCCCCGTTGGGCGGCGAGCATATCGACAAGTGGAGCATCGAGGGCAAGTAGCCCCTGCGCGTCAGTGCCAAAGAGACACGTGGCCGCAGGGCCACGTGTCTCTTCTTTTGTTGTCAACTCGCTCTTTGGTGCTATACTGCACACATTATCGATCTGGCCGCGATGGGCGCCCGGGCCACACGACGTCTCCCATCGCGTTGGCTGAAGGAATGGTGCGATGAGCCGCTTCATCATTCGACGTCTGCTATGGACCATACCCGTCATACTGTTCATCTCGATTGTGACGTTTTTGCTGGTGCATTCGGTGCCTGGGGGCCCTTTTGACAAGGAAAAGCCGCGTCCGGCCGAGATCCAGGCCAACTTGATGCGGCACTATGGCCTCGACCAGCCCCTGTGGAAGCAGTACACCGACTATATGGGTGTGACGCGCAACCCCAGCGGCAAGTTCGCGGGCATCTTGCAGTGGGATTTCGGGCCCTCGATTGCGCAGCGCAGCCGCACCGTCAATGAGATCTTTAAAGCCCATCTCCCTGTTTCGGCAGTGCTGGGCGTGGCCGCCTTGGCGATTGCTGTCGGACTGGGAGTGCCTCTGGGCATCGTTGCGGCCCTGAAACAGAACTCGCTGTGGGACTATTTGAGCATGGCCATCGCGATCGTGGGCGTCTCTGTGCCCAGCATCGTCATTGGTCCTTTGCTGATTCTCGTGTTCGCCCTCACGTTGGGGTGGCTGCCGGTGGCGGGGTGGGGCACGTTCAGACACATCATCATGCCCGCCCTGGCCCTGGGGCTCGGCTCCTCGGCCATCATCGCGCGGCTCACGCGAGCGAGCATGCTGCAGGTCATCCGCGAAGACTATATTCGCACCGCGCGCTCCAAGGGCCTCAGTGAAAAGGTCGTCATCGTGCGCCATGCGCTCAAGAACGCCTTTATTCCCGTGGCCACGGTGCTGGGGCCGATGTTTGCGGCGCTGGTGACCGGGACCTTTGTGGTCGAGCAGATCTTTGCCATCCCGGGGTTGGGCAAGTACTTTATCAGCAGCATCACCAACCGCGACTATTCGGTGGTGATGGGCACCACCCTGCTCTATGCCCTCTTCCTGGTGGCCTCGAACCTGTTCGTCGACATCACGTACGCATTCCTCGATCCTCGCATCCAGTACGAGTGAAAAGAAGGCTAGCGCGATGACCAAGCAAGAAACCGCTGTGCGAGCCCTGGCCTCAGGCCGAGTTGACGCGCAGACCCCCGCCGGCGTGGGTCAGCAAAAAGTCACCAACCTCTGGCAAGATGCTCTTTACCGTTTGACTCGTAACCGTGCCGCTGTGTTGGGCCTGATCTTGATCGTCCTGCTCATCTTGATGTCGACCTTTGCCCATGTGGTGGCGCCGATGCACTTTACTGCCGGAGATGCCGCCCTCAACAACGCCGTGCCGCTGTGGCTCACCAAAGTGCTGCCGGGCCACATGGAGACCTACGCCCAGATCAGCAGTATCTACCCCGTTGGTGCAGACTATCTGGGGCGAGACCTGCTTAGCCGCGTGATCTATGGCACGCGAGTGTCGCTGCCGGTCGGCTTTGTGGGCGCTATCACCGCGCTCATCATCGGGCTGATCTATGGCTCGATCTCTGGGTACTATGGCGGCAGGGTGGACAATGTGATGATGCGCATCGTCGACATCATGTACGCCTTTCCCACCATGCTGCTGATCATTCTGATGATGGCGTTCTTCAAGAGCAGTTTTGGCGGGGCTGCCCGGCCTGGCTCGCTGGCCTACGAGTTCAACCGCATCAACGCTGTGGTTGACAAGATCCTGGGCCTGCAGAGCGGCGGCATGCTCTTTATCTTTATCGGCATCGGCCTCACGGCCTGGATGGGCATCGCCAGGTTGGCGCGTGGCCAGATCCTGTCGCTCAAAGAGAAAGAGTTCATCCTCGCGTCGCACATGATCGGGGCCCGCGATGGCCGCATCATCTGGCGGCATATTCTGCCGAACATCATCGGCCCTATCCTCGTGTCGATCACCCTCGCCATTCCTGGGTACATTTCGACCGAAGTGTTCCTGAGCTTTATCGGACTGGGCGTCGATCCGCCGGCCCCGAGCTGGGGGTCGATGATCTCTGACGGCGCCAAAGCCTTGCGCTCATACCCGCACCAGGTGTTGCTGCCGGCGTTGTTCCTGGCCGTCACCATGTTCGCGTTCAACTTTCTGGGCGACGGCCTGCGTGACGCGCTCGATCCGCGTATGCGCGGCACCAAGTAGGGTCGGCGTCGCACGCATCGGGGCAACCTGAGCGTTGCGGCCTGGAGACAGGCGAGAGGTCTATGTCGCGCAAGGGCTGGATCATTACCGCAGTCATCGTATCAGCGTTGCTGACGCTCATCTTGTGTGGCGGCGTGGCGGCGGTGGTGGCCTATCGCTCCATGGGTAGTGGCCAGGGCGCTCAAGGCGCAGCGCCAACGGCCACGGCGCCGGCGGCAGTCATCCCGGCAGGGGCCGGCGGCGGCCAGGTGCGCCTGGTAGGCAGCATGCCGCCCACCCTCGATCCAGCGCTGGTGCAGGATAGCACCTCGGGCGAGTACGTGGTGCACCTGTTCAGTGGCCTGGTGGCGCTGAATGCCGATCTAGAGGTGATCCCCGCGCTGGCCGAGCGCTGGGACACCAGTCCAGACGGTCGCACCTTTACATTCTACCTGCATCCTGAGGCTGCGTTTGGCGATGGCAAACCGCTTGACGCGGCAGCGGTGGTGGCGTCGCTCGAACGCGCCTGCAGCCCCGAGCTGGCATCGCCGGTGGCGCTCAGCTATCTGGACGACATCGTGGGCGCTGCCGCCTATCACTACGGTCAAGCCGACAGCATCGCCGGCCTCGAGGTGGTAGACGGGCACACGGTGCGCATCACCATCGATAGCCCCAAGAGCTACTTTTTGCCCAAGCTGACCTATCCTACGGCAGCGGTGATCGACGTCGAGCAGGCCGAGCGCAATCCGCAGACCTGGTTCGTCGAGCCCAACCCGAGCGGCCCCTTTGCGCTCGAAGAGATCTCGCGCGACCGCATCGTGCTGGTGCGCAACGAGCGCTATGTGGGCCGCCAGGCCAGCATCACGCGGGCCACGTACGACCTGACGCCCAGGCTGCCGATCACCCAATACGAGATGGGCGAGATCGACATCACCCAGTTCGGCGGCTCTGAGCTCGACCGGGTGCTCGACCCCTACAATCCGCTGCATGACGAGTATCTGGCCGTGCCAGAGTTGAGCGTGCAATACCTGGGCTTTAACCTGGATGCGCCCCCGTTCGATGATCCGCTGGTGCGTCAGGCCCTGGCCCATGCGGTCGACCGCGAAAAGCTGGCCACGCTGGTGCTCAATCGCTCGGCCGTGGCCGCCTACACCGTGTTGCCGCCCAACATGCCCGGCTACGTGGCCGCAACGCCCGGCGCCGTGCCCATGTATGATCCTGAGAAGGCACGGCAACTGCTCGCGGCGTCGTCGTACGGCGGCCCCGAACAGCTGCCGCCTATCGTCCTCACCGTGGCCGGCACCACCGGCCACATGAGCGCAGTCGACCGGGCCCTGCTGGCCATGTTCGAAGAGACCCTGGGCATCAAGATGACCGTCGAGCAGGTCGAGTGGGCCGACATGCTGCAAGATATGAACGAACGACGTTTTCAGGTATACTCGGCTGGCTGGATCGCGGATTTTCCCGATCCGCAGAACTTTATCGATGTGCAGTTTCACAGCGCCAGTCCGCACAATGACACGGGCTATGCCAACGCAGAGGTCGATCGACTGCTGGAGCAGGCCCGCGTAGAGCAAGATCAGGCGCAGCGGATGGCCCTCTACGCCGAAGCAGAGCGGCTCATCCTCAGTGATGCTCCGTGGGTCACCCTGACCCACGGCTATGCTTATTATCTCGTCAAACCGTACGTCCGGGGGTTCAGAGGCAACGCTGCCCTCCACCCCTGGTTGTGTGATATCTACATCTTTAATTAGGGGGAGCACTTTCCCCTCAGGAGGCAGCGATTCTATGGCGCCAATGCTATCGGTGACAGATCTCAAGACCGAGTTCGTGACTCAGGACGGCATCGTCCATGCAGTCAACGGCATCAGCTTTGACCTGGACGAAGGCGAGACGCTCGGCATCGTGGGCGAGAGCGGTTGTGGCAAGAGCGTGAGCATGCTCTCGATGATGGGGCTCATCCCTCAGCCGCCGGGCCGCATTTCGGGGGGCAGCGTCATGTTTCAGGGGCGCGACCTCACCAGGTTGAGCCAGGAAGAGCTGCGCAAGGTGCGTGGCAACCAGATCGCCATGATCTTTCAGGACCCCATGACCTCGCTCAACCCGGTGCTGACGATCTGCCAGCAGATCACCGAGGCGCTGGAGCTGCACCTGGGCATGGATGCGCAGCAAGCGCGCGAGCGCGCGATTGAGCTGCTCGAGCTGGTCAACATCCCCGAGGCGCGCAACCGCATCGACGACTATCCGCACCAGTTCTCGGGCGGCATGCGCCAGCGCGTGATGATCGCCATGGCGCTCTCGTGCAACCCGCAATTGCTGATTGCCGACGAGCCCACCACCGCCCTGGATGTGACCATCCAGGCGCAGATCGTCGACCTGGTGCGCGACCTGCGCGACAAGCTGGGCATGGCCATCATCTGGATCACCCATGACCTGGGCATCGTCGCTGGCCTCGTCGAGCGGGTGCAGGTGATGTATGCTGGCTATGTGGTCGAGCGCGCCGAGGTGCACGAGTTCTATGCCCACCCCAAACACCCCTACTCGCTGGGCCTGATGCGTTCGTTGCCGCGGCTCGATGCTGAGACCAAGACCAAGCTGATCCCCATCGACGGGCTGCCGCCTGACCTGATCGCTTTGCCGACAGGCTGCCCTTTCTATGCGCGTTGCAGCTATCGCATCGAAAAGTGCCTCAACGAGATGCCCGAGCTGCGTGAGGTGGGGGCTGACAACCACATTATCGCCTGCTGGGTCGACATCGACGAGGAGCGTGCACGGTCATGACGCAGGAAGCACTTTTGCAGGTTCGCGACCTAAAGATGTACTTTCCGATCACCCGAGGCATTCTGGTGCAGCGCCACGTGGGCGACATCAAGGCTGTCGACGGTGTGAGCTTTGATGTGTTCCGCGGCGAGACGCTGGGCCTGGTGGGCGAGAGCGGTTGCGGCAAGTCGACCACAGGTCGCGCCATCTTGCAGCTCTACCGGCCCACCGCCGGCCAAGTGCTGTTCCAGGGCCAGAACCTCACCGAACTCAAGGGTGAGCCGCTCCGCAAGATGCGTCGCAGCATGCAGATGATCTTTCAGGATCCCTACGCCTCGCTGAACCCGCGCATGACGGTGGGTGGCATCGTGGGCGAGCCGTTCGAGGTGCACAACATCTTGCCCAAGAGCCAGCGCCGGCAGCGCGTCCAAGAGCTGCTCGAGATCGTGGGGCTCAACCCGTATTTCATCAACCGCTATCCCCACGAGTTCTCAGGGGGGCAGCGCCAGCGCATCGGTGTGGCGCGCGCCCTGGCTGTGAACCCCGATTTCATCGTCTGCGACGAGCCGATCTCGGCGCTCGACGTGTCGATTCAGGCGCAGGTGATCAACCTTCTGGAAGAGCTCCAGGAGCAGTTCAACCTGACCTATCTGTTCATCGCCCATGACCTCTCGGTGGTGCGGCACATCAGCACCCGCATCGCGGTGATGTATCTTGGCAAGATTGTCGAGCTGGCCAGCCGCCGTGAGCTGTACACCGAGCCCATGCACCCCTACACGCAGGCGTTGCTCTCAGCCGTGCCCATCCCCGACCCGGAAGTCGAGGACCATCGCCAGCGCATCATCTTGCAGGGCGATGTGCCCAGCCCGGCAAACCCGCCCTTGGGCTGCAACTTTTGCACGCGTTGCCCCGTCAAGCTGGAGATGTGCGACACGGTCGAGCCGGACTTTGTCGAGTACAAGCCGGGGCACTTTTGCGCCTGTCATCGCGTCGAACGCGAGCTGGGGCGCCCCACGGCTAGCTGAACCGGGCAGAGGTGAGACTCAAGAGGGAGAGCGCCAGGCGCTCTCCCTCTCTTCATTGGCGGGCCACGCGTCGCATCAGCAGCGCCACGCCCGTGAGGCTCAATGCGATGGCCACGGCAGAGGTCAAGATCAACCAGCGGCTGGGCGCAGGGGCGCGCTGCACCGTCACGCCGATGCTGCGCGTACGAGCGGCCATGTCGAGCCTCTCGGCCAACTGGCGTCGAAAGGGCTCGGGCGGGCGCACCTGAGTGACGGCCCCGTGCAGGGCGCACTCGAGTTGGGTCACCTCTTCGGGCGCCGGCGCCCCGCTCAGCGCGCGCCTCAACCTATACCAGCCAGATGCGAGCTCTTGCCGAAATCGAGCCCTAAGGTCGACTCTCATCACCCAACATCCCCCGCTTTTCTATCTCGCGGCGCAACTGCAGCAGCGTGCGGTGGTACAATGACTTGATGGCGCCTTCGGTGCGCCCCATGATGCGCCCCACCTCGGCGTTCGACAGCTCCTCGTGGAACTTGAGATAAAGCAACTCCTGCCGCGTCGCGTCGAGGGTGGCCATCAGTTCACCCAGCAGGCGCGCCTCGTCACTGCTGGCCGCAAGATGCTCCGGGTGCAACTGCGGATCGCTGTGGATAACCAGGTCATCGAGCGCCACCATCTGACGCCGTTTGCTATCTCGATACCAGTTGGCCACCAGATTGTGCGCAATGCGATAGAGCCAGGCTGAAAAGGCAAAACCCTTGTCCTGGTAATCATCGAGGTGAGCAAAGGCGCGGAAAAAGGTGCGTGAGGTCAGATCCTCAGCGTCGTGCGCATTGCCCACGCGATGGTAGATATAGTTGTAGATGCGATCGACATAGTGCTCATAGATGGCGCCAAAAGCCGCCGGATCGGCCTGCGCCGCCCGCACGCGCTCCTGGTCTTGCCACTCGTGCACGTCCGGCTCGTTCAACAGTCAGTAACACCTCGCGCAAGTTCAGGTTGCGGCCCCTCAATCAGGCCTACGCCGACAACTTAGTCTATGGGCATCGCCATCTGAACGCAAAGACGGCTGGCCAGAGCCAGCCGTCGCATTGGGGGGGATGTCAGTGTCGCCTGGGCGCAAGCAGCATCGACAGGTGGCGGCGATGCAACCACAAGAGCAATGCCGCCGGCGCTCCCAGGCCCAGCAGCACCGGCACAACGATGGGTATGTTCACACAGCCACGCGCCGAAGCGCAGATCAGCGGCAGAAAGAGGCCCAGCCAGATCGTCATACCCCAACCCACTCTGCTATCCATGACAGCACCTCCTCGAGAGCAGGCCGCAACCGGCACGACGCATGACGCGGGCCGACTGGGTGCGACCAAGGCTCAACCCGCTCTCACTTACAACATAACATAATCCAGGGGTGTCGTCAATAGTGTCTCGGCGGCTGGCGACCTGGCCAGTCTCCATCCGCCGGTTGCCGGCAAGGCGCGGGGTGCAGCATCCGCCTCAACGCTGCTATAATGACAGACGATGAAAGCACGTCAGCAGCTCATCGAGCCCACCGAGGAGAACCGACCGGCGTGGTCGGCCGGCAGTGCCCTGCCGCCATGGCGCTGGCTGCAACGCGCCGGCCTACGGGCGCAACTGCTGGCCACCACAGCGTTGCCGCTGCTGATTCTGATGGCGATCGTGGCGGTGGTGGGCCTGACGACCTATACGCACATGACGCAGTCTCTCGTCCAGGATCGTGACGCCGAGCTGGCAGGGCTCTCGGCGCGTCAGGTGGCCGACCACTGGGCCGAGACATTGCTGCTCCTCTCGCAAGTGGCCGGCTCCAATGAGTTGCGCAGCGGCGATCCTGTCAGCGCCGGGCAGATTCTGGCCGCCAACGATGCGCTGCTCCGTCGCTTTGACGACCTGCTGGCCACCAATGCCAGTGGCGAGGTGATGGCCAGCACCGGCGCCACCCCTCTGCCCACGCTCGCCGATCAGCCCGTGTTCGTGCGGGCGCGCGACGATCGCCGTCCGGTGCGCTCGACGGTCTTGCGCTCAGAGCAGGGCGCCGACGTGATCCTGGTAGCGGTGCCGGTCTATGACCAGAACCGGCGCTTTGGCGGCTGCCTGGTGGGCGTGTGGGAGCTGGGTGGCGACGGCATCGCTGCGCCCCTCAGGCTGGTCAGAGCGGGCTCGGCTGCTTTTTCCTATCTGGTCGATGAAGAGGGGCGCGTCTTGTGGCACCCGCAGGCCGCCCTGGTGGGGCAGGTGGTCGCCGACCACCCCGCTGTGGCGCGAGCGCTCTCTGGGGCCACGGGCGCCGAAACAGTGGCCGATGGCGGCCGCACCCTGGTGGTGGGCTATGGGCCCATCCCTGCCAACGCGCTCAGCAGCTCGCTCTTTGCCGACCCGAGCTGGCAGGGGTGGATGCTGTTCGTCAGCGAACGCTGGGAGGACATCACGGCGCCCTTCCGCCCCTTCTTGGTGCTGGTGTCGTTGCTGATCACGCTGATGGTGCTGGTGCCACTGTTGCTGCTCGCCTTTAGCAGCCAGCAGGTGATCGCCCCGCTACAATCGTTGGTGGCGCAGGTCGACCGGGTGGCGGCTGGCGAGTTCAGCACGCAGGTCTCGGTCAACCGTGGGCCGAGCGAGGTGCGCAACCTCGAGCTCAAGTTCAACGAGATGGTGGCGCAACTGCGGCGCTACCAGGCCGACATCCAGAACTATGTCACCTCGGTGCTGAACGGCCAGGAAGAGGAGCGCAAGCGCATTGCCCGCGAGCTGCATGACGAGACGGCGCAGATGTTGATCGTCATCGGTCGGCGCATCGAGGATGCCCAGGAGCAGGCCACCGACGCGCCCCTCAAGGCCTCGTTGGGCGAGCTACGCGACATGGTCGACAACACCCTCGAGGGCGTGCGTCGCTTTACCAGCGACCTGCGCCCGCCCTTGCTCGAGGAGCTGGGACTGGCCAACACCATCGAGATCCTCGGGCGACGCACAGCCCGCGAAGACAACCTCGATGTGGAGGTCGAGATCAGCGGCGAGCCACAGGCCTTGCCGCCTGAACATGAGCTGGCGCTGTATCGGCTGGCGCAAGAGGGCCTCAGCAACGTGCGCCGCCATGCCAGTGCCACCCGGGTCGACATGGCGCTGCGCTACGAGCCCGCAGCCGTCACCCTGACCATCACCGACGACGGCGTCGGCTTTAGCGTGCCGCAAGACACCTCGGCGCTGGTGGCAGGCGGGCGTCTGGGGCTCATGGGCATCTATGAGCGCGCCCGTCTGTTGGGCGGCACCGCGAAAATCACTTCAGCCGAGGGCCAAGGCACCACCATCCGGGTCACCTTGCCGATGGACGCGGCCGCTAGCAGAGCGGCCTCGGCCCACCAGGGTCAGGCTTGAGCGCTAACATCGGCATAAATGCGGATATCGAATGGCTAATTTGGCGGATGGTTCCCAGGTCGATCCCCGGTATGATAGGGTCGTGGCGGGAAGGAGACGACGGCTTTCCTGCAACAAGCTGAATTCCATCCGGCGTGGGATCAGCACTCTTCTCCTCCTTGGTTTGGCGGGCCTCGATGACCGCATTGGGCGGCGG
>MTKY01051717.1_pt1 | contig 14379 bp, 10 predicted proteins | sample 1042731 | NCBI WGS metagenome assembly MTKY01 (sample SAMN06212206, study PRJNA360538) | anaerobic digester metagenome | biome: Wastewater treatment plant; material: sludge; isolation source: anaerobic digester fed with sludge from wastewater treatment plant | place: Denmark: WWTP Soeholt ... | reverse complement strand
CCCCGCCGCTCGGCGGCTTCCGGGTGGTGGCGACGGGCGAGACCGTCGAGGAACTGGAAGCCGAACTGAAGCTGCCCCCCGGCACGCTCTGTTTCACGCTGGAGCTATACAACCGGCACGCCCGCGAGGGCCAGGATCCGCTGTTCCACAAACACGCCGACTACCTGCGAGCGCTGGACCAGGGGCCCTGGGCGGCCTGCGATATATCGCTCGATTCCGGCGCATACTTCCCGGTATTCACCTTTGGCGGATTACGCGTACGTCCCGGCGGCGAGGTGCTGAGCGAGGATGGCGAAGTGGTCGCGGGCCTGTACTCGGCGGGGCGCAACTGCTGTGGCCTGCCGCGCTGCGGCGCGACTTATTCCAGCGGCATGTCGATCGGTGATGCGAGCTTTTTCGGGCGCCACGCGGGACGCAACGCCGCATCTTCGCCGCTTCGGAGCATGCAGAATCGGGACTGAAGCGCATATACTCCAGTTTTGTACGAGCCGCGACGAGGTATCGACGGTGTGGGCTGAAAAGAATGTCTACGAACGCGCCACCCGTGCAGCCTGAGTAATCCCCCAACTGCACGGTGCGTTCATGGGCTGCGCCGCACACCTCGCCCCTCCTGCCATGGCAGCTTATATTCAATGACGGAATTCAGCCTGTTCACCGTGTCGCTGCTGATCGTCACGGGCCTGATCGCGGGAGTGATCAACACACTCGCCGGCGGCGGATCGAATCTCACGATTCCGGCATTGATGGTGATGGGTCTGCCGGCGGATATTGCCAACGCAACCAATCGCGTCGGCGTGTTGCTGCAATCGGTGGCCGGTGTGCGCGGCTTTCATCGCCACGGCAAGCTCGACTCCGGCGACACCCTGCCGGTGCTGGTCCCCAATCTGCTCGGCGGCCTGGTGGGCGCCCTGTGCGCTGCCGCGCTGCCGGTTCCCTGGCTGAAACCGCTGCTGCTCGGCACCATGGTCGGCATGTCGCTGCTGATCCTGCTGCGCCCCGGCGTGGTCGCACCCCCCGAAGGCACCGTCGCACGCAGGATTCGCGAAACACCCGCGGCCTGGTTTGCGCTGTTCATCGCGGGCGTCTACGGCGGCTTTGTGCAGGCGGGCGTCGGCTTTGTACTGATTGCAGCCTTGGCCGGAACGCTGCGCTACGACCTGGCACGAACCAATGCACTGAAGATGCTGTGTACCGGAGCGATTACGGTAGTGGCGCTGGTGGTGTTCATCGCCGATGGCCTGGTGCTGTGGATTCCCGGCCTGATCCTCGGTGCCAGCACCATGACCGGCGCCGCGCTCGCGGTGAAGCTCGCCATCCGGCTGCACCAGGACGTGCTCAGGTGGTTCCTGTTCCTGATGACCGTGTGTGCAAGCGCCGCCGCGCTGTGGGTGTGAATGCCTACACCAGCCCGCTCACCGGAATCAGTGCACCGTGTATCGCGCGCGCGCTATCGCTGCCCAGGAAACAGATCACGTTGCCCAGATCCTCGGGGCTGACCCAGCGGCTGAAATCGGCCTCCGGCATATCGGCGCGATTGCGTGGCGTATCGAGCATGCTCGGCAGCACCGCATTGACATTGACACCCTGCTCTTTCAGTTCCGCCGCCAGGCTTTCGGTCAATCGCATCACCACGCTTTTCGCGGCGCAGTAGGCGCTCATCCGCCCTTGCCCCTGCAACGCGCCCAGCGCGCCCACGTTGACGATCGCACCCCGTCCGCGGGCAAGCATCCCGGGCAGCACCGCACGCACCGCATTGCGCATCGTGTCCACATTGATGGCGAACATCCGCGACCACCCGGCCGCGTCGACTTCCCAGGTACACGGGCCCATGGCGAAGCCTCCGGCCAGGTTGAACAGCGCATCGACCGCGCCAATCTGTCCGAAACAGGTGCGCGTCGCCCCTTCATCGCCGAGGTCGACGCGTATCGCCCGCGACTCCCCCGCTCCCGCGTTGGCGGCAAAATCCAGATCGAGCAGCACGGTTTCGGCGCCGAGCGCGCGCGCGCAGCGGGTAACGCCACGCCCCAGCGCCCCGTTGGCGCCCGTGATCACGATTCGCTTGCCTTCGAGTGTCATGCTTCCGATTCCGCTTCTGCAGGTTGAAAAAGCACGAGTTTAGCCGTTTGCATTGTGTGATTTATACACGAACTATTGGAATGTGCATTCGAACTGGGCTACTTAAGGTGGTGAACACAGCCGCAATCGTGCGGCCGTTGCTACAACGATTCGCCATACAGGGGTTAGACATGAAGAAAGTGATTCTCGGCATTTGCCTGACGCTGCCGCTCGCCGCGATGGCGCAGGACTTCAGCTACGACTACGTACAGTTGGGTTATGCCAATTCCGAAATCGACGTGGGCAGGGATGACGTGGATGTCGACAGCTACGGCATCGGCGCCGGCTGGGCACCGACCGCGAACAGCTACACGCGCATCGATCTTGCCTATTCCGAATTGGACAACACGCCGCTCGACGGCCGTGATTACTCGGTGACCGTGGGTGGGCGCACATCGCTGACCGATTGCATCGACATGTACCTCGGCGTGATCGGCGCCTACAGCAAGGTTTCAGACGTCCCGTACAGCAGCGATCTGGACGCTTACGGTCTCGGCGCGGAAATCGGCATGCGCGCCTGGATCGTTCCGCAGCTCGAGCTCGATGTGAAAGGCACCTATCTCGATCTCTTCTCCGGCGATCTCGATGATGCCGGCGCCGATACCGACGACTTCACGGCCAGCATCGGTGCGCGCTTCTACGCCACCCCGGTATTCTCGATCGGCGGCGGTTACTCCTATGCCGTCGATTCCGAAACCGATACCTTTTCGGCAGGTGTGCGTTACGATTTCTGATCGCTGCCGCGATTCAGGACTCTGACAAAAGAGGCCCGCGGTAGCGGGCCTTTTTCTTTTCTGGCAGCCAGGCTCGTCACAGATCGAACACGATGCCCTGGGCCAGCACCGGGCGCGCGCCGTAGAACACCGTGTTGGTCTGGCGCCGCATATAGGCTTTCCAGGCATCGGAGCCGGCTTCACGGCCGCCGCCGGTTTCCTTCTCGCCGCCAAACGCACCGCCGATCTCGGCACCGCTGGTGCCGATGTTGATGTTGGCGATTCCGCAATCGGAGCCCAGCGCCGACAGAAACAGCTCCGCGTGCCGCAGATCGCGGGTAAACAACGCCGACGACAAGCCGAAACGCGAATCGTTGTTGATCGCGATCGCCTCCTCCAGCGTGTCGTAGCCAATCACGTACAGGATCGGCGCAAACGTCTCGTGCTGGACCGCGGTCATCGTGTTGCGCGCGCGCAGCATGGTCGGCTCGACAAAATGACCCTCACCCTCGATGCGCTTGCCGCCGAAGATCAGCTCCGCGCCTTCGGCGAGTGCCTGGCCGATGGCTGCTTCGAAATTCGCCACCGCCTGCGCATCGATCAGCGGACCCATCAGGGTCCGGGGCTGCAGCGGATCACCGGTACGCACCTGGGCATAGGCATTGGCGAGCGCCGCCACCAGCTCGCGCTCGCGCGAACGGTGCACGATCAGACGCCGGGTGCTGGTGCAGCGTTGTCCGGCGGTGCCGACCGCACCGAACACGATCGACGGCAAGGCCAGCCCGAGATCGGCACTCTCGTCGACGATCACCGCGTTGTTGCCGGAGAGCTCCAGCAGACACTTGCCGAAGCGCTCCGCCACTTTCGCTCCGACCACGCGCCCGATCCGCGACGAGCCGGTGAACGAGAGCTTCTCCACCCGGGTATCGGCGACAAAGCGCTCGGCGAGACGGTTGTCCGCGCCGTCGATGAACAACTGGAATACCGGCGGCGCGTCGTTGCGTGCCAGCACCGTGTTGCAGATCTTCTGTACCGCGATCGCGCAGAGCGGTGTCCTGGGCGAAGGTTTCCATACCGTGACATTACCGCAGATCGCCGCCAGGAACGCGTTCCAGCTCCATACCGCGACCGGAAAATTGAAGGCGCTCATGACACCCACCACGCCAAGCGGGTGCCATTGCTCGCGCATGCTGTGCTCGGGGCGCTCGGAGTGCATCGACAGGCCGTACAGCATGCGGCTCTGACCGACGGCGAAATCCGCCATGTCGATCATTTCCTGCACCTCGCCATCGCCTTCGGCCTTGATCTTGCCCATCTCGAGCGTGACCAGCGAACCCAGCAGACTCTTGTGACGGCGCAATTCCCCGGCAATCTGGCGCACGATCTCGCCGCGTCGCGGCGCCGGCACACGACGCCAGTCCAGGAACGCCGCGCGGGCGCTGTCCATCACTTGCTCGTATTGCGCGGTGGTGGTCGCGCGAACGCGGCCGAGAAGCTCGCCGTTGGCCGGGTTCAGCGATTCGATCAGCGCCGCCTGCGCATCGTGCAGCCAGCGACCCGGACCGAGACAAGTACCCGATTGAACGCCCTCGAGATCGAGATCCCTGATCACATCCATGTTCAGACTACCTCGGCCACGCTCGCAACCGACGGCGCCGCTGACGGTTCGAGGCGGCGGATCTTGATATCGAAAAATCCGTAGGCGATCGCGAATATCGGATTCAGCAGGTTCAGGAAGGCATAAGGCAGATAGCTGAACGTTGCCACACCCAAGGTAGCCGCCATGAACGCGCCACAGGTATTCCACGGCACCAGTGCCGAGGTCATGGTGCCGGCATCCTCGAGCGTGCGCGACAGGTTGACCGGGTGCAGGCCGCGACGTTCGAACTCGAGGCGGTACATACGCCCCGGCAGGACGATGGCCATGTACTGATCAGCGGCGATGATGTTGGCGCCGATACAGGTAGCGACGGTCGTGGCGATCAGCGAACCGGTGCCACGCACGCCCGTCAGCAACGACCGCACGATACGCGCCAGCAGCCCGGTACGCTCCATCGACGCACCGAACACCATCGCCGCCATGATCAGCCATACCGTCTTCAGCATGCTGCCCATGCCGCCGCGCGAGAGCAGTTGGTCGATCATCTCGTTGCCGCTGTGCAATTCGTAACCGCTCGCCATGGCCACCCACACACCACGCACCAGCGCCTCCGCAACCGGCAGTTTTCCCTCGGGGTCGGCGAAGGCCAGTGTCGCATCGCTCTGGTAGAACACCGCGACCAGCACCCCGGCAAAGGAGCCCGCCGCCAGCGCCGGGTAGGCCGGCACGCCACGCACCGCCATGCCGAGCAACAACGCCAGCGGCAACAGCGGCACCACGCCGAGCCTGAACTGGTTCGCCAGTTGTGCGCGCGTGGCCTCGACGGCGCTATCGGGCAATGCCGTGGCATCGGACATGCCCGCCAACACCGAATACATCAGCAGGGCCAGCAGCAGGCTGGGAAAGGTGGTCCACACCATATGACGGATGTGATCGAACAGTTCGGCGCCGACGATTCCGGGCGAGAGATTGGTGGTGTCGGAGAGCGGCGACATCTTGTCACCGAAATAGGCCCCGGATATCACCGCGCCGGCCGTCACCTCGGATGACAGCCCCATCACCTGGGAGATGCCGACCAGCGCCAGCCCCACGGTGCCGGCAGTGGTCCAGGAACTGCCGATGGTCAGCGACACCAGCGCGCAGATCAGGCACGCGGCCGGGTAGAAAAAATGGGGCTCGAGCATTCCGAGTCCGAAATAGATCAATGACGGCGCGGTGCCACACAACATCCACACACCGATCAGCAAGCCCACCATCAGCAGGATCAGGCAGGCATTGATCGCCAGCCCGATGCCCGCGGCCATCGCCTCCTGCAACGCATTCCAGCCGAGCCGCATGCCGATCAGTTGCGCCACGCCCGCCGCCAGCAGCAAGGCGATCTGGTTTGGCCCGCCCGAGGAACCATCCCCGAACAGCGACACCGATGCGCCCAGCAGCAGCACCAGTGCCGCGACCGGTACCAGTGCCAGCCACAACGGTATGTTCTCGTTGCTTTCCATTTCCATGCGGTCGTCCCGTCAGGGTTTTCCGAGATACCTATCGTACCAGTCAAGATGCCGCTTCTGGCGATGATACAGGTAGCTCGGCACCGTGGGCTGGTGGTTCTGTCCCGGGTAGATGATCAGGCGCGTCGCGATGCCGGTCGAGCGCAGCGCCTGGTACATCTGCTCGGAACCCGCGCAAGGCACGTTGAAATCGCTCTGCAGGCACATGAACAGGGTGGGCGTGACAATCCGGTCCACGTGAAAGAACGGATAACTGACCCGCATGTAGGCATCGGTATCGTGCCATGGCGTGCCGAGTTCGATCTCGTAGGCAGCGGAATACTGATCGACACCGTACATGCCGAACATGTTCGATGAACCCGCCTCGCTTACCGCGGCGGCGAAACGCCGGTCGCTCGCAATCACGTAATTGGTGAGGATCCCGCCATAACTGCGCCCGCCCACGGCAAGGCGCTGCGGGTCGGCAACACCGATCTCGATCGCATGATCGACCACCGCCAGCACGTCCTGCACATCGTGATTGCCCCAGTCCGCGAAGATGGCCCGCGCGAAATCGAAACCGCGTCCCGAAGAGCCGCGCGGATTGACGCCGAGCACCGCATAACCATGGGCCGCGTAAAGCTGCCAGTCATACATGAACTCGTGGCTGAACTGGTATACCGGTCCGCCATGCAGGCGCACGATGGTCGGCAGCGGACTCTTGCCGTCGTAGCCCGCCGGGGTGCTCAGCAGGGCGTGGATCTCGGTACCGTCGGCGCCGTGCACCACCAGGTCACGCGACTCACGCAGCTGCACATCGCGCAGCCATTCATTGTGCGCGCTCAGTACTCTCGGCTCGCCCGGCAGCGCATAAATCGCATGGGGCGTCTGTTCGTCGCCCTGCAACAGCGCGATGCGTCCATTGGCGGCGATATCGTATTGAAGGGCGAAGCGCTTGCCGCTGGTGAGATACTCGACCTCGTCGCTCAGCGGATCGATCCGTGCCAGCCAGGTGTTCTCGGGCTGTTCGATCAGCGCGTAAAGACTGTTGCCGTCCGGGCTCCAGCGCGGATGATAGTAGCTGCGGTCGATGCGCCCTGGCGTGCTCAGCTTGCCGCTGTCGAGATCCGCCACCACCATCTGCCAGGGCTCGTAGTTCACCCACTTGTCAGCACCCGATTGCAGCCACACCAGCTTGCGGGAATCGGGTGACCAGTCCGGGCGCGCCTCCCAGTAGGGATCGTTGTCGGCGCCCTTCAGCGTGGAAATCCGCCGCGCGGTGGCACCGGCCTGCGGCGAGGTCACGTACACATCAAAATCGATGGTGCGGTCGGGATCAGCGTTACGCTTGGCGACGAAGGCAATCGATTTCCCGTCCGGCGACCAGGACGGCAGCCACACGTCCTCGTCGGCGCCGCTCAGCACCGTGGTCTTGCCGCTCACGACATCCAGGATGTAGAGCCGCAGGCGTTGCCCGGCGAGGTAATCGCGGCCATCCTCCTTGAACTGGAAGCGATCGATCTCGATCGGTGGCGCGGGACGATCCTCGCCCCGGCTGTCCTTGGTGGCCACCGGTGCCGGATCGGTCGCGATCAAGGCGATGCGTTTGCCATCCGGTGCCCACACGAAATCCTCTACCCCGCCCGGCATCCTGCCGAGAGTGCGCAGCTTGCCCCCGCTGGCGGCCACCAGCTTGATCTGGGTCGTGTCGTCCCCGGTATCATCGGACAGGAATGCCAGCGCCTTGCCGTCGGGTCGCCACTGCGGCTGCCATTCGCTGTTGAATGCGGTATCGGTGAGCTTGCGCCGCTTGCCGTCCGCCCAGCTGACCACCCAGATATCGCTGACCGAGGCATCGCTGTCGAGATTGCGAGTGCCGAGCGAGTAAGCCACCGCCGATCCATCCGGGCTGAGCCGCGGCCCGGAGACGTCCTCGAGGCGATTGATATCGTCCAGCGCGATCGGGCGCGCCATCGCGCCGGCAGCGGCCAGCGCCAGCGCACCGGCAATCAGAAAACGAATGGCGGAAACGACGCGCCGTGCCCGCGCGCCGGACATCAATCCGACAAGCGCGCGGCGCCTGAAACATTCCCCGATCGCGGTCGATCTCGCAGTCGAAGCAGATCTCACATCGCCTCCTCGAAACGAAGACGTGCACTGCGCAGATACGCGAGCGTGGCCTCCTTTTCACGCGCCGTATTGAAATCATCGCGCGCTGCCACATCGGCGATCGTGCGCTCGAGCCAGGCTACGAAATAGCCCGCATCCCGCGGTGAACGCACAGGCGCATCCCCCATCTCGATCCACACCGGGTTGGTGCTCGCGTAGGGATAGATATCCATCAGCAATGGTGTGGACGGCCCCCAGGCCCGCAACAACACCCAGCCACTGTGCTGCAGATCGATGCTCCCCTCGAAGTCTCCGCCGCCGTTGCGGCCGGGCTTGAGCTGCGCGACCGCCTCGCCATTGACCAGGACTTCGAGGTGATCCACCGGAATGCCGGTCCGCAGCGAGGCGCGGAATACGGCAGCACCACCGTTCGCCCGCGCCAGCACTTCGCCGGGGCGCTTGCCCTCGAGCGTGAAGCCGAGCAATGGACCGTTGCTGACAAAGCCATGTCCGCTGCGGATGCCTTCGGCAAGCGCAGCAGGACTGCGTCCGGACTGGTTCAGGAACAGACGGTTGAGCCCCACCGGCCCGCGCATGGAAGCATAGTTCGCCATCGCGTCGGTGCCCGCCCCCGCCGGTAGCCGATAACCCAGGTTCAGCAGACGGTGCCACACATCCGCGGTTGCCAGATGATCGGCAAATGATACGACTTCCATATAGTCCATGTTGCCGAGCGCCACATCCGCCGGCAGCGTGTTGGTGAGTGCTTTTTCCTTGGCCGGATCGATTGGCCAATCGAACGGATGCACATAACCGACCACCGCGCCCTGACGGTGCGCAAGCGCCGCTACCACTCCGTTGTGCGGCCACGGCGAGGCAAGCGCGGTATGCCGGTAGGCGGAGAAATCCGGGGTCAGCACATGATCGCCAAGATGCAGCACGCCGAGATGGCCCCAGTAGCTCGAGTGGAATTCCTGCGCCTGTACCAGCGTGACACCGCCGATCTCGCTCGCGCCGGGACGAAACTCGGCGATATCGTTGAGGCGCTGTTCCTTGTTCACGATCAGGTTGTAGAGCACGTCGAGGTCTTCCGCGCGCGCCGCGTCGGCCAGCGTTGCGGTGGTGTTGCGATAGTGCCCGCCATAATTCATGTGCACATGCTGATCGAGACTGGTCCAGGGACCGAACTGCGGCGGCAGCGCGTTGTCCTCGAATGCGAGTTGCAGCCGTTCACCCGCGGCCGCGAGCCTGAGCTTGCGCGTGAGCGGACGGCGTTCGAAACCGGCGCTGGCGCTGACCGATATCGCGCCCTGTGGCACCTGCAGGGTGCAGGCGTCGGCACAATGGAAATAATGCGTCTCGTGTTCCTGCACCGCGCGATCGAATCCGTCGTCGGCGCGCATCCAGGCGTCGTCGGGTGCGTAGTGGCGGCCATCGCTCCCCAGCACGCTGAGCCGCGCAGCCAGCGGCTGATCCGCCGCATCGCGCAACTCGATCCGCAACTGCGCCGTCGGCCGCAGCCAGGCGCGGCTGCGGGCCACGATCTCGCGACGCTCGCCACCAACCGTGTCCTGCACCCACAGGCTGGTATTGCCACCCTCGTTGCTGATGTACAACACCTGCTCACCATCGGCCGACCAGCGCGCATTGCGCCGGTCGAACTCGCCGAAGGTGAGCGGGAACGGATAGTCCCCGGTCGGCGTGGTCAGCCAGAGTTGATGCCATTGCCGCCCCTGGTAGCTGCTGTAGAGCAGGCGATGACCATCAGGCGAGATTTCCGGGCGCGTCGACCAGGTGGTTTCCTCGCGCAACACGTGCTGCCAGTTATCAGGCGCGTCCAGCGCCACCGACCAGATATCGCCGCTGCCCCAGGCCGCATCGCGGTTGCTGACGAAATACAGCCGCTTGCCATCCGGACTCCAGCCGGGATTGATCGCGTGATCGTATTCCGAGTAGTAGTAGCGTGCCAGCGTGGTGCGATTTTCCTTCAGCAGGCGGTGCGGCGCGAGCAAACCCTCGCCCGTGTGATCCGCGATCCAGATCGTGAACCGACCTGCCTCGCGGCTGGAGACATAGGCGATGCGCTTGCCGTCCGGTGAATAGCGCGGCTCCACGGCGACCGCCGCATCGCGCGTCAGGACCCGTTCCGTGGCGCTTGCCAGTTCGAGTTCCACCAGTTCGATGGCGTCGCGGTGCTGGCGTGCAAATACCACGCGGGTGCCGTCGGGAGAGACATCGGGTTGAAAGTCGTAGCCCGGGCCGCTGGTGAGTTCGGTGGCACGATCCTCGCCGATGGCCTGGCGCCACAGCGATCCGCCCATGCTGTAGACAACGGCCTTGCCGTCGGGGGTGAAATCCGCCGCCGAGGGACCCGTGGTCAGTTGCGGCAGATAGAGTTCGCGCCAGTAATAGCTGTGTGGCAACTGCACCTGCCGGAGCACCGCCTCGCGCGCGGCCTGCGCGGGAAGCGCCAATGCAAGCAGTGATATCGCCGCCAGCATGAGCAGCCGGGGAAGAATCCATGGTGCTGCCATCCTGAGCTCCTCCCCGGCCGATTGTGCAGTCATCCGTTCAGCGCCTCTGCCAGGCTTCCCTCGATCAGCGCCAGCGCCTCGTCGGCCGTTGCCCGGTCGATCATCAGTGGCGGCATCAGCCGCAGCGTGCTGCTGCCGCAGTTGAGCAGCACGATGCCGTTGTGGAAACCGCGCTCCAGCACCCGCTGACACAAATCGACCGCGGGCGTCCTGCAGGCCTGCGACTCCACCAGCTCCATACCAATGAACAGTCCCTTGCCGCGCACCTCGCCGATGCAATCGAAGCGCGTCTGCATCTCGTGCAGGCGTTCGAGCAGGTAGGACCCCACCGCATCCGCATTGTGCATGTACTCGCCCTGCACCAGGTCGATGGTCGCGAGCGCCGCGGCGCAGCAAACCGGGTTGCCGCCGTAGGTATTGCCGTGCGCGCCACGCGTCCACTTTTCCATGTAACGTTTTTTCGAAATCACCAGACCGATCGGCATGCCCGAGCCAAGCCCCTTGGCGAGGGTCATGATGTCCGGTCGCACCTGCTCGTGCTGGCACGCGAACATTTTCCCGGTACGCCCGATGCCGCTCTGCACTTCATCGAAAATCAGCAGGATGCCGTGGCGGTCGCACAACGCACGCAGGCCGGAGAGAAAGCCCGGCGGCGGCAACAGGTAGCCACCCTCGCCCTGGAACGGCTCGATCAGGATACCGGCCACCTCGTTGGCCGGCAGGTTGCTGCGAAAAAGCACGTTCTCGATGTACTCGAGCACCGCCCTGCCCTGGTCCTCACCACTGAAGAGCGGCCGGTAGCTGTTCGGGTACGGCACATGCGTCACCCCGGGCATGCTCGGGAAGAAGCCTTTCTGCTGCGTGTACTTGCTCGCGGTGAACGACAGCGAGCCCATGGTCCGGCCATGGAAGCCGCCGAGAAAACCGATGAAGCGCTGGCGGCCGGTGACGTAGCGCGCAAGTTTCAGCGCGCCTTCGACTGCCTCGGTGCCGCTCTGGCACATGAAGCTCATGGTGTCTTCGCCGAAGGGGTTGATCTCGTTGATGCGCTCGGCCAGGCGCACCTGGTACTCGTGCCAGAAATCGCTGGAAATATGCAGGAATTTCTCCGCGGCCTCGCGGATCGCGGCGACCACCTGCGGATGCGCGTGACCGGTGGAGCAGACCGCGATGCCGGCCGCGAAATCGAGAAAGCGGTTGCCGTCCACATCCCAGATTTCCGCGCCACGCCCATGCGCCATCACGAACGGGTAGTCGCGCGGATACGAGGGCGAAACCACGCGTGCATCGCGTGCGATCAGCGCCCTGGCATTGGGTCCCGGAAGCTCGGTACGGATATGCGGGTTGTGCATGAAATATTCCTCAGATGGGCAGGGGGTGATGAACAGCGTGCGCGCGATCGGAACGTTCGTGCAACGCGCGCAGCGCCTCGAGATGGGCACGCGATGGCGGCTCGATGGATTCCAGCGTGGCGAATCGCCCGAGCGGCCAGCCACAGGCGGCCTGCGCGGCGGCGGGATCGATACCGGGGTATATCGCCGCCAGCAGCAGCTCGCGGGTTTCGGGATGGGGACGCAACACCCCGAAATCGGTGATCACCTGTTGCGGACCCGCCCCCGGTGCACCCGAGCGATCGCGCTCGTCACCGCCACCGAGAAAGCCGCCGCTCGAGCGAAAATCGATACGCTCGACAAAACTGCGGCGCGACTGGCGCAGCACCACGAAGGTCTGCTTCGCATGCGCCGCGATCTCGGGTGCGCCACCGGCGCCGGGCAGCCGGGTCTTCGGGTGGCGGTAGTCACCGATCACGGTGCTGTTGAGGTTGCCGAAGCGGTCGATCTGCGCGGCGCCCAGGAAACCGACATCGATGCGCCCGCCCTGCAGCCAGTAAGCGAAGATCTCCGGCAAGGGCACGATGCAGTCGGCGGTATCGGCCAGCTCGCCATCGCCGATGGACAGCGGCAACACCTCGGGGCGGGTGCCGATGGTGCCCGACTCATAGATCAGAACCGTGTGCGGAGCATGCGTGAGACGCGCCAGGTTGGCAGCCGCCGAGGGTAACCCGATCCCGACAAAGCAGCTGTTGCCATCGCGCAGCAGGCGTGCCGCGGCGACCGTCATCATCTCGTCGCTGGTGTATTCCATCACTCACCCCTCCCCGCGCGCAGTCGCAGCAGGAATTGGCGATGATCGGCGGTGCCGAACACGTGCTGCTGCATCCAGGCCGAGAAGCCGTCGCGCTCGCGCGCAATCGCATCCCAGTCCTGGTAGAAAGCATTGTCGCGCGGGTAGTAACCCTGCGCATACGATGGCCAGGCACCACCGCGCACCGGCGCCACCGCGGTGATGATCCAGTGCGGCAGCACCGTGGCATTCATCGGCGCGGCGAGTTTCTCGACCTGTTCCTCGACCGTGACCAGTACCCGGGTGGCCGCCATCGCCGCCTCGCGCGCGGCGCCGAGTATGCCGCGGATCAGGACATTGCCGGCGCGGTCGACCTGCTGCGCATGCAGGATCGTCACATCCGGGTTGAGCGCGCGCACGGTGGCCAGCTGCTCCCCGGTATAGGGGCAAGTGACACTGCGGATCTGGGCGTTGTGCTGCGGCAGATCGGTACCGAGGTACCCGCGCAGGGTGCCAAAAGGCAGGCGCGCGGCACCGGCGCAATAGGCGGCGGCCATGCCGGCATGGCTGTGTTCATTCCATGCCAGCGGCTGCGGCCAGCCATTCTCGATCGCATCGCGCAAGCGGTGCAGGGAGCCGACACCGGGGTTGCCGCCCCAGCTGAAGGTGAGCTCGCGCACCAGCCCGCAGCCGATCATCTGGTCATAGATGATATCCGGCGTCATGCGCACGAGATGCAGATCGCCGATGCGCTGGCGGATGATCTCCTGCCCGGCGGCAAACGGTATCAGGTGGGTGAAGCCTTCGAGCGCCAGGGTCTGGCCCGGCGCGACATGGCGTGCGATCATCTCGCGCAGCGACAGCATTTCCATGGCACCTCACTCCACCACGGTGCGCGACTGCTCGCGCAGGTACTGCGGCAGATAATAAAACGAGGCGATGGCCTTGCCCGTGGAGCCCGAACCCTTCCAGCCACCGAAGGGCTGGTAACCGGGCCAGGCGCCGGTCGTCGCCCCCTGGGGCCGGTTGGCATAGGTGACTCCGGCCTCGATATTCTCGTGGAACCAGTCTACTTCCGCGGCACTCCCGTAGAAACCCGCGGTCAGGCCGAAATCGCTGGCATTGGCCAGCGTCATCGCATCGGCATTGTCGCGGGTCCGCGCCACGGTGAGGATCGGCAGAAACATTTCCTCGCGCCACAACGCATGTTCCCGCGGCAGTTCGGCAAGCGTCGGCTGCACATAATAGCCACGTGCGAGCGCAGCGCTGCGCAGTTGCTCGCCGCCGGCGTACACTCGGCCACCGTCCGCCGCGAGCCGCGTCGCGCAATCGACGAAACGGCGATAGGCACGCTCGTTGACCACCGGGCCGAGCCAGTTTTCGCGCACGCAGGGATCACCGATGCGGATCGCATCGATCTCGGCGCGCAAGCGCCCGATCAGTTCGTCGGCCACCGATTCGTGCACGTAGAGACGCGACAGCGCGGAACACTTCTGTCCGCCCATGCCAAACGCCGAACGCGCGATGCCGCTCGCGGCACGCTCGAGATCGGCCGCGGCGGTCACGATGCAGGCATTCTTGCCACCCATCTCGGCGATGCAGGGGCGCGGATAGTGCCGCGAGGCGAGCTTGCGCATGATCTCCATGCCGACGGCATACGAACCCGTGAAGGTCACACCACCGATATGGGGATGCTCGAC
>MTKY01059087.1_pt1 | contig 14380 bp, 10 predicted proteins | sample 1042731 | NCBI WGS metagenome assembly MTKY01 (sample SAMN06212206, study PRJNA360538) | anaerobic digester metagenome | biome: Wastewater treatment plant; material: sludge; isolation source: anaerobic digester fed with sludge from wastewater treatment plant | place: Denmark: WWTP Soeholt ... | reverse complement strand
AAACGCGTGCCAGCTTCAAACGCGGCTGGGCCACGCGCGTCAGAATCACTTCCTCCAGATCCTCGGCAAGCCACATGGCCGCTCGAACGACCTCCGCCCGGCGATGGGCCGACCAGCAGTTCATGGCCTCCCCGACCGCGTCCACCAACGCCCGCCGTGGTGACGCAGGCTCGGCGTCCGTAGCGGCGGCGGCCTGAGCCCGCCAGGATTGATCGACGAAATCCGCCACCAGTTGCTCGATGGCCTGCCCTGCCGCCCGGCGCGTTCGAGGGCACGAGCGGGTGAGCGCGTTGGCCAACAGGTAGGCGCACCTGACGCCGTTCCCGCGCCGGATGATCTCGACGGCCGCCAGTCGTGTCTCGGTGGAATCCGAGTCGACCGCCACTCGGAGCCCGGCGGCCAGAGCCTCCGCGCGGGCCGTCACCCGCTCTCGCAGGGAGCTTCCCCAGGCCGGGCAAGCCGTCACCACCAACGCCAGACCGGCCGGCCGGTTGCGCTGAATGAGCGTATCCAGTGCAACGTCCTGCAAGTCCGCGCTCAGGTCGGGGAGGGCGTCCACCAGCGCACGATCGGCCGCCGCGTTGTTGGATTCGGCCAGCAGCGCGTACACCAGGGGCGTGTTGGCGGATGGATGGGCCATAAATCCACGAATATATCGGAACAAACCGGACCGCTGCTTTGCCTTGAGTTGACCCGCTCGGCCTCGGACCACCCGCCGTCTGACGGCCGGCGGAATCATGCGTTGCAGTACTGCCGGAGGCGGTTGGAGAGTCCAACTCCGGCGCATAGGCGGCACTTTGGAAACGCTCCGACGGGTGGATCGCGCGGCGGACCCCCTGACCTCGCCGACCTGGGACCGCCCCAGTCCCCGCAGCCGGGCCTGACGCCCCACCGCTTCCGAGAGCCCCGATGAGCCTCGATCCACCTGTCCGCGCGAGCGCTTCCTGTTTCCGACGGGCGGAAGACCCGACACGCTCGTCCACCGGGCGCTCGGAAGTGACGCGGCCTCGTTCGAGCATCCAGACTTGCGGCCTGTACGGTGAATGTCGTAGTATTCGGACCGAACCGGTCAGAGGATGGCGAGGAGGCGCGGTTTGCTGTCCACAGCACAGAAGAAATTCCGGCTCTATCGGGCGTGGTCCGGCGGGCACCCGGTGTGGTGCACCTGGCAGGTAACGTATCGTTGCGACTTTCGTTGCCGGTTCTGCCACTACTGGCGTGATCCGATGGGGCTGGCCCCGGAGCAGAGCCTCGACGATATTCGGGTCGGGTCTCAGAAGCTCGCGCAAATGGGCTCCATGCTGATCTCACTGGCCGGCGGTGAGCCGCTGTTGCGCTCCGACATTGTGGACGTGGCGGCCGCGGTCGCGGAATTCCACCTGCCGTTCATCACCACCAACGGCTGGAGCATGACGCCGGAACTGGCCCAGGCCCTGTACGACGCGGGCCTCTGGGGTGTGTCGGTCAGCATCGACTACGCGGACGCCGATCGTCACGACCGGGCGCGCGGGCGGCCGGGCGCGTTTGATCGAGCTGTTGCCGCGCTGGCGGCCCTGGCCCGGGCCCGCCGGAAGGACTACCAGCGGGTCAACCTGATGGCCGTTCTGCTGCACGACAACCTGGACCAGATGGAGCCGCTCGTGCGTCTGGCCGCCGAGCATGGTGCCTACTTTATGGTGCAGCCTTATGGACGCCGCAAGACCGGCAGCGCGCGCTTCGTGCATGAGCGAGACCCCGTGGCCCCGCGGCTGCTGGACCTCAAGAACCGGTATCCGAATTTCCTGAGCAACCGCACGTTCCTGAGCCGGTTCGACGAAGCCCTCAACGGCGGCGTGCCCGGCTGCCGGGCCGGGCGGGCGTTTTTCAACATCGATTCCACCGGCGACGTCGCCATCTGCGTGGAGGAGCGAGCCAACTCCGTGGCGAACCTGTATCGCGATTCCGCGGCGAACATCACCCGGGCCCTGAAGGCCGAGGCCCGCCGCAACACGTGCCGGGCCTGCTGGTACAACTGCCGCGGCGAGGTGGAGATGCTGTATCATCCGGTGGGTATCTGGCGCTCGCTGCCGGACTTCTTCTTCAACCGTGGCCGGACGCCCACCCCCGCGGACATGGGGAATGGACGGTAGAAAACGCAAGCCGACCGCTGCCACAGACGGCCCGCCGCCGCGCTGGGGCGTTCTGCTGTTGGCGGCGACGTGCGCGTGCATGCCAGGCGCCGGCGGATGTCACTCACCGTACATCCTGACCGTGGAAGACCAGGTCTACCGGGTCGGCGACGAGATGATGCTGGTCGGGAAGCTGGAATACCGCGGCGTGTACATCTTCAACAAGGGGACGGACGACAAACAGGTCCGATTCTACCTGGACGGCAGGCCGATCGGAGAGGCCGAAACGAACGACGAAGGGTATGCGCACGTCGACTGTGAGGCTCCGGCGCCGGGCGGGCATCGGCTGGCGGTCGCGTATGAGCGAAACGGGCTTCGCGCGGCCGAGGCGGAAGCCACGGTGTTCGCGTGGCACCGCCACGAGCCGATTCTGGTAGTAGACCTGGATAACACTGTCGTGGACACGCGCACGCGCGATCTACTGTCGCGTTCGGGTACGGAAACCTCATCGCCCTTGCCGGAGGCGCCGGAGGTGCTTGGCGAGCTGGCCCGGTCGTTTCACATCGTGTATCTGACCGGCCGGCCGCGCGAACTGATCGTCAAAACGCGCGAATGGCTCCAGCGGCAGGGGTTTCCAACAGGGCCGCTTCTCACCTGGGACATGGATCGCCATCCCTGGTCCCGGGTGGATTACAAACGCGAGCGCATTGACGACCTGCAGGATCGTTTCGATGCGGTGACCATCGGAATCGGCGATCGCGGCTCCGACCGCACGGCCTACTCCAGGCAGAAGCTGTTCACGATCATCCTGGAGCCGGACTCGCCCAAACGGGTGAACGACGTGGTGTACCTGCCCGACTGGCCGGCCATTCGCGAGCTGTTCGCCCGCAACCCACGGCTTTTTTCGCCCGAGCTCCGCCGCGATGAACCTGTGTCCCTGCCGATCCGCTGAAGCATCCCCAAAGGAACCCGGACGCCGCACCCGCGTCGAACGGCCGAAAGGCGACCGCCGGAAGGCTCGTGCGAGCGGCCGCCGGGCAGTCGGTCGTCTTCTACGAACGGCGGCATCTGGGCCGGTCCGCTTCTCGCTTCGCATCAGTACCGGGGATTCGTCACCACGCCCTCGTCGCTGAGCAGCACGTGCAGGCTCGGGTCGGCGAGCACGTTCGCAACGGGCATCGCCACGCCGTCCACTTCCATCATGCCATGGACCAGCCGGATCCCGTGGCTGTAGTCCACGTACCAATTCACGTGGCCCAGGTAGAGCGGCTGAATAGGCACGCCGTTGAGCTGATGCCAGCCGTAAATCGCCACTTTGCCGGGATTCGCCGCCAGAAGCGGCGTGATCACCACGTCCTTCTTGATGCCGCCCACCAGCGGTCCGAGCGGCTGGCCGGCCCGTTGCTGTTCCACCGTCTCGTGATGGCGATAGTACGTGGTCAGCCGCGCGATGTCGGTCGTGGTCGGGCTGATCGGTGACGGCGCCAGCTTGACCGCGGCCTGTGCGTAGATGTCGTTCACCATCTTTCGCGTGGGCAGCAGACATCCCAGCGAATCCGCGATCGGCTGGGCGATCAGCGGCGTCATGGGCATGCGGACGAAGTCACGGTCCGTTCCGATCGCCAGGTAATCCGGCGTCACGAAATAGGTGGCCTGACGCGGCACGCCCGCGATGACGGCGCTGACGTGGATCGGAATGAACGTGCGCAGGAAACCCGGCACGTTGCCGGCGAGGATCTCCTGCTGGATTCGCTGTTCCCGGACGGTGCGATCCAGACCGGCCACCTCCGCCACCAATCGCCGCCCTCCAACCGCCTGGGCCGAACGAGCCGGAAACACTCCGACGGTCAGGGCGTTCTGGAACGCCGCGTAGTCTCCCAGGTCGACATCGCCGTCGCCGTCCGAGTCAAAGGCCGCCCGGCAAAGGTCCGGGCACGTGGCCGGCCCGGCATCCGGCCCGCCGAGGCACGCGACCAGCGCAATCAGATCATCCACGTCCTGGTCGCCATCGACGTCGAAATCATGCGGCGTGATGGATTCGCATTCGTCCGGAAGACCGTTCGCATTGCAGTCGGCGCTGCCGCCGCCGGCCACGTCCTGATCGTCCGGAATGCCGTTCCCGTTGCAATCGGGGGCCTCAACGCGGACGTTGTCATAAATGACGAAGTTGTCCTCCGGCGGATTGGCGATGGAGGCATAGGTGTCCATATAGCCGAGCATCAGATTGGCGGCGCCGGCAGACTCATCCACCCGGATGGCGATCAACCGGCCGTTGAGCCGCCACTCGACCACTCCGTCGGCATATCGAATGAGAACCTCCACCCAGTGCTTGCCCGGAGCGCCGGCCGTCTCATAGGTCGGGCTGGGAAAGAGGTGTTGAAAAAAAGCGTCCGTGTTGTTCGCGCTGACGGCCGCCAGGGTGGCCTGCGCCACCGACAGCAGTGTTCCGCCGGAATACGCGCGGTAGTCTATCGAGTCTCCGCCCTCCCCGGAGCACGCGAACCACAATCCGTCGCTGGCGGCGTTGCTCGCCCACACGACGCGATCGCCCGCATGATGGAGCCCGGCCGTCGCGAACTCGGTGGATCCGGTTCCGCCGCCGGGACCGCCGTTGTAGCCGAGCCACATGTCAAACCGCAGCGTTCGCGGGCCGGGGAAGGATTGGCCGATCGGATAGAGGCTCACGGCATCCGGCTCGGGAATCGCGTCGTTGTTGTTGACGGTCAGATGGAGCCCGACCGTGCTTCCGGAAGAGTTGGGGGCCGGGATGATTCCGCGCAGGCTGTAGTCATATGCGAAATCGGCGGTGTAGTCTCCCCCGGCGGAAAAGACGGACCAGTTCGATCCGGACGTGCCGGCGTCAAAGTCATCCGAAAAAACGGTCACCTGTCCGGCCGCGACTCTGCACGCCAGCGCCAGACCCGTCATGGCGATCATTGCGGAACGGCTCATCTGCTTCTTTCCTTCCTTTGCTTTCGCATTTCCTCCGGCGGCTTCCCGCATCGGCCCTGCCGGTGAGTGTACCGGATCTGGCGCGGTTTCTGAAACGCCGGGCCGGGGCAGTATCTGGCATTTTGTGATCACCGGTGGCCTGGTATTTGTGTCGATCCAGAATCGGGTTGTTCCGCCCACGGGAAACGGCGAGAGCTGCGCCATGACCATGATTCCGGAATCCAGGGTCGGCCCGTTGCCGTGAACGAGGAGGCTCAGTGTCGGCTGGTCCCAGCACCCTCTTTCGACCTGAAGCACCTCACACTGGACCAGGGACTCGGAGTGAATCCAATCTCCCTTCCGCTTCCGGGAGACCTCCTTAATTGCTGTGCAGCGGGCGACAAGCATTGTGTCCCACGGCGGTTCGGAGGGATGGTAACCATCGGCGCCTTCCTGCAGAACGACATTGATCGACCCGGAACTTGGAGTGGTGCGCGGCTCACACCCCGCGGAGAGCGTCAACACGAGGACGAGACAAAGCCGCGTTTCTTGGAGACCGCGCATAAGATTGGCCTTTCCATGCAATTGCGAGTCGGGCCATACCGCGAAAGGCGAACGCCCCTGAAAGCCAGTCCCATCCAACGGCCGCGGCAAGGCAAGCGCTGTTTCCGACGCCTCATCCGCAAGATCACAGACGCCGTCCGGAAAACCCGCCGTTTCGTCGTCCGCAGGCGCTCTGCGAACCGCATCATCTGGCGTCCGAGCGCAGCGGTCCGGCGGGATGGGGGCGAACCCACTTCTCGAGCACTGCTCCAGGCGTCAGCGTCACAAATCGCCAGGGCGAGAATTACTCCTTTTTCTCGCGGATGGCCGCGGCGCGTTTTTCGAGTCTCTGCGCCTCGGCTTTCCGTTTCGTGTCTCGAAGCAACTGGGCGTAATTCTCCAAGACCGTCGCCACGTCGGGATGGTCCGGACCGAGGGCCTTCTCCCAGATCGCCAACGACCGCTTGTAGAGCGGCTCAGCCCGCTCGCATTTGCTCTGGGTAAGGTACAGCGCTGCCAGGTTGTGCAGACTCATCGCCACGTCGGGATGGTCCGGGCCGAGGGCCTTTTCCCGGATCGCCAGCAACCGCTTGTAGAGCGGCTCAGCCCGCTCGTACAGGCCTTGCGCGCGGTACAGTTGGGCCAGGTTGTTCAGGCTGGTCGCCAATCGCGAATCGCTCGGACCGAACTTCTCCGCTTCAGCCAGGGCGGACTGGAACTCCTTTTCCGCTTCCGCATATCGGCCGGCTCGGTATGCTTCCCTCCCCGCGTCGTTGTGGGTTTCCCACAACGTGCTTTGTGCCTGTGCGGCATAAGTCCAAAGCAGAGCAGCAAGAGCCAAGAATTGGCTTGCGCGCGGTCGAAAGTGATTCATACGTATCCTCCCTTCGGGAGGAGATACAGTGTAACGGTTTGCAGATTCCACGGCAACGTGGGTTCCGTCCTGCGCGGCGCGCCGCCGGCGAATGCGGAACGTGATCCCCCCGAGCTTCCTGCGGAAGGCCGGGGTGAGTGAGGCAGAAGAGTGCTGGACCGGCACATCTCGGGTATTGCGATGATGGAGCCGTATCCCGCCCCTCGTGACGAGCCGCCGTCCGTTCCGCGAGGATCACGCGTCAAGATGGTTTCCTCCTGAACTCGACGCGCGTCGACGAAGACGATTCAAGAGCTTCCTGCCCGCCGGTTGGCGCCGCCCCGTTTGAGTCAATCGCGGCGGCTGTCCGGTGCCGCTCACGCACAGTCGCGCACCCGGCGGGAGATGGCCCCCCAGACAAAAAGCCACGAAAGGCTACAGCATTTTCGGCGGGAACGTGGTACCCTTTCGCACGAGTTGGCGTGCCGGGCGCCCGCCGTGCGGATGCCCGGAAGGAAAATCCGCACCGTGAATGCCATCGAGCTTGTCGACGTGACCAAGACCTTCAGCCGGCACAAAGCCGTGGACGGCCTGTCGCTCCACGTGCCGCGGGGGTCCGTCTATGGGTTCATCGGGCCCAACGGGTCCGGCAAGACCACCACCTTGCGGATGATCATGAACATCCTGTACCCGGACCGGGGCGACATCCGCGTGTTCGGCCGGCCGCCCCGCACGGCGTCCGATCTGATCGGCTATCTGCCGGAAGAACGCGGCCTGTACAAGCGGATGCGGGTACTGGATCTGCTGCGTTTCTATGCGGAGCTGAAGGGATGCCCGGGCTTCAAGGCGCAGGCACAGGCCTGGCTGGCCAAACTGGGGCTGGCCGACTGGGGCGGTCGAAAGATCGACGCCCTCTCCAAGGGTATGGCCCAGAAGGTGCAGTTCATCGCCGCGGTGATCGCCCGGCCGGAACTGGTGATCCTGGACGAGCCATTCTCCGGCCTGGACCCGGTGAATATGGAAGCCATCCGCAACGAGGTGCTCGAGCTGAAGCGCGGCGGGGCCACCATCCTCTTCTCCACGCACGACATGGACGTGGCCGAGCGCATGTGCGATTTCATCTTCATGATCTTCCAGGGCAAGAAGGTCCTGGACGGAACGCTGGACGCCATTCAACAGCAGTACGGCCACGACACGCTGCGTGTCCGGGTGGACGGACCGCCTCTGACCGCGGCGGACCTGCCGGGAGTGGCCAAGGTGACGGACTTCGGACACCTCCAGGAGCTTCGGCTGGCCGAGGGCGCGGATCCGCAGAACGTTCTGATCCGGCTGATGCAGCGCGGACGCGTGCGCCACTTCGAGGTGGCCCAACCGTCGCTGCGAGACATTTTCGTCCGGATCGCCGGCCCGCAGGCCCTGGAGGCGGCGCATGCGTAAGACACTCGTCATCGCCGTGCGGGAATACCAGGCGGCGGTCCGCACCAAAATGTTCATCATCACCCTGGTGTTGATGCCGATCCTCGCCACCGGCGGGCTGATCGCCCACCGCCTGCTCGGGGGGCAGGTGGACACGACCGATCGTCGAGTGGCCGTGATTGACCGGTCCGGGGTGCTCTTTGACGTGCTGGCCAAAGCCGCGGACGCCCGCAACGCATCCCTGAGAGACCCACAAACGAACGAAAAAACGGGCCCCGCCTTCCTTTTCGATCGCGTTGAGCCGGATGACACGGACCCGGAGGGACAACTCCTGTCCCTCTCGAACGCGGTTCGCCAGGGCAGATACTTCGCGTTCATTGAGATCGGGCCGGAGGTGCTGCGCCCGGGCGCCGACCCCGCGCGGGCGCAGATCGAGTATTATACCGACACCCCCATGTACGGCCGCATCGAGCGATTCATCAGCGAACCGCTGAACAACGCGATCCAGTCGCAGCGCCTGGCCGAAGTGGGCATCGACAAGAGGGTGGTGGACTGGGCGACCCGCTGGGTGCCGGTGGAGACGCTCGGACTGCTCGAGGTGGACGCGAAGACAGGCGAGATTCACGGCGCGGACCGGGCGGCCCGGGAGGCCCGCATCGGCGTGGTGATCTTCTGCCTGCTCACGATGTTCATGGTGATCACGGTGGGGGCCACGCCGCTGATGCAGGGGGTGCTCGAGGAGAAAATGCAGCGGATCGCCGAGGTGCTGCTGGGGTCCGTCACGCCGTTCCAGCTCATGGCAGGCAAGCTGCTCGGCATGGTGGGCGTGTCTTTGACGGTGCTGGTCTTGTATGTCCTGGCCGGCGTGGGGGTGGCCGAGGGCATCGGCCTGAGGGCCGTCGCCGCGCGCTCGCTGATCGTCTGGATCGCGACCTACCAGGTGTTGGCGATCCTGATGTTCGGCTCGCTCTTCAGCGCCATCGGCGCCGCGTGCTCGGACCTCAAAGAAGCGCAGAGCGCGTTCCTGCCCATCTGGCTCATCGTGTGCGTACCTCTGTTCGTGCTCGGCCCGATCCTGGAAGAGCCCACCAGCAGGTTCGCGACGGTGGTGTCGTTGATTCCTCTGTTCACGCCCATCGTCATGGTCATCCGGCTGGCGGCCGTACCGGTCATTCCGCTGTGGCAGCCGATGCTGGGGGTGCTGCTGACGCTGGCCATGACCACGCTGGCAGTATTTGTCTCGGGGCGCATCTTTCGGGTGGGCCTGCTGATGCAGGGAAAGGGGGCAAGCTTCCGAGACATGCTGCGCTGGGCTATCCGGGGATAATCGTCCAGTATTACTTCAAACACGCTTCCAAGGGAATCGGTGTTTCTGTATTGCCATTTCCGGGTCGAGCCGTCGTTCGAGACGGGCGAGACGGTGGATGAGATACGCCACACGGCGCGTGCCAGATCCATCCCCGCTCGCAAGATGGAACGCCGCAGTCTGCTTGATGCCAGATGGCGCCGACCCCGTGGACGTCGCCACCCATGGGCCGGACGCCGACCGCGACGGCGTGATCTGATTCTCCTGATGCCACCGCCACCGCCTCCCGGCTTTTCCTTGTGGAACTCCGGACCGTTCCATATGATGAACCGCACGATTGGGGTCGTGTGTTCGGGATGACTTTGTAACTGGGCAATTCGAGTCTCGAAAGAGCCGGAGCTGAACCTATGGCGACCATGCAGGACGTGCTGGCGAAGAAGATCGTCTCCTGGCGCAAGGAGATCGCTTCTATTCGCAAGCAGTCTGGGGAGAAGGTGATTTCCCAGGTGACCGTCGACCAGGCGTATGGCGGAATGCGCGGGGTCAACGGGCTGGTGTGCGATACTTCGGTGGTCGAGCCCGACAAGGGCCTCATTATTCGCGGGTACCCGCTGCTGGAGATCAAGGATCTGTGGCCGGAGGACGTTTTCTATCTGCTTCTGACCGGCGACCGGCCGGACGCGCAGGCCCGGGAATCTCTTCGGCGTGAGTACGACAAGCGGGCGCAGGTGCCCGACTATGTGTGGAGCGTTCTGCTCGCCATGCCCGTCGACAGCCATCCGATGTGCATGCTCAACACGGCGATCCTCTGCATGGAACGGGAAAGCCGTTTCCGCGCGGCGTATGACCGAGGGATGCCCAAGGAGGAGTACTGGATTCCCATGCTGGAGGACAGCCTCACTCTTCTGGCCCGCCTGCCGGGCATCGCCGCCGGCATTTACCGGATGCGCTACAGCAAGGGAGATCGGATTCCGTGGGCGCATGAGCTGGATTGGGGGGCGAACTACGCCAGGATGCTGGGCCTCGCGGATCCGCAGGGAAGCCTCGTAAAACTCATGCGGCTCTATCTGACCTTCCATTCCGATCACGAGGGCGGAAACGTGTCAGCCTTTTCGTGCCACACCATCGGCTCGGCGCTGTCCGATGCGTACTACGCCGTGTCCGGGGGGTTGAACGGACTGGCCGGGCCGTTGCACGGGCTGGCGAACCAGGAATGCCTCAACTGGGTTCTGGAGGTGATGAAGAAATTCATCGGCATTCCATCGGAGACGGTCTTGCGCGACTTCGCCTTCGAGACGCTGCGCCAGGGCAAGGTGATCCCCGGCTACGGGCACGCCGTGCTGCGCGTGGTGGACCCGCGCTTTTCGGGTTTGCTGGAGTTCGGTCAGCAATACATGAGGGACGATCCGGTGTTCCAGACCGTGGAGCGCGTCTTTAATGTGGTTCCGCGGGTGCTGCAGGAATACTCCGACGAGCGGGTCAAAGCGGGCAAGGCGCCGATCGCCAACTGCTGGCCGAACGTGGATGCGTGCTCGGGCGCGTTGTTCTACCATTACGGATTGACGGAGTTTCCCTATTACACCGTGCTGTTCGCGGTCGCGCGGGCCATGGGCATGCTGGCCCAGCTCACGTTGAATCGGGCCATGGGCACGGCCATCACGCGGCCGAAATCCGTCTCTACGGAGTGGATCAGGGCCAACGCGTGCAAGGCGTAGGCAAAGCGCCGCGCGTGAACCGTCCGGTCCGGAGGGGCTCGCACTCACCGGCCGGTCTGTTACACTGGGGAAAGACCCGGGGCGGCTTCCCGTCGCGGCGGATGAACCAGGTGGGGGGTGTGTTGTGACCGTACGATTGCCCGTTCTGTTTATGTTCGGCTTGCTCATGGCGGCGGTGGCCGGCTGCAGCATGGCTCCGGCGTTTCCGGTTCGTCCCGTGGAGGCCCATGCCCGGCTTCTGGCGTTCGACATGGACGGCGACGGGCGGGATGACTACTGGCAGCTCCTGAACGACGATGGGCAGAAAGTCGAGCTTCGTTTCGACACAGACGGAGACGGCAAACCGGACGAAACGGTGCGGCCGGCCGATCTGTCGCCGTCGGACTGCCTTCACGCAATCATCGTGCTGGACGGCGTGCCGTTCGAGGTGGTGACCGCGCTGTACGACGAGGGATGGCTGCGGTTGTTTCCGCGTCCCAGCCGGGCCGTCAGCGTCTTTCCCGTAATGACCGATCTGGCGCTGACGCGCGTGTTCACGAAGGAGACGTGCCTGGGCTACGAGGCCCAGTACTGGGACCGCGCCCGCAAGCGCCTCACAGACGGCAACTGGGTTTACCTCAGCGGGGCAAACGCGCCGTGGCGGCCTCGAATGGACTACAGTTGCTCGCTCTGGCTGGATGCCAACAGCTATCTGAATCCCGAGGCACTCTGGCGCGACGAGCTGGGCGGCATCACCCGCGCCATACGCCGCGCCCAGACCGGGACCGTGCGCGTCTATTCCGTGGCCACCGCCGGTCTGGCCACGCGCCGCGGACGAGACGCCATCGTAGACTGCCTTCAGACGGTGGATAGTCTGTGCGAACGACTGACGTGGGAGCGCCGGGGCCGCATCCGGTTCACCATCTTCGCCGACCACGGACACGATCTGGTCCCCGCCGAGAACGTCGATCTTCGCTCGCACCTGGAGGCCGCCGGGTTCCGCTGGTCGCAGCGGCTGGAGGACCACCGTTCGGTGTGCAGCGCGCGGTTCGGCCTGGTGTCCTGTGCCGTGCTGAACACACAGGATCCGGAGGGCGTCACCGACGCGCTGATGACTCATCCGGCCGTCGACCTGGCGGCATACCCGAAACCCTCGGCGCCGGACAACCGCGTGATTGTCGTGCGGCGCGGCGGCCAGGCGGCGGAGATTTCCCGGGATCCGGCGGGCCGTTTCCTCTATCGAACGCTGGAGGGCGATCCGTTGGGGCTGGCCCCCATCCAGATCGCCCTGAGCGAGGCCGGCAAGCTGACCGCGGACGGTGCGGCGGCAGACCGGGACTGGTTCGCGGCGACCGCGGGGCACGAGTATCCCGACCCTCTGTATCGCATCTGGCTCGCTTTCAACGGGCTGGTGCGGAATCCGGCGGATGTGATCGTGAGCCTGAAGGAAGGCTACTACACCGGAAGCGGCTTCTTCTCCGCGATGGTGACGGTGGCCAGCACGCACGGCGCGCTGACACAGCGCGGCAGCACAACCTTCGCAGTTTCGAACCACGTCGCCCTGCCGCCGGAGCTTCGGGTGGAAGACCTGGCCACCTGGGTGCGGCCGGAGTAAGTTACCGTTCCGGAAGCAGACGCTCCCCGGTTCACGGGAACAGATCGTAGCGCTGCTGCGCCACGGCGAACCCGGCGAACTCGCGGGAGACGAAACCGTATTCCGCGTCGTCCCAATCATCGCCGTAGTGGTACAGCAGCATCTTGCGCCGGATCGGTTCCGGAAGGGTTCGCAGCTCGGACAGCAGAGCATGCACCGAACCGAGCGTGTCGGTCAGTTGCACATCGTGGAAGATCCGGTCCGCCTCTCGCATCCAGGAGTCGTAACCTTCGCGCTGGAACTGGGTGTCGCCGGTATAGAACACGGAGCGCCCGGCACGCGTGTCGAGCAGCCGGACTCCCACCGACGGCCAGTCGTCCCCGTTCTCCAGGGTCACATGCCGGGTGGGGACGAGTTCGAGTCGATAGCGATCCGTCAGGGGCAGGCCGTTGCCGCGCGGATCGGACGGCATCAGGGGGACCGGCTCAAAATAGTCCTCCAGGCGGGCGGGCCGGCCGCGGATCACGCCCAGGCCGCCGCGAAGCGACTCGTCCCAGATGCGGCGCAGCACCTCGGCCGACGAAATGAGCCGGGGCCGGAACGGCTGGCGGTTCCCGGCGCGTCCGAGGAGATACGTATCCACCAGGGCCAGTTCCTCCAGGCCGCCGACGTGATCCGCATGAAGGTGAGTGATAAGTACGTTCTGGATGCGGCGATAGTCCACCCGGCCGCCGTCGCGGAGATACTCGAACCCCGGCCGCTCCTTCAGGGCGTGCAGGGCTGCCGGCCCCGTCGTGCCGAAATCAATGAGCAGCGTTGCATCCGGCGCGGGCTGGTGGCGGCGATCCCGGTGCCAGGCCTCCACCAGCACGTTGGACTGATAGTTCCGCCTGGCAAACGCCCCGCCCACGCCCAGGAAAGTCAACGTCAACATATCCGCCTGGCTCCGACCGCCCTCCTCAGATGAGGCGATGCCCCCGGTGTACCTTTCCGCCCCCTACAAGCCCACCGTGTTGAATCCCGCGTCGACGTAGATGTTCTCGCCGGTCACTCCGCTGGACAAGTCACTCACCAGATAGACCGCCGCCTTGCCCACTTCCGCGGCGTCGACATTCCGCCGCAGCGGAGCCTTCTTCTCGACCCACTCGAACATCTCGTCGATGCCCCCGACGGCCATGGCCGAGAGTGTGCGGATGGGCCCGGGGCTCAGCGTATTCACCCGGATGCGGTGTTCGCCCAGCTCGAACGCCAGATACCGGGCCGTGGCCTCCAGAGCGGCCTTGGCCACGCCCATGACGTTGTAGCCGGGAATCACCTTCTCGGAACCGTAGTAGCTCATGGCCACGATCGACCCGCCGTCGGGCATGCGCGTGCGGGCCCGGGCGGCCATGGCCAGCAGGGTGTACGCGGAGATGTCGCACGCCTGCGTGAAGACCTGCCGGGGAGTCTGCGTGAAGTTGCCGATCCGCAGATACTCGCGATCCGCGAACGCTATGGAATGAATCAGAAACTGAAGGGTCCCGAAATGGCGTTCCGCCTCGTCAAAGACATGATCAAGATCCTCATCCCGGCTCGCGTCGCAGGGGCAGAGCCAGGCGTCCCGAATGTTCTCGCTCTCGAGCGTCTTGCGGACGCGGCGCTCCATCTTCTCGCCGGGCAGGTGGGCGAACCCGCAGACGGCGCCTTCGGCCATCAGATGTCTGGCCACGTGCCAGGCGATGCTCCGCTCGTTGGCGACACCGAACACGAGGCCCCGGTATCCGTTCAGGAGGGCCATTCCTGGGGTCCTTTCCATGAGGTTCTGTCTTACCTGGCCCGACCGAGTCGGCCTATTGTGGCGGCCCGGGCACGCGAAGGCAACCACGCCGGACCGCCGCCGCCCCCGTTCGCCGGCTCATTCCCGCATCCAGAAGCGTGGCACAAACAAGACGGCGA